>Ga0247814_10000266_pt1 | contig 45763 bp, 40 predicted proteins | sample UWRJL179409R1_FD_179947 | JGI IMG/M metagenome (GOLD analysis project Ga0247814, IMG submission 179947) | Plant litter microbial communities from Arlington Agricultural Research Station in Wisconsin, United States - UWRJ-L179-409R-1 | ecosystem: Environmental > Terrestrial > Plant litter >... | reverse complement strand
TTGACATGCAAAGTTTTAGAACGGAGCTAGAAAATCCGATAGTAGAAAAAGATATCATAGATCTTGAGCAGAAGATCCGTGCCTTTCGTGAGGGAAAAATTCACGATGAGAAATTCCGCAGCCTCAGGTTGGCCCGTGGAGTTTATGGCCAGCGACAGCCTGGTGTGCAAATGGTGCGTATTAAACTGCCATTTGGTAAAATCACCTTTCAGCAATTGTTAAGAATAGCGGATGTATCTGACGAATATGGCAGTGGCAACCTGCATCTAACGACCAGGCAAGATATTCAGATTCATTATGTGAGTCTGGATCGTACCCCTCAACTATGGGCAGAGCTGGAACGTGATGACATTACCTTACGTGAAGCCTGTGGGAATACCGTAAGGAATGTAACCTCTTCTCCGGACGCCGGTGTTAACCCTGATGAACTTTTTGATGTTTCACCCTATGCACAGGCAGTTTTTAAGTATTTCCTGCGTAACCCGGTATGCCAGGAAATGGGCAGGAAAATCAAAATTTCTTTCTCTGCCACAGAGAAAGATACGGCTTTTAGTTATATCCACGATTTAGGATTTATTCCGAAAATAAATGAAGCAGGTGAACGCGGCTTTAAAGTCATGTTTGCCGGCGGATTAGGTGCACAACCTTTTTTGGCGAGTGTGGTACATGAATTTCTTCATGAAGACCAGATCATTCCATATACAGAATCCGTTTTGCGGGTGTTCGACCGTTATGGGGAGAGAACCAACAGGAATAAGGCCAGAATGAAATACCTGGTGCAGAAGCTTGGACTGGAAGAAGTTACCCGTCTGATTACTGAAGAAGTAACGGCAAATAAAGTTAAAACGTTTAAGATAGATACTTCCGCTATTCCCTTACCTTTTATTCCGGAAGCTATAGTGGCAACAGAAGATAAAGCTGATGATGAATACCATTATCAGCAATGGCTGGATACCAATGTTTTTGAGCAAAAGCAGAAGGGTTTTTATGGCGTATATATTAAAGTGCCGGTAGGTGATATTAAAACGAATAAAGCAAGACTCTTTGTGGAGGCTATACGTCCTTATGTAGCTGATGAGATACGCATTACTCAGAATCAGGGATTACTGCTTAAATTTGTTAGCAAAGAAGCACTGCTGCCCTTGTATAAGAATTTAAAAGCACTCGACTTTGCGGTGCCGGGATTTGATAGTATAGCGGATGTGACCACCTGCCCGGGAACAGATACCTGTAATCTGGGTATTGCAAACTCTATGTCGTTGGCAGTGGTTCTGGAAACAGTGATCCATGAGGAATATCCTGATCTGGTTTATGATAAGGATATTAAGATCAAGATCAGCGGATGTATGAATTCATGTGGTCAGCATGGGCTTGCCCATATTGGTTTTCATGGCAGCTCTGTGAAAGCAAATGGTAAAGTTGTACCGGCAGTACAGGTCATGATTGGTGGTGGCACGGTAGGTGACGGTGTAGGCAGGGTTGCTGAGCGTGTTATCAAAGCACCAACAAAACGTGCACCGGCAATATTGCGGTCAATATTAGACGATTTTCATGCAAATTCCGGGGAGCATGAAAGCTTCCATGCGTATTATGATGCGAAAGGAAAAGATCATTTCTACCAGTTATTGAAGCCGCTGGCCGACCTTACTGCGTTGAAGGATGAGGAATATGTAGACTGGGGGCATGAAGAAACTTTTAGCACCGCAATTGGTGTGGGTGAATGTGCTGGTGTGGTAATTGATCTGGTGGCTACATTATTACTTGAAGGGGAAGAAAAACTGCAATGGGCAGGTGAAGCTTTTGAAGGTAAAGCATGGTCTGATGCGATTTATCATTCCTACAGTGTATTTGTCAATACTGCTAAAGCAATGTTATTGGATAAAGGTGTAAACAGCAGTACACAAATTGGTATTCTGAGAGAATTTGATACCCATTATGTGGAGACGGGAGAGGTTAACTTGTCTTCAACTTTTAACGAGCTGGTATTGCAGATCAATAAAAATGAACCTACGGAAGAATTTGCGATTACTTATCTGAACCAGGCAACTGAATTTTACAAACAAATGAAAGCGAAAAGGGAGGCGCAATTCGTATCATGATTGAATCAAAGAGAAAAATAAGAGAGCCCAGGATTACGCTGGTTGGCGCTGGTCCGGGTGATCCGGAGCTGATCACGATGAAAGGTGCAAATGCATTAAAAGATGCAGATGTTGTTTTGTACGATGCACTGGTAAATGAAAAGATATTGGAATATGCAGCGACTGATGCTATCAAGGTATATGTAGGGAAACGTTCCGGTGAACATTCCTATTCTCAGGAAGCTGTAAATCAGCTGATGGTTGATTATGCCTTGAATTACGGTCACGTAGTCCGCCTGAAGGGAGGAGATCCGTTCGTTTTTGGTCGTGGTTATGAAGAAGTTAATTTTGCTGCAGGGTATAGTATTGCCGCACAGGTGATTCCGGGCTTGTCAAGCTCAATCTCTGTGCCGGGTTTACAACAGATTCCGGTTACGCACCGTGGATTAAGCGAAAGTTTCTGGGTAGTCACAGGCACAACCGCTTCCGGCGCTATTTCAAACGATTTATATGAGGCTGCGAGAACTAAGGCAACCGTTGTGGTGCTGATGGGATTAAATAAACTTAAAGATATTGTTAAACTGTATCAGCAGGAAGGAAAGAGTAAACTGCCGGTAGCCGTAATCCAGAATGGCTCCACTGAAAATGAAAAGTTTGCCATCGGGATTGTGGATACGATTGTTGAAGTAGTAGAAGAAAAAGGTATCGGTGCACCAGCAATATTGGTTTTCGGTGAAGTAGTTTCATTGCATCCCGAATTTCAGCCGATCAGGGATTTTTTTGCTGCAGTTAAAGAAGAATTATAACGCGTGGAGTTAAAAGGTAATCAGTTATTTCCTGTGTTTTTAAAACTCAATCAGTTACGTACAGTAATTATTGGTGCGGGACCTGTTGGGCTGGAAAAGCTAAGTGCCGTACTGGCGCAGAGTGAGCATGCGAAAATTACAATTGTTGCTGAAGAAATTTGCGCGGAAGTGGCTGCCCTGGCAACAAGTTTACCGCAATTGAGCCTTTATCAGAAAACGTATTCGGCGGCTGATCTTGAAGAAGCTAATATTGTAATTGCTGCAACAAATAATAATGTATTGAACGCGGAGATCATCAAAGATGCACATGCGTTAAAACTGCTGGTCAACGTAGCGGACAAACCTGATCTTTGTGATTTTTACCTGGGATCAATTGTGAAAAAAGGAGATCTGAAAATTGCGATATCAACAAATGGGAAATCACCCACAATAGCAAAGCGACTGAAAGAATTGTTTAATGAGAGTCTGCCAGAAGAATTAGATGTGACTTTACAGCAAATGAGCCGCTTTAGAAATACTTTAGAGGGTGATTTTAATTCAAAAGTTAAAAAGCTCAATGAAGTTAGTGCGCTGTTGGTGGAGCCACAGTATGATCCAATACCAGATAGCAAAATACCTGTCGCCATAATAAAGACTGCGACTAATAAAACGGCTGTTCCAAAATTCAAATGGCTGATCTGGGTGACTATCGTATTGTCTCTTGCCATCCTGGTAGCTGTATTCTGGCAAAGAGAACCTGAGTTTCAGGCGTACGTAGCGGGAATAAATCCTGTGTTTTACTGGTTCCTGTTTGGTGGTTTTATATTTGCTATGGTAGATGGAGCTATTGGAATGTCTTATGGGGTTACTTCAACAGCTTTTTCTTTATCAATGGGTATTCCTCCTGCTTCGGCCAGTATGGGTGTCCATCTGTCCGAAGTACTCAGTAACGGCATCGCGGGTTGGATGCATTACAGGATGGGTAATATCAACTGGAAACTGTTTAAACTATTGATCATTCCGGGCATTCTCGGAGCGGTTACCGGTGCCTGGCTGCTTTCTTCATTAGAACATTATAGTGTGTATACCAAACCACTGGTGTCACTATATACCCTCATTTTAGGATGGGTAATTCTTAAGAAAGCACTCACTAAAACATCTTCCCATAAAAATGGAAAGATTAGAAAGATAGGTCTCCTGGGTTTGGGAGGTGGTTTTGTAGATGCGGTTGGTGGTGGAGGCTGGGGGTCAATCGTATTGTCTAGTTTAATTGCGGGTGGCAGAAATGCCAGGTTCTCCCTTGGAACAGTAAAACTAACCCGTTTTTTTATCGCACTGATGAGCTCATTAACTTTTATCACCATGTTAAAATCTGCACATTGGGAAGCTGTAGCGGGGTTAGTGATCGGGAGTGCCCTGGCAGCTCCTATAGCGGCGAAAGTATCTAACCGGATTTCAGCAAAAAGCATTATGTTGTCTGTTGGTGTCATCGTGATACTGGTCAGCCTCAGAAGTGTTATTTTATTTATCTTAAAATTTATATAATGAAAGCGTACCTGGATGAAATAGCTTCGAAGATCAAGGATCTGGGACCTGTAGAGGCCATTAGTTTCCTCTCGGAGCAGTTTGCCGGACAGATTACCTTTTCAACTAGTTTTGGCTGGGAAGATCAGGTAATCACTGATATGATATTTGCGAATGACCTTCCTGTGAAGGTATTTACGCTGGAAACAGGCCGGCTTTTTCCTGAAACTTATTATGTTTGGAACAGAACAATGGAAAACTACCATAAACCTATCCATGCCTATTTTCCTGATGCGGATGCACTGGAGGAATTGATTACTAAAAAAGGGCCGAACAGTTTTTATGAGTCTGTAGAGAACAGGAAAGAATGTTGTCATATCCGTAAGATTGTTCCTTTAAAAAGGGCACTGCAGGGTAATAAATGCTGGGTAACGGGAATACGTTCAGAACAGTCGTTAAACCGCACTGATATGTCTAACCTGGAATGGGATGAACAAAATCAACTGATCAAATTTCATCCTATATTTGACTGGAATCTAACAGATGTGAAAGCATATATAAAAAAGAATAATATTGTATATAATACCCTTCATGATAAAGGATTTCCAAGCATAGGCTGTGCACCATGTACAAGAGCTGTACAGGATGGTGAGGATTTCAGAGCTGGAAGATGGTGGTGGGAAGATCAGTCGAAGAAAGAATGTGGTTTGCATGCCACAAAATAATGTAAAGCACATGAGTAAATATAATTTAGATTATTTAGACGAATTAGAAGCAGAAGCAATTCATATTCTGCGTGAGGTAGCGGGACAATTCGAAAAACCTGCATTGCTATTTTCTGGTGGAAAAGATTCTATCACCCTGGTAAGACTTGCTGAAAAGGCTTTTCGCCCGGGAAAGTTTCCATTTCCTCTTGTCCATATTGATACCGGACATAATTTTGAAGAAACGATTACCTACAGGGATCAGATGGTTGCCCGGCTAGGGGAAAAACTTATTGTGGGTTATGTGCAGGAGTCAATAGACGAAGGCAAGGTAATTGAACAAAAGGGTAAAAATGCCAGTAGAAATACATTGCAGACGGTTACTTTATTGGATACCATTGCAAAACATGGTTTTGATGCCTGCATCGGAGGGGCGAGAAGGGATGAAGAAAAAGCAAGAGCCAAAGAAAGGATCTTTTCTGTAAGGGACGAATTTGGTCAGTGGGATCCTAAGCGGCAACGCCCGGAACTCTGGAATATCTATAACGGGAAAATTCATAAAGGCGAAAATGTAAGGGTATTCCCTATCAGTAACTGGACAGAATTGGATGTATGGAATTATATCCGCAGGGAAAAAATGGATCTTCCATCGATATACTTTGCGCATCAGAGGGATTGTATCACCAGAAATGGACAGCTGATGGCCGCCTCACCTTTCCTGAATATGGATGATGCAGATTTAGTAACTAGTCGCAAGGTTAGATTCCGCACCGTGGGAGATATGAGCTGTACAGCAGCAGTCGAGTCTGAAGCTGATCAGATTGATGATATTATTGAGGAGATCAGCGCATCGAAAATAAGTGAACGTGGTGCCCGTCTGGACGATAAAGTATCGGAAGCAGCAATGGAAGACCGCAAAAAAGGAGGATACTTTTAATGAATATACTTAAATTTTTTACAGCAGGAAGTGTGGACGACGGGAAGAGCACACTTATTGGTCGTTTATTATATGATACAGGGTCTATCCTTGCCGATCAGCTGGAAGCTTTACAGCAATCCAACCGCAAAAATGATGACGGATCTATTGATCTTGCGATTCTGACGGATGGACTCCGTGCAGAAAGGGAACAGGGAATTACGATTGACGTAGCGTATAAATATTTTCAGACAGAAAAAAGGAAATTTATCATAGCTGATACACCAGGACATATCCAGTATACGCGGAATATGGTGACGGGCGCTTCTAACGCAAACCTGGCCATTATCCTCATTGATGCAAGGAATGGTGTAGTAGAGCAAACCATACGTCATTCTTATCTTGTGTCTTTGTTAGGGATCACTAATGTGGTGATCTGTATCAATAAAATGGATATGGAAGGATATAGTGAGCAGGTTTATAACAGCATCATTGAAAAATATAAAGTACTTGCTGCTAATCTGGAGTTGAAAGGGGTTACTTTCATCCCGGTAAGTGCATTGAAAGGCGATAACATTGTTAATCTTTCTGATCATATGCCTTGGTATACTGGTACAAGTTTGTTAGATTTTCTGGAAACAGTTGAAGTTACCGGGAGTCAGACCACTGATTTTGCGAGAATGCCTGTTCAGTGGGTTATCCGGCCACAGACAGATGAGCTGCACGATTACAGGGGATATGCCGGTAGAATCCTGAGCGGAACGTTTAAAGTGAACGATAAGGTGACAGTTTTACCTTCTGGCAATAGTTCTGTCATAGAGAGAATTGAAGTATTTGATCAGACTCCGGAAGAAGTTTTTGCAGGAATGTCTGTTACACTGCACTTGAAGGATAATATCGATATCAGCAGGGGAGATGTGCTGGTAAATTCGGCGCACTTACCGCAAAGTTCACAACTGATTGAAGCAGATCTCTGTTGGATGGATAACAAACCAATGGATGATTCTATTACCTATTTTTTACAGCATAACAGTAAACTGACGAAGTGTAAGATCAGAGAAATCATACACCTGGTAAATATCAATACACTTGAAAAAGAAGATGCACATCAGTTTAAACTAAATGATATAGGTCGGGTGGTCATCAAAACGGCAGATGAACTCGCCTTTGATTTGTTTTCTGAAAATAAAGCAAACGGATCAGCGATATTGATTGACAGTCGCACGAATCTCACCGTTGGCGCGCTGATGTTCAGGGCTATAGTTGAATAAGCATTATAAAAATGTTGATGAAAGGACAGGGATTTTTCTCTGTCCTTTTTTATTATAGTCTATTCTGGCTGATTTTATTAAACGTTTTTTTATCTTGGGCATATCAAGCCAAATATATATGGATTTACTGTTCGTCCTTGCTGGAATAATTGTTCTGCTGATACTGATTCTCAAAAAGATAAATCCAATGCTTTCCCTGCTGATTGTGTCTGTACTGACAGGATTAATGCTGGGGCTTCCATTGCAGAAAGTAATGACTTCCATTACCAATGGCATCGGAAGTACGCTGGGAGGGATGGTCATGGTACTCGCTCTGGGAGCAATGGTAGGGAAACTGGCAGAGGATAGTGGCGCAGCTAAAAAAATCGTATTTGTGCTGATCAGGATTTTTGGAGTGCAGCATATCCAGTGGGCAGTATTGCTTACGGGTATCCTTGTAGGGATTCCATTATTCTATAATGCAGGTTTTGTAGTGCTGATTCCTTTGGTTTTTACCATCGCAACAGCTGTTAAACTACCTAAATTATATGTAGGTATCCCTATGGCAGCGGCGCTGTCTGTAACGCATGGCTTTCTTCCTCCTCATCCGGGACCAGTTGCACTGGCAAGTATCTTCCATGCTGATATTGGTAAAACATTGATTTATGGATTGATACTGAGTATACCGATTGCCATAGTTGCTGGTGTGTTTTTCCCCCGCATCATCATAAAAATCCCTGCCGGAGTAAGATCTATAGCCGATCTTGCTCTAAAAGAGGAAGAGGGACTGCCATCAGCGCTTAAAAGCTTTATTATTGCGCTTTCTCCCATATTTTTTATTGCGGCCGGTACTATTGGGGCGGCTTTAAATATAAATCCGCTGGCCAATCATATTTTTAATTTTATTGCAGATCCCACAGCTGCACTGATGCTGGCGATCATCATTACGCTTATTATTCAGGATACGCCGGTAGAAAAAGCAATGGAATCTTGTGCTGAAGGAGTGAAAAGCATCGCGATGATTATCCTGATCATAGCAGCGGGTGGTGCCTTCAAGCAGATTCTGGTAGATAGCGGCATCGGTGAGCAGGTAAAGGAACTTACTGCGAATATGAATGTCTCCCCACTTTTTCTCGGCTGGCTGATTGCTGCTGCACTGCGCGTAACTTTAGGCTCAGCTACAGTAGCTGCTTTAACGGCTTCTGGCATGGTTATTCCATTTGTTGCAGCAGGTGCTTCTGCAGAATTAATGGTTTTGGCAGTAGGCGCGGGGAGTCTGATGTTTTCTCATGTTAATGATACCGGTTTCTGGATGTTTAAAGAATATTTTAATCTGACTTTAAAAGAAACTTTTAAAACCTGGACGATGATGGAAAGCCTGATTTCGGTACTTGGATTGGGAGGCGTGCTTTTGTTAAATTATTTTATTTAACAGCTTACCGGAGTTAGGCTCAAAGAATTTATTTCATAGCATCAGTCTCACTTGTGCAACGATCAGGAAACTAACCAGGTTGTCGGTCTCCTTAAAATAAGTGTCCATTTCAATCACTTCAATAATATTTTCATCCTGAAAATTGAGGATGGATCCCTTTTTTATCATCCAGATGATATTAAGGTCTGACGCGTATTCTACCTCCAGCCCCTCTCCAAATACAAGTCTTATATTACCTTTTAGTGCTGCCATAAGAACGCGTTAAACTTGTTTGTCAATTTTAATAAAAGCACAAATAGTATGCTGTTTATAAACGGATTAATACCTGTTCTGTAGCGGATAATACCTGTTTTACTACTTATAAATCTTAAAAATCATTCCCCGGAATTATCTGAATAAGAGAGAAAGGCATTTTCCTGTGATTGCTGATAGATGCATTGTTAATTTTAGATTTAATTATTATTCTCTGCTATTTTGTGATAGGGGAGAATAAGCCTTAACTTAGCAGTAATGTTCATCATCTATTTACATGAATCAAAATATAGTAATCAATAAAGAGCCCAATCAAACACGTGCATCCTTCCCAATAATCGGTATGGGAGGCTCGGCAGGATCGTTTCATGCATTTGAAAACTTTTTCCTTCATATGCCTGTAGACAGCGGAATGGCATTTGTCATTGTGATGCATCTGGACACCACACATGCCATAGATGTTTCCAAGTTGCTGCAGCCTGTAACTGGTATGAAAATTACTGAGGCGGAAGATGGAACTGTGGTTCAGCCCGACCATATCTATATTATCCCTCCGGGTAAGGACATGGGGATCCATAACGGGAAATTATTATTGATGGAAGCATCGCGTTATAAAGGAGCGCACATGTCTATTGATTATTTCCTGCAGAGTCTTGCGGAGGACCAATGGAGTAATGCTGTCGCAGTGATTTTTTCCGGAATGGGTGCAGATGGCGAAACGGGAGTAAGGATGATCAAAGAGAAGTTAGGCATGGCAATGGTACAGGATCCTGTAACAGCAGAATATCAAAGTATGCCTAATGCTGCCATTAAAACGAATATGGTAGATTACGTATTATCTGTGGAAGAAATGCCTGTTAAGCTGTTGCAGTATCTTAACCACCCGGTTATAAGGGATTCAATGTTGGCGTCGGACTTCCCTATTAGCAATAATAACCAGACGCACTTACAAAAAATACTCATGCTGCTGCGGTCAAATACGGGACATGACTTCACGTTATATAAAAAAAGCACCATTATCAGACGGATTGAAAGGAGAATTGCTTTTCATCAGCTACATGATTATGTAGACTATATCAATTATCTGAGGGAAAATCCCGGAGAAATTTTACTGTTATTCAATGAGCTGCTCATCGGTGTAACCAAGTTCTTCAGGGATCAGTTTGCATTTGATGTATTGAAAGAACATTTATACTTATTACTGGCGGGGAAAAAAGAGGATGAGCCTATACGTGTCTGGGTAGCGGGCTGTTCTACTGGTGAGGAAGCCTATTCTATAGCAATATTATTGATTGAATATATTGAATCGGCGCATTTTATACGTACACCCAGGCTGCAGATTTTTGCTACAGATCTTGATCCTAATGCAATTGACCTTGCCAGGACAGGCAGTTACCTCGCTAATATCGTTTCTGAAGTTTCGCCGGAAAGGTTATCTCGTTTTTTTGTTAATACAAATGAGGGATACATGGTGAAAAAGGAAGTGCGTGAGATGATCGTATTTGCACAGCATAACCTGATCAAAGACGCTCCATTTACAAGATTGGACTTATTATGCTGCAGGAATGTGATGATTTACCTTACTACAGAACTCCAAAAGAAAATTATACCTGTATTTCATTACTCACTAAATCCCAATAGTTTACTGTTTCTGGGACCAGCGGAATCCGTAGGAGGTTTTCACGATAGCTTTAACACTCTGGATACAAAATGGAAATTGTTTCAGCGTAAAGAAGGAGCTTCTGCGATGAGTAAAATGCTGGACTTCCCTTTTAATGTAGCAAATCATAACAATAAAACGCTGAAACTTCCACCGGTAAAAACGTTGAAGAACCCCTTAGCTGAAACGTTTCATAAAATTCTGCTGGAGGATTATACGCCGCCTTCATTGTTGTTAAATGAGCGGGGTGATATTTTATATATCAATGGCAAGACCGCCATGTTTATGCAGATCAGCTCAGGAGAAGCAGTTTTTAATATCCACCGACTGGCAAAGGAAGAGCTTAAGTATGCATTGGGCAATGCGCTACACCAGGCTTGGGAGCAAAAGGATAAGATTGAGATATCGGAAATTAAGGTAAAGGACAATGGTCAGCTTCATCTTGTTGGTTTCAAAGTTGATTACATCACAGAAGTACCGCTGCAGGATTTACTGCTGGTTACTTTTTATGATCATGGTGTACTAAAGAAAAAATCGCGCACAAATAATCTGATAGATCCTTCCAGAAATGGAGCAGTGGAGGAACTGGAGAAGGAACTAATTTATACCAAACAGCAACTGCATAGTACTATTGAACAGATGGAAACTTCTCTTGAAGAGCTAAAGTCGACTAATGAAGAATTGCAAAGCACCAATGAGGAACTACAGAGTACAAACGAAGAGGCGCTGACCACGAAAGAGGAAATGCAATCTTTGAATGAAGAACTGATGACAATCAATCTTCAGTATCAGAATAAGGCGGAAGAACTGACACAGTTAAATAATGATATGAAAAACCTATTGGATAATACCGAAATAGGTACTATTTTTCTGGATAACCAGTTAAATATATTGAGGTTCACGCCTCAGGTAACTAAGCTGTTCAATGTAATTCCGTCAGATCTGGGCAGATCTATTACACATATAGTGTCCAACTTCGATTATCCATCGCTGGAGGATTCTATACGTGAGGTAATTGAGAAACTATCTGGCAAGGAACTGGAAGTAAGCACGAAAAAAGGTGAATGGTATAATCTTAGGATTATGCCTTACCGCACAATGGATAATTTTATCAGCGGTGCAGTAGTTACGTTTACGAAAATAACTCCTGTGAAAGCCATGGAAAACAAATTGCAGACACTGATTAATTACACACAGTCGATGATTGATACCTCGACGGATGCAACAGTTTTTTTAGATAACGATGGGAAAATTCTTGTTGTGAACAGGCAGTTCTCCCAGTTTTTCAATCTCAAAGAGCAGGATTTAAAGGAACAGTCATTTCTGGAAATTGCACATAATAAATGGAAGACAAATAAGTTTGATGAGGTGTTGTTAAACCCGGCTTCAGCAAATGATGAGATCTTTATTCATCATGATTTTCAAGGAGTGGGACTAAAAGATTTGTCTGTAAGGATTGAACAGATAAATATTGATAACGATACAGACCGCATGTTGATTATACTAAGTTTCAGGGATCAGAATAGTGGAAAACAGGAACAAAATTAATAGGGAAAAAATTGCCACTATGCTCAGCATGCAGTCGGATAAAGTACGTCTGGACCATAAAGTGTCTGCTGAAACAAATCTGACTGCCGCTGAAATTAATGTGTTGTTAAATGAGCTGCAGGTTTATCAGCTGGAACTGGAAATGCAGAACGATGAACTTAAAACTTCCTATTCCACACTGGATGAGGAAAGAGCTAAATTTGTTGGTCTGTATGACCTGGCACCGGTGGGCTATTTTATTCTTGATTATTTGGGCATTGTTGAAGAGGCAAACCAGAATGGGGTAGACCTTCTGAACATTTCAAAGCAGGCAATCTTATATAAGAGATTCCAGAGTTTCATTGCTTCCCAGTCCTGGGAAAAATTCTATAGTTTCTTACATAGAATGCAAAATGCTGATGGTAAACAAAGTGCAGAAATTAAACTTGTTCTGCCGGATCAGCAAATTATTTATACCAGAATGGAAGGAAGGGCAATTTCTAATATGATTGCCACTGAGATTAAATATTATATCGCTGTGATTGACATCACAGAAAGCAGAAATGCACAAGAAGTTTTAAAAGAAACCACAGAGCGACTTGAAATGACACTTCAGGCTTCCTCTACCGGTACCTGGACAATAGAATTTGGTACAAATAAAGTTTTTCTGGATCCCTACACGCATAATATTCTGGAGATCAATAACGGGGTTTTTAATGGTACAATTAAAGGGTTGATTGACTTTATCCACCCGGATGATCAAACACAGGTTCGTCAAAAGTTAATTGATGCTGTAAATGGATTGAAAGAAATAGATCTTGAATTCAAAATAATTACAACCAGAAATGATATTAAATATATTTCAGTAAAAGGACATGAAATTACTACTTTCGATGAAAAAACCTATTTCGCTGGTATCTTAATGGACATTACTGAGCGTAAGGTGCTTGCAAAAGAGGCTGAAAATTTACGTAACAGTCAGCAGAAACTGATCCTGTCCGCAACATTAACGGCACAGGAGAAAGAGCGTAATGCCATTAGCCGCGCGCTGCATGATAGTGTATGTCAGATACTTTATGGCATCAGGTTAAATCTGGAAAATATTCAGCGCATTCAGAAAATGCCTGGCGAGTTTAAGAATATCAATCAGTTGCTAGATCAGGCCATCAGGGAAACGAGACAGATTTCTTATGAACTGACTCCTTCCGTTCTTAAAGATTTTGGATTTGTTGCCGGCATCAAAGAAATGGCACAGCGAACAAGTACACCTGATTTTGCAATTGATACTTATCTCAATGGTTCGGCAGATGGATTAAACGATGATGTGCAATTATATGCATTTCGCATGATACAGGAGTTAATTAGCAATTGTATTAAACATGCCAGGGCAAGTCGCGCTGAAATAAAGGTAAATATCGAGAATAATCAGGTGGTCATCATCGTGGCGGATAACGGAGTTGGACTGGATACTGATTTAGAACAGGCATTCAAATTGGGCTCAGGATTAAGCGGCATTAAAAGCAGGGTATACCTCTTAAATGGACAGATCGAATTTAATAATACCAGAAATGGTTTAGTCGTTACCATTACCTTTAAAAATGAACCGGAACAGAAAGATCCGGAATAAACATAAAACCAACCTATTGCGCTATAATATCCTGCCCGGATGATATTACCTGTATCTTGTGGAAAATACGTGATTGTACATTTGGAGCAATGATTGATACAATTTTTGTATAAATTAACCAGCAAATAAACAATTGATCATGTTGCAGGTAATATTAGCGGAGGACCACAATATAGTAAGGAATGGAATAAGGATGTTGCTGGAGGCTGACAAAGAGATTACGATTACTGGTGAAGCTACAAATGGTCGGGAGGTGCTGGACATGCTTTCTAATGGGACTAAGGCAGATATTGTTCTGGCGGATATTAATATGCCTGAACTTGATGGTATTTCTTTAATCAAACAGTTAAAGTTACAAAGTCCCGATACACGCGTTGTTATCCTATCAATGCTGGACAATGAGAAGTATGTTTCACAGGCTTTTGCTGAAGGAGCATCGGGTTATCTGCTAAAAAGTGTGAGTGCTGATGAATTATTGTTTTCTTTAAAACACGTGCATGTTGGAGGAAAATACCTCTGTTCAGAATTGTCTCTTCGCCTGCTGGATAAATTAATGTACAACACTACTTCACCTGCAATAACTGCAAATCTGCAAATTGACTTTTCCAGCCGGGAAATCGAAATTCTTCATCTCATAGCTGAAGGATTGACAAACAATGAGATGTCGGACAAACTTTTTATCAGTAAAAGAACAATTGAAGGGCACAGGCAAAGCCTGATCGAAAAAACAGGCTCCAGGAATACCGCTGCTTTGATACGTTTTGCTGTGTTGAGCGGAATCGTTCAATAATAAATCATTTCAAGTATTTATCTCTGATTTTTACGTATAAGTACGCAGAAAAACTGGAAATTATATTGATTATTATTGCTTCGTTTAAGTGCAACTGTGTATTCATTTAACAAAAGTATGATCAATAAGATTTTAATTGTAAATGACGACAAGGATATGCTCGATGTTCTTGAAATGATTTTTATTCATCAGCAATATCAGCTTGAAATATTTGATTCAGCAGATGATATTGAAGTTCGGATAAAAAAATATAATCCTGATCTGGTTATTCTCGGTTTTTTTGATCCCGATCAGTCTAAAGAGAATTTAGTTGATAAGCTCAAAAAGATAGTAATTGGATTCAAAATCCCTGTTATTATCCTCTCGCATGACAATGATATTTCAACTGCTTTTGGGAATAATGTATTTATTGTAAATCCTTCTGATCTTTTCTTTTTGTCTAACCAGGTAAAGCGTATATTTAGGGAAAATATCGTGAATTAATTCAGACATAAATAATATGAATGAGCATCTGATGAAACATAGCAACAACCAGGAAGATTTTGTGTATATGGCAACTCATGAGTTAAAATCACCTGTAGCAATACTGAAGGCGTATGTACAGATGATGTCATTGAAAATGAATAAAGCGGGGCAGACAGAGTATCTGTTTATAACAGAGAAGATGGACAGTCAGCTTGATAAATTATTGAATATTATTTCCGACTTACAGGATGTGACACAAATCCGATCGGGTTCAATGAATTATCACTTTAGTGAATTTAATATCAATGACAGCTTGCGTAACTGTGCAGACGCAATAGCTGCATCAAATCCGGAACTTGAGATTGAATTTTCACTTTGCAATCCCGACCCTGTTATTAAGGGAGATGTGGACAGGATAGAGCAGGTGTTAACTAATTTTATAAATAATGGACTCAAATATTCCAGACAACATAAGTTCCTGAAATTTAGCAGTGTGGTTGATGATGGATATCTAAAGGTTAGTATTACAGATAAAGGGATGGGAATTCCGTCAGACAAACAGCCTGATATTTTTAAAAGGTTTTTTAGAGTCGGCACTCCGGAACAGCATAAGTTACCCGGACTAGGACTGGGTTTATTTATCTCTAAAGAGATTATAGATGCTCATTTGGGAGAAATAGGGGTAGACAGTAGGATAGATGAAGGTTCAGAATTCTGGTTTAAATTATTACTTTAATACAAAAAATGCTGACCAAGTCAGCATTTTTTGTATTAAAAATATGATTAATCTACCGGTAATCCCCGATTCTTCTGCATTGGCCCTATTTTAGGATCATGTCCTCTGAAGTCAAGGAACAACTTATTATAGTCTTCTGTATTTCCTTTTGAAAGGATCATATCGCGGAAGCGCTGACCGTTCTCTCTGGTCAATCCGCCATTCTCTTCAAACCACGAATAAGCATCATCATCAAGCATTTCTGTCCATAGATAAGCATAGTAGCCAGCTGCGTATCCGCCACCCCAGATATGGGAGAAATAGGTGGTGCGGTAGCGTGGTGGAACTTCCGCAAGATTCAATTGGGTTCTTTTTAACGCAGCCTGCTCAAAATCATTTACTTTTTGTAAATCGCTGCCTGCCGAAAGTGTATGCCATTGCATATCCAGGGAGGCTGCAGCCAATAATTCGGTGAGACGGTAGCCCTGGTTAAAGGTTCCTGCTTTTTTAATTTTATCTACTAACAGCTGTGGCATAGCTTCACCTGTTTTGTAATGTACAGCGTAATTTTTCAAAACTTTAGGATCAAGCGCCCAGTGTTCATTGAACTGCGACGGGAATTCTACGAAATCGCGTGCGACATTTGTGCCTGACAAACTTGGGTACTGCTGACTGGCAAACAGACCATGTAGACCATGACCAAATTCATGGAACATTGTAGTTACATCATCAAAACTAATTAATGCAGGCTGGCCGTCTGCCGGTTTGGTAAAATTGCAAACATTATAGATTACTGGTTTTGTGCCCATCAATTTTGACTGCTCTACCAGGTTGCCCATCCATGCACCGCCATTTTTATTGTCACGTTTAAAATAATCACAGTAGAAGAGGCCGACGGTACTACCGTCTTTATCAAATACTTCATATACTTTTACGTCCTTCTGATATACAGGAAGATCCGTCCGCTCCTTGAATGTTAATCCGTAAAGTTGGTTCGCTGCATAAAATACACCATCTTTAAGTACCTTAGTTAATTCAAAATAGGGTTTGATCTGTCCCTCATCCAGATCATATTTCTTTTTCCTAACCATCTCTGCATAATAATTCCAATCCCACGGCTGCAGTTTAATACCAGCTTTCTGAACAGTAATTTCCTGTTGGATATCAGCTGCTTCTGCTTTGGCCTTCGCTGTTGCAGAAGGTACCAGTCTTGCAAAAAATGTAGCAACGGCTTCGGGTGTTTTGGCCATCTGATCCTGCAATTTCCATGCAGCGTAACTTTTAAACCCTAATAAATTGGCCTTGTCAGCCCTGATTTTTGCAATTTGCGCTATAGTTTTACGCGTATCGTTCGTATCATTTTTTTCTGTGCGGTTCCATGCTGAATTATAAAGTTTTTCTCTGGTGGCACGGTTGGTTAACGACTGTAAAAGTGGTTGCTGAGTAGTATTTTGTAGAGGTATCTGCCATTTGTTTTCCAATTTGTTTGCTTTGGCTGCTTCTGTCGCTGCGTCCAATTCTCCCTGAGATAAACCCGCTAACTCATCTGCACTGGACACTACCATCGCACCAGCTTTATTTGCTGCCATTAGTTGATTAGAAAATTTAGCACTTAGAGACGCTTCCTCAGCATTGAATTTTTTCAGTGAATTCTTATCCGTTTCAGATAAGCTGGCACCGGCCAGTTGAAACTGCTGATAATAATATTCTATAAGGTGTACAGATTCAGGATTCAGCTTTAAGTTTTTCCGGTTATTATATATGGTCTCAATACGTTTAAATAACTTGGTATTCAGATAAATAGCGTCCCTGTGAGATGCGAATTTTGGCGCCGTCTCTTCCTGCACTTTTTGCAATACAGGGTTGGTGTTTGCACCGGTTAGTAAATTAAATACTGCATTGACGCGCGCAAGCATTTGTCCGCTTCGCTCCATCTGCAATAGGGTATTCTCAAAAGTTGGCGCTTTTCCATTATTTGCAATTTTGTTCATTTCAGCCAACTGTATTTTCATACCTTCTTCAAGTGCCGGCTGAAAATCCTTGTCTTTGATCTGATCAAAATCAGGCGTTTCGTAGGCCAGCGTACTCGCATTCGCAAAAGGGCTGGAAATGGCGGAGCCGTCCTGCTCCGTTCCTGATTTGTTATGGTCACTGCATCCCGCAGTAACGGCTACGATTGCCAGGATTGGCATTATAAATAATTTATTCATGGTAATTAATGGTTCTTGATTGTTAAAAATACAATAATAAATAAGATTACTCTAGAGTTCTCATCTTATTCAATTGGTGATAATGACACAAACAATTGTCATGATCTGATGTTAGACAGTAAAAAACAATAGCTTATGGATCCGTTTAATATCATAGTAAAGCTTGATGGTCAGAAGTTTGATCTCAATATTCATCCTGAAGAAGCTGCTACTTATAAAGTATTGTATAATGGTGGGCTGGTTGGTGCAATTACCTTAGGAAATGATGGCGAAACATGGAACGCTATATCTGTCAGGGAACTTGCCCCGGAAGTTGAAGTGCCAATGTATGAATATAATGGTGCTAAAGACGATGTCCGGATTATCCTGGAAGGGAACCATGCACAGGAAATTGGAAAGGCTATAGCGGCTTATAGGGGATAGATAATCCCTCATGTTTGTCATTCATTTCAACTCTATTTTATTTACCTTCGTTTATTAATTCTTAAATTCCTCAGCTGAGGAATTTAAGAAAGCGGATGCTTATATAAAATGACAGAACAAACTAATCAAAAAAAGAAGGCTGGTATTTTTAGCCTTTTAAAACCATATTCAGGTATGGTGATGTTGCTTATACTTTTCGCGTTACTGAGTAATGGATTGAACTTATTTTTGCCAAAGCTGATCGGTAATGGTATTGATGATTACAGTAAAGGGAATTTCTCGTTTAAAACCATTATTACCGAATTTGCAATCCTGACAATCGTTATTTTTATTTTTACCTACCTGCAAAGTATCGTGCAGACTTACGCATCGGAGCGTGTGGCGCGTGATCTCCGGAAGCGGCTCTCTGATAAGATATCGCGACAGAGCTTTGCTTTTATTGAGCAAACCAACCCTGCTAAATTACTAACGAATCTGACCTCCGATATCGATTCGATAAAACTCTTCGTATCACAGGCAATTGTTTCCATTGTATCTTCCCTTTTTATCATTATTGGTGCAAGCGTTTTGTTGCTGGCAATTAACTGGAAACTGGGGCTTACGATTATCGCTATCATCCCGATTATTGGTGGTGCTTTCTACCTTGTTCTAAGAAAAGTTAAGGTGCTGTTTAAAAAAAGCAGGGAAGTCATTGATTTGCTCAACAAAGTGATCAATGAAAGTATACTGGGGTCGGCCCTGATCAGGGTGATCAACTCTCAGCAACTGGAATATGAAAAGTTCTTCGAAGCCAGTTCTCAGGCCCGTAATATCGGACTGGCGATTCTTCGCCTCTTTGCGTGGCTGATACCAATCATTGTTTTTACTGCAAACATGGCCGGGCTTACAATTCTTGTTTTAGGAGGTCATTATGTGATTTCCGGTAGCATGTCTTTAGGGGATTTTGCTGCATTTAACAGCTACCTGGCGCTGCTGATTTTCCCTATTCTGGTAATCGGTTTTATGAGCAATGTAATTGCACAGGCCACAGCATCGTTTGGAAGGATCAATCAGGTACTGGAAACGGAAGAATTACCAGACAGGGGATCCATTGATTCTCTGCTCAGCGGGCAAATAACTGTTGAAAATATCTCGGTGAATTACGGACAAAAGCCGGCACTAAAGGATATTTCATTCAGTATCAGGTCAGGGGCAAAAATCGCTGTAATAGGTCCGACTGCTGCAGGAAAAACACAATTGCTTTATTTGCTTACAGGATTAATTAAACCCGGCAGCGGCAGCATATTATTTGACGGGCATCCCATCGAGTCTTATAATAGCGAAACATTTCACAGCCAGGTAGGATTTGTTTTTCAGGATAGTATCATGTTCAATATGAGCATTCGCGAAAACATTGCTTTTAGTGACCTGGTAACGGATGAATCTTTGGCTAAAGCCATCGCCACAGCAGAATTAAAAGATTTTATTGATACGCTGCCTGATGGGTTGAATACTAAAGTATCGGAGCGGGGACTAAGCCTTTCTGGTGGACAAAAGCAAAGGATTATGCTGGCGCGCGCATTGGCTATTGATCCTAAAATATTGCTGCTGGACGATTTTACTGCACGTGTAGACAATCAGACAGAGGTTAATATCCTGAAAAACATCGCACAGTATTATCCGGAACTGACGCTGATTTCCGTTACCCAGAAAATTGCTGCCATTGCCCATTATGAACAGATTATTCTCCTGATGCAAGGCGAAAAACTAGCTTCTGGCACACATCAGGAATTAATGGAAAACAGCCCTGAATACGTGCAGATTTTTAATTCCCAACAAAGTACTAGCAATTACGATGCGAATGAACTATAATTTAAACAGTCAGCCGACTGCACAGGAAAAAAAAGGCACTATTTCTGGATTAAGGAGTTTATTGAAACTGGTCTCCGAGGAAAAACGAAACCTCATCATCGCGTTGTTCGCAATCCTGATTAATTCATCTCTTAATCTTTTAGGCCCATTACTGATTGGCCATACAATAGATAAGTATATACAAACAAAGCAATTTCATGGCGTAATTGTATTTGCGGCAATATTATTATCAATGTATCTGATTGCTTTTGTTACCAGTTATTTTCAGACTCAGCTGATGGGTGGAGTAGGGCAACGTATCATTTTTACTTTGCGAAATGCCATCTTCAATAAAATACAGCAGCTTCCGGTAGCTTTTTTCAATGAAAATAAAGCCGGGGATCTGATATCGAGGGTAAATAATGATACGGATAAACTGAATCAGTTTTTTTCTCAGGCCCTGATGCAATTTATTGGAAATATTGTAACAATGACCGGCGCAGGAATCTTTTTATTGGTGATCAATATTAAACTCGGACTCGCCACTTTAGTACCGGCATTATTTATTCTGCTTTTTACGCGATTATGTTCTCCCTGGGTAAAACAAAAAAATGCGGAGAACATGAAGAGTACGGGCGGGATGAGTGCTGAAATCCAGGAGAGCCTGAATAATTTCAAAGTAATTATCGCTTTTAATCGTCGTGATTATTTCAGAAATCGTTTCGACACTGCAAATAAACACAATTATACTACCGCAATTGGTGCCGGACTGGCGAATAACATCTTTTTGCCAGTATTTGGGTTATTCTCCAGTATCGCACAATTGGTCGTGTTATCTTTTGGGATATACCTCATCACTACAGGCGAATTTACTGTCGGATTGTTGGTCAGTTACCTGTCCTATGCAACAAATTTTTATAATCCCCTCAGACAATTAGCTACATTATGGGCTAGTTTCCAGGTCGCCCTGGCGGGCTGGGACCGGATATCGCAGATATTGGCACTCCATAGTAATCTGATCACCGTTCCCAATGATGAACAGCTTCATTCTACCGGTATTCTGGCATTTCAGGGTGTCCATTTTGGTTATACTGATGGAAAGGAAATTCTTCATAATATATCTTTTACCATGGAAAGTGGAAAAACCTACGCACTTGTCGGACCCACTGGAGGCGGGAAAACAACTACGGCCTCCATTATGGCACGTCTGTATGATCCAGTAAAAGGGGTGGTACTACTAAAAGGAAGAGATATCCGTTCTTATACGGCGGAAGAACGAGCGCAGAAAATTGGCTTTATCCTGCAGGAGCCATTTTTGTTCAGAGGCACAGTCAAAGAGAATATCTTGTACAGCAATGAGCTGTACCATAGTTACTCCGAGGAACAATTCCTGGCTGTACTTACGGAAGCTAAACTTGAGGGTTTGCTCTCCATTTTTGAAAAAGGACTCGATACACCGGTGAGCTCTGGTGGAGATAGCTTGAGTCTGGGCCAGAAACAGCTGATTGCTTTTATGCGTGCGGTTTTACGTAAGCCGGAATTGCTGATTCTGGATGAAGCAACAGCCAATATTGATACAATCACAGAACAATTACTCGGACAAATTTTAGCACAGCTTCCTGCAGAAACTACGCTTGTTATTATCGCACACCGTTTAAATACGATAGAAAATGCAGATGAGATATTTTTTATCAATTCAGGTGAAGTTACCCGTGCAGGCTCTTTAAAGGATGCCATGGATAAGTTAATGCAAGGTAAAAGAAACAGCTAAATACCTTTTGGCATAAATTTGGTTTTGATATTTATTTATCTAAGATCCTTATTTATGAATATTGACAAAGCGTACGACCGCGCATTTACCTGGTTATTGAGTTACGGACCCAAAGTTGTTCTCGGTATTATTGTCCTGATAGTCGGCTTATGGGTTATCAAACTGCTGGTCAGGTGGGCACATTCCGGAATGCATGAAAAAGATGTTGATCCATCAGTGAAACCCTTCTTGCTAAGCCTCATTGCAGTAGCTTTACGCGTATTACTCTTTCTGGGCGTTATGCAGATCATTGGTATCCAGATGACGCTATTTGCGGCTATTATTGGCGCTTTTGGTGTAGCCGCTGGTCTGGCGCTGTCAGGTACCTTGCAAAACTTTGCCAGTGGTATTCTTATCCTTTTGTTAAAACCTTTCAAAGTCGGTGATAACATCATTACGCAAAGTCAGGAAGGAACAGTAACCTCCATACAAATCTTCTATACGCAGATCACCACATTTGATAATCGAACGGTTATTGTACCTAACAGTAAATTATCTAATGAAATTATTATTAATATTAGTAAAGTTGGGAGCAGGCGACTGGATATAGAGCTGAAATTTGCTTTTGCGCTTGATATTGAGGAAGTAAAGGCTTCCATCAATCGCTCGATAGACAGGTCTGCTGATTTGTTGAAAACACCGCAGAGACGTATCGGAGTAACATCCATTGAAACGGATGGTTATAAAATCAAGATCAACGTTTGGGCTAATTCACACGGTTTTGAAGATACCCGCTTAGCTTTACAGGAAACGATTGTTCAGGACCTGAAATCTTCTGGATTGAAACTGCCAGGTTTGTAAATAATTAAGCCCCTGCAAGAGGGGCTTAATTCTATTCTAATTATTTTAAACTTATTTCATTTGTGCATCCACTACGGCAATGGTGACCATATTTACGATCTCTCTTACCGAACTATCCATTTGTAACACATGCACAGGTTTGTTCAGACCCAGCAGAATAGGACCTACAGCCTCTACATTTCCTAGTTCCTGCAATAATTTATAAGCAATGTTTCCGGATTCAAGATTAGGAAAGATCAGCGTATTAGCTGGAATGCCATTCAATTTTGAGAAAGGATAATTGCCTTGTAACAATTCTGCATTCATGGCAAAGTTAGCCTGCATTTCACCATCAACAATCATATCAGGATATTTTTCCTTCAGCAAAGCGGTAGCATTTCTTGTCTTCAATGGAACCGGCCCATTGTTAGAACCGAAATTAGAGTAAGACAGGAGCGCTATTCTTGGTGTAATGTTTAACCCTGTTACTGTTTCATGTATCAATGCCGTGATGTCTACCATATCCTGAGCTGTAGGATCAGGATTTACTGTAGTATCTCCTAAAAATACCGGTCCTTTTTTGGTCAGCATCATATACATTCCCGCTATCTTTTTTACACCCGGTTTGGTGCCGATAACCTGCAATGCCGGTTTTAAAGTATTCTTGTAGTTTTTAGTCAGACCCGAAATTAACGCATCAGCCTGTCCAAATTCTACCATACTTGAACCATAATAATTCCTGTCACGTACAAGTTTGCGTGCTTCATATAAGGTAATTCCACGACGCTGGCGCTTTTCATACAGATGCTGTGCATATTTTTCAGAATCTTCAGTACCCACCCATGGATCGATGATATCTATATCCCCAAGAGTGATGTCATGATCTAAAAGTAATTTCTGAATCTTGGTGATATTTCCAAGTAAAATAGGTGTTGCGATGCCTTCATCTTTAACGATTTGTGCAGCTTTCAATATTTTATAATTATCAGCTTCTGCAAATACAACCTTTTTCGGCGCTGCTTTTGCCTTGCTTGCGATATTTCTAAGGATTTTATCATCTGCACCGAGTCTGATCTGCAATTCTTCCTGGTAAGCAGGCCAGTTGGTGATCTGTTTACGCGCAACGCCCGATTCCATAGCGGCTTTTGCAACAGCACTGGAAACGATACTGATCAGTCGTGAATCGATCGGTTTTGGAATAATATAATCTTTACCAAACTTAAGATTTGTTGCATTATAAGCCAGGTTCACTACTTCCGGCACAGGTAACTTTGTTAATTCAGCAATTGCTCTAACAGCAGCAATCTTCATTTCTTCATTAATCGTCGTCGCGCGCACATCCATCGCCCCGCGGAAGATATAAGGGAATCCAAGAACATTGTTCACCTGATTAGGGAAATCTGAACGTCCTGTAGCCATAATCAGATCTTTTCGCGATTTAATAGCAATATCATAGGCAATTTCCGGATCAGGATTAGCCAGCGCAAAAACAATCGGATTTTTAGCCATCGACTGGATCATTTCTGCGGATACTATATTTCCCGCAGATAAACCCAGAAATACATCTGCGTCTTTCATAGCCTGAGCGAGGGTCGCGATATCTTTGCGGGATGTTGCAAATTCCATCCGAATCGGATCAAGATCAGTACGGTCGATATTAACTATACCGTCCTTATCAAAAACAAGCATGTTTTCTTTTTTGACACCTAATTTCAGGTATAATTTTATACATGAAACTGCCGCTGCCCCTGCACCACTTACTACCAGTTTAATCTTATCCAGTTTCTTGCGCTGCAGTTCGCATGCATTGATCAAGGCCGCACTGGTAATAATAGCTGTACCATGCTGATCATCATGCATCACCGGAATATTCATTTCCTCTTTCAAACGGCGCTCTATTTCAAAACACATTGGAGCTGCAATGTCTTCCAGATTTACCCCGCCAAAAGTGGGTTCCAATGCTTTTACTACATTGACAAACTCATCCGCCGTAGTCGCATTTATTTCAAGATCAAAAACATCTATATCAGCAAAGATTTTAAATAACAAACCTTTACCTTCCATTACTGGTTTACTCGCAGCAGGGCCGATATTTCCTAATCCCAGTACTGCAGTACCATTACTTATCACCGCAACTAAATTTCCTTTTGCCGTATATTTATAAACATCTTCCGGATTCCTGGCAATTTCCAGACAAGGTTCTGCTACTCCCGGTGAATAAGCTAAAGCTAAATCCCGTTGTGAATTTGTAGGCTTTGAAGGAACTACTTCTATTTTACCAGGTCTCCCGCTGGAATGGTAATCTAGCGCATCCTGTTTGCGGTTTGTTGTGTTACTCATGTTATCTAATGTTGTTTGATGTTGTTTGATGTTTGCTGAGCGTGTGTTTCTCAGTAGAAATCTAAAAGCTGCGAAATTAGGCATATATATTCAAAAAATGGCTAAAAAACAGTACTGAAATGAGTTTAGGCTGTCGCTTTTTCTATTGTTTATTTACGTTCACACCTTAATATCAGTCGTTCACCCTTCCAGATGAGCTGTTCGTGTAAAAGATTATTTCAATAGATAATTTCCCTTTATATTGTCAAACATTAATTGCGAAAAACATTTAAAATCAATTACCTAAATTTACCTAAGCAAGCCGAAGCGTGTAAAATGGATTCATATCTGTTTTATACGCTTTATCATTTAATGCTTTTTGCGCATCAATTTTAAAATATCTTCTTCTGTTCCTGTAAAAGGTCCTGATGATTCAATTTTTAAACTTGCCATAGCTGAAGCGAATTCTCCTGAATACTGGATATCGCTGCCTTTTACACGCTGATACAGATAACCGGCCATGTAGGTGTCGCCGCATCCTGTAGCATCAATTTCAGTAGTAGGGCGATAGGCTTTGACGTGATGAAAGGTAGTTCCATCGTAGATCATTGAGCCTTTACTCCCCATGGTAATCACTACTTCTTTTACTCCCCATTCATTAAGAATTCTGGCACCAGCCTCAATTTCTTTTACGCCTGTAAGTACTTCCATCTCCGACTCACTCGCTTTTAGAATGTCGATATATTTTAATCCCTCTTTTTTGTCTGCCCAGTCAATGGCACATACATTATGGTGAACCACTTCCCTCAGATAGCCTTGTACATCAAGCGATACCCTGCTTCTGCCAGCCAGAGATTGAATAACTTCCAGTGGAATATCATTCGCCAGCAATGGTCCAAGATGAAATATGGAAGCCTCAGTTTCCTCAAGCTGGTCAACGGTAAATGAATCTGCCGTTTGTAAAACCCTTTGAACCCTATTGTCGAGATTTGCTGTATAAATATTCTCAAAATAGACAGTATGTTCACTCGGTAAAACATGAACGGTGATTTGGTTCTTCCGCAGGTCTTCCACTGCTTTCATCTCCGTTTGTGCGATAGCCGTGATCAGGCAATATTTAACCTCCATGTTACGTATGGCATTGGAGAAGTAAAACGACGTTCCGCCTGCCATGTGGATACTTGACGATGGGGTAACTACTTTGTCTAATGTGATATGTCCAATGCAACAGATGTCGTACATGCGCTTAAATTATTTATGAGCTGATTTTAAAATGTGGTGCAAATGTAACTAATCCCGATAAACCTATTTTTCTAAATTTTTAATATTTGCAGATTCTTTAAGCACTTTCAGTAATGATACAATATCCAGAGGCTTGGAAAGATAACCGTCCATTCCTGCACTTATGTATTCAATTTTGTCTTCCGACATCGCATTCGCTGTTAATGCAATGATTCTTGGCTGTGGATCTGGCTTGCTTCTAATGTGTTTTGTAGCTTCTATACCATCCAGTTCAGGCATTAGCACATCCATCAAAATAAGATTGTGCCCGTAAATTGTATACAGATCTACTGCTTCTCTTCCATTCACGGCAAAGTCAGGCTGATAACCCAGTTTGTTAAGAATGGTAGCGATCAGCTTCTGATTAATGGCGTTGTCTTCAGCTATTAAAATGTTTAATGGATATTGAGCAGCGAAATCCGGCGACAATAAATTGGCTGGTTTTTGTGTAACGACACTATTTTTGATAGATATATGCTCACTTAGTGCCTGATGGATCAAATAACGAAGCTGTTTATTTTTTGCCGGTTTATTTAAAACAGCAACAAACAGGTCAGGATGTTTATACCTGTGCTCGTCACCCACTGAACTCAGGAGCAGCATAGGGATAGTACATTCTTGCTGCCGGGCTGTTTTTGCAAACGCTACGCCATCCATATCCGGCATATGCATATCAGTGATAATCATATTAAAATCTTTATCCTGAGCTAATAGCTGAAGCGCCTGCCGTCCGCTATCGGCAGTAATAGGAGAGAAATTCCATAACTCAAGCTGTGTTTTTAGTATGCGCAGGTTTGTATGGTTATCATCAACAATCAATATTCTCTTTCCTTTATGCTCTTCTGTGTTATATAAATAAGGGGCAGCAGGTGAATCCTGACCAACCTTACTTTCTACGGTGAATGAAAATACGGTTCCTTTTCCTTCTTCGCTTTTTACAGTAATTAATCCATTCATCAATTTTACCAACCTCTCGCTAATAATCAAACCAAGCCCGGTACCGCCATATTTTCTGGTATTTGACGAGTCTATCTGTGAAAATGCCTTGAAGAGCCTGTTCATTTTCTCTTCGGGAATCCCTATACCGGTATCGCGAATCTCAAATAACAAAATGATTTTATCACCCTTGATCTCCTGCTGTTTAATGCTGATGTGAACCTCTCCATGAGGAGTGAATTTCAGGGCATTATTGATCAGATTAATTAAGATCTGCCGAAGTCGGAAACTGTCCCCGATTATTCGCTCTGGTAGATTATGGTCAATTTCATAAAGCAAATCTATCCCTTGTTCATTCGCCTTACTTGCGAATAAATCGATCACATCTTCTGTGCATTTATGCAGGTCGAAGCATTTTTCTTCCAGTTCCATATGACCGGATTCTATTTTAGAAAAGTCCAGTATATCATTAATTACATTCAGTAAGGCTTCGCCGCTGGTGCTGATTACATTGACATAATCTGCCTGTTCCTCATCTAAATTTGTTTCAGCCAGCAGAGATGTCATACCCATTACCCCATTCATAGGTGTGCGTATTTCGTGACTCATCGTCGCTAAAAAAATGCTCTTTGCCTGTGCGGCTTTTTCTGCCTCTAGGCGTGCATGCACTGCTTCATGATGTGATACTTTCAGTTGATTGTTTAACTGTTCCAATGCTGCAGTATGTTCCTCACGCTCCTTCATCTGTGTAAGCATATGGAGTTGAGCACCGTTATAGGTTTTTAGATGATAGGACCATAAACCGCATATAAAATAGATTACAGCAGTTAAAGCAATGTGTAGCGACATCGTCCGTACCTCCAGGTAATCCAGACTGGTGAAATAGGTTTCACCATAACCAATACTTTGTAAATAATTGAGCCCCAGGTGGTGTATGACTACAAAAATAAGCATGGGCAGCTGTAATCTCCAGTTTTGATAGGTGATTAAAATTGCACTACCAATAAAGGCAAAGAAATGCATTTCAAACAAACCATGCATCTGGTAAATGAACTGCGCCATGAATACACCCAGACAAACACTTAAAACATATTGGTAGAGATTTGAATTAGGAAATGCCCACTTAATAGAATAATACGCAAGTAAAGCGGTACCACCAACACCAAATGCGATATTCCAGGTGTCGTAAAAAGTGGCAAAAAAAAGACCCGCCAGAAAAAAAGCAATCATAAAATAATTAATCAGCTTGTCTGATCTCTTATTCACATTAAACCGGTAATCTGCTAAAGAACCATTGTCATCCATATATCTGATATCCATAACAATGTTTCCTATTTACTTGTACAATCAGGTAAACTGCAACCATAAGCTTTGACGGCGAGTACATCTGATAGCGATCTGTTTTTTTTGTTGAGCATATCCTCTAGTGCTATTTTCGCATAACTCGTTTGTTGATCAGTACAGTATCTGTTTTTATTGTAATTGCCACGATAATACAGGTGATGATCGCTAGTAATCATCACTGCTTGCGGGGTAGAGTAAACGCCGCATTGTTTAGCAATACTTGTATCGGAGATAATTGGAACATCAAGTCCAAACTTTTTCTGGATCTCCTGAGCGGTATAATCTTTATTGGTCATTAAAATAACCGCAAAATTCACTTCGGTTTGATGATTTTTAATCAAGGACTTGAAATGGTCGATATTGAATCTCGAACAAGGGCAGTCAGGATTAAAAAAATGCAGAAACAAAGGCTTGCCGTTCCTGAAGTTGAGTTTGTTGTTGAATGTGAGCGCCTGACCAATAGCAATTGGTTGATAATGTCTGGGTATGGGAGTTGGTAAGCTGTATACCAATTGATTATGCCAGAAGAAGCCAAGAATAACTGCTGTTAAAAGTGTCAACCATATTGCGGCTATCCATTTTTTCATTGTACGGGGGAGAGGTTTAATAGCATTTTTAAGTTTTTATATACGAGAGGAATGCTGGTAGAGATTCATTAATAGTACAAAAAAATGGTTTTTAGCAGTGAAAAATGTGGAATTGTCTGGCATGCTGTGCGATAGCTAAAACAGTTTATTGTCAAATAATTTTATTTAATTGGTATATCGGGAAAAGTCGATATACATTTGTGCCATGGATCATTTGGAAGTCTTTAAGGCATTGTCTAATAAAGCGAGGTTGCAGATTCTGCAATGGTTAAAAGAACCGGAAAAGAATTTCCCCCAGCAGGAAGCTGGTTTCGAAGCTGGCGTTTGTGTTGGTGAGATACAGAAGAAAAGTGGCTTAACGCAGTCCACCGTCTCTGAGTATCTATCTGTTTTGCAGCGTGCTGGTCTGATCCGCTCTACTCGAGTAGGACAATGGACTTATTATAAAAGAGATGATAAAGCATTTTTACAGTTAAAAGAACTCATAGAAAAGGAATTATAAGATCTATTTGAGATCAAACGATCATTGTCTTTCAAATCACAAGCTAATGATGGCTTCCTCTTAAATAACTTCAGGAGGCACCCTGGATCCAAAAAACAATATAAAATACTGAAAAATAAACAATAAAAATAGATGAAAACAGACAGTTTGTTCAGGCCTTTCAGCCTTAAATCTTTAAATATCAAAAATAGAATTGTGATGGCACCGATGACACGTTCGTTCTCGCCAGATGGAATACCAACTGAAGATGTTTCTTCTTATTACAGTAGAAGAGCAGCAGGGGAAGTTGGTTTGATTTTGTCTGAAGGAACAGTGATTGATCGCATTGCATCATCGAATGATAAAAATATACCACATTTTTATGGCGACCAGGCATTGGCGGGCTGGAAAAATGTGATTGACCATGTTCACCAATCGGGTGCCCAGATGGGGCCTCAGATATGGCATATGGGAGTAATGGATAATCATCATTCAGGATGGTTGCCAGACGCACCCTTTGAAGGCCCATCTGGTTTAAACAGACCAGGCTTTGTAAACGGGGAAGCAATGAAGGATGCTGATATTGCTGATGCAATTGCCGCATATGGCCGTGCTGCAAAAGAAGCGAAACGATTGGGTTTTGATTGTGTAGAGATCCATGGAGCGCATGGTTATTTAATAGATCAGTTTTTCTGGGATGGTACCAATAACCGTACTGATATTTATGGTGGGGCCACTTTACCTGAGCGTGGAAGATTTGCTAATGAAGTAATAAAAGAAGTGAGAAAGCAGGTAGGTGAAGATTTTGCTGTGATTATCCGTCTCTCTCAATTCAAACCAGCTGATTACAACTTTAAACTGGCAAAAACACCGAAAGAAATGGAGGCATGGCTAAATCCTATGGCTGAGGCTGGAGTAGATATTTTCCACTGTTCACAACGTCGCTTCTGGGAGCCCGAATTTGAAGATTCGGATCTTAATTTTGCAGGTTGGGCTAAGAAAATTACTGGTAAAGCTACAATTACTGTAGGATCTGTTGGACTTTCTGGTGAGTTTATGGCTGCATTTGCTGGTGAAAGCTCTGATCCAACGTCATTAGACGAATTGGTAAGAAGAATGGACAGAGGTGATTTCGACCTCGTTGCAGTGGGCAGACCTTTACTTGCAGATCCTGAATGGACAGCAAAAATTCATGCAAATCGTAATGATGAATTAAAAGGATTCACCAAAGATGCATTAGCACAATTGATTTAATTTCTTTCAAGAGCAAAAGCGTCATCTGCTAAGGGCACAGCCTGAACAGATGACGCTTTTTTTTATATTATGCTTTTACCGCATCGTAAACGATCACCTTTTCCCACAGGTGACTGCAGTTTTTAATAAATTCGAGATGGAGAGGGTGAGTCTGATAGGTGGCCTGACCGGCAAGATCACTAAAAAACATTAATTCAGACACTGCCCAGCTATTATCAACAACATCTCTTTTTTCAGTACTAGCTACAACACCAACATGCAGCTCGCGAACGGTTTCAATTTTCGACAGTGTTTTAACACCCGCCACTAACTTGTCGCGGTCTTCCTTTGATGCAGGGTTTTTCAACCAGAAAAATACATGATGAACTACCGGGTAAACTGGTTTTTCCGAACTTGATGGAAAAGCAGAGGCAGCAGTGCCCACAGCTATTAATCCGGCTGTACCTATAAACTTTCTTCTGTTAGATTTTTTCATTGGTAAATATTTGTTTTTTTCTGTAGTACACATTGATTTGGTCTTCAGGATGCCTTAGGCGGTTTTCTGCTATAAAGCGGTCATACGCTCTTCATCCTTAATCACCTGTAAAATAGTGAAAAACTCATTAATATTCCTATCTGTTGTGATCCGAAATGCTGAATTTATAGATGGAAATAAAATCTTGCCGATTTAAACAATGTTCTAAGTCCGGAAAATGCCATAAATAATAAAATGAAAGTGCCTGAACGGTTGATTTTTTATTCTTATCTCAAGCTAAAATACATAGTAATTTAATTTATTTCATTTTTTTATTAACAAAATGCTTTAATATGATTTTAATTTATCTAATTTGTGTTATAAATAGGGTAGATGCTTGTTATTAAGTAGGATAGATGCTTTAAGTTTCCGGTTAAAAATCTATTATTAAATTCTTATCACTATGGTTAGCCCAACCTTCATCAATGAAAATCAATTAAACTATTTCAATCTCCAACAAAAGACTGTCCATGTTAAAGGTGCTGTTGTATCTAAATCACCCACTTTTGATAAAAAGTATGCAGAAAAAAGAATCTGGATCAATGATATTGAGGTAATTCCGGAGATAGGCTTTTCTTTACGTCCTTATTACGGATGCAATTTTGAGTGGGGCTGGGAAGCGCCAAAGTCAGCCTTTAATACGTCGTTATCGGTCTGTTGCGTCATTTTTAAAGATGAGCGAATAGCTGAGAATCTGTTTGTACCCTTCAAGGAAGAATTTATAGACCTGATGCCTGATCATGATTTTGAAATGAATATAGATCTTACTGAGTTTCTATTACTGCATCAGGAACGATTACATCCGCATTTATACAGCCGGTTCTGTTTTTCTGCACTGATCAATTCCAGAGAGATTTTAATGTTTAAGGATCCTCAAACGGGTAAGATTAGTGCAAATCTCGCAGAAAACTATGCCATGCATGATCGATCCATGTCAAATCTGGAAGTCAAAAAGTTGAACGAAAGAAAACAAAGGCTAACCTTTAGAATCTTTGCAAAAGAGGATTATCTGATCACTGGCTATACTTTTGAAAAAGTAATGGAAAAGTCGGAAGAGGTGATGGAGCGGTTTTACAGTAAATCATTTGACCGGTTTCTAAAAGGCAAGTGCTGATCTAAAACTTCTTACGCACTGTTACAATTGTATTTTCTCTCCTGCACTGAAATAAATGCAGGAGAAAGAATATGTTATTGCTGATCTGGCTCAAATTCTAATGAAACCCCATTCATGCAAAATCTTTTAAAGGTGGGAGCCGGGCCATCTTCAAAAATATGTCCCAGGTGTGAATCGCATCTTCCGCAAGTCACTTCAACTCTTCGCATACCGTAGCTTTTATCTTCTTTGTAAATAACGCTGCCCGGTTTTACAGTTTCAAAAAAGCTTGGCCATCCACAGCTGCTTGCAAATTTGGCGTCAGATTTGAACAACTGATTACCGCAAACAGCACAGTAGTAAGTGCCTATTTCTTCACTATCCCAATACTGGCCTGCGAATGCACGCTCTGTACCTTGCTCTCTTGCAACATGATATAAATCTGCCGGAAGGATGTTTTTCCATTCGGCATTCGTTACATGAAGTTGCGTGTCGTCTGTTCTTGAATAAAAGGGATTATTTTGATTTGTAGTGCTCATGTTTTTTTGTTTATGTAAATTTTAACCACCACTGACTGTGATTTGTTTTGTATTGTTTAAACCATAAACATGGTTTGTATAGCGATATTACGACTAATATCCATATGAAGTATACTATTGGTAAACTGAATCCGAAATTAGCCGGTCTGAATAAAAATGGAATGGAAACAATTTCATTCGTGTTCCTGCCACTGACAAAAAATACAATTACCAGTAAAAGATGTAATACATAAAAATGGAGGATATAATAAAAAAAAGGCACACCGCCGTAATTAGTCATTATTCTCGTAAATGTGTTTTTTGTTTTTTCCAGCACCGATAGGACTATCAATCCCGGACCTATCGTCATGCAAAAATACAGCAGAGAAGGCGGGTATTTACTCGTGTTTAAGAAGGAAAACAGGTTTTGGATAAGTGTTGGATAAACCTTTCTTAAAGAGGGATCACCATACAGATTGGTCAATCTCAACAGGATCAAAAGCGTAATCAGCGCCAGACCACCGATGATCAGGTTTTTTCTTCTTTTCACAGGGTCAAAATTTTTATGATACCATGCCCCGCATGCATAACCTAATAACATAATTCCTGTCCATGGTAAAATAGCGTAGAAAACACCAATAAAATGTGTTGAGTTTAGAGGTAGGACGGTACCTGAAGCCGTGAAAAATACTTTCATGGCAATAGCAAAAATACCGGTCTGAGGTAACTGAAAAAGACTAATCAAATCATGTCCAAAGACCAGTACTATACCTGTGGTAAATACTGCTTTATAGGAAAATCTCCTCATTATACTTAACAATATCATGCTCCAGCCAATTGCCCAGATGACTTGTAAGATGATAAAGTTATACAGCGGGTTATAGGTAAGACCCAAAGTAACAATAACTATCTCTGCAAATACAAGCCATAGGCCTCGCTTAAAAAGATGGCTGTTCGTTTTATTGTCAGGTTTATTTTGTGCCGCTAAGTAAGCAGATAGGCCTGATAAAAAAACAAATATGGGCGCACAGAAATGAGTGATCCACCGGGTAAAAAACAATGCTGGAGTGGTGATGGAAGGATCAAGAGGATCAGCTGTCATCGCCGTAATATGGAAAAAGTCACGGGTATGATCCAGTGCCATAATTACCATTACAATTCCTCGCAGTATATCAATTGATTGAATACGTTCTACAGATGTCGACATATCGTGGCATTATATCTTAATCAAATATAAGCTAAATTTTATATAAAAAGGGGCTGAACTTCGCGGAACAGCCCCTCGATTATAACCAATATCCATTGGTTTACGAATAAATTGACAGTTCAAATATATCAGACAATCTCTTCATAAAAAATGATGCAGATCATTTTACTGCATTAATCCTCTTTTAGGAAAAGTAAATTCTGAATAGGGAATGTTGAAGTCGTTAGTACTGGCATAATAAGGTTCATCACCTTTAATCTTTACTTCAGATTTGCGAACGTGGATCCACTTTCCATCTTTCAGATACTGATAATAAGCTTTTCCTCTTTTCCAGTTAGGATTAACCAGCAGTGTGATCTTTATACTTGGTATATTTTGATCATAATGAGGATAACCAAGCAGATTAATCATTAATTGATCGCCTTCCTGTAAGGTGTTGATCATTCTGTATTCGCCCGTAATCTCCGTTTTAATGGATTTTGAATTTTGTGCTTTTAAGATGGAGAAATCACATGTGCCCGTTATTATTCTATTTTCTTTATTGACAGAAATATTTAGAAATAGCACAGGAGAATTCAGGTCCAGGTTTACAATGGTCATCCATAATCTTATCGGTGTTATTTCTTGAGTAATTGCGTTGTACATAATGATATCTTTTAATTATAATCAAATTAATGCTTTTAAATTCACCCCTATATCCGTATAAATACGTCTTAACTAAAACAGGTGTTTTTACCTGCTATGGCATGAGGCGGACTGGTAACAGCTTTTTATATCAAAATGAACTAATAAAATTATTTATGTCAGGATAAAAATTACATTTGCAATATCACCCTTTTAAAATATCAACCCTGCACACCGGGTTGGAAAGACATATAATGGCCCATATCATAGACGTTAAAACTTTTAAGGACAGCAGAGGCATTTTGACTGTTCTCGACAATGTTGTTCCATTCGAAATCAAGCGACTCTTTTATATCTATGCTGTTGACGACACTGAAAGGGGCGGACACCGCCATCATGAAACGCATCAGGCTGCGATATGTATCAAAGGTGCATGCAAAATCACTAATAACAATGACAAAACCGTAGAGGTGTTTGACTTGGATAGTCCCGAGAAGTGTCTGATTTTGCTGCCGGAAGACTGGCATGTAATGTATGATTTTACTCCGGATGCTATATTGCTGGTACTTGCCTCCACTGCTTTTGATCCTAAAGATTATATCTATGAGCCTTATGATACCTTATGAGAATTTAAATACACTCAATAAATCATTCGAAGAGAAATTTAAGGACAAATTTTCCAGGTTTCTTGATAAAGGCTGGTATGTGCTGGGTGAAGAAGTAACACAGTTTGAAAACGAGTTTTCGGCATACCACGGTGCTGCCTGCACTGTAGGTGTTGCAAACGGACTTGACGCATTGATGCTATCTTTAAAATGCTGTGCTTTTAACAAAGGAGATGAAGTAATTGTGCCATCCAATACTTATATAGCTACAATATTGGCTATAATACACTGTGATTTGGTGCCGGTGCTGGTAGAGCCCGACAGCAGGACCTATAATATAGACCCAAAAAAGATCGCTGCAGCGGTTACCGAAAATACCGTGGCCATAATGGTCGTTCATCTTTACGGTCAATGCTGTGAAATGGATCCGATAATGGAAATTGCCGCTCAGCATCAGCTTAAGATAATTGAGGACTGCGCACAGGCACATGGCGCGAAATATAAAGGGCAGCTGGCAGGAACATTTGGTGATTTTGTGGCATTTAGCTTTTATCCAACAAAAAATCTTGGTGCACTTGGCGATGCCGGGGCAGTCATCTGTAAATCAGCAACGGATTTCAGTAAACTGAAACAGCTTAGAAATTACGGGTCTGAAAAGAAATATTATAATAGTGTGATTGGTTACAATTCAAGACTTGATGAGCTTCAGGCTTCTTTTTTAAGAGTTAAGCTGCCCCATCTTGATGAGATCAATGCACATAAGCGGAAACTTGCCGGGTTATATACGCTTCATCTGGACCCTTCATTTATTAAGCCGGTAGAAGGTGCTGATTTTTATCATGTATATCATATTTACAATATACTGCATCCTGAAAGAGACCGTTTAAAACAATATCTGGCAGATCATGGTGTCATGACCGAAATTCATTATCCGGTAGCTCCTCATCATCAGGATGCTTTAAAAGGAGTTTTAAAAAGCTATGACTATCCGATAGCTGAAAAGATTCATCAAACAACGCTCAGCCTGCCCTGTTCATTTGTACATAGTGAAAAAGATATCTTATATGTTATCGGTATTTTAAATGCATTTGTCAATAAGCTTTAGTTAAATATAAATATTCACTAGTTTTGGATTCAGATCCTTCCCCAATCATGTCAAATAATGTAAATATTACTTCAAATGGTATTCAGAAAGTTCTTCGTAACTATAATGAAAAGCAGGCGCTTTCTGAATATATATGGAATGGGTTTGATGCAAAGGCCGATACAGTAGAGATCATTTACACCGCTAATGCACTGGGATTTATGGATAGTCTGGAGATCATAGACAATGGTTACGGTATAAATTTTAAAAACCTGAAGGCTAAATTTGATCCCTTTTATGAATCAGAAAAGGCAAAACAACTAGGGGTTAATAAGAATAAATCGGTAATGCATGGTAAAAATGGGGTAGGGCGACTCACATTTTTTAAGTTCGCTAATGATGCTGAATGGCAGACTACCTTTCTGCAGAATGAGGTGTTGAAAAGCGGACGGATTCAAATTGGTGTCTCTGCTTTAAATAATTATCAGGCACACCTGCTGGAAATACCGCTCAGTAGTAAAAGTGGAACACGGGTATTGTTTTCTAACCTGAAGATCTCCGATGATTACCTGGTACAGGAAATTATACCCTACCTGAAAGCTGAATTTTGCTGGTTTCTTGAACTCAATAAAAAGAGAGGATTTACCATACTCATCAATGGTGAACCATTGGATTATACTGACAATATCCTTCATTATGAAGAGGATATTGAAATGAAATATGAGGATAACAATACCTCATTCAAGCTTAAATTTGTGCAATGGAAAGAGTCCCTGCACCGGGAACTTTCCAAGGCTTATTTCATCAACGAAAAAGGGGAAGAAATGCATAAAGAATATACTACGCTGAATAAAAAAGCGGATGAATATTTCCACAGCATTTACATTGAAAGTGAATTTTTTACTGACTTTGATTTCAATGGATCTGAATTTGATGCACAGGTAAGGTTGTATAACAGGTCTAAATCTGCTCCGGAATTTAAATTCCTGACTAAAAAAGTAAATGAATTTTTAAGAGATAAAAGAAAGCCTTTTTTAAAGGAATATTCTGGTAAGCTGATCGAGAAATACGAGGAGGACGGCATTTTACCTTCAGATAAAACAGGAAGGGAAAACCTGTTAAAAGTATTACGTTCATTATATGAGATCCAGCCTAAACTTTTCAGCAACCTGAGTATTGACCAAAAGAAAACGATAGTAGCGCTGTTCAATTCTTTATTACAATCCAATCAGAAAGACCAGATTATCACTATACTTGAGCATATCATTGATCTGGAAGATGAAGAAAAGACAGCGCTCAGGGTATTACTGGGTAACTAACCAAAGCTTTATTTCATTCTAATTTACAGACCTGTTTTTCTTCAGGATTTTACGGGAATCTTTCGCAGAAAGAATAATGGCTTTGAAGCTGATCGTTTCTACTGGAAGATCTGTTGAACTGGTTGCGACATTATTGATGGCCTCTGCTACATCCATACCGGCTATAACTTCTCCAAATACAGTATAATCGTTATCCAGATGCGGTGTTCCGCCAATTGATTTGTATACCTCCCGTTGAACCTGGGAAAATTTAAGACCTTTTTTCTGCTCAATAGCATCCAGTTGTGCATCTGTTTGCTTTTTTCCCTGTACAAGATAGATCTGGTTGATGTAAGAGCTCTTCTCCGGATTGTCGTTCCTTCCCATTCCCAATGCCCCTTTTTTATGAAAAAGGAGCGGATTAATCTCCGCAGGTATCCGTACAAGAGGTATTTCCGGATGTAATTTCTCCCGTTCCAGGATAGGATCATCCAGTTCGCCGGCCTGACTCACAAATGCTTTGATCACTCTGTTAAATTGAGCACCGTTAAATACTCCTTTTTTAATGTTTCTGAGAAAAGCATCTCTGTGTTTCGGGGTTTGATCATATAACATCAAAGTGATATCCCCTTTGCTGGTAACCAGTTTTACAAGTGATGTTTGTGCCTTCAGGCCAAATGTGAAGGACGTGAAAAGCAGAACTGTAAGGAGTGATTTCATAATTCTTTTTTTGAGAAAAATAGATTAGCGACAATCATAGCCATTCCTATTAGAATAGATACATCACCGATATTAAAAATGCCGGTCTTTATGATAAACAAATCAATATGCAGAAAGTCGGTCACAGATCCATAAAACAATCTATCAGTCAGATTTCCCAATCCTCCGCCAATTACAAAACAAATTCCGATCACCAATAAGTCGGGCATATTGCTGCGGGTAACTAAAAGGTACATCCCATAAAATATGGCAATTAAAGGAATAAGCGTCAGAAATACAAACTTTACTGATCCGGAAAGTGAATCCCCTGTACTTAGAAAAGCTCCCCGGTTTTCTACTTTCATCAAGATGAAATGTTTGCCAATAATTTCAATTGCTTCATGATAAATGAGTCGCTGGCGCGCGATGCTTTTGGAAACCTGGTCTGCGGCAGCGTTAGAGAATATGAGCAACAGGATATATACGTTTCTTAATTGGGTTTTCATTGCTGCAGTTTGTTTCGCCATAAACATAGCCATTTCATAATCATTTTCAAACAATGAGGTCTGTGTAACATCAATGCGTTGATCATGTCTAAATAGAAAAATTGCTATGATGTGGTTTAAAAAGAAAACGATTTCCGCTGATGCACCGAAAAAGGTAAAATCCAAAAGCAGGGAGTGGGCTGATGCCATTATTTTTGCCGTTGTGGCGGCTACATTGATCCGTGTTTTCTTTATTGAGGCCTATGTTATTCCATCTGGTTCCATGGAAAGATCAATGTTGATCGGCGATTACCTTTTCGTAAGTAAGTTGAATTATGGTGCGAGGGTACCCATGACACCTGTGGCCTTCCCTTTTGCACATCATACTTTACCACTTACAAAATATACAAAAGCATATTGGGAAGGGGTGCAATGGAAATACAGAAGATTGCCCGGCTTACAGGAAATCAAAAGGAATGATGTAGTTGTTTTTAATTATCCGGAAGGGGATACGGTAGCTTTGGAAAATCAGGAGGCAAGTTATTATGAACTATTACGTCATATGGGCAGGCAGGCCGTATATGCGCAATACACAATTACTTCCCGCCCGGTAGATAAAAGAGAAAACTTCATTAAACGATGCATTGGCATCAGTGGAGATACTTTAGCTATCAGAGATGGTTTAGTTTTTGTAAATGGTAAGGCTGTTCCCTTACCCAATACAGGTCAGACAGATTACCTGGTCACATTTAAAAATAGTGATATCAACTTTTCCGTATTTGAGGAATTGGGTTTTGTGATTAAGAATGATATTGTTGCAGTTGCACAAAATACCTATCAGTTTACAGGTTCTCCTGCAATGATGGATAAAGTAAAAGCGATGGACTTCGTAGCCTCCGTTACCAATAGAAATGCGGGTAAAGCGGAACAGGATCTGGATATTTACCCACATGATCCCAAAAATCATTCGAATATGGATAATCTGGGGCCTTTAATTGTACCAAAAAAGGGCTGGACTATAAAGTTGGATAGTACAAATATGCTCAGGTACGCGAGATCGATCCGTATCTATGAAGGCAACAAACTGGAACAAAAAGGAGGGGCCATTCTGATCAATGGTACACCCGCTACAACTTATACCTTTAAAATGAACTATTACTGGATGATGGGCGACAATAGGCATAACTCTGCAGATTCACGTTACTGGAGTTTTGTTCCTGAAGACCATATTGTAGGTAAAGCGCTGTTTATATGGATGAGCTACGATAATGAAGCCTCATTTTTTCATAAAATACGCTGGAGCCGTTTGTTTAGGTTGATACATTAAAAACAGAAAAGGCCGAACCTTGTTATAGCTATTATCTTACATTAAGAATAGCTACACAAATGGAAAAGAAGAAAGATTCATTTTTCGAGAGAATGTCTACCGCCATTACCTGTTTTACAGGGAGCTCAAGTGCATTTGGGATAGCACTGGGCGTGGTAATCATCTGGGGAATTACAGGTCCCATATTTAAGTACTCAGATACCTGGCAACTCGTTATTAATACAGGAACTACCATCATTACCTTTTTAATGGTTTTCCTCATTCAGAAGTCGCAGAATAAGGATTCAAAAGCCATTCAACTGAAATTAAATGAACTGATCGCTGCCAGCAGACATGCCAGTAACCGGATGGTTGATATTGAAGATTTAACAGAAGAGGAGCTGGATACGCTACATAAATATTATCAAAAATTGTCCGATATTTCAGAGGAAGATGATGACATACATAAGTCGCATTCCATTGACGCAGCAGAGGATTTGCAGGATCAAAAATCGAACGAACAGCAGCGTAACTAAAGTTAAATGCATAAAAAAACCGGAGCATTTGCTCCGGTTTTTTTATGCATTTAACAGTTGATTATTCAGCAACTGCCTGCTCATTTACGAAACTTTCAGCAACCTGCGTTAATGCAACGTCAGTAGCTTTTTCATTTTCTAACGTTTGCTGTAATAAACTGGCAATTTCAGGTTTACCCATATTGTCAGCGAATACTTTCAGCGTACCGTAGGTTGCTATTTCATAATGCTCAACCTTCTGTGCAGCAAGAATCAGTCCCGCATCTCTGATCATAGTGCCTGCATCTGTGTCTCCAATAATACCATCTGCTTCTTCCAGAAGACCAGCCATGGCATCGCATTTTTTTGCTGCTGCTTTTTCTCCAAGCAAAGCAAAAACCTGCTCAAGCGTCTCGATGTGAGTTTGGGTTTCTTGTGTATGCTTTTCAAAAGCTGCGGCTAATTCCGGACTGGTCGCCGCCTTTTTCATTTTCGGTAAAGCTTTTACCAAATGTTTCTCTGCCCAGTAAATGTCTTTTAATTCGTCTACAAAGAATTCATGGAATTCTGAATCTTCTATTTTAGCTGAACTTGCAGGCGCTTTTTTTACAGTTGCTTTTGCCGCTGTTTTCGGCGCAGTAGTTGTTTTTGAAGCTGCTTTAGTTGTTGTTTTTTTTGTTGTAGTTGCCATAGGTATATGATTTTGGAGCTATAACCTCCGGCACTTACAAAAGTTTGAAATATTTTTAATCTGCTGCGGCAGCAATCGGTTTAAACATCTTCTGCCTCATTTTGTCATCGTGTCCATACAGGTCATTTCTGAAATTCATCAATCCATCTTTGTCCACCCATGCTGTAAAATAAGTGATAAATACAGGTACGGGTTGTTTTAAAGTAACCCAGTTTTCTTTCTTTGCAGACATTGCTTTTTCAATTTTTGGTGTATTCCACTCTGGCCGGTCAGCAAGTAAGTATTCCGCCAGCTTTTTAGGTTCAGCTAAGCGAATGCAGCCATGACTAAAAGCGCGTTCCTGTTCTGCAAATAATGCTTTAGCAGGTGTATCATGCAAGTAGATATTATAACTATTTGGAAAAAGAAACTTAACACGCCCCAAGGAGTTGGTGTTGCCCGGTTTCTGACGAACTATCGGCAGACCATCACTATATCCGGTCTGTTCCATATTCTTTTGTGCCAGGTAATTTTTATTCCTTCTCATATTGGGCAGTATTTCAGTGCGCACAATACTTGGTGGAATATTCCAATAGGGGCTAAATACAATGTTCTTCAGCTCATTACTGAAAATCACCGTCTTGTTAGCGGCTTTTCCAACTACAATACCCATGTTTAATACTTCCTTTCTTGATTCAAAAACATGGAGTTTATATTCCGGAATGTTGACCAGGATGACCTTGCTCTCCGGCATTAATGGTATCCAGCGCATCCGCTCCAGGTTGATCAGTAACTGCTGGATTCGTTGTTCTACCGGTACATTCAGTGCTTTGAGTAAAGTCGCATCAACATATCCGCTTTGTTTAAGCCCGAATTGTTTTTGTGCTTTTTTGACTGCGGCAGTCATTTCTTCATTAAATATCCCAGATGTGTCACTATTGATTAAATCCCCGTAGTCGGTCAGACGCTCTTTTAAAGCAATAATTACTGCGCCCGAATCTTTTTCTTTATAGCGGGGTTTAGTGGCAATTATTTTATCCCATTTACCTCTCTGTTCTATTTTATACCAGTTGATCAGCGCTTTATTCAACGTTCTATAATAAGCATTTACCGGCTCCCATTCTTCCAGTTTAGCTCCTTTTTTGGCTACCAGTGAATCCAGCAGTGCTACTGCATCTATCTTTTTTCTAGGTATATACCATTGTAAAGCCGCGGGATCTACCTTTCCATCATACGCATAAGTAACAAACTTAAAGAAGTGCTGAGTAAGCTGCATCTCCAGATCCACCAGCGCTGCACTGACTTTTACTATTGTAGTGTCTTTAGTCATCAGCACGTCCAGCTGCTTTGAAACCTGTTTGTCTACTACAGCGCTATCTCTAAATTCCGCTGCATACTTTTTGTCCATTTCATAAAATACCCTTGCTTGTTCTGCCAGTCCTGTTTCAGAGAGCCATGCGAACTGGAAGTTTCTGCTGTTGTAAAAATTCCTTAAGCGGTGGGCCGCACTGTCGTCCAATTGCTGGCCGGTAATGAATTTTTCCATTTGCAAGCTGTCTACAAACAGTTTAGTCACAGCATTTTTAGGGGTAATCGTTACATCTCTCTCTACTTTCGGCGCCTGTTTCTGTTTACACATGGTCAGCAATAATAGTGGAATTGCCAGTAGCGTAAGGATAGGGGTTCTCATTTTCATTATAATGAAGATAGTAATTTTTGCTTTATTTGAAATTTTAATCACAATTTAATTTTGATCCGGCAGCTATTACAAGATTAACCCTATATTTGCAGCAACAACTAAACTTATCATCTGATCAAATATTAATGCAGTCCAAAATATTTTCCTGGCAGCTTGCATGGGATTATCCCGCATTTCGTTTAAAATTCGTGTTAGGAATAATTACAATGGCTGTAATTATATTTTTTCTTCCTGAATTCTTCTTGTTTATTCAGGCGAGACCAGGGGTATTTGTGAATGATCTGTTATTGGAAAAATTGCCTTCACATGATGTTTCTACGTACATATTTTTAATTCTCTATCCTATTGGAGGATTTTTCATCTGGAGAATCATAAGAAATACATCAATGTGTATTATTGCCATTTGGGGATACTCATTATTATGTCTCATCAGGATGATGACCATTCTGCTCATTCCTCTTGAACCTCCTGCCGGACTCATGCATCTTACTGACCCTTTTCTGATCTATTTCTATGGTGCGCAGGAGATTACAAAAGATTTGTTTTTCTCCGGACATACAGCTACAATTATTCTTATCGGTTTGTGCCTGGAGAATAAGTGGGAGAAAAGAATTGTATTTGCCGCCGCGGCAGTACTGGCCGTGCTTTTACTGATTCAGCATGTGCATTATACTGCCGATATAATTGCAGCTCCGTTATTTAGCTATTTCTTCTGGTATGTTGGGAAAACGATTAGCAAAATATAAGCTGATAATCCTAAATTCGCCAATTCTTAATTTATAATTTTAATAAGGTACGTCACGTTATGTAGCGAACCGCTTATACATTTTTTAATGGAAGTCAAAAATTTAGAACCCCGGGAACTGTGGCGTAATTTTGCCAATCTGAATGCAGTACCCCGCGCCTCGAAAAAAGAAGAACGCGTCATTGCATTTATGGTTGATTTTGGTAGAGGTTTAGGGCTGGAGACAGTTCAGGACCATATCGGAAATGTGGTCATTAAAAAAAAGGCGACACCAGGAATGGAGGGGCGCCAGACAGTAGTAATGCAGTCGCATCTGGACATGGTACACCAGAAAAACAGCGATACTGTATTTGATTTTGACAGTCAGGGTATCGATATGTTTGTTGAGGCTGACTGGGTAAAAGCTAAGGGTACTACATTGGGTGCTGATAACGGTATCGGCGTTGCAGCCATTATGGCACTGCTTGCTTCAGATCATATTGAACATCCAGCCCTGGAGGCGATGTTTACTATTGATGAAGAGACCGGTATGACGGGCGCTAAACAGCTTGATCCGGTTAATTTTTCAGGAACTATCCTGTTGAATCTGGACACTGAGGAAGATGACGAACTTACTATAGGCTGTGCAGGTGGTATTGATACAAATACATCGTACTTCTATGCCGAAGAGCAAGTTACAGAAAATAGTGTTGCTTATGAAATTGCAATTAAAGGACTGACCGGTGGTCATTCCGGTATGGATATACACAAGGGGAGGGGGAATGCTAATAAATTAATCAACCGTTTGTTGTACGGCGCGTTAAAATCTGTAGCTCTCCAACTGAATTTACTGGACGGCGGAAGTTTAAGAAACGCTATTCCCAGAGAGGCAAAAGCTATTATCGTTGTTCCTGTTGCTGAACAAGCTGCTTTCCTGTCTTACCTGGATACATTTAAGGCTATACTTAAGGATGAATACCATGCTCTAGAGCCTTCCCTGGCTATTTTAGTGACTGAAGCGGCTTTGCCAGCTAAAGTGATGAGTAAAACGGACTTCAGAAAGCTTGTTAATGCACTTTATGCATTACCTAACGGTGTATTCAGGATGAGTCCTGATATTGAAAACTTGGTTGAGGCATCAAGTAACCTGGCAAGAGTGATTGTGAAAGAGGGTGAGTTTATTACACAATCATTACAGCGCAGCAGTGTAGAAACCACTAAAGAAGATGTATCTAATGCAGTCCGGGCATCTTTTGAAAATATGGGTTGTACAGTGCAACAGGCAGGAGATTATCCAGGCTGGAAACCAAATGCCGATTCTGATGTTTTAAGACTGATGGTGAAGCTTTATAAGGAAAAATTTGGAACGGAACCGAAAGTAGAAGCTTGCCATGCTGGTCTTGAATGTGGTATTCTAGGTAGCCATTTACCGGGAATGGATATGATTTCATTCGGGCCTACTATCCGCGGAGCACACTCTCCCGATGAGCGTGTACAGATATCTTCAGTTCAAAAATTCTGGACTTATCTGTTAGCTGTGCTAAAGGAAATTCCAGTTAAACAATAAATAAAAACAATTGCCTATTTTTGGCGCTCAATAAAAACAATTTTATGATTATTGCACCTAGAATTCGTGGCTTTATTTGCCTGACTTCACACCCTGAAGGATGTGAACAAAACATTGTCAATCAAATTAACTACGTTAAATCAAAAGGATCTATTGATGGTCCTAAAAGAGTACT
>Ga0247814_10000265_pt1 | contig 45792 bp, 39 predicted proteins | sample UWRJL179409R1_FD_179947 | JGI IMG/M metagenome (GOLD analysis project Ga0247814, IMG submission 179947) | Plant litter microbial communities from Arlington Agricultural Research Station in Wisconsin, United States - UWRJ-L179-409R-1 | ecosystem: Environmental > Terrestrial > Plant litter >... | reverse complement strand
TCATCGAGACCTTTGAGCTTTGCGACCAGGAACTTGTTTTGCAAGCGTCCGCTGACCAGCTCTACCTGTTTAACGCTGCCTTCGCGCCGAAGCGTCCAGGTTTTGTAATCCAACAGGTTTCCAATCGGATCAGTAAAGGAAAAGACCTTCACTTCGCCGCGAACGCCGTGAATCGAGTAAATCTTGCCAATGACGATCAAATCGTCGGCAACAGTTGGCGTCGCGTTCATATTGCTCAGGCCGCGACCTGAGTCTTGGCTCGTTCTTTCAACAGCTGAGCAACGCGCTCGGATGTTTGTGCACCCACGCTCATCCAGTAAGCCAGACGCTCGTCGTTCACGGACAAACGAACTTCCTGACCACGGGCAACCGGGTTGAAGAAGCCAATTTGCTCTTTGTGTGAACCGTCGCGCGCATTGCGGCTATCGGTAACAGTGAGGTGGTAAAACGGGCGCTTTTTAGAGCCGCCAAGGGCAAGACGGATGGTTAGCATTGAACATCATTCCTGTAGTCGGTGCTGCAAATCTAAGATGCACAGCGGGCATAGGTGCCCGAAAGGCCGCATATTCTAAGGAATATCCGGACTTTTGCAAATGTCTTTTTCCGGCGCCTATCGGCATGCCATCAAGATTTGCTATGGAGCCGTCAGTTTCGACGGCGGATAGACACCCGCCAGACGGGTGTTTTGCCAGAGGTTCCCCCCCGGCGAGCTGCGCGCAAACGAACTTGCGCGCGACGTAATCACATCTTCGGCATGCCGCCGCCGGGCAACATTCCGCCCATGCCGCGCATCATTTTCGCCATTCCGCCTTTCGCGGAGAATTTCTTCATCATCTTCTGCATCTGTTTGTGCTGCTTGATCAGACGCCCGATGTCCTGAACCTGCGTGCCCGAACCCATGGCGATGCGACGCTTGCGCGAACCGCTGATCAGTTCCGGGTCGCGACGTTCGGCCGGGGTCATCGAGTTGATGATGGCTTCCATCTGCTTGAACTGTTTCTCTGCCGCGCCCTGGGCATTGCCCATTTGCGAGAGATTCACACCGCCGATGCTCGGCAGTTTGTCCATGAGGCCGCCGAGACCGCCCATGTTCTTCATCTGTTGCAGCTGATCGCGGAAGTCTTCGAGATCGAAGCCCTTGCCCTTCTTCAGCTTCTTCGCGAGCTTGTCGGCCTTGTCCTTGTCGAGGGTCTGTTCGGCCTGCTCGATGAGGCTGAGCACGTCGCCCATGCCCAGGATTCGCGAAGCGATACGGTCGGGGTGGAACGGCTCGAGCGCGTCGCTCTTCTCGCCCATACCGATGAATTTGATTGGCTTGCCGGTAATTGCCCGGACCGACAGCGCCGCGCCACCGCGTGCATCGCCATCGACCTTGGTCAGGATCACGCCGGTCAGCGGCAAGGCATCGCCAAACGCCTTGGCGGTATTGGCGGCGTCCTGGCCGGTCATGGCGTCGACCACAAACAAGGTTTCAGCCGGCTTGACCGCAGCGTGCAAAGCCTGGATCTCGCCCATCATCTCGACATCGATGTGCAGACGACCGGCGGTATCGACGATCACCACGTCAATGAACTTGAGCCTGGCTTCTTTAATAGCTGCCAGCGCAATCTCGACCGGCTTCTGGCTGATGTCGGAAGGGAAGAACGTTACGCCGATGTCATTGGCCAGGGTTTCCAGCTGTTTGATGGCCGCGGGACGATACACGTCCACCGAAACCACCATGACGGTTTTCTTCTTGCGCTCCTTGAGGAACTTGGCCAGTTTGCCCGCAGTGGTGGTTTTACCCGCACCCTGCAGACCGGCCATCAGGATTACCGCCGGAGGCGTGACGGCAAGGCTCAGCTCTTCGTTGGCCGCCCCCATCATGTCTTCCAGCTCGGCCTGGACGATCTTCACGAACGCCTGGCCCGGCGTCAGGCTGCGCGACACTTCAGTGCCGACAGCGCGCTCCTTGACCTTGTTGACGAAGTCTTTGACTACCGGCAAGGCAACGTCAGCTTCAAGCAAAGCCATCCGCACTTCGCGCAAGGTATCTTTGATGTTGTCCTCGGTCAGCTTGGCCTTGCCAGTTACGTGGCGCAGCGTCTGCGAGAGACGGTCGGTAAGGTTTTCAAACATGCGCGATCCTTTCAGGCTCTCGTCGAACCCCGGTTGATGCGGCCCGGCCCGTATTAAAATTGGCGCTCGGCGAGCCTGCGGCTTGAGCAGGTCGCGGATTATAGCGAAGACTCCGCCCGGAGTCTGCCTCTGTGGTCTTTCGTGAAATGCGGGTTGTATGCGAAACTCAGCGCCTTTCGGGCCCGCCCATCAGGATTTATGTTCCCCTTGCCACCCAGCCTGCTACCCAGCCTCGCCGCCGCCTGCCTTTATGCCGCTGCGACCATCTATCAGGGCCTTCGCCTGAGCCAGGGCACCAAGGCCGACAAACGGCTGCTTTGCCTGCTCGGCACGCTTGCCGTCATCGCGCACGCCACCGGGCTTTTCTCGCAGTTGGTGCGGCCTATCGGGCTCGGCCTGGACTTCTTCAGCGCCGCCAGCCTGATTGCGGTGGCCGTGATTGCCCTGACGCTGCTCGCCACCGTACGGATTCCGGTGGAAAACCTGCTGGTGCTGTTGTTCCCGCTGGGGCTGGCCACCGTGCTGCTGGCGCAGTTCGCGCCGACCGGCACCGTGCAGCCGATTGACGAGGAACCGGGGATTCTCAGCCATATCCTGCTGTCGATCCTGGCCTATGGCATGTTCACCATCGCGATGTTCCAGGCGCTGCTGCTGCTGGTGCAGGACCATCAACTCAAGCACAAGCACCCTTCCGGGCTGATCAAGAACTTCCCGCCGCTGCAAACCATGGAAAGCCTGTTGTTCGGCTTTCTATGGGCCGGCTGGTCGCTGCTGTCGCTCTCGCTGATTTCCGGCTGGCTGTTCGTCGAAAACCTGTTCGCCCAGCATCTGGTGCACAAAACCCTGCTGGCGTGTCTGGCCTGGATAGTCTTCAGTGTGTTGCTGTGGGGTCGAAATCGTCTGGGCTGGCGCGGACACAAGGCCATCCGCTGGACCCTGGGCGGCTTTTGCCTGCTGATGCTGGCCTATTTCGGCAGCAAGCTGGTCCGTGAATTCATTCTGCACATCTGACGGGCGTAGATCATGGATAACTTGCCCATCGGCCCAATGCTTGGTGTTGTTGCGCTGCTGATCCTCTGGTCAGCCTTGTTCACGGCCGTCGAAGCCGCGCACCACCGCGTCAAGGCCCTGCGAATCGGCACTCGCCCAACCGACCCGGCCAAGCCGCGACTGGAATTCCAGCTCGGCAGCCTGATCCTGACCAATACCCTGGTCAAAACCCTGATCGTGGTAATCGCGACGTTGCTGTCGCTGCGATACTGGCTTGATAACGGCCCGACGATTGCCTGGCTTGTCACCACCGGCCTGATCCTGGTGTTCGCCGAATATGCCCCGCGCCGTCTGGCCGTGCGGCATCCATTGGCCATTATCAAACTGGCCAACGGCATGCTCAGTATCCCGATGAAAATCATGTGGCCGCTGGCCTGGCTAATGAGCACCCTCGCCACCGTACTGGTGCTGCCGTTCAACGCCCGCAACAAGCCTGCCCCCCGACGCGAAGACGATCAGGATTCCTTGTCGGACCCGAATCAGGACGGGGTCCACGAGCATGAGCCTGGCGGTTCGCCGGTACTGTCCGGGATTCACGCGCTGGACAGCATCACCGTCAACGACATTCTGGTGCCGCGCAGTGATGTCGACGGGATCAATCTGGATGACTCCATTGAGCAAATCATCGAGCGCCTGATCGTTTCCCGGCATACCCGCTTGCCGGTGTATCACAACGACATCAATCAGGTTCAGGGCGTCCTCAACACGCGCCAGATCAGCCATCTGCTGCCCAAGGCCGAGTTGACCAAGGAGCAATTGCTGGCGGCTTGCTATGAGCCGTACTTCGTGCCGGAAAGCACGCCGCTGCAACTGCAACTGCTGAACTTTCACAAACAGCAGCGGCGCCTGGGCGTGGTGGTCGACGAATACGGCGAAGTGCTGGGCATCGTGAGCCTGGAAGACATTCTCGAAGAAATCGTCGGCGAATTCGAAAACGAACAGACCCTCGACAACCCGCACATTCATCCTCAGGCCGATGGTCGTCTGGTGGTCGATGGCGCAGCGTCGATCCGCGATCTGAACAAGAGTCTGGGCTGGCACCTGCCTTCAGATGGCCCGAAAACCCTGAACGGCCTGGTGACCGAAGCGCTGGAAACCATTCCGGAAAGCTCGGTCTGCCTGAAGATCGGGCCGTATCGCCTGGAAATCCTGCAAACCGAAGACAATCGCGTCACTCGTGTGCTGATGTGGCAGAACTCGGCGACCCGCGCCGTCAATTAAAGCGTCGTTGCAGGCAAAACCTCCTTGTTCTGCCCGCAGCGGCCTTTCTATAATCGAGCCGCTTACCCAGCCCCGCCGATCCGCGTGCTACCCGCACTCTGGCTGATCGGCCAGACACACAGCCTGAACCGTTCCGCGCACTTCCCTGGCATCCGCCCTACCCTTCGGCATTGCCACGCCTCTTGCCCACATCCGGGCTACCCTGATCAGCGCTGCCCCCACAATAATTAACGTTTGCCGCCGCACGTCGCCCAGCCAAGGCGATTGTCGACAGGCAAGATGACTGTCAGGGATTCCCGCATGACCACAACTTCCGCCTTGGGCGACACTCACGCTGCTCCGGCTCGTCCGGCCAACTCTGCGACACGGGTCGCCACGGCCAGCTTCATTGGTACGGCGATCGAGTTCTACGACTTTTATGTCTACGCCACCGCCGCCGCGCTGGTGATCGGTCCGGTGTTCTTTCCGCAGACGTCCGGCACCGCACAGATGCTGTCGGCGTTTCTGACCTTCGGTATCGCTTTTCTCGCACGCCCGTTGGGTTCAGCGCTGTTCGGCCACTTTGGTGACCGCATCGGTCGCAAGTCGACGCTGGTCGCTTCGCTGTTGCTGATGGGGGTTTGCACCACGCTGATCGGCGTGCTCCCCGGTTACGCAACCATCGGGGCCTGGGCGCCGATTCTGCTGTGCGTCCTGCGTTTCGGGCAAGGCCTGGGCCTGGGCGGCGAATGGGGCGGCGCGGCGTTGCTGGCCACTGAAAACGCCCCGCCGGGCAAGCGTGCCTGGTTCGGCATGTTCCCGCAGTTGGGCCCTTCGATTGGTTTCCTCGCCGCCAACGGGTTGTTTCTGACCCTGGCGATGACCCTGGACGACGAACAGTTTCGCTCCTGGGGCTGGCGGATTCCGTTCCTGCTCAGCGCAGTGTTGGTGATGGTCGGCCTGTACGTGCGGCTTAAACTGGAAGAAACGCCAATTTTCGCCAATGCCATTGCGCGCCACGAGCGGGTGAAAATGCCGATTGCCGAGCTGTTCAGCCAATACTGGGCGCCGATGCTGCTGGGTGCGGCGTCGATGGTGGTCTGCTACGCGCTGTTTTACATCTCGACAGTGTTCTCGCTGAGTTACGGGGTTTCGACCCTGGGCTACAGTCGCGAAACCTTCCTCGGCCTGCTGTGCTTCGCCGTGTTGTTCATGGCGGCCGCTACTCCATTAGCTGCCTGGGCGAGTGACCGGTTCGGTCGGCGTCCGGTGCTGATCATCGGCGGGGTTCTGGCGATTCTGTCCGGCTTTACCATGGAGCCCTTGCTGACCCATGGCACGACCTGGGCAGTGGCCTTGTTCCTGTGCATCGAACTGTTCTTGATGGGCATCACCTTCGCGCCGATGGGCGCCATGCTGCCAGAGCTGTTTCCGACACGCGTGCGTTACACCGGCGCGTCGGCGGCCTACAACCTGGGAGGAATCGTCGGCGCATCAGTGGCGCCATTTTTCGCCCAGAAACTGGTGGCGATGGGCGGCCTGAGCTGGGTTGGCGGCTATGTATCAGCTGCGGCATTGATCAGCGTGATTGCCGTGCTGTGCCTGAAGGAAACGCGCCACGCCGATCTGGACAAGATTGCCTGACGCCACTTGTGTAAAGTCGACGGATGATTTGCAGCGCGTGCTGCCGGTCATTTGTCGGCTAACCGCCGAAAACCCCGTATTCATTGGTTATTCCCGCAGGCACAGTGATTTCGACGGCTATTCTGAAGACTCCGGGGAACCGTTCTGAAGACGCCAGAGATGAACAACACGCTAGCCATCATGCAACCTTATTTCTTCCCCTATCTGGGGTACTTTCAACTCATCGCGGCGGCGGAACGCGGAGTGATATTCGACACCGCGCAGTACTGCCGCAAGACCTGGATGAATCGCAACCGGATTCTTGATGCAAGGGGCGGCTGGCAATACATCAACGTGCCGGTCAGCACCACACTGGGCACCTCGATCCAGGCCACCACGGTGATTGATCACGCGGCCGCATTACAACGCATTCTTGGCCAGCTGGAGCACTATCGCGGCAAGGCCCCTTTCTATCAAAAAGTCCGCGACCTGATCAGAAACACATTTGCCTCGGTCAGGGACAATGGCGTCGGCGAACTGAACACGCAGTCGCTCAAAACCACCTGCGATTACCTCGACCTGCCGTTCAGCTGGAAGCCGCATTCGGCCATGGATCTGCAATTGCCGCCCATTCAACATCCAGGCCAATGGGCACTGGAAATCAGCAGCGCACTGGAGGCGAGCCGGTATATCAACGCGCCGGGTGGACGGGCGATATTCGTTGCCAGTGAGTGGCAGCAACGGGGCATAGAGTTGCGCTTTCTGGATGTGTCGACGTTTGTCTACGACACCGCGCCTTACGAGTTCATCGGCAATCTATCGATTCTCGACGTCCTGATGTGGAACCCGCCGGGCGACGTCACGGCTTACATTCACGAAAACACGCGAACAGCCTGTTAAACGACCCGGGCGAGCCCCGCTGGATACACACGCCACAGTTGCCATCCGGGAACTGTGGCGTGCGCGTGGGTCAGGTTACAACTGAACCTTCACTGCCCGGGAAGCACGCGTCGCCTTGGCGCGAGCGGCTTCGGTGGACTCGTCCCGAGCCAGGGCCACGCCCATGCGGCGCTGACCATCGACTTCCGGCTTGCCAAACAGACGCAGTGCCGTATCCGGCTCGCTCAGGGCCTGGCCCAGGTTGGCGAACGCCGTCTGGGTGGATTTGCCCTCAACCAGAATCACGGCTGACGCCGAGGGTCCGAACTGCCGAATCAGCGGAATTGGCAGACCGAGAATGGCGCGGGCGTGCAATGCGAATTGCGACAGATCCTGCGAAATCAGGGTCACCAGGCCGGTATCGTGTGGACGCGGCGAGACTTCGCTGAACCAGACCTGATCACCTTTGATGAACAGCTCGACGCCAAACAGCCCGCGACCGCCCAGGGCTTCAGTCACGGCCTTGGCGACGCGCTCGGACTCCGCCAGGGCAACCGGGCTCATGACCTGTGGCTGCCAGGACTCCTGATAGTCGCCTTTCTCTTGACGATGGCCGACCGGCGCGCAGAACGTCGTGCCGCCCACGTGACGCACGGTCAGCAGGGTGATTTCGTAATCGAAGTCGATGAAGCCTTCGATGATCACCCGACCTTTGCCGGCGCGACCGCCCTCCTGGGCGTAATCCCAGGCTTTCTGCACGTCATCGGTGGTCTTGAGCAGGCTCTGGCCCTTGCCCGACGAACTCATCACCGGTTTCACGACACAAGGGAAACCCAGGTCTTCCACGGCCTTGCGATAGTCCTCGAAGGTGTCGGCGAAGTGATACGGCGAAGTCGGCAGGTCCAGCTCTTCAGCGGCCAGACGACGAATGCCTTCGCGGTTCATGGTCAACTGTGCGGCGCGTGCAGTGGGAATCACGGTGAAGCCTTCGGACTCCAGTTCCACCAGCGTCGCGGTGGCGATGGCCTCGATTTCCGGCACGATGAAATGTGGCTTCTCGGCTTCGATGACTGCACGCAGCGCGGCGCCGTCGAGCATGTTGATCACATGGCTGCGATGGGCGACCTGCATGGCTGGCGCGTTGGCATAGCGATCAACCGCGATCACTTCGACGCCAAGGCGTTGCAATTCGATCACTACTTCCTTGCCCAGTTCGCCGCAACCGCAGAGCAAAACGCGGGTCGCGGTAGGCGACAGTGGAGTTCCGATTTGAGTCATCTCAGGTCCTCGTGGAGCAGATATCGAGGGCAGCCCGCCAGAATGCGGGACGCCACGGTGGAGAAAGGCGCGCAATTTACCACGAAGCCCCGGGAATTGGATCTCAGCCCGGACAAGCGTTCTTGCGCGCGCGCCAGACCATGATCAGCCAGACCGCCGTCACACCGACGAATTTGGAGGCCAGCGCAGTCACGATGACTGGCGTGGTCATGGCGTCGATCATGCCGAAGAAGATAAAGGTGTCCAGCGGAATGCTCAGCGCCGAACTCAGCCAGAGGCGGTCATGCAGCGGCCGCTTGGTGATGGTGAAAACCAGCCAGTCGATGCATTCCGACACCGCGAACGCCGTGGCACTGGCCAGCGCAATGGTGGGATCGGAAGTCACGTAGGACAACACCAATGCCGCCAGCATGGCGAAGATCGCGCCGTGGCCGAAGCGGGTCTGCACCATGTCGCGCAGCACGAACACCAGGCCACCCCACGCCGACCAGATGACGTCCAGGTGCGGCGCGGTGGAGAACGCAAAGTTGATCAGCACGACACTGCCGATGTAGGTGATCAGGAAGAGCATGGGCGAGGCTTATGTGGCGGGAAGATGCGCTGATAGTACCAGCCGCGTGACTCTGTAGGCGCCAACTTGTTGGCGAGGCGTAGTGTCGGACAGACCGCAGTCTCAGGAAGGGGACGGCACCGACCAGATCAACCCGTTCGCCTCGGCCCGCTCATGGCACAACACCAGCACCGCACGACGCTGCTCGTTGTCCAGAGCGTGCCAGTCGGTGATTTCCTTGACGGTGCGCTGGCAGCCCATGCAGACATCATCGTTATCCAGCGCACAAATGCTCACGCAAGGGGACGCGACGCGACGTTCCTGCATGATCAGTCTTCCTGCGGCTGCAGGTCCCGGGCGTAGCGCCGGGCATTGCTGACGTAATGCGCGGCGCTGGCTTCGAGCATTTTCTTCTGGATATCGGTGAGCTCGCGCACCACCTTGCCGGGCGAGCCCATCACCAATGATCCGTCGGGAATGACCTTGCCTTCGCCGATCAGCGAGTTGGCGCCGATGATGCAGTATTTGCCGATTTTCGCGCCATTGAGGATCACCGAATTGATGCCGATCAGGCTGTAATCATCAACGCTGCAACCATGCAGCATGACGTTATGGCCAATGGTCACGCCTTTGCCAATTTCCAGCGGCGAGCCCATGTCGGTGTGCATGACGGTTCCGTCCTGCACGTTGCTGTTTTCGCCAATATGAATCAGCTCGTTGTCGCCACGCAGCACGGCGTTGAACCAGACGCTGGCGCCCGCCTCCAGCTTGACCTTGCCAATCAGCACGGCGTTGGGTGCGACCCAGCTGTCAGGATCGGTTTCGACACGGGAGTCGCCCAGGCGGTATTTCATGCATCGTTCCTCAAGGCTCGGCGGCCGATTGTTCAAGCTCGGGTCACGGAATGTTCGGGTGGCTGATGCAGGCTGATTTTGCTGTCATACAGCACATTGATCAGCTCGACGATCATGATCGCGGTCAGGCCCCAGATTTTATACTCGCCGTAACGATAACTGGGTACGTACCAGCTGCGCCCCTGGTAATCGATGCGGTGGGTATGTTCCCGGGTGTCCTGGCGAAAAAACTCCAGTGGCACGCTGAAAACGGCAGCAATCTCTGCATCATTGGGGCGGTATTCAACGAAATCAGGGATCAGTCCTACGTAAGGAGTGACCTTGATGCCGTGCTTGGAGATCAATGGGCTGAGCGGGCCGATAACCTCCACCAGACCTGGTGGCAAGCCGATTTCCTCTTCGGCCTCGCGCAAGGCGGTGAACACCAGGTCCACGTCATCAGGATCGCGCCGCCCGCCGGGGAACGCCACTTCGCCCCCATGGGTCGACAGACCGCTGGCACGCAGGGTCAGGATCAACTCGGGTTCGTCACTGCGAGTAATGGGCAATAACACCGCAGCCTCGGGAAAACGTCGATCCGTCTCAAGAGTGCTCGGCGTATGACTGCTTACACGGCGAAGTAGCTCGTCCAGCATGGGAAATCTCGATCTGTTGCCTACCCGGCATCATGCACCAAAGCAGCCAACTGCCCAAGCCCTTGTAGGACAACTCTGACCAATACAAAGCGCTTCTTGCCGAGCAGGCGCGTCGCACGCCAAGATAGCGCCTGAATTCAGCAATCGAATAACTCCATGAAATTCTGCAGCCAGTGCGGTAACCCGGTCATACAGCGTATTCCCGAAGGCGATAGCCGCCCACGCTACGTCTGTGAGCACTGCCACACCATTCATTATCAGAACCCGAATATCGTGGCGGGTTGCCTGCCCCTGTGGGACGACAAAGTCCTGCTGTGTCGGCGCGCCATCGAGCCGCGCCTGGGTTTCTGGACCCTGCCCGCCGGATTCATGGAGAACGGCGAGACCATCGAGCAGGCCGCGCGCCGTGAGACGGATGAAGAAGCCTGTGCGGTCCTGGGCGATCTGCATCTGTACATGTTGGTCGATGTGCCGCATATCAATCAGGTCCACGTCTTCTATCGTGCGCAGATGGCATCCCCGACATTCGCCGCCGGCATCGAGAGCCTGGAAGTGGCCTTGTTCGACGAAGCCGATATCCCATGGTCCGAGCTGGCTTTCACGACGGTCAGACGTACTCTAGAATGCTTCTTCGCCGACCGGCGCCAACAGATTTACCCTGTGCGAACCGACGCGTTGCCGCCGTCGCGGCCTATACAGGACACTTAACATCATCGGCGCAGCTTGGCGCCGCTTCAGGGAAATCGTTTCGATGCGTTGGTTGCTTGCTGTCTTGTGCTTGTCATTCGTTCCGCTGTCCCAGGCTGCGTTCACGCAAACCATCGTGCCCAAGGGCAGCGAGCAGAAAATCGTCGGCAACAAAGTGATCAACACCGAGAACATTGCCGATCGCAAGATCGAAAAGGTTCTGGTCCTCAAATCGGCGCGTCAGTTGCAGCTGATCAGTGGCGGCGAAGCGCTCAAGACGTATCGCATTTCCCTGGGCAAGCAACCCAAGGGCACCAAGTTGCAGGAAGGCGATCAACGCACGCCGGAAGGTTTCTACTGGCTGGACTGGCGCAAAAACAGCACCAACTACAACCTGTCGATGCACATCTCCTACCCGAACATCACCGATTCGGCTCGCTCGCGGCGCGAAGGGGTCAAGCCCGGCAGCATGATCATGATCCACGGCACGCCTGTGGATGAGGAATACCCGGAATGGTATTTCCATACCCTGGACTGGACCAACGGCTGCATTGCCATGAAAAACAATGACATGCGCGAGGTGTGGGATCTGGTGAAGGACGGCACGATGATTGAGATCAGGCCGTAAGGCGGTTGCCCGCACACATCAACCTACGAGAACCTGCTGTAGGAGACTCATCCGCAAAGAAGCCGTTAGACTCCAAGCCGTAGGGGCGGATTCATCCGCGAGAAGTGGTACATCTGATGTAGTTCTTGCGCCACACATACCGCCCTCCCGGATAAATCCGGTCCTACGGCATAGCGCCGACTCGTAGGAGCGGATTCATCCGCGAGAAGTGGTACATCTGATGTAGTTCTTGCGCCACACATACCGCCCTCCCGGATAAATCCGGTCCTACGGGGTAGCGCCGACTCGTAGGAGCGGATTCATCCGCGAGAGGTGGTACATCTGATGTATTTCTTGCGCCACACATACCGCCCTCCCGGATAAATCCGGTCCTACGGCATAGCGCCGACTCGTAGGAGCGGATTCATCCGCGAGAGGTGGTACATCTGATGTAGTTCTTGCGCCACACATACCGCCCTCCCGGATAAATCCGTTCCTACGGCATAGCGCCGACTCGTAGGAGCGGATTCATCCGCGAGAGGTGGTACATCTGATGTATTTCTTGCGCCACACATACCGCTCTCCCGGATAAATCCGGTCCTACGGCATAGCGCCGACTCGTAGGAGCGGATTCATCCGCGAGAAGTGGCACATCTGATGTAGTTCTTGCGCCACACATACCGCCCTCCCGGATAAATCCGGTCCTACGGCATAGCGCCGACTCGTAGGAGCGGATTCATCCGCGAGAAGTGGCACATCTGATGTAGTTCTTGCGCCACACATACCGCCCTCCCGGATGAATCCGGTCCTACGGCATAGCGCCGACTCGTAGGAGCGGATTCATCCGCGAGCCGCTTAACAAAACCGTCCAAATTTTGGGGGGCAGTTCAAGGCGGTAGTCCCAGTGTTCAGAATGCTTCCAGCCGCCAAACCTCGTAAGCCGGCGTTTCGTAGGGATGGCTCTGCTTGAGAGCCACCACCACCTGCTGAATCAGCGCGTCAGCCACGACCAGCTCGACCTTCCATTCCTCCACGCTTTCGACCACGCCGCTCTGCCCGATAAATGGCTTGCTGCCATCCAGCGGGCGGAACTGACCCTGGCCCAGCGTTTGCCATGCGCAGCTGTCATACGCCCCGATTCGCCCTCCTCCAGCGGCGAATACGGCTTGTTTGACAGCCTCGACATGGCTCGGCGGAACAAAGAACGCCAGCTTGTACACGGCCTTAGTTCACCCAGACCCGCGCGTTGCGGAACATGCGCATCCACGCGCCGTCTTCGTTCCAGTCTTCCGGACGCCACGAGTTCTGCGCGGCACGGAAGACACGCTCAGGGTGCGGCATCATGATGGTGACGCGACCGTCGCGGCTGGTGAGACCACCGATCCCGCGCGGCGAGCCGTTCGGGTTGGCCGGGTAGGCTTCGGTCACCTTGCCGTGGTTGTCCACAAAACGCAGCGCAACAGTGCCGGATACATCGGCAGCGACCAGCGCTTCGTCGTTGGCGAATTCGGCGTGACCTTCACCGTGGGCGATGGCGATCGGCATGCGCGAACCGGCCATGCCTTGCAGGAAGATCGACGCCGACTCCTGGATCTGCACCATGGCCACGCGCGCTTCGAACTGCTCGGAGCGGTTGCGCACGAAATGCGGCCAGAACTCGGTGCCCGGAATCAGTTCGTGCAGGTTGGACAACATCTGGCAACCGTTACACACGCCCAGGGTGAAGCTGTCCTGGCGCTCGAAGAAGCTTTGGAAAGCATCACGGGCACGCGCGTTGAACAGCGCCGACTTGGCCCAGCCTTCGCCGGCACCCAGCACGTCGCCGTACGAGAAGCCACCGCAGGCAACCATGCCCTTGAAGTCATTGAGATCGACGCGACCGGCGAGAATATCGCTCATGTGTACGTCAATGGCGTTGAAACCGGCGCGGTCGAACGCTGCTGCCATTTCCACCTGACCGTTGACGCCCTGCTCACGCAGCACCGCCACTTGCGGGCGAACACCCGTCTTGATGTACGGCGCGGCGATGTCATCGTTGACGTCGAAGCCCAGCTTGACGCTCAGGCCCGGATTGTCTTCTTCCAGCAGCGCGTCGAACTCTTGATCGGCGCACTCGGCGTTGTCACGCAGACGCTGGATCTGGTAGCTGGTTTCAGCCCATTGACGTTGCAGCAAGCGACGTTGGCCGCCGAACACCGGCTCGCCATTGAAGCTGATGGCGACTTCGTCGTTGTTGACCGGCTGACCGATCACTGCAACGCAATCTTCAAGACCTGCGGCGCTGAACTGGGCCAGCACGTCCGGCGTGGCATCCTGACGAACCTGGATGACTGCACCCAACTCTTCGTTGAACAGAATCGCAGCCAGTTCGCTGGCGGATTCTGCCAGACCGTCCAGGTACAGGTTCAGGCCACAATGACCAGCGAAAGCCATCTCCAGCGCAGTCACCAGCAAACCGCCATCGGAACGGTCGTGGTAAGCCAGCAAGTGACCGTCGGCATTCAGGCCCTGGATGACGGCGAAGAACGCCTTGAGGTCTTCGGAGTCGTCAACGTCCGGCGCGATACGGCCGAGCTTGCCGTGGGTCTGGGCCAGGATTGAAGCGCCCATACGGTTCTGGCCACGGCCCAGGTCGATCAGGATCAGGTCAGTGATGCCCTTGTCCATGCGCAGCTCTGGCGTCAGAGTCTGGCGAATATCCAGCACCGGCGCGAAACCGGTCACGATCAACGACATCGGCGAAGTAACGGTCTTCTCGGCGCCTTCATCGCTCCAGCGGGTTTTCATGGACATCGAGTCCTTGCCCACGGGAATGGTGATGCCCAGCGCCGGACACAGTTCCATGCCGACAGCCTTGACGGTGTCGTACAGGCGCGCGTCTTCACCTGGGTGACCGGCAGCGGACATCCAGTTGGCGGACAATTTGATGTCGGAAATTTTACCGATGCGCGAGGCCGCGATGTTGGTCAGCGTTTCGCCGATGGCCATACGGCCGGACGCCGGAGCGTCGAGCAGCGCCAGCGGAGTACGCTCGCCCATGGCCATGGCTTCGCCGGTATTGACGTCGAAGCTGGTGGCGGTCACGGCGCAGTCGGCAACCGGGACTTGCCACGGACCGACCATCTGATCGCGAGCGACCAGACCGGTGATGCTGCGGTCGCCAATGGTGATCAGGAAGCTTTTGCTGGCAACGGCCGGGTGATGCAGAACGCGCTGCACGCTTTCTTCGATATCGAGGGTGCTCGGGTCGAAATCATCGCCCAGCTCCGCTTCGTGATCAGCCGAACGGTGCATGCGTGGCGCCTTGCCCAGCAACACTTCCAGTGGCATGTCCACCGGGTTGTTGCCGAAATGGCTGTCGGTCACGGTCAGTTGCGGCTCTTCAGTGGCCTCACCCACGACCGCGAACGGGCAGCGTTCACGCTCGCAAATGGCCTTGAAGCGCTCGAAGTCTGCTGCGCCCACCGCCATCACGTAGCGTTCCTGGGATTCGTTGCTCCAGATTTCCAGCGGGGCCATGCCCGGCTCGTCATTAGGCACGTTGCGCAACTCGAAGCGACCGCCACGACCGCCATCGTTCACCAGCTCGGGGAAGGCGTTGGACAAACCACCGGCACCGACGTCGTGAATGAAGCTGATCGGGTTCTTGTCGCCCAGCTGCCAGCAACGGTCGATGACTTCCTGGCAACGACGCTCCATCTCGGGGTTTTCACGCTGCACCGAAGCGAAATCCAGATCCGCAGAGCTGGTGCCGGTGGCCATCGACGATGCCGCGCCGCCGCCCAGGCCGATCAGCATCGCCGGACCGCCCAGCACGATCAGCTTGGAGCCGACAGTGATCTCTGCTTTCTGTACGTGTTCGGCACGGATGTTACCCATGCCGCCCGCCAGCATGATCGGCTTGTGGTAGCCACGAACCTCATCGCCGTGCGGCGTGGTGATGGATTGTTCGAAGGTACGGAAATAACCGGTCAGCGCCGGACGACCGAATTCATTGTTGAACGCCGCGCCACCCAGCGGGCCTTCGAGCATGATGTCCAGCGCGGTCACGATACGCTCAGGCTTGCCGTACGGCACTTCCCAGGGTTGTTCGAAACCGGGGATCTGCAGGTTGGAAACGGTGAAGCCGGTCAGGCCAGCCTTGGGCTTGGCACCGCGTCCGGTTGCGCCTTCGTCGCGAATTTCGCCGCCCGAACCGGTCGATGCGCCAGGAAACGGGGCAATCGCCGTCGGGTGGTTGTGGGTTTCGACTTTCATCAAAATGTGCACCGGCTCCTGCACAGCACCGTACTGGCGGGTTTCCGGATCCGGGAAGAAACGGCCGGCTACGCTGCCGACGATGACCGAAGCGTTGTCCTTATAAGCCGACAGCACGCCTTCGCTGTGCATGACATAGGTGTTCTTGATCATGCCGAACAGGCTTTTTTCCTGACTCTCGCCGTCAATGTCCCAGCTGGCATTGAAGATTTTGTGGCGGCAGTGCTCGGAGTTCGCCTGGGCGAACATCATCAACTCGATGTCGTGCGGGTTGCGCCCCAGACCGGCGAAGCTGGTGACCAGATAATCGATTTCATCTTCCGCCAGCGCCAGGCCCAACTCGACGTTGGCCTTCTCCAGCGCAGCACGTCCGCCGCCCAGTACATCAATGGCGATCAACGGCTTGGGTTGGGCATGGGTGAACAGCCCTTCGGCTTCCTGCAACGATCCCAGCACCATTTGCGTCATGCGATCGTGCAGGCAGCCGGCAATGACTTGCGCCTCGGCTTCGCTGAACTGGCCTTCTACATAGAAGGTGATGCCACGTTCCAGGCGCTGGATTTTCGCCAGGCCGCAGTTACGGGCAATATCGCTGGCCTTGCTCGACCAGGGTGAAATGGTGCCGAAACGAGGCAATACCAGGAACAACCGGCCGCTTGGCTCTTGAACCGGCACGCTTGGGCCGTATTTCAAGATGCGAACGAGAACTTCCTGTTCCTCGCCAGTCAGATCGCCAGCAATCTCGGCGAAGTGGGCAAATTCAGCGTACAAGCCACTGACAGTTGAAACTTTTTGTTTCAGCTGCTCAAGTAATTTGCTGTGGCGAAAGGCAGAAAGGGCAGGAGCACCGCGCAGGGTCAACATCTTCGGGACAGCCTCGGGAAGGGGGTGTGCTTTGAGGCCGTGCATTCTAGCCTAAACCGGCCCTTTCGGCACCCAAAACGGCCAACTTGCCGCTGTCCGAACGTCGGCGCGCCTGCCAGGTGCAAGAAAACGCCCGCTCTATCAGACGCCGCCTTCGCTGTCGAGATATGGCGACCGGTGTCCTTTGCGTATACTGCACCGATGTTTCCCCAATCAGATTTCCGCCCTCGTTGTGCCAAATGGCTCATCGCAACCGGACTCTTCCTGATGCTCAGCGCCTGTGTGGATAAACCCACCACATTGGAGCGAGTAAAGGAGGATGGCGTTCTGCGCGTTATCACCCGCAACAGCCCGGCGACCTATTTCCAGGATCGCAACGGTGAAACCGGTTTCGAGTACGAATTAGTCAAGCGTTTCGCCGAAGATCTGGGGGTTGAGCTCAAAATAGAAACCTCGGACAACCTCGACGAATTGTTTGACCAGATGCAAAAACCGGGCGGCCCGGTACTCGCGGCAGCCGGTTTGATCGACACCGAACAGCGCAAAAAACAGGTGCGTTTTTCCCACCCCTACCTGGATGTCACCCCGCAAGTCATCTACCGCAATGGCCAGTCGCGCCCGACTGACGCCGGCGATCTGGTGGGTAAACGCATCACCGTGCTCAAAGGCAGCAGCCACGCCGAGCAACTCGCCGCGCTAAAACTGAAAAATCCCGCCATAGAATATGAAGAATCCGACGCTGTCGAAGTCGTCGACCTGTTGCGCATGGTCGATGAAGGTCAGATTGACCTGACGCTGGTGGATTCCAACGAACTGGCGATGAATCAGGTGTATTTCCCCAATGTGCGAGTCGCGTTCGATCTTGGCGAGGGCCGGCAGCAGCGCTGGGCCGTGGCGCTCGGTGAAGACAATAGCCTGATCAACGAGATCAATTCATTCCTCGACAAGGTGCAGAAGAACGGCACGCTGCAACGCCTCAAGGACCGTTATTACGGCCACGTGGACGTGCTCGGTTACGTCGGCGCTTATACCTTCGCTCAGCACCTGCAGGAACGCTTGCCCAAATACGAGAAGCATTTCCAGACGTTTGCCAAGAAAGAACAGGTGGACTGGCGACTGCTGGCGGCCATCGGCTATCAGGAATCCATGTGGCAACCCAGCGTCACTTCCAAGACCGGCGTGCGCGGGCTGATGATGCTGACGCAAAACACGGCGCAAGCCATGGGCGTATCCAACCGGCTGGACGCCAAACAAAGCATTCAAGGCGGGGCAAAGTACTTTGCCTACGTGAAAGATCAGCTGGATGACAAGATAAAAGAGCCGGATCGCACATGGTTTGCTCTCGCTTCCTACAACATTGGTGGCGGTCACTTGGACGATGCGCGCAAATTGGCGGAAAACGATGGCCTGAATCCCAATAAATGGCTCGACGTTAAAAAAATGTTGCCCCGCCTGTCACAGAAGAAGTGGTACAGCAAGACCCGTTACGGCTACGCCCGAGGCGGCGAACCGGTCAGTTTTGTCGCCAACATTCGCCGTTATTACGACATCCTGACCTGGGTAACCCAGCCGCAACTGGAGGGCAGCCAGGTCGCCGAAAGCAATCTGCATGTGCCAGGCGTGAACAAGGTCAAACCACCGGAAGAAAACCCGCCGCTCTAAGCGCATACCTTGTTGGATCAGCCCTTCGCGCGCCGCATCCTGAAAAACTCGCTCAGCATCGCCCCGCACTCCTCGCCCAGCACGCCGCCTTCAAACAACACGCGATGATTGAGAAACCCCTGACTGAAAAACTGTCCCTGGCTTTGCACGATGCCAGCCTTGGGTTCGAGTGCTCCATACACCACCCGAGCGACGCGCGAGTGGACAATGAGCCCCGCACACATGCTGCACGGCTCAAGCGTTACGTACAGCGTGCTGCCGGGTAAACGGTAATTGCTGACCGCTTGGGCGGCGGCGCGGATCGCGACCATCTCGGCATGGGCGCTGGGATCGCTGCCGCTGATCGGGCAGTTGAAGCCACGCCCGATGATCACGCCATCCTGGACCAGTACTGCACCGACCGGCACCTCGCCAAGCAAGGCACCCTCGGCCGCCAATGCCAGCGCTTCGCGCATGAAGTCCTGATCGCGGCTGCGATCGATGATGTGCGGTTGCCGCATTACGAAACCTCGATTGCTGCCATCAGCCCGGTTTCCATGTGATCGATCACATGGCAGTGGAACATCCACACCCCAGGATTATCCGCCACCAGCGCGACTCGCGCGCGTTCGTTCCTGCCCAGCAGGAAGGTGTCGGTGAAATACGGGATGATCTCTCGACGATTGGAGCCGATCACCTTGAAGCTCATACCATGCAGATGGATGGGATGTTGATACTGAGTCATGTTTTTGAGTTCAAAAATGTAACTCTTGCCCAACACCAGTTTGGCAATCGGCCGATCTGCGCAGGTCTTGTCGGTGATATCCCAAGCCTGGCCATTGATCTGCCACAGGCTGGGTGGTTTGCCGTTATCGACATTGACCGACACCGAGCCGACCCATTCGAAATTGAAGTTGAGTTTTTCGGCGTTCTCCAGGTCCGGCTCGGCGACCGGGTTGGCGGGCAGCTGCGGCGGCCATTGGGTTGGCGCATCGTTATTGGCAACCGAGCGAAAGGTTCCCAGCCGCACAGGGCCGTTGCGCAACGCAAGCTCCTGGCCAGCGGCTGGCGCCTTGATAGCCAGACAAATACGCATGCCCGGACCCAGCCAGTAATCCTTGCCCAGCGGCCTCGGCGTTATCGGATTGCCATCCAGCGCATAGATCTGCGCTTCGACGCCCGGAATATTCAGCCGATAGGTCACGGTGTTGTCGAGATTGAGCAGGCGCACGCGGACGATCTGCCCGGCAGGCAGATCAATCACCGCCTGCGGCACGCCGTTGAGCGTCGAGAGTCGACCGGCCGTGCCTTCGCGGGCGGCTTCGCGGATAACGCTGAATTCGGTGAACGCGCCGACTTCGTCCACATGCCAGCTTTTCAGGCTGACCGTGCGCTCGTACAGGAACCCGGTCGGTTCGCGCTCTTCGATGATCAATGGGCCAACCAGCCCGCGGCCCAGCTCCTCGCTGCTGCTGACGTGCGGGTGATACCAGTAACTGCCGGCATCGGGCACACGGAATTTGTAGTCGAAATACTCGCCCGGCTTCACCGGCAACTGCGAAACGTAGGGTACGCCGTCCATTTCCAGCGGCAGGCGAATGCCGTGCCAGTGGATGGTGGTCTCGACCGGCAGGTGATTGATGAAGCGCAAACGCAGCCATTCACCCTGCCGCACACGCAGCTCGGTGCCGGGTGCCGATCCGCCGAACGCCCATGCCGGGGTCTGATGCCCGGCGACCAGTTCCACATCCAGCGGCGCGGCGATCAGTTCGAAATCATGCCCTTCCCCCGGTCCGCGTCGGCCCAGCCAATAACGCGACGCGCCACCCGCGCCCAAACCGATCACGACGAGACCGGCCAGGCCTCCGAGTATTTGGCGACGGGTGAACGACATAGACACAGCAACCTCTGGAAAACCACTGACGACCGCATCTGAGAGTCGATGCGAGGGGCGAATACGATACACCTGCATTTGGCAAAAAATAAGGGCGTCGATGTCGCACTAAATATTTAGCGCCTCTGGAGCAACAAATCGCGAGACGCTCGGCGGATTCCGACCTCAGAGAAACTCACAATGCTTACTGTCAGCACACCGCCGCTCGTGGTCATCGACGAGCTGAAATCAATGGGCCATCGTCTTGTCGATGCTTGTCCGGACATGCGGCAGATGGCCCGCGATATCGCCATAAACCTGCTCAAAAAACATACCGGCACCGACATCGAGCCTGACACCGTCTATTGGCACCGCTTCACCACCTCGCAAAGCAACCCGTTGACGTTCAATGGATGGCGACATGTGGAGACACCGGTTGAGTCCATGACCCTGCCCCAATTGGTCTTACATCGATTCAACGCGCAGGATCAGGACAACGCTGACGACCTGCAAGTGATGAGCGGCTTCTATACCGCCGACGCTCAAGCTGGCAGGTATGACGTCAGCAACGAAGTCAAAATGCTGCCCGTCGACATCATGAATGACTTCTGGGAACTTGATTTCTGCACCCAATTCCGGACCCGACTCACCTCATTCTGGCGCGACTGTTCCGACGATTTCAGGACGATGGCCAAAGCCAACTTTCTCGCCAAGGCGCTGGAAGAATGGCAAAGCGAACACCTGCGCCGCGCCGACTTCCAGGCAATCCTCAAAGCCGTGGCCGACACTGTGCGCAGCCCTTTTGATGCGTCCATGCTGACTGCCTCGTCTCCTGCGCCGGGGGAACTACGCGTTACTGCCTTTGATATAGGCGGGCATCAAGCCAGTGACATTCTGCGCATCGTGACCTCGACTGGCAGGCAGATTATCTACATCCCCGGCGAGACCTTTGCGTTCCAGGCTTTCGAAACACCGGAAAACCTACGGCAGTGGCTGATCGACAGCACCACAAAGCCCGGCGACCGGGCACGGTTCCTGGCGCATTTCCCGTTGGCAGCGCGTCATGAGAATGATCCCGATGCAGGCCTCAATCACCTGATGGACCTGCTCGCCTCACAGGCAAATGCTTCCCCGAACAGCCTGCTGAATCAGCATGACCACGACCTTGGTGTTGATGCGTTTACCTGGTTGCGCGACGCCGCGCGTCATCGCATGACTGCGGATGCGGACTTTTCCTTGCGCTCCAACGGCGATTTGCGCAAACAGATGTGGATTGGCTACCTCAATGCTTTTTCCCATGTACTGGGCCCGCTCGCCGCGCTTGACTGGCCCGTTGCCCTCGCGGTGGTCGGTGCCGGGCTGGCGGACATGGGGTTGAACATCGATCAGGCGGTTAACGGTCACACCACGGCCGAGCGTAAGGCGGGCGTCATCGGTGCAATTGGCAGCGCTGTGGATACGTTGCTCAACAGCCTGTTTTTGCTTGATGCCGGCCTATCGAACTTGAACGAATATGAGCCAGAAACGCTGATCCCGCCCCGCGAAGAGGTCAATCTGCAACCGGTTTTAGACGATGTGAAAAATAGCGTAGGCCCGGCCTCTGACGATGCACCCGTCGACACAGAATCAGCACATGCAGATCTGCTCAGCCGGGTCAAAAGCAACCATCTGTTCGCAGACGTTACTCCATCGACGCAACCTGGCCGCATGCGTGGCATTTATCAACTGGCCAATCAAGAAACCTACATCGCACTCGAGGGCAGCTTTTACCAGGTGCGCTACGTCAATGAAATGAACAGCTGGGTGATTATCGACCCAGAGAACCCGTTCTCTTTTTACGACAATCTCCCGGTCCGGCTTGATCCGGCCGGCCACTGGGAAGTGGTCGGTCGCAGTGGTCTTCGCGGCGGCGGTCCCGGGGCGTCCCGGATATTGCGAACGCCCACAACGCCGCCGCAAACCTCGGCCATCAGCATTTACGAAGTCCCAGAGTCAATGAAAGCGGATGTCATCAAAGGCGCCAATGGCAGCGATCGCTCTGTTTTACGTGGCGATATGATGCCGATGAGCAGCAACTGGCGCGATCCCTATCAGGAATTCAGAGCGATCAGAGCACGCCTGGGTAACGACGCCTGCGAATTTTATGAACAGGTGGAATTGCCAGCCAGGGCACAGATGCCGGAACTTGAAGCCCGGTCATCCAGCAAATCCGCCCTCGGCAAGTTTTTCAGCAACAGCGACGGCCTGGTCATCGGCGAGAGCCATTCGGGAATCGGCAGCAAACGCTTCTTGATCGACAACATGAAGCTGCTGAAAAAACTCAAAGTGCGCACGCTGTATATGGAGCACCTGCTCACTGATTTTCACCAGGCCGATCTGAACGAATTCGCCCACTCAGGGCGCATGCGCCCGAAACTGGAGCAGTATTTGCAAAATATGGATCTGGGCCACGGCACCGACCCGTCAGGCCAATACACGTTTTTGCGCGTTATCAAGGATGCCAGGGCAAACCAGATACGCGTCCAGGCCATTGATTGTATGGCCAGTTACCGGCTGGATGGCATGCAGGATCCGACTGGCCTGGAGCGAAACAAAATGATGAATTTCATCGCACATTCAGTCATCAGAGCTGACGCAGTGAATCGCGGAGCAAACAGCAAGTGGATCGCTTTGGTGGGTAACTCACATGCCAGCACTTATCGGGGAGTCGCCGGGATCAGCGAACTCGAAGGCGGCATCGGGTTGCGGGTCGAGGACGTTGCACCAGGACAGCCGGAGGGTTTTACGATTGACCCGGGGCGAAGCATGCCCGGCGACATCGGCGAACCTGACAGCTTCGTGAAAAGCGATTTCAGGTTGCAGGTTGTCGTTTCCAGAACCTTTGGCAGAATGCCGAGTGACCGGCTCGTGGTCCAGCCGGGAATGTTCATCATTGACGAAAGCTCGGGCGAGCCGATGCTGGTGCATCGCAGCAAGGACAACTCCGTGGTGCGGACCCGAATCAAAACCCGTTTCGGCAAGGTTTCCATAGATCGCCCGCAGTGGCCCGCCATCAGCAAGCGTACCTTCAATAGCATCGGCGAACTGATCGCCGCGCTTGAGCTGATCGGGATGAAAAACGTTAATTGAGCGCCCACTCTGTCGCGCCAGCTGGGGGTGGGTCTTGAGCGGGAGCGTATCCCGTAGGAGCGGCTTTAGCCGGGAGGGCGCAAGGCCTGTCCACGCAACTGCTGCGAATGTACCGGCCTCCTCCCGGCTAAACCCGGTCCTGCGCAGACTGTGTGAAAACGTCACGAACGAGGCAGGGCAAGGCAAAAACAGGCCGGGCAACCTTGATGGTTATCCCGGCCGTTTTGACAGGCTCTCATCTCAGCCAATGGCCTTGTCACGACGCGGCGTGAACAAAGCCAGCGCCGCCGCGACAATGAACAGCGCAGGCACATCACCGATTAAATGGCCTGATTGGGGCACTCCATCCATTCCGACGCCGAAAGACTGCACGGCCATGATCGCGCCATGCACGACGCTCGACCACACCGTGAACCAGATGAGGCTCAGATGTTTCAGCGGGTCGCGGGACGCCATCAGCAGGAACACGCCAAGCGTCGCGTAGATGCCGACGATCATCAGCGGGTAATCAGAATGTCCGCTGTGCCACGTCCAGCCGGACGGCCACAGGATCATCAGCGGCCAGATCGCGAACACGGCGATCAGACCGACAACAATCAAAACGATGCGCAAGGCGGTGAGTCTTTGGGTGTCGTCCATGGCAGGCTCCTTATCGCGGCGTGTATCGCCGTAACTGGACGCCAACAAGTATAGGACGCTGCGCGAACGCAGATCCCGTCAACCGATACCGTCAGTCGTGATAGCGGATGAGGCTGCCGAGGAGCGAATATCCCTGCCGCCGGCAGCACGACGTTCAACACGAACCCATCACTTCATTGGTCTTTCCCCACGAGCTGCCGGGTCTGCGGCTACCCGTGAACGCCCTGCGCGGTCAGTTTGCGGCGGTATCTTTTTTTCGAACGCCAATGGTTTTGCGTTCACCGGTTGCGGAGACTTCGTACACGCTCATGACCCAGGTGTCGGCGATCACGGTTTCAACCAGGTAATTCTTCCTGGCTTGCGGCGTGAATTGCTGCGCAACGGGCTGCTCCTTGTCGAACGGCGTAGGCATGGGAATACCGTTGAAGGTAAACGGTTTGACCTTGACCACCCCTTCTACGTACACCGTTTTGTCAGCCTCGACCAGTTGACTGATGCTGTCAGTACCACCGGCCATTTTCTTCAGATAAGCCGGTATGCGCTTGAAGTAAGCAGAGTCATAAACCCGATCACCCGCGCTCTCAAATCCAGCATTGGCATACCCGTACGTGTAACTGACAGGATGATCACCCTCGCCGCCGATGGTACGGAAAGTCACGCTGGCTTGATGGTCATTCATGGCCAGTGGAACTACCGGCTCTGAACTAAGATCACCCGCCTGACGGCTGCTGCAGCCGGTCATGACCAGCGCGAAAGTGATTGCTAATGGAAACGCCAAAGAAATTTTCATTCGGTCCCTGAACAGGCTTGAAGAAGGCCTGTGTAGAGCGGTTTGTAGAGCGAAAGTTCCCTGTGACGCTGCGGGTGCCGATGTGGAGTTGGCCCGTCTACCGGTGCCACCCTGATCCTGCAGATCCAATGCCGGCAAGGGTTCGCAGACTACGAGTCACGGTCATGGCGATGCACAAAGCTGCCAGAATTTGCCAGACCCAAAAAGCCAAAAGCCCGCAATTACGCGGGCTCCAGGGAATTTCTTGCTAGATGGTGCCGGACAATGCCGGACGTCCAATCATTCCCACTCAATAGTCGCTGGCGGCTTGCTCGACACGTCGTAGGTGACGCGGGAGATGCCTTCGATTTCATTGATGATGCGACCGGAAACGGTTTCCAGCAGCTCGTAAGGCAGGTGTGCCCAGCGTGCGGTCATGAAGTCGATGGTTTCCACAGCGCGCAGGGCGACGACCCACGCGTAACGACGGCCATCGCCGACCACGCCGACCGACTTGACCGGCTGGAACACCACGAACGCCTGGCTGACTTTGTGATACCAGTCGGCCTTGCGCAGTTCTTCGATAAAGATGTGATCTGCGCGACGCAGCAGGTCGGCATATTCTTTCTTCACTTCACCAAGGATCCGCACGCCCAGGCCCGGGCCTGGGAATGGGTGACGGTAAACCATGTCGTACGGCAGGCCCAGTTCCAGACCAAGACGACGCACTTCGTCCTTGAACAGCTCGCGCAGCGGCTCGACCAGCTTGAGGTTCATTTCATCCGGCAAGCCACCCACGTTGTGGTGGGACTTGATCACATGAGCCTTGCCGCTTTTCGCGCCAGCCGACTCGATGACGTCCGGGTAAATCGTGCCCTGGGCCAGGTACTTGATGTTGTCCAGCTTGCAGGATTCGGCATCGAACACGTCGATGAAGGTGCGACCGATGATCTTGCGCTTCTTCTCCGGGTCGCTTTCGCCCGCCAGATTGTTCAGGAACTGGTCCTGGGCATTGGCGCGGATCACTTTGACGCCCATGTTCTCGGCGAACATGGCCATCACTTGCTCGCCTTCGTGCAAGCGCAACAGACCGTTGTCGACGAACACGCAGGTCAGTTGATCGCCAATCGCCTTGTGCAACAGCGCGGCAACCACGGACGAATCAACACCGCCGGACAGACCCAGCAACACGTTGTCAGTACCCACCTGGGCGCGGACTTGCGCGATGGCGTCTTCAGCGATGTGCGACGGTGTCCACAAGGCTTCGCAACCGCAGATATCGAGGATGAAGCGCGACAGGATGCGACCGCCCTGCTTGGTATGGGTCACTTCCGGGTGGAACTGCACGCCGTAGTAGCCACGCGTATCGTCGGCCATGCCGGCAATCGGGCAGCTCGGGGTGCTGGCCAGGATGTGGAAACCTGCAGGAATCTCGGTAACTTTGTCACCGTGACTCATCCACACATCGAGACCGAAGACGCCATCGGCATCGACGTGATCTTCAATGCCGTCCAGCACGCGGCTCTTGCCGACGATGTCGACGCGGGCGTAACCGAATTCACGCATGTCCGAACCCTGGACGCGACCGCCCAGTTGCTCGGCCATGGTTTGCATGCCGTAGCAGATGCCGAAGACCGGTACATTCAGGTCGAACACTGCTTGCGGCGCGCGGGGACTGTTGGCTTCGTGTACGGACTCAGGACCGCCGGCGAAGATGATCCCGCGTGGGTTGAATGCGCGAATCGCTTCGTCGTCCATGTCGAACGGATGCAGTTCGCAATACACGCCGATCTCACGCACGCGGCGGGCGATCAGCTGGGTGTACTGGGAACCGAAGTCGAGGATCAGGATGCGGTGGGCGTGAATGTCGAGGGCCATGACTCATTCTCGTCAAAAAACAGAAACGACACGGGGCTGCGTAACAGCCCCGGCTATAAAACTCGTTGGGTTGCATCGCGGCGAACCACGATGCAATCCGGATCAACCGACGCGATAGTTCGGCGCTTCCTTGGTGATCTGCACGTCATGGACGTGGGATTCAGCCATACCGGCACCGGTGATACGCACGAATTCAGGCTTGGTGCGCATCTCTTCGATATCGGCGCTGCCGGTGTAACCCATGGAGGAACGCAGGCCGCCCATCAACTGATGGATGATCGCCGACAGCGAGCCTTTATAGGCGACGCGGCCTTCGATGCCTTCCGGTACCAGCTTCTCGGCGCCTTCGGACGAATCCTGGAAGTAGCGGTCCGACGAGCCTTGGGCCTGGGACATAGCACCCAGCGAACCCATGCCGCGATAAGCCTTGTAGGAGCGACCCTGGAACAGTTCGATTTCGCCAGGAGCCTCTTCGGTACCGGCGAACATCGAACCCATCATCACGCAGCTTGCGCCAGCAACAATGGCCTTGGACAGGTCACCCGAGAAACGGATACCGCCGTCGGCGATCAGCGGGACGCCGGTGCCTTCAAGGGCAGCGGCAACGTTGGCGATGGCGCTGATTTGCGGAACGCCCACACCGGCAACGATACGCGTGGTGCAGATCGAGCCAGGACCGATACCGACCTTGACCGCGTCGGCGCCAGCAGCAACCAGTGCCTTGGCGGCAGCGCCGGTGGCGATGTTGCCGCCGATGACCTGCACGTCAGGGAAGTTCTCTTTGACCCAGCGAACGCGATCGATCACGCCTTTGGAGTGACCGTGGGCAGTGTCGACCACCACCACATCAACGCCGGCAGCTACCAGCGCAGCAACACGCTCGCCAGTGTCCTTGCCGGTGCCGACCGCAGCGCCGACCCGCAGACGACCCTGGTCGTCCTTGCTGGCCAGCGGATAAGCCTTGGCTTTTTCGATGTCCTTGACGGTCATCATGCCTTTGAGCGCGAACTTGGCGTCGACGATCAGGACTTTTTCCAGGCGGTGCTTGTGCAGCAACTCGCGCACTTCGTACTTGTCGGCGCCTTCACGCACGGTGACCAGACGCTCTTTAGGCGTCATCACTTCGCGAACAGGGACATCCAGACGGTTTTCAAAGCGTACGTCGCGGGAAGTCACGATGCCGACCAGGTCGCCATTGTGCAGGACAGGTACACCGGAGATGTTGTGCAGGCGGGTCAGTTCGAACAGGTCACGAACCGTGGCATCGGCTTCGATGGTAATCGGATCCTTGACCACGCCGGCTTCGAACTTCTTGACCTTGCGCACTTCGGCAGCTTGCTGCTCGATGGTCATGTTCTTGTGGATCACACCGATACCGCCTTCCTGGGCCATGGCAATTGCCAGACGGGCCTCAGTCACGGTGTCCATTGCAGCGGAAACCAGGGGGATATTCAGTTCGATGCCACGGGTCAAACGGGTCTTCAGACTGACTTCATTGGGAAGCACCTCGGAATAACCGGGCACAAGGAGGATGTCGTCGAAAGTAAGTGCTTCTTGGCTGATACGCAGCATCGCGGGGGCTCCCGAGCGGGAAATTGGAAGCGCGCCATTATACCCAGACAGCCCCCCCGGCTCAATGTAAACCTCAGGCTATTATCGAGCGTATTTATAGACGGACTTTGACGAAGGACAACGGACGATCCAGACGTTCGGCGAAGTCGTCCAGAAAACTCTGTTTGAACGACGCATCGAGCCAGTTGTTGAAGATGAAGCCCAGGTTCGAAAAACCGCAGGCTTGCAGGAACAGGAAGCCATTGATGTCGTCTTCGTGCCCGCACAACGGGCAGATGAAGTTGTCGGTATGGCCGGGCATCCATTCTTCCAGGCTGTCGAACAACGCTTCGCCGATTTCCTTGCGACATTCCGGGCAACCGGCTTCTTCGGCGAAATCATTGAGCGGCGTGAAGATGCAGCGTTTGGTGACGACTTCCAGGCCATTGACCGGTTGACCGAACGGCAGCGCTTCGGGGTTTTCCACCACCGAGCGGGCACCCGGCGCAATGGCGTAGGCCATTTTGTTGGAGGTTCGGCCGCAGGTGGTCAGTTCGGGCTCGACCACGTTGAGCTTGACCAGCCAGCGCAGAATCAACCGCGCCCGGGCCTCACGTCCGGGGAAACCGGAAATTTGCGGGACAAGAATGCTTTGGCTGTTCATGGTGGCGTATCACAGGCGGCTTATCGAGTGCGGCAGCTTAATCCCCCGTCGCGTCAGGTCAAGTGCAGCGCTCAGCCGGCCATATACCGCCCGATCAACGCGATGCCGCTGAACAGCACCAACCAGGTCACCAGCCGCACGAATGTCTCGCGGGACAGCTTCATGATCAGCGCCCGGCCGATCCACGAACCCACGGCCATCGCCGGCAACAGACACACCGCCAGAACCAGCAACGGAATCTGCGCGTAGACACCGGCAATCAGAAACAGACTCAAGCGCACGATGGTGCTGCAACTGATCAACGCGCTTTGCGTGGCCCGCGCCTGCGCCTTGTCGGTCAGCCGGCTGTTGAGGTAGATCGCGTAAAGAAATCCGCCGCTGCCAAACAGCGCACCGAACAGCCCACCGACCGTGCCCATGGGAATCGCCCAGCCCGCCGCCAATTGTGTCGGCCGCACTTTCACCGCCAGGCTGTACAGCGCGTACGCCGTGATGAACAGCCCCATTAATAAAAGCAGCACGTCGGATTTCAGGTTGAGCAGAAACAGCACACCCAAGGTGCAGCCCACCGCCATGCAGGGCAGCAGGCGCACTAATTCGGACTTGACCACCGATTGCCGGGAAGGCAGCAGATTGCCGAACGCGGCGATGAAATCCAGCATCACCAGCAGCGGGATGATGCGTGACAACGGCATGAAATTGATCAGGATCGGCCCGGCTACCAACGCCGTGCCGAAACCGGCAATGCCGAACACTATATAAGCAGCAACCACGCCCAGCTCGATCAGCAGCCAGTCCAGAGGCGTGAAGCCCAGTTGCGTGAAGGTGGCGATGATGTCGATAGTGCCCAACAGACTTCCTCCCTGAAAAACACCTGGCAAGCTACAACAAATTGCCTGCTTCTATAGATCCCCGGTACTGCGCTACCGCTCCCGCACAGACTGCGTAGGACCGGCTTTAGCCGGGAGAGCATCGTATCTGATCCAGTGAACGCATGGGGTATACCGCCTCGCTCCCGGCTAAAGCCGGCCCTACAGAATAGTCGTATCTCCACGGTGCGCGGGGCGGGCATTGCCATTATGATGCCCACCATGATCAAAGACCCCTTCGCAAGACTCGGCCTCGACCGGGAAGTCCTTACTGTCAGCCAGCTCAACGGCCGCGCGCGGGTGTTGCTGGAGGATGTGTTCAGCAATATCTGGGTCGAGGGCGAGATCTCCAATCTGTCGCGCCCGGCATCCGGCCACGTGTATTTCACCCTCAAGGATTCCGGCGCGCAGGTACGTTGTGCGCTGTTCCGACAGAGTGCGGCGCGGGTACGCCAGGCGCTCAAGGACGGCTTGCAGGTCAAGGTGCGCGGCAAGGTCTCGCTGTTCGAAGGCCGTGGCGACTATCAACTGATCCTCGATACCGTGGAGCCTGCCGGCGACGGCGCGCTGCGCCTGGCGTTCGATGCCCTGAAAGAAAAGCTCAGCGCTGAAGGCCTGTTCAGTGCCGAACGCAAGGTCGCGCTGCCGCTGCATCCGCAACGCATCGGCATTATCAGCTCGCCCACCGGGGCGGTGATTCGCGACATCATCAGCGTGTTTCGTCGCCGCGCCCCGCAAGTGCAATTGACGCTGATCCCCACGGCCGTGCAAGGCCGCGACGCCATCGCGCAGATCGTCCGCGCGCTGAAACTGGCCGACGCCCGAGGTTTCGACGCGCTGATCCTGGCCCGTGGCGGCGGTTCGCTGGAAGACCTGTGGTGCTTCAACGAGGAAGCGGTGGCCCGCGCCATCGACGCGTGCGTGACGCCGATCGTCAGCGCGGTCGGGCATGAAACCGATGTGTCCATCAGCGACTTCGTGGCTGATGTCCGCGCGCCGACGCCGTCAGCCGCCGCCGAACTGCTGGCCCCGGATTCCAGCGACCTGCATCGTCGTGTGGACAACCTGCATCGTCGCCTGGTCAGTCGCATGCAGGACAAACTCATGCGCGAGCGTTTGCGCCTGGAAGGCATTTCCCGCCGCCTGCGTCATCCAGGCGAACGCCTGCGCCAGCAAGCCCAGCGTCTGGATGATCTGGACATGCGCATGCGCCGTGCCTTCGAGCAGCAGATGCACAAGCGTCAGGTGCGCATCGCTCACCTTGAAAGCCGCCTGGCCGCCCAGCATCCGGGACGCGCCCTCGCCTTTCTGCGTCAGCGTCTGGACGGGCTGGCCGCACGTTTGCCCAAAGCCATGCGCGACACGCTCAAGACCCGTCACCTGCAACTGCAAAGCCAGGTGCAAACCCTGCACGTGGTCAGCCCGCTGGCGACGCTGGGCCGCGGCTACAGCATTCTGCTCGACGAGCGCGGCCATGCGATTCGCAGTGCCGCGCAGACCCAAACCGGCCAGCGTTTGACGGCCCGACTGGGTGAAGGCGAGTTGCAAGTCAGGGTCGAAGACAATCACCTGACGCCCGTCACCCTTTCTCTTCTGGATTGAATTACTGATGCTGCGATTTTTAGCTCCGCTGCTGGCTGTTTTTCTGTGCCTGCCCGCTCAGGCTGACAGTTACATCACGCGTTTATTGAACAAGCCAGTTCCCGGCGGCGTTGCGGTGGTCGATCTGGGCATCGGCGCTCAGGCGCCGAGAGCTACGTATCAAGGCAAGCCGGTGCTGGTGGTCCGGGAGCAGGACAGTCGCTGGCTGGCGATTGTCGGCGTGCCATTGACGGTCAAGCCGGGCTCGCAGCAATTGGCGATCAAGGAGGCCAGCGGCGTGCGCAATCTGGCGTTCAGCGTCGGCAGCAAGAAGTACCCGGAACAGCACATCACGTTGAAGAACAAGCGTCAGGTGAATCCCGATCCCGCCGACCTGAAGCGCATCGAAGGCGAACTGGCGGAACAGATCGCCGCCTACCGCTCCTTCACGCCCACCACCCCAAGCAATCTGCTGCTGGACAAGCCGGTCAACGGCCCGCTGTCGAGCAAGTTCGGCGTGCGTCGTTTCTTCAACGGCGAAGAACGCAACCCTCACGCCGGTCTGGACTTTGCCGTTCCCGCTGGCACGCCGATCAAATCGCCGGCAGCGGGCAAAGTGATTCTGACCGGCAACTACTTTTTCAACGGCAACACCGTGTTCGTCGACCACGGCCAAGGCTTCATCAGCATGTTCTGCCACATGTCGAAGATCGACGTGAAAGTCGGCGACGCCGTGCCACGCGGCGGCGTGGTGGGCAAAGTCGGTGCCACCGGCCGCGCGACGGGGCCGCACATGCACTGGAACGTCAGCCTGAACGATGCGCGGGTCGATCCGGCGATATTTATCGGGGCGTTTCAGCCTTAGGGTTACGAGCTGCTGGGGGCTTGCCCGCGAAAGCGCTTTTTGACGAATGCCTTCGCGGCCAAGCCTCGCTCCAACGGATCGCGCCCAGCTTTATGACTCAGCAATAAAAAGCTTTAAAAAAACAATTACGCGCTACAAAAGAACAGACTTCCGGCAATAACGCGACTTCCTCTCAATTTTTTCCAACTGCTTGCCAACTTTCACCCCAATGGTTACGGTTGACGTCATGAATACCTCCCAAACCCTCATTCTGTTGCGGCAACATCGCTGTCTCAGCCTGGTCAGTGCACGACTGCCAAGCTAGATTGCGGTGCCTCGCCCCTGTCTCTTCGAATTATCGGTTGGCCGCCTCTACCCGGCCCCTCAAGAACAAAGGATGTCCCCATGACCATGCTCAAAGATCCGTCCAAGAAGTACCGCGCGTTCCCGACTATTGATTTGCCGGACCGCACCTGGCCTTCGAAAACCATTACCGAAGTGCCGATCTGGTGCAGCTCCGACCTTCGTGATGGTAACCAGTCGCTGATCGAGCCAATGGACGCGGTCAAGAAGCTGCGTTTCTGGAAGACGCTGGTCAGCGTCGGCGTCAAGGAAATCGAAGCGTCGTTCCCGGCGGCCTCGCAGACTGACTTTGACTTCGTTCGTACCCTGATCGAAGACGATCACATCCCGGACGACACCACCATCCAGGTCTTGACCCAAGGCCGTGAAGACCTGATCGCCCGCACCTTTGAATCCCTGCGCGGCGCGAAGAAAGCCATCGTTCACCTGTACAACGCCACCAGCCCATCTTTCCGCCGCATCGTCTTCAATCAGGACAAGGCCGGCGTCAAAGAGATCGCAGTCAGCGCTGCCAAGCTGTTCGTCAAATACGCTGCCGAACAACCGGACACGCAATGGACGTTCGAGTACTCGCCAGAGACCTTCAGCGCTACCGAACTGGAGTTCGCCAAGGAAGTCTGCGACGCGGTCATCGAAGTCTGGAACGCGACGCCAGAGAACAAAGTCATCCTCAACCTGCCCGCCACGGTTGAAGTGGCGACGCCCAATATCTACGCCGACCAGATTGAATGGTTCTGCCGCAATATCACCCGTCGTGACAGCGTGATCATCAGCCTGCACACCCACAACGACCGTGGCACTGGCGTTGCGGCCACCGAACTGGGCCTGATGGCTGGCGCGGATCGTGTTGAAGGCTGCCTGTTCGGCAACGGCGAACGCACCGGCAATGTGGATCTGGTCACAGTGGCGTTGAACATGTACACCCAGGGCCTCAACCCGCAGCTGGACTTCTCCGACATCGACGGCGTGCGCAAAGTCGTTGAAGAGTGCAACCAGATTCCGGTTCACCCGCGCCATCCGTATGTGGGCGATCTGGTCCACACCGCGTTCTCCGGCTCGCACCAGGACGCAATCCGCAAAGGTTTCACCCAGCAGAAACCGGACGAATTGTGGGAAGTGCCTTACCTGCCCATCGACCCGGCGGATATCGGCCGCAGCTACGAGGCGGTGATTCGCGTCAACAGCCAGTCCGGCAAAGGCGGCATCGCTTATCTGCTGGAGCAGGAATACGGCATCTCGTTGCCGCGCCGCATGCAGATCGAATTCAGCCAGGTCGTGCAGGGTGAAACGGATCGCCTGGGCCTGGAAATGTCGGCGCAGCAGATTTACGCGTTGTTCAAACGCGAATACCTGCAAGCCAACAAACCTTACGCGCTGATCAGTCATCGCCTGCAGGAAGAGAACAACACCAGCGCCGTGGATGCGGAAGTCAGCGTCAACGACGAAACACAGCGCTGGAAAGGCAAAGGCAACGGCGCGCTGGAAGCGCTGGTTTCAAGCCTGCCGGTGGGCGTGGAAATCATGGACTACAACGAGCACGCCATCGGCGCAGGCACCACGGCCAAGGCCGCTGCCTACATCGAACTGCGTGTGAACGGTGAGCGAGCGATCCACGGCGTGGGCATCGATGAAAACATCACCACCGCCAGCTTCCGTGCTCTGTTCAGCGCCCTGAACCGCTCACTGACCCAAGCGGAAGCCGCAAAGGCTGCCTGAAACGCCTGAGCGCAACGAAAAAGCCCGAAGCATTTGCTTCGGGCTTTTTGTTTGGTCAGTTATTGACACTGAAACGCCGCGGGACGGCTTTAGCCGGGAATACGCCTTCCCGGCTAAAGCCGTCCCACCGTGAAAGTCCCGACAGACTCATTCACGCGGTGGTATTCACGCCACCGGTGAGCTGGATCAACGCGGCCTGCTGGGATTGCAGCAGCGCAGTAGTGCTGGCTATCTGAGTCTGGATCGCCATGGCGCGTTGAGCCTTCTCTGCATCCGAACCGTTACCGTTCAGTGCTGCAGCCAATTGCTGCTGCTCTTTCTGCAGCTGCTTTTCAGTCTCTTTGATCAGCTCTTTGAGCTGGTCGATGCTTTTTTGAGCGGCATCGGAAGGCGAACTGGCGGTAGCACCGCCAGCGCCTGTTGCATCAACGGCAACGGTCGAGGGTTTGCCACTGTCGTCTTCAGCAGTGGCGACCGTAGCAGTGGGTACAGCAGCGGTGGCGGCAGGATCTTTCTTGATCGTGACGCTGAATGCGGTTGAATAACTGCTGAGTGATGACGTGCTGATCGTGGTCATGCCGTACTCCCGAAAAGAAACATTCAGTAATGGATAGACGGCATATCGGCTGATTCAGACACAACTGAACACAATCATTGTATCTCGAAGGTATCGGCATCCAGATCAGCGGGAAATCTTGTGCGGTAGGCCGCAAGTTCCGCCGCATTCAATGACACCTCAAACACGCCTTCTGCTTCACCGGCGCTGAAGAGGCTTTCACCCTGGAAATCCAGAACCTGACTGTCGCCGGTATAAGCGAAGCCTTTACCATCGGTGCCGGTGCGGTTCACCGCCGCGACGTAGCAAAGATTCTCGATCGCCCGCGCTGGCAGCAGCCGATTCCAGTGCAGACGACGTGCGCCCGGCCAGTTGGCGGTGTACAGCAGCAGATCGGTGTTCTGCGCATCGCGGCTCCACACCGGGAATCGCAGGTCGTAGCAAATCAGCGGACGAATCCGCCAGCCCTTGAGTTCGAACTGCACCTGCTGGTTGCCCGGGCTGTAGTGCTCATGCTCGCCGGCCATGCGGAACAGGTGTCGTTTGTCGTAATGCAGCAACTCCCCATCCGGGCGCGCCCACAACAGCCTGTTGCGATGGCTGCCGTCAGCGGCCTTGACGATGATGCTGCCGGTGACCACCGCTTGCAGACGCTTGGCCTGGGCCAGCATCCATTTGGCGGTGGGCCCGAATTCCGGCTCTGCCAGGGTTTCCGACGCCATGGAAAACCCTGTGGTGAACATTTCCGGCAGGATCACCAGGTCAGCGCCGCTGAGCGGGTCCAGCAGCATGGCGAAATGCTCGTGGTTGGCCTGGCGGTCATGCCAGGCCAGAGAGGTCTGGACCAACGCCAGATTCAGATTCGGCAACTGGCTTAAATCGCGCATAACTTCTCCGCCGCCAGACGCAGCGTCTCTTCGCGCTTGGCGAAGCACAGACGAATGATCCGCTGGCCTTCAGGCGGGCTTTGGTAGAACACAGAAATCGGAATGCTCGCAACGCCGTGCTCGCGGGTCATCCACAGCGACATGTCGACGTCATTGAGATCCGGGCGAATCTGCGAATAGTCCACCAATTGGAAGTAGGTGCCGCCCACTGGGGTGAAGCTGAAGCGTGACGCTTTCAGCCGATCACAGAAGAAATCCCGCTTGGCCTGATAGAACGCCGGCAGTTCTTCAACATGCTCGGGGTGCTCCGCCATGAAATCAGCCAACGCATACTGCAACGGCGTGACGCCGCAGAAACTCACGTATTGGTGGATCTTGCGCAGCTCGGCAGTCAATGCCGGGGGCGCAACCACGTAACCGGTTTTCCAGCCGGTGACGTGATACGTCTTGCCGAACGAGCTGACCACGAATGCGCGCTGATACAGCTCTTCGTGGGCCAGCACGCTGGCGTGCTGAACACCGTCGAATACCAGATGTTCATAAACCTCGTCGCTGAGCAGGTAGATGTCACGATCGGCAATCAACGCAGCCAGACGGTCCAGATCGGCGCGGGTGATCAATGCGCCGCTGGGATTATGCGGGCTGTTGATCACGATCATCCGGGTACGCGGGCTGATCGTATCGCTGAGTTTCTGCCAGTCGATAGCAAACTCGCCCAGCGTCAACTGCACGTGCACGCAACGCCCGCCCGCCAACTCGACAGAGGGTTCATAGCTGTCGTAGCACGGGTCAAAAATGATGACTTCATCACCGGGTTGCACCACGGTCTGAATCGCACAGAAAATCGCCTGGGTCGCGCCCGGCGTAATGGTGATTTCTGTTTCCGGGTCGACCTTGCGGCCGTAGCTGCGCGCGATCTTGGCGGCGACCTGTTGGCGCAACGCGGGCAGGCCGGTCATTGGCGCGTACTGGTTATGACCTTCGGCCACGTGGCGGCTCAAGGCATCGCGCAGCGCTTGCGGGCCATCGAAATCCGGAAAACCCTGGGAAAGATTGATCGCACCGGTCTCGGCGGCGAGTTGGGACATGACGGTGAAAATGGTGGTGCCGACGTTGGGCAGCTTGCTCGTAATCATGGGCCTTCTCAACTGTACGCCCGGCTCCACGGTGGCACGGGTCATCCAGAATAGCCCATAGAGCGCGCATAAAAAAAGGCGCTATTAGCGCCTTTTCGGAGAAAGCCTGTTACAGAATCAGCGCTTGTCGCGACGTTTCTTGTCGGCTTTCTTGTGGTGCGACATCATTCGACGCTTCTTGTTGACCTGACGGTCCGTCAGCGTGTTCTTGTTGCCTTCGTACGGGTTCTCGCCGCCTTTGAACTCGATACGGATCGGCGTACCGACCAGTTTCAGCACGCGGCGGTAAGTGTTTTCCAGATACCGGACATAAGACTTCGGTACTTTCTCGACCTGGTTACCGTGAATCACGATCAACGGCGGGTTGGCGCCACCCAAGTGCGCATAACGCAGCTTGATACGACGACTGCCCACCATCGGCGGCGCATGCTCGCTGACCGCATCTTCGAGGATCTGCGTCAGGCGGCTGGTCGGCCAGCGCGTCACGGCGGACTTGAACGAGTTCTGCACCGACTGATACAGGTTACCCACGCCGGTGCCATGCAAGGCCGAGATGAAGTGGATATCGGCGAAGTCGACGAAGAACAACCGGCGTTCAAGCTCGGTTTTCACGAAGTCGCGTTCGCTTGGCACCATGCCATCCCACTTGTTCAGGGCGATGACCAGCGCACGACCCGATTCCAGGGCGAAGCCCAGCAGGTTGAGGTCGTGATCGACCACACCTTCACGGGCGTCCATCACGAAGATCACCACGTTGGCGTCTTTGATGGCCTGCAGGGTTTTGACCACCGAGAATTTTTCGACTTCCTCGTGGATCTTGCCGCGCTTGCGCACACCGGCGGTGTCGATCAGCGTGTACTTTTCGTCGTTGCGGGTGAACGGGATGTAGATGCTGTCGCGGGTGGTGCCCGGTTCGTCATACACGATAACCCGGTCTTCACCCAGCATGCGGTTGACCAGGGTCGACTTGCCGACGTTAGGGCGACCGATGATGGCGATCTTGATGCCGTCTTTCTCGCTCGGACCCGGAATGCGCTTGGCTTCCTGACCTTCGGCAACGACTTCAGGCTCGCCTTCTTCTTCCTCTTCCCCTTCGTCTTTGGGGAATTGGCTGAGGGCGATTTCCAGCATCTGGCTGATGCCACGGCCGTGAGCACCGGCTACCGGGATGGCGTCGCCCATGCCCAGCGGGGCAAATTCGGCGCGGGCCATTTCCGGATCGATGTTGTCGACCTTGTTGGCGACCACGTAGGAACGCTTGCCACGCTTGCGCAAGTGCTCGCCGATCATCTGGTCTGCAGCGGTGAAACCGGCACGCGAGTCCACCAGAAACAGCACGACATCAGCTTCTTCGATGGCCATCAGCGATTGCTCGGCCATCTTTTCATCCATGCCATGCTCGTCGCCGGAGATACCGCCGGTGTCGATCAGGATGTAGGAGCGCCCTTGCCACTTGGCCTCACCGTATTGGCGATCACGGGTCAGACCGGACAGATCGCCGACGATGGCGTCGCGAGTCCTGGTCAGGCGGTTGAACAAGGTGGACTTGCCGACGTTCGGTCGACCCACCAGGGCGATTACGGGAACCATGCGGCTCTCCACTTCGTTATTTCAGAAAATACAAAAGCCGCTGCAAGGCAGCGGCCGGAGTTCGGAGCAGCACCTTTCAGTGCTGCAGACCCTGCCATAGCAGGGCTGCGAGAGGTCCAGGACCTCAAGCATAGACAGTCATTACTTGATCGTCAGGGCTTCCAGCTTGCCGCTGTTGCCATAGACATAAATCATGTCGCCAACCACCAGCGGACGTGCACGCAGGCCGTCGCTGTCGATGCGCTCGCGACCCACGAAACGACCATCGACCTGGCTCAACAGGTGCAGATAGCCTTCCATGTCGCCGACCGCTACATAGCTTGAGTAGACTTCCGGCGCGCCAAGTTGACGGCGGGCCAGAGCGTCATTGCTCCACAATGCAGTGGACGAACGCTCGTCGATACCTTCGACGGTGCCGGACGCCAGGCTCGCGTAGACGCTGCCGAAGCCTTGGGCTACGCCCGAATAGCTCGAAGCATCACGCTGCCAGAGAACACGACCGCTTTCCAGATCAAGACCGGCAACCCGCCCCTGATAACTGGCAACGTACAAGGTGCCGCCAGAAAGCAGCAGACCGCCGTCGATATCAACGACCCGATCCAGCTCCGAGCGACCTTGCGGTACCGCAACACGCTGTTCCCAGATCGGTACACCGTTGGATGTATCCAGCGCGACGACTTTACCGGTCGACAGACCTGCCACCGCGAGGCGATTGGTCACGATCGGTGCGCCAGTACCGCGCAGGGTCAGCACGGCCGGAGTACTTTCGTAGATCCAGCGCTGGTTACCGGTGGCGGCGTCGAAACCGATCACGCGGTCGTCCTGAGTCTGGACGACAACCACATCACCGTTGGTAGCCGGGGGAGCCAGAACTTCACTGGTCACCCGCGCACGCCATTTTTCTTCGCCGGTAGCCGAATCCAGAACGACCACTTCACCTTTGAGGGTGCCGACCATGAGCATGCCGTAACCTACGCCAACGGCGCCGGATACAGGCAGCTCAAGGTCTTTTTCCCAGGCTACATTGCCGTTCATGCGATCCATGGACACGATGTAACCGGCCACGTCGCTGGCGAAGATATGATCGCCATCGATTGCTGGAACCAGCATGTTGTAGGTTTCACCCTGACCATCACCGATGGAACGGCTCCACTGCTTCTGCAGCACGACTTCTTCTTTGAAGTCGGTCAGTTCCGCTGGAGGCAATTCCTTCTTGCTGTTGCTGCTGCAACCCGCGGCCAAAATGGCCAGAGCCAGCAATGCTGCATGTTTCCAACGGATCACGTCACGCATCCCCTTTGGCCAAGTCGTCGAGCTTCATTTGTAAGCCACCAACGGCCGCTTCTTCAGACAGCGCGGTTTTGGCTTTTTGGTAAGCAGCATGAGCCTCATCGGTGCGACCCAGTTGTACCAGCAGGTCGCCCTTGAGTTCTTCACGGCTGGCCAGGAACGACTTGTCGGCATCGCCATCAAGCAATTTCAGAGCGTCATCAGCCTTGTTTTGAGCAGCCAGGACACGCGCCAGGCGCTGACGGGCGATTTCGCCCAGTGCAGGACTGGCAGGCTTGTCATTGACCAGTTTGAGTTCAGCCGCCGCGTCATCAAGCTTGCCATTATCCACTGCCACCTTGGCCACGAACAGGCTGCCGTACTGAGCATATGGCGTACCGCCAAACTCATTCTTGAGTTTGCTGGCGATATCGGCAACGCGTGCCGTATCGGCCTGGCCGCTCGGGGTAAGAGCAGTTTCCAGCAATTGCTGGTACAGCGCCGACGCACCTTGCGACTGATTGGTTTCGTATCTGGTCCAGGCCTGCCAGCCAAGAACCACTACCAACGCCAGCAGACCACCAGTCAACAGGGGTTTGCCGTTGCGCTGCCACCAGTCCTTCATTGCCGCCAGTTCATCATCTTCAGTACCTGACACCCCAATACTCCTATTCGCTAAATCGGCTGTTAATCAGCTTCAACCCTGCACAACGCAGGAGGCCAGGTGCTCGGATAGAGCATCCCAGGCAATATTTTGTTGTTCACCCTGACCACGCAGAGGTTTGACGCCTATTACCTGCTGCGCCAATTCTTCTTCACCGAGAATCAATGCAAACAGTGCACCGCTCTTGTCAGCTTTCTTGAACTGGCTTTTGAAACTGCCGGCACCTGCGTTGACCTGCAAGCGCAGATCAGGCAGTTGATCACGGACACGCTCGGCCAAGGCCAGCGCTGCCAGTTCGGCAGCCTCGCCAAAGGCACAGAGGTAGACGTCGATTTGACGGGAGATTTCTTCCGGAACCTGTTCCAGGGTTTCGAGCAACAGCACCAGACGCTCGATGCCCATGGCAAAACCAACGCCGCTGGTAGGCTTGCCGCCCATCTGTTCCACCAGACCGTCGTAACGACCGCCAGCGCAAACCGTACCCTGAGAACCCAGCTGATCGGTCACCCACTCGAACACGGTTTTGCTGTAGTAATCCAGACCGCGAACCAGCTTTGGATTGATGACGTAGGGGATGCCAGCAGCATCCAGACGCGCCTTGAGGCCGTCGAAGTGGATGCGTGATTCATCGTCCAGGTAGTCAGCCAGCTTCGGAGCATCGACCAATAACGCCTGGGTCTCAGGGTTCTTGGTGTCAAGCACGCGCAACGGGTTTGTCTTCAGGCGACGCTGGCTGTCTTCATCCAGCTGACTGAGGCGCGCGGAGAGGAACTCCACCAGCGCATCACGATAGCGGGCACGTGCTTCGCTGGTGCCCAGGCTGTTGAGTTCGAGCTTGACTGCATTCCGAATACCCAACAGGCCCCACAGACGCCAAGTGAGCACAATCAGCTCGGCATCGATGTCCGGACCATCAAGGTTGAATACCTCGACGCCAATCTGGTGAAACTGGCGATAACGACCTTTCTGCGGACGCTCATGGCGGAACATCGGGCCGATGTACCAGAGTTTCTGCACCTGACCGCCGCCGGTGATGCCGTGCTCGAGAACCGCACGCACGCAAGCAGCCGTACCCTCAGGGCGCAACGTCAGGGAATCACCGTTGCGGTCTTCGAAGGTATACATCTCTTTTTCGACGATATCGGTGACTTCACCAATCGAACGCTTGAACAGATCGGTGAATTCGACGATCGGCATGCGAATCTGCCGGTAACCGTAGTTATCCAGCAAACGCGAGACAGTACCTTCGAAATGACGCCACAGCGGGGTCTGATCGGGCAGGATGTCGTTCATGCCACGAATGGCTTGCAGAGACTTACTCACTAAAAATCCTTAGCAATTCTGGTTAGCCGCGGGCAATGACTGCTGCGTCGGCTTCGACCTTTTCGGCCGCTTTCTTGCGAATCAAGCGTTCCAGCTCATCCACAAGATTTTCATTGGTCAACTTCTGCGATGGCTTGCCGTCGATGTAGATCAGGTTTGGCGTACCGCCGGTGAGGCCGACATGAGCCTCTTTGGCTTCGCCAGGACCGTTGACCACACAGCCAATGACTGCAACATCCAGCGGCACCAGCAAATCCTCAAGCCGACCTTCCAGTTCGTTCATGGTCTTGACCACATCGAAGTTCTGCCGCGAACAGCTAGGACAGGCGATGAAGTTGATCCCGCGAGAACGAAGGTGCAGCGATTTGAGGATGTCGTAGCCGACTTTCACCTCTTCGACCGGGTCGGCCGCCAACGAGATGCGGATAGTATCGCCAATTCCTTCGGCGAGCAGCATACCGAGGCCAACGGCAGATTTCACCGTGCCTGAACGCAAGCCACCCGCTTCGGTGATGCCCAAGTGCAACGGCTGGACAATTTCCTTGGCCAGCAGACGGTAGGCTTCGACAGCCATGAACACGTCAGACGCCTTCACGCTGACCTTGAAGTCCTGAAAATTCAGGCGCTGCAGGTGTTCGACGTGACGCAGCGCGGACTCAACCAGCGCAGCTGGGGTCGGCTCGCCGTACTTCTTCTGCAGGTCTTTTTCCAGCGATCCGGCGTTCACACCGATACGGATCGGGATACCGCGATCACGGGCAGCGTCGACAACAGCGCGTACCCGATCTTCGCGACCGATGTTGCCCGGATTGATACGCAGGCAATCAACACCCAGCTCGGCTACGCGCAAAGCAATCTTGTAATCGAAGTGGATATCGGCAACCAGCGGCACTTTGACCAGCTGTTTGATACGGCCGAACGCTTCAGCAGCGTCCATATCTGGAACCGAGACCCGCACGATATCAACGCCAGCGGCTTCGAGACGATTGATCTGGGCAACCGTTGCCGCGACATCGTTGGTATCGCTGTTGGTCATGCTCTGCACCGCAATCGGTGCGTCACCGCCTACAGGAACTGAGCCCACCCAGATCTTCCGGGATTCGCGACGTTTGATCGGAGATTCACCGTGCATGACTTATTGCCCCAGTTTCAGGCGAGCGGTTGCGCCAGAGGTGAACGGAGCCACGTCGACAGACGCGCCGTTGTAGCTGACTTGCGCGCCAGCCGCAGCACCAAGACGCACGCTCAGGGGAGGCTTGCCGCTGAGGTCCAGGCTATCGCCTTTCCGCTTCAAGCCGCTGTATAGAACTTTGCCACCGGCATCAGTCACTTGAGTCCAGCAATCAGCCGTGAAGGCGATCTTCAACTGCCCGGCGCCGGCCACGACAGGCTGCACCGAGGATTCGGAAGTCACTGGACTCGGCGCTGGAACTGCAGTCGCTACCTGTGAAGGAGTCGACACGCTAGCAGGTGCATTATGAGTCGCCGTGGCAGGCGCAGTGGCGGGCGCAGTGGTCGACACAGTCGGAGCTTCTACCGTCGGGGAGTTCGTATTCAACGGCAGTGGGGCCGAGGTCGGCGTTTGCGAATCAGTGACAGCCTGATCTTCAGGCTCATCCAGTGGATGAATCTGAGTCGTGCCGTCAGCGCTTTCAACCTCCACATGTTCCAGGTTCAGACCGGAGGGCTCCTTACCGCGCAGGGATGCCTGATCCTGCCACCAAAAGAAGCCGCCACCGACAAGAACAACCAGCAACAAAAGGCTGACGATGCGCAGGATATTGTGTGAGAGGCGCACAGGTTCTTCGATACGACCCAAGGCGTGAACAGAGCTGCCCTGACCATCGGTACCGGTAAATTGGTCGAACTGAGTGACGAGTGCACTTTGGTCCAGTTCCAGCAACTTGGCGTAGGCGCGAACATAGCCGCGGGCAAAAGTGTGCCCTGGCAGCTTATCAAAGTGGCCAGCCTCGACGTTACTCAGCGATGTCACAGTGAGGTTGAGCCTCATGGCGACATCTGGCAGCGACCAGTTTTTGTTCTCACGTGCCTGGCGCAACGTATCACCAGGATTAACGCGAGTGGCTGCTACGACTTCGGGATGCACCGCTTTCATCATTGCTCCGACAGGTATTGCTGATATTCCGGCGTACCGGGATAGAGTCTTTTGAGTTGCAGACCATAACTGGCTGCCTTGTTGCGATCATCATAGACTTTTGCCAATCGCGTACCGAGCAATAGACTACGTGCATTTTGCTCGCTGAGTTGGCTAAAACGGTCGTAATAGTCACGCGACGGCACATAATGCCTGTCTTCGTAAGACAACTCAGCCATTTCCAGCAACGATCGTGGCAACTGACGATCCAGACGCAATGCTTTGGTGAAGTGATTCAGGGCCGTTTCACGATCACCTAGCATGACCGCTGTCATGCCAAGGCTTTCAAATACTCGCGAGCGCTCTGGATAAAGGTTGTCAGCGGCAGCCTCCTCAAAACGTGCGTAAGCTTCCTTGTAACGCTTCTGTTCGTAAAGAAAACTGCCGTAATTATTGAGGATGCGCGCATCACCCTTGCGGACTGACAGGGCTTTCTGGAAATACTTGTCCGCCAGCTCAGACTCCATCTCGACCTGGAAGACCAAGGCAAGCGCCGCATTGGCATCGGCGTCGGAATCGTCAAGCTCAAGCGCTTTCTTCAGCGGAACCTTGGCGCGCTCGGTCTGGCCTTGCTGAAGATAGCCGACACCCAGCTGTACGTATGCCTGGCGTGCATCGGCGCGCCCCTTGCTGGTACTCATCGGATCAACATTGCCCGAAGTCACGCAACCGGCTAGCAACGTCATGAAACATAGCAGCAGCGCGGCACGCACAGACATTTAGGTTCTCTCAGCCAGGTTCGCGATCAAGTACGAGTCGTAGCGTTTTGAGCCACACTGGTCTCGGCATTCAACTCTCGCACAGCAATGTAACGCTCGCTGCGACGAGTCCGGTCCATGACCTGCCCCACAAGCTGGCCACATGCAGCATCGATATCTTCGCCACGGGTGGTGCGCACCGTGACGTTATATCCAGCCTGATGCAGTTGATCCTGGAAGCGACGAATCGCGTTATTGCTTGGGCGCTCGTATCCGGAATGCGGAAACGGGTTGAACGGAATCAGATTGATCTTGCAAGGGGTGTCCTTGAGCAGCTCGATCATTTCGACGGCGTGCTCAACCTTGTCGTTGATGTCCTTGAGCATGGTGTACTCAATCGTCAATACGCGCTTTTCTCCCAGGGTCGCCATGTAGCGACGGCAGGATTCAAGCAGCATCTTGAGCGGATACTTCTTGTTGATCGGTACCAGCTGGTTACGCAACTCGTCGTTAGGCGCGTGCAGCGACAACGCCAGGGAGACGTCGATGTGCTGGGCGAGCACATCGATCATCGGTACCACGCCGGAGGTGGACAGAGTCACCCGGCGCTTGGAAATGCCATACCCCAGGTCATCCATCATCAGATGCATGGCGGCAATGACATTATCGAAGTTCAGTAGCGGCTCACCCATGCCCATCATCACCACGTTGGTGATGGCACGGTCGACGGTTGCCGGGACGCTACCAAAGGATTTGTTGGCAATCCACACCTGACCGATCACTTCGGCGGCAGTGAGGTTGCTGTTGAAGCCTTGCTTGCCCGTGGAGCAGAAACTGCAGTCCAGAGCACAGCCCGCCTGGGACGAAACACACAAGGTGCCGCGTTTACCCTGAGGGATATAGACAGTCTCGACGCAGCTGCCGGACGCCACTCGAACCACCCACTTACGGGTGCCATCGGTGGAAATGTCCTCGCTGACCACTTCGGGACCACGGACCTCAGCACAGCCCTTGAGCTTTTCGCGCAGGGCCTTGCTGACGTTCGTCATGGCGTCGAAATCGTCGACGCCAAAGTGGTGAATCCACTTCATGACCTGACCGGCGCGGAAGCGCTTCTCCCCGATAGAGTCGAAGAATTTTTCCATTTCCGGTTGGGTCAGACCCAACAGGTTTGTTTTGCCAGTCGATGCAATCATGAATTCACCCTTCACTCGTTAGTCAAAAAGACTTAGCGAGTGGTTACCTCGGTAGCTGCGAAGAAGTACGAGATTTCGCGAGCAGCGGCTGCTTCGGAATCGGAGCCGTGAACAGCGTTGGCGTCGATGGAGTCAGCGAAGTCAGCACGGATGGTGCCGGCAGCAGCTTCTTTAGGGTTGGTGGCGCCCATCAGCTCAC
>Ga0247814_10000264_pt1 | contig 45955 bp, 40 predicted proteins | sample UWRJL179409R1_FD_179947 | JGI IMG/M metagenome (GOLD analysis project Ga0247814, IMG submission 179947) | Plant litter microbial communities from Arlington Agricultural Research Station in Wisconsin, United States - UWRJ-L179-409R-1 | ecosystem: Environmental > Terrestrial > Plant litter >... | reverse complement strand
AAAGAATCCATCCCTAAGTTCATCAAGTTTGGGTGAAAGTTCGTTGAAAAATAATTGCTCAATATTAACGTTGCTTTTTACAACGGCGTAAAACGATCTTTCCTTTGACCGGAACCATCGCCAAAAGTCCTCGGGAGTTTTTGTAGGGTTTTCTTTTTTATTGAAAAGGGCTTTTAACAATTTCATTGATAACGCTGTTTAAAGTTTAGATTATAAAAATAATATAAATGAAATTGTATGGGCAGTTTTTGTGAATTTTATCTAAATTACACCTTAGCCCCCAGCACCCACCTCCATGCAAACCGTGTAAGCCGGTTAAAACCACCCCATTCGTTCACAAATTCCATAATATCGTCCACGCACTTTTCTGCAAATTTTTGTTTAAAATTTCTGCGGGCTGCCCTATACACCGCTTCCGGGTTTTCAAGGCCAATACGCTGGTATATTTCGCGCTTAACATACATGGTACGCACAAACAGAATGTTAAACAGTATTACGTAACTATATAAAGTGCGCTTAATATACCCGGCTTTTGCAGCATAATCATTCAACAGGCTTTTGGTAAACAGTATGTGCCTGCCTTCTTCAATATTATGCAGGTCAAACATTTTCTTGATCACCGGATATACGTCCGGCGACCGGCGCGCGTAATTGCCATAAACATCCGTAACCAGTTCAACCGATACGCTGCCCATAAACAGGTAATCAGCCGGGAGGTATTTGTTGCTAAAGTGCCCAAAAAAACGATGCAGCCTGCTTTGCGGCAATGGGTCGCCGCCCAGCTTAGCTATAGCCTGCGCAAACATTTCCTGATGCCTTAGTTCCTCTATCATCTCGCGGATCAAAAATTGGTGCTCAACACTATCTATCGGTAGTGTAAGCATATGGCGCGTCATAAAAAGGCAAAACAGCAGTTCGCCCCATCCGTATGATGCTATAACTTGTACCAATTCGTGCCTACCCAATTCAATTTTTTGCGTAGGGGTAAGAGTGTGATAAATGTCTAACCCTTGCAGCGATGTTAGTATTTCGGGTAAGAATATATCGCCCTGCTCAGGCTCCAGTTGCCAGGGTATATAAGTCTCCGGCATCAGCGGCCGCTCCCTACTGATTTTTATTAACCTTTCTATCTCCTTTACATTCATCTTAACAAAAAAGAAATTATATTGATAAATGTTTGCTATTTAACCCGCTTGTAGTAATAATCAACCTTTTCATACTTACCCTTATACTTTCCATCAACCCATGCGTGGATAGAGTCTGGTTTTACAAAATGGTAGACCACTCGTTGCGGAAAATCGTGCTTTGGGTCTTCAAAAATAAACTGATTGTTTTTTGTCGACGTTAATTTAAATGATGCTTTATCACCGCTTTTTGCGCCGGTAACGTTATAGGTTACTATGCCTGCTTTATTAATTAATGTTACGCGTTCAAGCACAGTAGTGTCTTTTCCAACAACGTCAAAGGCCATTCCATTTAACTGGTTGCTGTTAGTTTTTACCCAGCGTTCGCAGCTATAACCTTTTGCTGTTTTCATTTGCCAGGTACCCCCGGTTAATTTATACAACGGACTAAAATTGTCGGCATTGATAAAACCACACAAACACAACACTGCAAAGGGCAGGTATCTTTTCATAGTTAAATATACAAACAATTATTATTGCGGCACGTTGCCTTATGTATATAAAACCATAAAACTATGTTCAGTCAATCAAAAGCATTCAGCAGCTTTTCTGTTGATGATATACAGAAAGCCAAAAATTTTTACGAAGAAGTATTGGGATTGAAAACCGAAACACCGATGGATATGCTATCTATAAAAACCGATGGCAATAACGATATTTTTATTTATGCCAAACCTAACCACGAGCCGGCCACATTTACCGTACTCAATTTCCCGGTTGATGATATTAACAAAGCAGTTGATGAGCTTGCAGCCAAAGGCGTAAAGTTTGAGCAATATCATAATGAGTACATGAGTACCGACGAACGAGGTATTGCGCATGGCGAACCAACAATTGCCTGGTTTAAAGACCCGGCAGGTAATATATTGTCGGTAATACAGGAATCTTAAATTCCTATTAAATTCTAATTCTGATGCGTTTGAATGGGTTGCTTTTATTAACATCCATCTTGGCAGACCATTTATAATAAAAAATTTTATTTTTAATGGTAGCGCTGTCTAAACAATAATGAGGAGACGCGGCTATGCAGCCCCGCTTGACGGGAACGGTTTGAACTTTTCCCGTTCTAAGATTACGAATTATAAAAATTGGGTACAATGCGTTTTCCGTTATATCAATGGAAGCTATGAGGTCATTTTTTAAATCTGTAGCCACATAATAGTAAATTCTCTTTGGACGTGCCGTTTTATAAAGAGGTAATACTATGCCCGCCCAGCACGAAGACCCGCATCCATATCTCATTAAAAGATATTTTGCACTTTCTTGTATCAACAATGGGTTTCTTGTTGAAGGATCACTACAATACAGCGTGTCATAAAATGTTCTAAGTGAACCGCCTTTACGCCCCCATTGTAATTGATATTGCTCAGAACTCAAAAATTTATAATCAATAACGTTACCTCGCTTGGTTAGTTTCCTTGTTAGCCCTAATGCGTTTTTACAACTTTTGATTAACAGGATATTGTTTTTCTGTTGCGCATGGCTATAGCAGCAAAATAAAATAAGAATAGCAACTAAGACATAAGATTTCATAAATCGACTAACCAATTAAATCTGATTAATGCCCGATATTCAGTCGCTTTACCAAACCACCTCTAACTTCTGATACTGAATGGGTGGTAATAAAGGCATTAGGATCTATTTGCTGTACACGGGTAACCAGACGCTGCACATCAAGTCGGGTTATTACTGTAAACAGTATATCAATGTCCTTGTCTTCAAATGTGGTTTTGCCAAAACCGCGTTCGCCTTTGTAAACGGTTACACCCCTGTGTAAGTGGCGCATAATAACGTTTTTTATCAGATCGCTTTTGGGCGATATAATGGTTACGGCGGTAAACTCATCAAAACCCTGTATAACATAGTTAATGGTTTCGGATGCTGCGAGGTACGTTAATATGGAATACATTGCCGATTCAATACCCAGAAAAAATGCTGCGATACAAAATATCACGATATTGATAACTAAAATTATTTGGCCTATAGATAGGAAAGATTTTGGATTAATGTAAACTGCCAATAGTTCTGTACCATCAATAACACAACCGCCACGCATGGCCAGGCCAATACCCAGGCCCAGGAAAAACCCTCCAAAAACAGCAGTTAGCAGCTTGTCATTCGTAACATCCGGAAAGTCAACAAAAAACAATAGCAGTGCTAGTACAATGATTGCCACAAAAGTTTTAAGCGCAAAAATTTTGTCGACACGTTTATAGCCTAACCAGATAAAAGGAATGTTGATTATAAAGAGCAAGATAGAGAGCGGCCACCCTGTTATAGAACTTATTAGCAGAGAGATGCCGGTAACGCCGCCATCAATAAAATGATTAGGGATTAAGAACCCTTTTAACCCAAAGGCGGCAGACATAATGCCTGCTATTATCATTGCAATTTTTGCGGCTTCGGCCCGGGTACTTAGCTTTTTCGTCATAGCAAATATTCTTCTAGGTTTGGTAAAATAGAAAAAATATGGGAGAAATGCCTTGTTTTAGGCTAAAAAACCTGCTTAATTACGCGGATGATGCTGAATAATAGTGCTTTTTAAATACTCGCGGTCAAGGTGGGTATAGATCTCAGTTGTGGTTATACTCTCGTGTCCCAGCATCTCCTGTACGGCCCGCAAATCAGCGCCACCCTCTACCAAATGCGTTGCAAATGAATGCCTGAAAGTATGCGGACTTATAGTTTTTTGCAGACCAATCAATATGGCCAATTCCTTTATCACCATAAATATATATACGCGGCTAAGCCTTGCACCCCGGCGGTTTAAAAAAACAAAGTCTTCTTCACCTTTTTTTACCGGGGTATGCACCCGCACATTTTCTATCCATATTTTAAGTGCTTTTATGGCTTCGCCGCCTATGGGTACCAGGCGCTCTTTGCTGCCCTTGCCGGTAACTTTTATAAATTCAATATCCAGATATAAATTGGATAATTTAAGTTCAGTTAGTTCAGATACACGCAAACCACATCCGTATAAAACCTCCATTATAGCTTTATTGCGGGGGCCTTCTGGTTTTGATAGATCAATAGCTGCAATTAGTTTATTAATATCCTCATAACTCAAAGTATCCGGCAGCTTACGCTGTATTTTTGGCGATTCCAATAGTTCAGAAGGGTCGCTTACTATCAGATCCTCCGTCAGTAGGTATTTATAAAAAGCCTTAACACCTGATAGGATACGCGCCTGCGAGGATGGCAGAACGCCAAGCTCATTGATAAAACCAATAAAACGGCGCAGATCTGCCAGGGTTATCTGCTCAGGTTTTATAGTTGCCACACCGGTTTGCGCAAACTGAAACAGTTTTTCTATATCACGACTGTACGCAGCAACGGAGTTTGGCGAGAGTGATCGCTCCAACTTCATGTACGCTTTAAATCCTTTTATTGCCGATGGCCAGTCCAATTGATTTTAGTTTTGATTGATTTATATTTAAGTTTGAGCAAATGAATATACAAATTATAAACGGCCCAAATTTAAACTTGTTAGGCGTACGCGAAAAATCTATCTACGGCGATGCCAGCTTTGAAACCTATTTAGCCGAATTGCAAAAACGCTTCCCGGATATTGCCATCAGCTACTACCAAAGTAATGTTGAAGGCGAGATCATCAACAAACTGCACGAGGTAGGGTTTAGCTTTGATGGTATAATTTTGAATGCCGGTGCTTACACGCATACTTCAGTAGGCATTGCCGATGCTATTGCGGGTATCAACACGCCTGTGGTAGAGGTGCATATATCCAACGTATACAAACGCGAGGAGTTTAGGCACCATTCGTACTTATCGCCTAATTGCAGGGGTATTATTGTAGGTTTTGGTTTGGATGGATACCGTTTGGCTATAGAAAATTTTATAGGTTAATTAAAACTTATTCTTATCCAGGCAGGTAAACTGATGGCATTTTTTTACAAAGAACTCTAAAACCACGCTGCCCCTGTACATGCCCGTTAGTTTTGTAGGGAGCTTACCCCGGTGATGCTCTATTTCTGACTTGAATATATTCCGTGCGAAATTTTGATGGGCCTTGCTTACGGCCCATGCATCCTTACGCTTGCCTTCGCTTAAAAAACGCAGCAGCGCGGTAAGGTCAAGAAAAAAGCGTGTTATTATGATCGACGCTCCCCGCCAAAAGGGGAGGTTCTTTTTAAGCAACAACAGGTTATTGCGGAAATTAAGATAAGTTTTGAAGGGGTTTTCTGTGTTCAATGTACCGCCACCTAAATGATAAACATACGAGTCGGCACAATACATAATTTTATATCCGCGGTTTTTTAAGCGCCAGCAAAGGTCAATTTCTTCCATGTGCGCAAAAAAGCGATCATCAAACCCGGCAGTTTCATCCCAGCATTTCTTTTTAATGAACATGGCCGCACCTGTTGCCCAAAAAACCTCGCGCGAGGTATTGTATTGTCCGTTATCCTTTTCAATCTCAAAAAACATGCGGCCCTGGCAAAACGGATAGCCAAAGCTGTCTATAAACCCTCCGGCTGCTCCGGCATGTTCAAAATGATCTTTTTTGTTAAAATCTAATATTTTAGGAGCGGCAACCGCAATCAGCGGGTCGCTCTCCATTAACTCAACAACAGGTTCTATCCAGCCCGGATACACCTCCACGTCTGAGTTTAGCAAAATATAATAGTCCGCATCAACTTGTGCCAATACCCGGTTATAACCACCGGTAAAACCATAATTATCATCATTGCGGATAATTCGGATGGACGGATACATCTCCTCAACAAACGTAAGTGATTCATCTGTAGAAGCGTTGTCACCAACAATAATTTGAAGGTTAGGGTAGGAGGAAGTAAGAACAGAGGGTAAAAAACTGCGTAAATGCTCTACACCATTCCAATTCAATATTACTATAGCTACACTTGGTATTTTATTCATTTAGTTGTTCTCCGGCTTAAATTTCCATCTTCTGTGCGACCATAGCCAGTACTGGGGCTCACGCCTTATCATCATTTCAAGGTATTTAATGTGTGCCCCGGTAATTTCATATGGCGCACTGTTTTTAGAATCATCCACAAGCGGTACAATAGTATATGTGTAGTAACCCCGTTTAACCCTTTTCATGTCGTAAAATATTACAGCTGAGTCGATCAGTTTTGCAATTTTTTCTATCCCCAAAAAAACAGCAGTGGGCTGGTTTAAAAAATCAGTAAAGTAATTAGCTTCTGCCTGCACAGGGGTTTGATCACCGGCAAAAACCGTTACCGTAAACTCTTTTTTATGGGCCACCATAGTGCGCATGGTTTGTTTCATAGCTACTGCAATGCCCCCAAATCTGGATCTAACATTAATAAAAAACTCATCAAATGTTTTGCTGCTCAAAGGTTTGTAAATAAAAAACAGGCGCGAATCAACGCTAAACTCCAGCCCCGCCCATTCCCAGTTACAGTAGTGCCCGGCAACGGCGGTAATGCTTTTATTCTCTTTGGTGTATTGTTCAATAACTTCGGGGTTGGTTAATACAACCCGGCGCTGCAATTCTTGTTTTGAAATACTGATCATTTTTACAGTTTCAACAATCAGGTCCGCAAGATATTTGAAGTATTTTTTTTCGATCTGCTGTCTTTCACTCTCCGTTTTTTCAGGAAAAGAATTGCGTAAGTTTTCTTGTACTACCGTGCGCCGGTAGCCCACAACATAGTATAAAACAGCGTATAAGCAATCGGATATTAAGTAGAGCAACCAAAACGGCAGCAGGGAAATGAGGTACAAAAAGAATAGTGATAGCCTCGAAAGCCCTTTATTTATCATTATTTTAGCCGGTTGTAGCTGCAAACATAATTGATATGATTGAAAAAGGTGCTTTATTACCTATGTTTTATCTGCCGCCGGTGGCATGGTTCTCGCATTTCAAGATGCATCAGCCCAATGTTTTTTTGGAAACCGAGGAGCATTTCCCTAAACAGACCTACCGTAACCGTGCCAATATCTACTCGCCGGATGGTGTGCTGTCGTTGGTGGTGCCAGTTGTAAAAGGCTCAAAAGTGCATACTAAAGTTAAAGATGTAAGAATAAGTTATGATTTTAGGTGGCAGCGCCAGCATTGGATGAGCCTTGAGGCTTGCTATAGAAGATCAGCTTATTTTGAATATTATGAAGATGCCCTGGCGCCTTTTTACCAAAACCAATTTGATTTTCTTTTTGATTTTAATGAGCAACTGCTGCATCTGCTGTTAAAATCTGTAAAAATATCGGCCGTTGCGCAAAACACTGAAAGCTACGAACCAGCCTACCCACCGGGCGTAACGGATCTGCGCCATAGCTTCAGTTCAAAAAAAGATTATGAACCGGAACAAAAGCCTTATTTTCAGGTTTTTGAAGAACGGCATGGGTTTGTTAAAAACCTGAGCATTGTTGACCTGCTTTTTAGCCAGGGGCCACATAGCATTAACTATTTGTAAATGACAGGCAGCATTAAGAAGATACAGCGTAAAAATCGTTTCCGCAGCGTTGGGCTTATGCCGGGCACTTTAACTATTGAAAAAGGTGCCTTAACGCCTAAAATAGAAATATATTCTTACAACAAAGAAGGGTTAACCACCGCCGAGGGAAAGGATATTGACGCTGTGCTTAAGGAGGTTAAAAAACAGAAACAATTTACGCACTGGATACAGATAAGTGGCATAGGCGATGCAAAGCTTTTGGAAACGCTTGGTACCATTCTGAACATAAATCCCCTGGTGTTGGAAGATATTGTTAATACACACCAACGGCCCAAATTTGATGAGTACGATGAATACGTTTTTATGGTTAGCAGGGTTATTTATTTTAATGACGAGGGCGAACTCATCAACGAACAATTCTCGGCTATTATAAAAGATAATCTGCTTATTACTTTTCAGGAAACGTATACGGAGTGTTTCGCCGCTGTTAAAATGCGCCTTGAGGCCGGTAAAGGATTGATACGCACCGCCGGGCCGGGCTATATGGCCTACGCACTTACAGATACCATTCTGGATCTGTATTTTGTTGTGCTTGCACAAATAGGCGATTCGTTAGAGGAGCTGGAAGATAAACTATACGATAGCCCGGATAAAAGTGTGATGTATGAAGCCCAGCAATTAAAACGGTCATTAATAAATGTAAGAAGGGCCATTTGGCCCGAACGCGATAAGATAAATGATATTTTGCGTACAGACAATCATTTGATCACTAAAGATGTTAAGATGTACCTGCGCGATGCTTACGATCATTGCGTGCAGATAATGGATCTGATTGAAAATGATAAGGAAATAACATCCAGTATTATTGATCTGTACCTGTCAATGGTAAGTAACCGGATGAATGAGATAATGAAGGTGCTGACCATTATCTCGGCTATATTCATTCCGCTTACCTTCGTTGCCGGGATCTATGGCATGAATTTCGCAAAAGTTGACCCGGTGACCAACAAGGTAATGCCCGATAATATGCCGGAGCTATATAGCGAGCACGGCTATTATTACGCGGTAGCAGCTATGCTGCTCATAGCTTTGATACAGGTGGTGATTTTTTGGAAGAAGGGGTGGTTTAGTAAGTTGTAAAACTAAAAACAAGCGGTGGGCGGTGTGATTCCCTTCTTGCGAGGGGCGGAGGGGTGTGTAAATAGCCCGCATAACACACCCCTGCAGCCGCGCTCTCTTTCGCGCCCCGCTAGAGAGGGGAACTACAGAAATGACTATTTTACTTCTTAAATTCCGGCTTCAACAGCTCCGGCACGGCAGCACGCATTTTAATTACTTTAGGCATAGATACAGTGCGTATATATCCACGGTCCATATGCTCGCGGTAATAGCCTTGATGATACGCTTCGCCGCCATAAAAGGCCGTATAAGGTGCTACCTGTGTAACCACCGGATTTTTATAATGCTTTGAAGCATTTACCTCTTTAATAACTTTTTGAATGGTCTCCTTTTCGGCCGGCGTTCTGTAAAAAATGGCTGAGCGGTAGCTGGTGCCTTCATCTGGCCCCTGGCGGTTTAGCGTGGTAGGATCATGCGCATTAAAAAATGCTGTAAGTAATTGCTCATAGGTTATTACTTTAGGGTCATAGTAAACCTGTACAGCTTCTGCATGGCCGGTACGTTCTGTACAAACATCTGCGTAAGATGGGTTTGGCATATTACCGCCCGAATAACCTGCAATAACCTGCTCCACGCCTTTTAGTTCAGACATAGCCTCCTGCGACGCCCAAAAACATCCGGCTGCAAAAGTGGCCACCGCTTTACCTGCTTTTGGAGCAGGCACGCGCACCAATGTTTGGTCTTCATCCTGAGCGTTTGCACAGCCTAAAGACATCATTAGTAATAGAATATAAACAATCGATCTTTTCATAATTTTTGTATTTGATCAAATATACGCAGCGGATTTAAATGCGGATGGTCATTAAAGCGTAAGAATGATTAGGTTAGAATTTAATTTTAGGGATTGTACTGCCCGGGGCCGATGGGTTAGCACGCATGGCGGCTTTAAGCAAGTCGAGTATGCGGGTTAAACCATTCACTTTTATTTCATAAACAGTTGACAGCATCATGCCCAGCTTGCCTGCGGGCAGCCCTTTGTTTTTAAGCCACTCCAGGTAATACACCGGCAAATCGCTTATTAAAGTGCCTTTGTATTTACCAAATGGCATTTGGGTGGTAACAATTGCAGTTAATACTTTAACATCGGGTTGTACGGGTTCCATTGAGTGCTAAGATAAACCTTGTGTTTATATTGCGTTAGCAAATGAAAAACTTTTTAAATCATCGCCAATAAAAAAAACTTAATAACTTAGGTTCTCCATATAAGCCCAAAATTACGCATCATGATATCAAGAAGAAACTTTGTTAAAACCTCGGCAATACTTTCTGCCGGCGTTTTAGCCGCACCGCAATTATTCGCTGCCGATAAAAAGTATATCGGTTTGCAATTATACACCATTCGCAATGCAATGCAAAAAGACCCTGCGGCGGCATTAGCTAAAGTAGCTGCCATCGGTTACAATTCTGTAGAAGGTGCCACCTACTCGGGCAGTGAGAAGTTTTATGGTTTGGATGCACAGGAGTTTTCAAAATTGCTTAAACAAAATGGCCTGGAGATGTTAAGCGGCCACTACGCCCTGGGCGAAGAAAAAGCCAACCCGGGCAGTATATTAACCGGATGGGAAAGAGCGGTTGACGAGGCCAAAAAAGTTGGCCTGAAATATATGGTTTGCGCCTATTTAATGCCAAACGAACGCGGCAGCCTTGATCATTATAAAAAGCTTTCAGCCGACTTTAACAAGGCGGGAGAGATTTGCGCCAAAGCGGGTATCCAGTTTTGCTACCACAATCACGACTTTGAATTTATTCAGCAAGACGGCAAATATCCTTACGAAACGCTGCTTGCCAATACCGATAAAAACCTGGTAAAAATGGAGATGGATATTTACTGGGTTGTAAAAGCCAAGCAAGACCCAATAGCGTTGTTTAACCAACACCCCGGCCGTTTCCCGCTATGGCACGTAAAAGATATGGACAATACACCACGAGCTAACTTTACCGAAGTTGGTAACGGTGTTATTGATTTTAAAAAGATCTTTGCACAGGCGCAAAAATCAGGCATGAAATATTTTTTTGTGGAACAGGACAGCACGCCCGGTGATCCGTTTGATAGCATTACAAAAAGCTTCAACTATATAAAGAACAATCTGGTTTAACCCGGCTAAAAGCAAATATCTTTAGCGCGTAAATGGAAGCTAAAAACAACCCCAAAACCATATGGGCGTGGTGTATGTTTGATTGGGCCAACCAATCGTATAACATGGTTATCACGTCAACTATTTTTCCGGCCTATTATGTGTATATTACTACAACCAAAGAAAATAAAGATGTAGTTACTTTTTTTGGACATCAGTATGTTAACACGGTACTTTCCAATTATGTGTTAGCGGCATCATACCTTATAGTGGCAGCGCTGCTGCCTATACTAACATCCATAGCCGATTATCGCGGCAACAAAAAGCGTTACCTGCAGTTGTTTACCTGGCTGGGTGCGTTGGCCTGCGTTGGTTTGACCACTTTAAAACTTGGCGGACCCTATGAATTTGGCATGATTTGTTTCGGTTTAGCTTCTATAGGCTATTGTGGCGGCTTTGTTTTTTATAACTCGTACCTGCCCCAAATAGCCAGTCATGATAAGCAGGACGCCGTAAGCGCCAAAGGGTTTATTTACGGCTATGTGGGCAGTATTGTAGTACAGATAATCTGTTTTATTGTGGTGCTGTCACCGCAAACTTTTGGTTTAAAGGATGATGATATGCCTGCGCGGATCTCTTTTTTGATAGTAGGGGCGTGGTGGCTGGGTTTTTCCATAATCCCTTTTAAGCTGTTGCCAATGGGTACACCTAATACCGGCTCGCATAAATTTAACGTACTAACAGGCGGATTTAAAGAACTGGCGAAGGTGTTTAATAAAGTTAAGCAGATGCCTTTGCTAAAACGCTACCTGTCTGCTTTCTTTTTCTATTCGGTAGGCGTACAAACCATCATGTTAGCCGCAGCCAACTTCGCCGCTAAAGAGCTTAAAATGCCTGAGGATTCACTCATTATTATCATATTGGTGATACAGGTGGTAGCTGTTCCGGGTGCTTTGCTGGCTGCTAAATCATCAGAAAAATACGGTAATACCAGAACGCTGATAGTTTTAGTTGCTATTTGGACAGCCGTATGCTTTTGCGTTTTCCTGATTACAAGCGCTACCCAGTTTTACATAGCGGCGGTGGTTGTGGGCATTGCGATGGGAGGGGTGCAGTCACTTTCGCGATCCACTTATTCAAAATATCTTCCGCAGAACATACCGGATACGGCTTCGTTTTTTAGCTTTTATGATGTTACGGAAAAAATATCCATTGTTGTGGGGCTATTTTGCTTCGGATTTGTGGAAGCCATGACGCATGAAATGCGGGATTCCACGCTGGCGCTCGACGGCTTTTTTGCCGTTGGATTGATATTACTGATAGTACTTTTTTTTGCAGAGAAAAAACACGGTAATCAAACTAAGGAATTAAATAAAGATATATGAAAACTATACGTTGGGGTATTTTAGGTACCGGATATATTGCCGGCAGATTTGCATCGGATTTGGAACTGGTTGAGGGTGCCGAGCTTACCGCAATTGGGTCGCGAACGGTAGCGTCAGCGCAGCAGTTTGCTGATGAATACAATGTGCCAAATTATTTTGGCAGTTATGAGGAGCTGGCACAATGCGAAGATGTTGATGTAATATACATAGCCACACCGCATACGCTGCATATTGAAAATACGCTGATGTGTTTGAACCATAACAAGGCGGTACTTTGCGAAAAGCCCTTTGCTATTAACAGCCGAGATACGGAGGAAATGATAGCGCTGGCCCAGCAAAAGAAACTTTTTTTGATGGATGCCTTATGGACGAAATTCCATCCGCATTATAAAAAAATGCTGGATATGGTTAAGGGCGGCGAATTAGGCGATATAAAACTGGTATTGTCTAATTTTGGCTACGTAGTAACGCCGGAACATTCTACCCGCCTATTAGATCCTGCTTTGGGCGGCGGATCTATCCTGGACATAGGCATCTACAATATTTTTACGGCGTTGGATGTTTTGGGCATTCCCGATGATATTAACGTTAAAATAGTTGCAACTGATAAGGGAGTTGACGAGCAATGTTCCGTTATCTTCTCGTACAAAAATGGCGCAATGGCAAGTCTGTTCTCTACGTTTAGAACCACACTAGCAACCGAAGCAGAAGTTTGCGGCACAAAAGCGAGGGTAAAATTAACCCCTGACTTTTACACAGCTTCTTCAAATGTAGAGCTGTATGCCGATGGTACTAAAACTGATTTAGAAGTTGAAAGAGAAAGCGGCTTTGGTTACCAGTACGAGGCGCGACATGTTAACGAATGCTTAAGAGCAGGACTAACTGAAAGCTCTGTAATTCCGCACGCTTACACTATAATGCTAATGGGTATTTTGGATAAGATCCGTGAGCTGGCAGGGGTAGTTTATGCTGAGGATAAATATTGGGGTTTGTAACTGATGTGCAACATAAATATCCCATTAGGAGGTACCTACGGAGCCGGATTTATTCAATTAGGCTATAAACACGTGAGTCTGATGGAGTCGTGCCGAAAAGCTTATAGTGCCGTAGGAACTACCTGTTTATAGCATTAAAGGGAAATAGCTAACGGCTCCGGCGGAGCCTCCTTAATAAATTGCATGTGTTTACAAGTTGTAAGCCATTCCCTTTTCAGGAATAGTTACTTTATAACCATCAATAGTCAAAGCATCGCTCAAAGCCTGCATACTGCCTGTTTCGCCATGTACTAAGAATACATTTTTCAAGGTTGCTTTATCCTGATGTTTTACAGTGTTTACCAGGTCGTTATGATCGCCATGGGCACTTAAAACATCGGTTTTTTTAATGGTGGCATAAACGGCCAGATCGCGATCTTTGATATGAACGATAGAATCGCCGCGTAATAAACGGTAACCCAACGTACCTTTGGCGCAATAGCCTATAAAAAGTATGGTGCAATAATAATTTTGAATATTATAGAACAGGTGATCTTGTATCCTACCACCTTCCAGCATACCTGCTGATGAAATAATAATACACGGTTCGTAGTAGTTAGATACCTGCCTGCTGTCTTTCAGCGTTTCCACGTAAGTAAGGTTATCAAATTCAAACTCATCGCCTTGTTTATTGTAAAAATCTTTGGCTTCCTCATTCACTAAATTATGATGCTTTCTAAATACGGAGGTCGCCATAGTAGCTATAGGGCTATCAACAAATACTTTAACCTTGGGCAATAAGCCGCTGCTGAAAATTTTATTCAACGAAAACACCAAAGATTGTGTGCGGCCTATGCTAAACGCGGGAATAATTAAGCGGCCCTGCTCTTTAATACAAACTTTCTCAATCACCTCAACAAAAGTATCCTCAACGCTTTTATCGTGCGTGTGCACGCGCCCGCCGTACGTAGATTCAGTAACCAGATAATCAACGGGAGGGATCGGCTCGGGGTCATTCAATACCGGGTAATTTTTACGACCGATATCGCCGGTAAATGCGATAGATTTTTGCTCACCCTTATCCGTTACCTTAAAAACTACAGATGCCGCCCCTAATAAATGCCCGGCGGGAATAAAAGTAAGCTCCACATCGCCGCTTATGCGGAAAGGTTTGTTAAAGCCAATGGTAACAACACGCTCCATTGCATCCATAACGTGCTTTTGCAAATAAAGGGGCTGAGCGCCGCTGTTAAATTTGCCTTTGTTTTTACCGTATTTACTCTTTTTGCCCGCTTTGCTCATAAAGATGTTTACCGAATCCATTAATAGGAGTTCGGTAAGGTCGGCGGTAGGAGGGGTACACAATATTTGCCCGGCAAAACCTAACCTTACCAACGTGGGTATATTGCCGGAGTGGTCTATATGTGCGTGCGTTAAAACAACTACATCAATATCGCGCGGATCAAATGGAAAATCTTCGTTAGATTGAATGCTGCGGTCTTTCTCATAGTCTAAGCCACAATCAATCAGTATTTTATAATTATCAAGCTCAAGCAAATGCATGCTGCCCGTAACCTGTTGCGCAGCGCCGTGTATGGTTAAATTCATTTTAAGTAGATCAGTATTGGCGGCGGGTTGTTTTGGCCGAAACACTGTAGTGCCGAAAGATAATTAATTACGACTTAATTACGATACATAAGGGCTTTTATTCTGCATTATTGAATAATACTTTTACTACTATTCAAAATCAATAATCACACTATCGCCCAAATTAAGACCAAGCAAGCCGCTGGCATTACCCTTGTTTATCGCGATCTCCAGGTGGTCACTTATGCCAAACAAGCAAAGCTTTTCGCCCTCGGGCACCTCATTATAGTGCCAGCTTAGGTGGGTTATGGTTTCGTTACGCTTAAAGTAAAGTGTAAATCGCCTGCCCTGCTGTATGCGGTTAAAAAACTCTTTGGTAATGTTAGTTATCACGTTTTGAAAAGAATCTATATAGATAACCACACCTTTTATTAAGTTTTTTTCTATAACAGGCTGCAGGTTCATCTTGTTTTCGATGCTGCTTACCGGCAAACCAATCTCGGTTAACTTACCTCCTTTAGCCATGTGTACAGCCGCTTTAACAAATATATCGGCCAGCGGAAAATGTAGAAATTTAAGATCCTGCATTATGTTGAGCTCAACCATTTCATCAGGAGGGGCATCACCAAACATCAATGAGAATATACCATTATCGGCACCTACAAAAAAATGATTATTGTATTGTACTGCCAGATAGCGCGTTTCTTCGTTGTAAACGGTATCAATACCTATCAGGTGTACAGACCCTTCCGGGAAATAGTAGTAGCTATTTTTTAAAATAAAGGCAGCTTGTTGTACATTAAACGCGGCAACGCTATGCGTTATATCAACAATATTTACTGCGGGCAACAACTTCAGGATGCTACCTTTAAGGGCGGCCTGGTATATATCCTTGTCGCCCAAATCAGTAGTTAAAGTTATAATTGCCATTAATTTTTTAAATATTTATTACTAATCTTGTACAAGCAGTAAACGCTGCAAATATTCAATTTTTAATTCATAAAAATCGGCAACAAAATAATCATTTACTATTGAACGAACTTAAATTATCTATAGAAAACGTAAACCCGGCGGTGCTGTGGGGACCTAACAATGATCATTTTGAGATCATTAAAAAGCAATATCCAAAGCTTAAAATAGTTGCGCGCGGCAATGATGTGAAAATATTAGGAGACGCGGCCGAACTAGCAGCATTTCAGGATAAATTCAACAACTTGTTACAACATGTTGAGCGTTATGATAATTTAAACATTACTGATATTGAACGTATTTTGGGTTCAAAAGTTGATAGTGCACCCCCGCCTGAAAGTGCAGACAAATCAACCACGGGCGAGGTATTAGTATTTGGCCCTAATGGTGTAATGGTGAAGGCACGTACCGCCAACCAGCGTAAAATGGTTGATTGTATTAACAAAAGTGATATTTTATTTGCCATAGGCCCGGCCGGTACCGGAAAAACCTATACCGCTGTAGCGCTTGCTGTGCGCGCGTTGAAAAACAAAGAGATAAAACGGATTATATTAACCCGTCCGGCTGTTGAAGCAGGCGAGAACCTGGGTTTTTTACCCGGCGATTTAAAAGAAAAAATAGACCCCTACCTGCGCCCTCTTTATGACGCACTGGATGACATGATCCCTGCCGAAAAGCTAAAACTGTATTTGGAAAACCGCACCATCGAGATAGCCCCCTTAGCTTTTATGCGCGGCCGTACGCTTGATAATTGCTTTGTTATATTGGATGAGGCACAAAATGCCACCGACATGCAGCTGAAAATGTTTTTAACACGCATGGGGCCGTCTGCTAAGTTTATTGTTACCGGCGATGTTACGCAGATAGACTTACCGAAAAAACAACAATCAGGCTTGCATACTGCCCTGCGAATTTTAACAGATATAAAGGGTATTGATATAGTTTACCTGAGCGGCGAAGATGTGGTAAGACACAAATTAGTACGTAAAATTTTAGCCGCTTACGGGGATATCCAGTAAGCTTATAGTTGGTAGTTCATGGTTCATAGTGAAATGGTGCCATGAACTATGAACCATCATCCATGAACTAAAAACATGAACGCAATAAAAGAAACCAATTTTAATTTTCAGAGCCAAACCGGTTTTTATAAGGGGAAGGTTCGCGATGTTTATACAATAGCAGATAAATACCTGGTGATGGTGGTAAGCGACCGCATATCAGCTTTTGATGTGGTACTGCCAGAGCCAATACCCTACAAAGGGCAGGTTTTAAATCAAATTGCTGCCAAGTTTTTGAAGGCTACATCAGATATAGTTCCTAACTGGGTGATAAGCGTACCCGACCCCAGCGTTACTATTGGCCGTATTTGCGAGCCATTTAAAGTGGAAATGGTTATTCGTGGCTATCTGGCAGGCCATGCTGCCCGCGAATATGCAGCAGGCAAGCGGCAAGTTTGTGGCGTAAGCCTTCCGGAGGGTTTAAAAGAGAATGATAAACTACCCGAACCAATAATCACCCCAACCACTAAAGCGGCTGTTGGGCATGATGAAGATATTTCGCGCGAGGAGATATTGAGTAGAGGCATAGTATCAGAAAGTGATTATTTACAGCTTGAGAAATATACCCGCACCCTTTTTGCCCGTGGTACAGAGATAGCTGCAGCGCAGGGGTTGATACTGGTAGATACCAAATATGAATTTGGTAAGGTGGGCGATACTATCTATTTAATAGACGAGATCCATACACCGGATTCATCACGCTATTTTTATAGTGAAGGATATGAGGAACGGCAACAAAAAGGTGAACCACAAAAACAGCTTTCAAAAGAATTTGTGCGGAGGTGGTTAATAGAAAACGGATTTCAGGGTAAGGACGGGCAGACTGTGCCGGAAATGTCTGCAGAAAAAGTTCAATCAATATCAGAAAGATATATAGAGCTTTACGAGCAAATAACAGGCGAAACGTTTATAAAGCCTGATGCGGAAAATGTATTAAGCAGGGTAGAGGGCGCAATTAAAACTGCACTGGCTGCTTTATAATTTTTCTTTTAAGAATATTCATATATTAGCAGATTAATACAAAGAAATAAAATGAAGTTTACAGTTGATAAACACGAAAAGTATATTTTGCTGAAATTGAATGAGTCTAAGCTAAACTCATTAATAACGCCTCAACTAAAGTCGGAACTGATACTGACCAATACCGAGGGGCAACGCAATATAATTCTTGATCTTTCGCAGGTTAAATTTGCAGATTCATCGGGTTTAAGCAGCTTGCTGGTTGGGCATCGTTTATGCAAAAATGCTTCTGGTTCATTTATCCTTACCGGCTTAAATGACGCTGTTTCGCGCCTTATTACCATATCGCAGCTGGAAAACGTGCTAACAATAGTTCCAACAGCAGAAGAAGCCATAGATCTGATATTTATGGAAGAGATAGAAAAAGAACTTAAAAAAGAAGCAAGATAGATACTTAATTGTTTACCTGGTATGAGATTCGACGTAACCATATTAGGGAGCAGTTCTGCAACGCCTATATATAACAGAAACCCTACTTCGCAGGTGCTTAACATTAATGAGCGCCTGTACCTGATTGATTGCGGCGAAGGCACACAGCAGCAAATGCTGCGCTTTGACGTAAAAGCCAGTAGGGTTGACCATATATTTATCAGCCATTTACACGGCGACCATTACCTGGGCCTCGTAGGTTTACTTTCGTCCCTGCATTTAAATGGGCGCAAAAAACCTCTTTTTCTTTTTGGTCCGGCACCGCTCATAGAAATTATTGATCTGCAATTAAAATACTCAGAAACAGTATTGCAATACCCCCTCCAATTTACGGCTACAAATGCAGCTAAAGTTGAAACCCTGATTGCAAATGATGATGTAACAGTAGAGACAATACCGCTTGACCACCGCATACCCTGTACCGGCTTTTTATTCAGAGAGAAAAAACGCCAGCGTAAATTGATAAAAGAAGAAATAGAACGCCTGACTATTCCCGTGGCTTTTTATACGGCAATTAAAAAGGGCGCGGATTATACCACACCGGAAGGAAAAGTATACGCCAATGAATTGTTATCTACAGATTCTGACGCTCCACGTACCTATTGCTACTGCTCTGATACTTTACCCGTTGAAAAATACTTTGCGCAAATAGCTACTGCAGACCTGTTATACCACGAAGCTACTTTTTTGAACAATATGTTGGATAGGGCAAAGGAAACCCATCACACTACCGCATTGCAAGCAGGCGAAATTGCCTTAAATAGTAAGGCAAAAAAACTATTGATCGGACATTTTTCGGCCCGTTACAAAGTGTTGGATGAATTGCTTGATGAAGCACGGTCCGTGTTTCAGAATACTGAACTGGCCATCGAAGGAAAGACGTTTGTTATTTAAGTTAGACGTTATACGTTTTAAGTATTACGTTGCATGTTACTCCGACGGCAGTTTATCTAATCACTGATCTCCAATCAACTAATCTCTATTTATCCTTATTCCCACCGCCAAACACAGAGAAGTGCACGTAGCGTTTTGGATTAGCTTTTACATCAATTAGTAAACCATCAAGGTTGTTAGAAGCATTCTGCAAATTGCGGTACAATTGGTCATCATTTAACAGTAAACCTAACGAGCCTTTGTTGCTATTAATCCTGGCTGTAGTTGCCTGCAAATCTGCCATTGCTTTATTGGCATTGTCCAATGTTTGTTTTATGTTGCCGTTGACAATATCATTGCTAAAGCGATTAAAATTGCCTGTGATATCATTTAAATTGGCCGCACTTATTTTTAAGCTACCGGTAACATCCTGCGCATTGGTTAATATACCGTTAATATGGCCAGATTGCGATCCTATCAAATTATCAAGTTTCTTAGTTGTACCCTCTAACGTTTGTAATGAGTTAGCAATGCTGTTAAAGCTACGGTCTATATTTCTCTGAAAATCAGGATTTAAAATTCTGTTGATAGCCGCTAAAGACGAATCAAGTTTGATCATCAAATTTTCCGCTTTGGTTTGAATAGGCTGTAAACTTTCGGTAAGGCTGCCTTGCACATTAGCCTGAAGTGTGTCGTTGTTCTCTTTAAACTGTTTACTGTCACCAAGTTCAAAAACAATGGCTTTGCTACCCAGCAAATCGGTACTTACCAGGCGTGCAACGGTGTTAACCGGAATGTTATATTTAGCATCTACTTTAAATTCAACGGTAGTTTGACCGGTTTGACCAAGCTCCATTTTGGATACGTGGCCTATCGGAAACCCGTTTACCAATATTGGTTTTGAAACGGAAAGCCCATCCACACTATTATAAACGGCGTAAAATTTGTTTGTGCTGGAGAACACATCATTCCCACGCAAAAAACTATAGCCTAATATTAATACTGTAATGGCAACGGCGGTTAAAGCCCCTATTTTGGTTTCGTTTGAAATTTTCAAAGTATATAGTTTAGTTTTTTATTATTGTTTGTTCTACCTGTGTTTTGTAGTTTTGGATAGCGCGTACAATGGTGGCTACTATTTCTTCCTGTCCTTTTTCAGAGTTAAGATATTCCTCTTCTTCCAAATTAGTTATATATCCTATCTCAATTAAAACGGAAGGCATTGCGGCATGTACCAAAACATTAAGACTCTGTTCCCTAATCCCTTCCAACCGTCGCCCGTCTACGCTAACAAATTCATCTGCAAGAATGTTTGCAAGGGTTATGCTTTTCTGCCTGAAACGTCTTAAATACTCATTCGTTAAAATAATGGTGATAGGGTCATTAAGATCCACTTCATCCTCCATTTGATTAACCTGATTGCTTTTAATTTCATTTTGTTGCTCACCTGTTCTTTTTAAACCATACACCAGCATCAAAACACCTCTGCCTGATCTGTCAACCACACTTCTGGTTTTATAAACAGCCTTACCTCTTTTAGTGCCTACCCGTTCGCGTATTACCTTATTAGGAAGTGCATTACAATGAATGGAAATAAACAAATCGCCTTTGTTTTCATTTGCAATTTCGGGCCTGCGTTGTAATGATATGTCGGTTTCGGTTTTACGGGTCATAACCACATTAACACCTTCTATATCTTTTTCTATGGCCTTCTGCAATTTTTGAGCAACCATAAGCGTTACACCTCTTTCGGTTGAAAAAATGCCTGCAGAGCCGACTGAAAATTTCCCCGGTCCTGAAGGATCAGGCTTAACACCGTGTCCGGCATCAACAATAATGGTTTTTAATTTATAACCGGTTTTTATAACCGTGTCTTTTTTAACGGAATATGCTAATACAGAAGAGACTGAAGTAAGTGGAAATAAAAAAATACCTGCAAGCAAAACACGCAGTACATAAATCAATCTTTTCAATGCCTTATTTTTCATTATTTTTGAGCGCTGTTAACTATATCTGCAAATATATTATTCGAAATCAATTTTGAAATTTATTAACCTGTTTTTTCTATTTGCAATTATTTTAATGGTATGTATGGCAGCTGCGGAAGGCAGCAACCGTCATATTACAAACGTTGTAATAACCGATACTATTATCCACCTTGATTCAACTGACAAATATCCGCTGTTAAATAAAAAACAAGGTATCCCTCAAAAAACACAGCAAAGGGTAAATATACCTAATGATACGTTACGTTTTTCAGATACTACACAACGTTTAACAGATACCACGCGGAGAGACTCAAGCAGCCTTACTGATGAACTGATAGCAACCGCTAAAGACTCTACAGTGGTTGTTGGCACAGACTCTTTACGTTTATATGGTAGTGCCCGTGTAAAGTATGGCGATTTTGAGTTAGATGCCGACTATATTGAAGTTGATAAAGTTAACCATATTGTATTTGCCAGGGGTGCTGTTGATCCTGTAACGCGCCGCTACTCCGGGCGGCCCATTATTAAGCAGGGAACTGATGCGCCAATAACTTCAGACTCATTACGGTCTAATTATCAAACCAAAATAGGTAAAACCTGGAATGTGCTTACGCAGCAGGAGCAAAACTATATTTCGCATGGGCAGGCCAAAAAAATAAGTGAAGATGAGGTGGCCTATCATAATATTATATTTAGCGCCTGTGATAAGCCTGACCCGGATTATGGCATAGTGATAACGCGTGGTATTGGCGAAAAGAAACGCATTATATCAGGCCCGGCTTATCTGGAGATAGCAGGGGTGCCTATGCCTATCGGGCTGCCTTTTGGGTTCTTCCCCAAGCCTGATACTAAATCGTCGGGTGTTATTCTTCCAACCTTTGGTGAAGATGCAAGCCTGGGCTTTTTTCTGCGCGGATTCGGGTATTATTTCGCTATTAACGATTACATTGATCTTACTACCACCGGAACCTATTATTCCAATGGCTCTTACGAGGCAACCAGCGCCATAAACTATATGAAACGTTATAAACATAACGGGGGGCTTACCCTTAGTTATGGTTCGCACAACTATAGCTTACCCGGCGACCCGCCCAAGCGCGATTTCAACATCAGCTGGACCCACTCGCAAAACCCGAGCGCCAACCCGGGAAAGACTTTTAGTGCTTCGGTAAGTGCCGGTACATCAAGTTATTATCCAAATAATCCGGCTACTACCGGTTATAACCTGCAGGCCCTTACGCAAAACCAGATGCAGTCTTCTATTTCCTATTCGCGGATTTGGCAAGGCACACCCTTTGCGCTGAACGTTAGCATGGCGCATAATCAGGATCTTACCAAAAAAACAATTACGCTTGATCTGCCCACCATTACTTTCAGCATGACAACCATTAGTCCGTTTGATAGAAAAGACCGTGTGGGCGAGCAAAAATGGTATCAGCGCATTACTGTGGGGTATAACTTACGGGCATCAAACAGGTTAAATAACATTCCGGAAAGCCAGCTTTTTACTTCTAATACGCTTACCAAAAAAATGCGTAACGGCGTTGGGCACCAAATTCCGGTTGGGTTAAGTTTAAATGTTTTAAAATATTTTCAATTGAGTTCCAGCTTTAACTACAATGAGTATTGGAACTTTCAAACCATAAGGCAGCGTTTTGCCCGTGCAGATTCATTAGTTACCGATACCGTTGCCGGTTTTAGCCGCGCCGGCGATTACGCCATTAGCGCCGGCTTCAGCACTAAAATATACGGAACGTTAGCCTTTAAGAAAGGGTCTGTACAGGCCATCAGGCATGTTATTACGCCAAATATCGGCTTTAGCTATAAGCCGGATTATTCAGGGCTTGACCGGCCGTACAACAGGGTTGTAGTGAGCAATGCCACTGTTCCGTATCCGGTTACTTCAAGGCGCTATTCTATTTATGAAGGTTCTGCAATGGGCGGCCCCGGTGGGGGGACCGCTGCAGGTATTAATTTTGGCCTTGATAATAATATTGAAGCTAAAGTGCGAGCCAAAAGTACGGACAGCGTACAAACTGCCAGAAAAATAATGCTTATACAGGGTTTAAGTCTTAATGGATTCTATAATTTTGCTGCCGATTCTTTTCGCTTGTCAACTATCACTTTTTCTGGTCATACAAGCATAATTCACGATAAGGTAAGCATAAACTTTGGTGGAAGTTTGGACCCCTATAGCGCTCGCATACTTGATTCTATATCAAATAATCAGATAGTGCGTGTGGCGCGCCGCGTAAACCGGTTTAGCTGGCAGGACGGAAGGTTCCCTACGCTTTTAAATTTTTCTTTAACCATTGGCGGTAGTCTTAATGCATCGGCACTCAAACAAAACGGTAACAGGCAATTGCAGCCGGGGCAGCAAATGTTAGGGGCCACGCCAGACCAGGCTGATAAACTTGCATTATTGAACAATGACCCGAGTGCCTATATTGATTTTAAAGTGCCGTGGAACATGAATTTTAATTATAACTTCAGTTACAACAATAGTCTTACAGGCTCGTCTGTAACAAATACCATAATGGTTAACGGCGACGTTAGCATTACGCCAAAATGGAAAATACAGTTTAATACCAATTACGATTTAAAGGAGGCTAAGTTAAGCAGTGCTACATCATTTGCAATTTATCGGGATCTGCACTGCTGGGATCTTTCAATAAGCTGGCTGCCATTTGGCTACTACAAATCATACAATGTTACGCTGCGGGTACGCTCTGATATTTTGCAGGCGCTAAAACTAACTAAACGAAGCGATTACACCAGTAACGGCAATTTTAACAGATACTAAATGCGCGCAGAAATTATTACAATAGGTGATGAAATATTAATTGGTCAGATAGTTGATACCAACTCGGCCTGGATGGCACAACGGTTAAATAACATAGGCATAAAGGTAAAGCAGATCTCGTCTGTGTCTGATGACAGGGAGCATATTTTAAAATCCCTTGCAGAAGCTGCTTCCAGGGCCGATATTATTTTAATTACAGGTGGCCTGGGGCCTACAAAAGATGATATCACCAAAAAAACGCTTGCGGAGTATTTTAACGTAGGCATGATTGAAGATGCAGCTACCTTGGCCAATGTAACGCGCATTTTTGCCAGGAACAACCGTCCGCTACTTGATATTAATAAAGCCCAGGCGCTGGTGCCGCAAAATTGCCAGGTTATTATCAACAATAATGGCACTGCCCCCGGCATGTGGTTTGAAAATGATGGCAAGGTGTATGTATCAATGCCCGGCGTACCGTTTGAGATGATGTATATGATGGAGGAGCTGGTGATACCGAAGTTGACGGTTGCGTTCAAATTACCTGTGATAATACATAAAACTTTGCTTACGGCAGGCGAGGGGGAATCATTTTTAGCCAAGCGTATTGCTGATATAGAAGATAAACTACCCGAGCACATTAAACTTGCCTATTTACCTAAGCTGGGGCAGGTTAGGCTGCGGCTGAGCGGTTATAGCAGTAACAATGCCGGGCTTGAGCAGGAAATTGAATTGTTTGCGAGCGAAATTAAGGAAAGGGTAAGTGATATACTGGTTGCCACGGAAGATATCCCGCTTGAAAAAGCCATAGTCAATTTAATTAAAAGTAAGGGGCTTACTCTTTCGGTTGCAGAAAGCTGTACCGGCGGTTATATAGCTCATTTGCTTACACAGCATGCCGGGGCATCAAAGGTGTTTGCAGGCGGTGCTGTGGTTTACAGTAACGCATTAAAGCAGCAAATGTTAGGTGTAAAGAGCCAAACGCTTAATGATTTTGGTGCCGTTAGCGAAGAAACGGTGGTTGAAATGCTAAATGGTGCTTTAAAAAATTTCAATACAGATCTGGCAATTGCTGTTACCGGTATTGCAGGGCCCGATGGTGGAACTCAAGACAAACCTGTTGGAACTGTTTGGATAGCAGTGGGTTCCATTAATAACCGCGCCCTAAAAAAATTCACATTTGGTAGCAAAAGACTGCAAAACATTGAGCGAAGTGCTGCAGCGGCATTTTCAATGTTGAATACTTTACTAAAGGATGTTAAAAACTAATCAGGTATTTTTCTAATTTTACCTCATAACTATTTATTTTCTGTATGGCCAGATACCAGTTGTTATTGCCAAAAATGGGGGAAAGTGTTGCGGAAGCAACAATAATTAAGTGGGTTAAAAACCCGGGCGATTATATTGAAGCTGATGATGCGGTAATTGAAATAGCCACAGACAAAGTAGATTCTGAGGTGCCCTCTCCGGTATCCGGCAAGTTGCTTGAGCAGCTTTGTAAAGAGGACGAAGTAGTGCAGGTTGGTGCTGTAGTTGCTATTATAGAGACTGACGACGTTGACGATGAGCTAAATGAAATATCAGAAACTGTTTCTGATACGCCAACTGCCTCTGCAGAAGATGCACCTCAACTGGTTGTAGCCGAAGATAAACCCGAAGTGTATTTTACACCTCCAACTGTTTTAACGCAACCCGGCCGTGATGCCGCTGAAATTGAAGAACAAGAGGAGCTTGCTGAAGAAATTAATGAACACCCGAATGTTGTTGCGCAAGTTGATGCGTTAACACCCGCTGCCGCGCCAACAGAAGAAATAAAGTCAGCTGACACACCTACGCACGAGCCCATACCGGGAACAGAACTTTTAGATAAAAACCAGTTCGCACCTCAAAGGTCATTGAATGATGCACCACGGTTTTATTCTCCCCTGGTAAAGCATATCGCTTTTCAGGAAAGGTTAAGCAATACAGAATTGGATAGCATTAAGGGTAGTGGCTCTGAAGGGCGTTTAACTAAAGATGATCTGTTAAACTATCTGCGTGAGCGTTCTGCCAAAGCAGTGCAACCAGAGGTTGAAGCCGCAGAAACTACTGAGTCAATACCGTCATCACCACCTGTGAAGGCGCATGAAGTTGAGAAAGTTGATGCTACGGAGCAACCTGAAGCTACTATACCGGTTGCAGAGGCAGCAGTTGAAAAGATTGTTGGACCGGAAAAAGAAAAATCGGTGCCCGCGCCTGCAGCCACGGTATCAGCGTCTGGTGCCGACGAAATCATTGAAATGGACAGGATGCGCCGTTTGATTGCCGATCATATGGTAATGAGTAAGCATACATCGCCGCATGTAACATCATTTGTTGAGGCTGATGTTACCGGCTTGGTGCTATGGCGCGAAAAAATAAAGAACAGCTTTGAAAAACGCGAGGGGGAGAAGATAACCTTCACCCCAATTTTTATAGAAGCAGTAGTAAAAGCTATCAAAGATTTCCCGCTTATTAATTCATCAGTAAACGGAACTCAAATAATAAAAAAGGCTGCTATTAATATCAGCATGGCTACGGCCCTGCCTAACGGAAACCTGATAGTGCCCGTTATTAAAAAAGCAGACGAACTTAACTTATTAGGGCTTACCAAAGCGGTTAACGGCCTTGCTACAAAGGCCCGCTTAAGCAAGCTACAGCCTGATGATGTAAAAGACGGTACATTTACCATAACCAACGTTGGTACTTTTGGCAACCTTATGGGCACGCCTATAATTAACCAGCCCCAGGTTGCAATACTGGCTATTGGAGCCATAAAGAAAAAACCCGCGGTTATAGAAACTGCCGAAGGTGACGTAATAGCCATAAGGCATATGATGTTCCTTTCGTTATCGTATGATCATCGTGTGGTAGATGGTTCATTGGGCGGCTCGTTCGTAAAACGTGTTGCTGATTATCTGGAAAACTGGGATTTTAACAGGGAGGTGTAATCTTTGTGTTTAAATTGACTTTTACTGCAAACAAGTACTTTGCCTTTTTAGTTTAATACTATGTGCGCCAGCCGCGCACTGTACTTAAACTAAATTTGCCATGGAAAATTACGAAACCTTAGTGGATGCCACTAACGATTTAATGAAAAGGGGTTACACTGCCAACCTAAACATTGCGGGCGATACCGTTGACGATAAATCTCAGGATATACATATGACTGCCGATGACTTTTCAATTGATGAGTTTTATCGCTTTGAAGGGCAGAGCAATCCTTCAGATATGTCAATAGTATATGCTGTAAGTTCGCCTAAATATAATCTTAAGGGTATTATTGTAGATGCTTACGGTACCTACGCTGTAGACAGCTCATCGGCTGTACAAGCCAAGTTGCATCACTGGATGATAAGCCACAACCTGCACAGCAGCGACAGGCCTACTGCTTCTTAAAAAAATCGTATAACAAAAAAAATAGCGCCGGATTTAAATCCGGCGCTATTTTTTTTGACTGAAGCCAGCAAATTTACTTTGCTAATACTTCTTTTACTCTTTCCGCAGCTTCTTTTAACAGGATAGCCGAGAAAACTTTAAGTCCTGAATTATCTATCAGTTCTTTAGCCTCTTTAGCATTAGTACCCTGCAAGCGTACGATGATTGGAACAGGAATGTTGCCAATTTCATGGTAAGCATCAATAACACCTTGCGCCACACGGTCGCAACGAACAATACCACCAAAAATGTTAATCAAAATAGCTTTAACGTTCGGGTCGCTCAAAATAATATTAAAACCCGCTTTAACGGTTTGTGCATTGGCGGTACCACCAACGTCTAAAAAGTTAGCAGGTTCGCCACCGGCTAATTTTATAATATCCATAGTTGCCATTGCTAAACCTGCACCGTTAACCATACAACCAACGTTGCCGTCTAGTTTTACATAGTTAAGGTTTGATTTGCCTGCCTCAACTTCGGTAGGGTCTTCCTCTGCAGTATCGCGCATTGCTGCATAATCAGCATGGCGATATAAAGCATTGTCGTCAAGGTTTACTTTTGCATCAACAGCCAATATTTTGTTATCAGATGTTTTTAGCACCGGATTGATCTCAAACATTGATGAGTCGGTAGCTTCATATGCTTTATACAATGATGCTATAAACTTGGTCATGTCTTTGAAGGCATCGCCGGATAAGCCCAGGTTAAACGCTATTTTGCGTGTCTGGAAGCCTTGCAAACCAACTTTTGGGTCAACTTCTTCTTTAAATATCAAATGTGGCGTATGCTCGGCAACTTCTTCAATATCCATACCGCCTTCGGTTGAATACATAATAATGTTGCGCCCTGCGGCTCTGTCAAGTAACACGCTTACATAAAACTCTTTGGTTTCGCTTTCGCCGGGGTAATATACATCCTGTGCTACTAACACTTTGCTTACCAGCTTGCCTTCGGGGCCGGTTTGTGGGGTAACTAATTGCATACCTAAAATAGCACCCGCTTTTTCTGCAACTTCATCAAGGTTTTTAGCCAGCTTTACGCCACCGCCTTTACCACGGCCACCGGCATGTATCTGGGCCTTAACAACAACCCAGCTAGAGTTGTAATCTTCCTTTAATTTTTTAGCTGCCTCAACAGCTTGTTCAACAGTATCAGCAACAATGCCTTCCTGAACTCTAACACCGAAACTTTTTAGTATGGATTTACCCTGGTACTCGTGAATATTCATGTTTTTAAGCGGATTTTGCGGTAAATCTACAATTTTATGGGCATAAAAAATGCGTTTGTAACATAATTTGCTTGTTACAATAGGCAAGTTGAATGTTGTGAGTTGTATGTAGAAGATTTTATAGGTGAATTTAGGAAATTTGTGTAGCTCCTACACCCCACACCCCAAAAACTTACACCCCACAACATACAACTCACAACATACAACTCACAACAAAACTATTACCTTTGCTCAATGTTAAAAGCAACCGCTATTCATAAAGCATACGGGCAGCTCCAAATATTAAAAGGGGTTGATATTGAGGTTAAAAAAAGCGAGATAGTTACTATTGTTGGCGCATCAGGTGCGGGCAAAAGCACCCTGCTTAATATTTTAGGAACATTGGATACGCCGGATTCGGGGCAATTATTTATAAATGGCGTTGAGCTAAATAAGCTGAATAATAAAAAACTGAGCGATTTTAGAAACCGGCAAATAGGCTTTATCTTCCAGTTTCATCACCTGCTTGCTGAGTTTGATGCGCTTGAGAATGTATGCATTCCGGCTTTTATAGCAGGTACATCTAAAGCACAGGCCGAGAATAGGGCAAAGGAGTTATTAGATATGCTGGGCCTAAGCGCGCGCATTAACCATAAGCCTAATGAATTATCGGGAGGTGAGCAGCAGCGTGTAGCGGTAGCCCGAGCCCTGATTAACAAACCAGCCTTAATATTTGCCGATGAACCGTCTGGCAACCTCGACTCCAACAACGCGCGCGAATTGCACGAACTGTTTATTAAACTGCGCAAAGAATTTGAGCAAACTTTCATCATTGTTACCCATAACGAAGAACTTGCTAATATATCAGACAGAAAAGTTTTTATGAAAGATGGTTTAATAGAGCAGCTTGCTTAATGGGGGCAATTTTAATAACAGCAGCGTTATCTGCACGGGCGCATAGGCTAAAGAGTGAATATGCTGCCAATGCGGTTGTAATTATTATGGGCGATTTTGATGATGTGCCTACTGTAATGCTAAAATCTGGCGCTATAAAAAAATTACCACATCCGGCATCGTCTGCTTATCCCCATCAAATACTCACATTTTGCCTTGATAATAACATAAGTACCGCGTTTGTACTGAACAAGCAGGAAATTAGTTTTTTAGAACCGGCCCTACAGCTATTTTACGAGTATGGTATTGATATACAATTGATTAAAAATGACTTATAGCGATATAGATAAGCAAAAAGAAGCATTTATATTTGAACTGGACAACGTTATATATCCTGAAAAGGATTACTTATTTCAGGTTTATTACCTGTTTGCCAGTGCGATAGAGTATACCGATCTTATTGACGCCAAAACAACAACTGAAACAATGGTTGCAGCTTATCTGGAAGGAGCCAAGGATGTTGTATTTGACCGTGTAAAAGAGCAAATGGGTATTCAAGAGAAATACCGGCAAAATTTTGAGCATTTATTACTGACAGCTAAACTTCCGCTTAAATTATTGGTCTATAAAAAAATTTTAGATGTGCTGCAGGATATTGTAGTAGATCGTAAAAAGATATTTATTGTTACAGACGGAGATCCGCAACAGCAGCTTAATAAAATAAGGCAAACTGAATGGAATGGTTTGGAGCCGTATTTAAAGTGTTATTTTACGCAGGAAAATAAATCTAAAGCAGATGCAATAGCGCTTTTGATGAATGACCATAATATAAGCAGGCCGGATGTTATAATGATAGGTGCAAATGATGCTGACGTTTTATGCGCCGAAGCTTTGGGCATTGATTATAAAGAGGTAAACGCATTTTTAGGCGATAATTGAAATAAAATTGTAACTTACATTTATGAAAAGAGGACTGGTTTTAGGGGCATTTTTAGGAATAGTTATTTTATCCTCCTGTAGCAAAAAAAAAGACGGCGATCCTGATATCGGCCCGTCAAAAAACGGCTCCGCACTTGATTTGATGCGCGATTCGGTATTTCTGTACGCAAAAGAGGCTTATTACTGGAACGACGGATTGCCCGATTACGCTACCTTTAAACCAAGAAGCTTCACCGGTAGTAATGATCTTGATGCATTAACAAAAGAAGTAAACGCTATTTCGCAGTATAAAATAAATCCGTCCACGGGAAAAGCTTATGAGTATTATTCTCCCTCTCCTGGCGAGTCCAAGTATTCATTTATTGACGAGGGTCAGGTTTCGGATGAGTTAGACGGCATACAGGGAGATTTTGGTTTTGCTCCGTTATATACTCAGTTTGATGATAATGACCTCAGAATAAAATATGTCTATCCGGGCTCACCGGCAGGCAAAGCCGGAATAAAAAGAGGGGACAGGGTTACCACAATAAATGGCAACAGTAACATATCTTATGATAATGGGGGACCACGTACGGAATTTGTAGTTAACGCCTTTTTTTATAGCAAAAACATAACATTGGTTTTACAAAGGCCTGATCTTACACGCTTTACTGTAGAACTTGCGGCAGATAAATATACTACCAATCCGGTCTTAACATATAAAGTTTTCGACACAGGTAACGGGCGAAAAGTTGGCTATTTTGTTTTTAACGTTTTTACATCCGAAAAAAACGCGCCACCTAAACTTGATCAAGTGTTTAACTATTTTTCGGCAAATGGCGTTACTGATCTGGTGGTTGACCTGCGTTACAACGGTGGGGGTTATGTCTCTACCGCTGAATATTTATGTAATCTTATTGTACCTGCGTCGAAAAACAACACCATGATGTATAAAACGTACTATAATAATACGTTAACAACCGGGAGGGCCAACTTATTGGCTAACCAGGTGCGGCGCGATCCGGAATCGGGTGAGTTGTATAACTATGCTGAATTATTAAATTATTTGGCTGTTAATAATACCGAGAACTTTTCTAAAAAAGGCTCATTGAATAATATTGGAAAAGTTTTTTTTATTGTTGGTAGTGGAACAGCGTCAGCAAGCGAATTAACTATCAATAATTTACTACCCGTACTTGATGTTAAGCTAATTGGTAGTACCACCTATGGTAAACCGGTAGGGTTTTTTGATATAAAGATAAACAAGTACGAAATGTACATACCTGAATTTGAGACGAAAAATTCTTTAACACAAGGCGGGTATTACAATGGCATGACACCCGGTTCGGCGCAGTACCCCGGTCAGTTAGCGGGCGACGATATCACTCATGATTTTGGCGACCCGGAAGAAACGCTATTGAAATATGCTTTAAATTATGTTAAAATTGGCACTTTTTCAATGCCTCAAAAGGTGCAAAGCACAGGTGAAATTACTACCCTTTCTTTAAAAGAATCAGCCGCTGCAGCAAAAGCACTTGATCCGGGAAAATTTAGTGGGATGATATTTGATAAACCACTGCACAAAAAGTAAAATCTAATCTGCCAGTTGCCTTATATCCACAGGCACTACACGAGAAATACCCTGTTCAACCATTGTTACACCGTAAATTATATCGGTGCTGGCAATGGTTCTTTTATTATGTGATACGATAATGAACTGCGATTGATCTGAGAACTTACGGATGATATTGTTGAATTTGTCAATGTTTGTGTCATCTAACGGCGCATCAACCTCATCAAAAATACAAAATGGAGCGGGTTTTAACAGGTAAAGCGAGAACAGTATGGCCGTAGCGGTAAGTGTCTTTTCGCCGCCTGATAGCTGGTTGATGGAAAGAGGCCGCTTGCCTTTTGGCTTGGCTATAATGTCAATATCAGATTCCAAGGGGTTTTGTGGGTCAGACAGCACAAGATCGCAGGAGTCTTCGTCATTAAACAGCGACCGGAAAACATGAATAAAGTTTTCGCGCACCATAGTAAAGGCCAGCATAAACTTTTCGCGGGCGGTATCGTCAATCTCTTTTATAGTTGACAGAAGGGAGGCCTTAGCTTCGGCGAGATCCTTTTTCTGATTCTGAATAAACTCGTAACGCTCATTCATCTCATTATATGCTTCAACCGCCATTGGGTTTATAGCCCCAAAATCATCCAACTGGTTTTTTAACTTTTCGGTACGCATGCGTAGTTCCGGTTCGTTTTCGCCAACAGCTGTTTCGTTCTCCGGCAGATCTTGAATATCTACATTAAACTCAACAGAAAGGCGTTCCTTTAATGCGTTTAACTCAATGCGCAGATTGTTGCGCTTGTCGCGCAGTTCGTTTTCTACAAACTCGGTATTTTCTTTTTTTCGCCGTAAAGCGGTTATTGCTTCCTCGGCTTGTGTTATTTCTCCCCGTAGCTGATAGTATTCGCGTTCGGCCTCTTGGGTGGCTTTCTCAAGATCATCTTTTTGGGTATACATCTCCAGCAACGTATCGTCAGACAAATCAGAATGCTGCAAATGCTGTTGGATAGCGGCCTTAACCTTTTCCAGTTCGGTGCTATTTTGGCGGATGCGACTTTCTAAGCTTTCTTGTTGATTGTCTCTATACTCCAGGTCTTTTACTAATCCGGCTACCTTATTTTGCTGCTGATGGAAACGTATATTTTCCTGATTGTAGGCGTTGGCATGTACGGTTACTGCCTCGTTCACTTCGTTAAAAGCAGCCTGCTTATCTAACAGTAGTTCACTTTGCGCGTGTTTGCGGTCTTTAAGTTCAATTAACAAAGGCTGCAAAGCAGCCATTTCATCTTTTATCCCGGCTATCTTTTTAGCAATATCATCTTTACGGTTAAGGCTGGTTTCAATAAAGGTTTCGTATTGCTCGCGGCGTGTTCTAACGGTTATCAACTCGGTGGTTAGGCGGTTAAGCTCCTGTTGTTTTTGTTTAACCAACGCGGCTTTGCCAGCGGTTTTTAAGTCGGCTGATCGGGTTTGTAGATCATTAGCGCGGGTTTTTAACTCAAACAGATCAATATCCAACCCTTTTATCTCCTTAGCCAGGTTCTCCAGGTTTTTAGCCCGACCAATACGTTTTCCCTCAAACAGCCCCACAGAACCGCCTGCCATGGTATATTTGGTTTTGCTGAATTTACCACTTTGTGCTAATAGCACTACACCATCGGGCAGTGCGCTATTGTTAAGTTCGGCTTCATCATTAACCAGGTAAACATTTTTTAACAAATGCTTACATAGCGCCTGATACTTTTTCTCTACCTCGGTTACATTCAAAGCGGGGATGCGTGTGCCGTTAACGCCCTCTTTAAAAGGAATTGCCTCGGCATCATCGGCATAATTGCTTAATATAAAAAACTGCGCCCTGCCGCGCGAAGCGCTGCTTAACAGATTTACCGCTTTAATAGCATCATCATAAGTATCAACCACATAATGATTCATTAACGGCTCCAGGTAGTTTTCTATCGCTACGCGATATTGCTCGCGGCAAAATAACACATCGCTAAACAGCGGCACGTTCCTTACCCAATCGCTGTTGTTTTTAAGGAAACGGATGGATTCCGGGAAACCTTCCAGGTTATCCACCAAGCTTTTGGTAAGGTTATACTCGTTTTGTTTTGCATCAAGTTTGCGGCTTTCGGTAGTTATCTTTTCCTTAAGCGCAGATAATTCTTCATCAGTCGCATGTATCTGCTCTTGCAAAGCCGTTTCGCGCTCAACTTCATGGGCTACTTCCGCTTCCAGTTTTTCGGCGCGCTGTTCCAGATCTGCTACTACTTCGTTAAAATGGGAGAGTTCTACCGTTTTGTTGCTGGCGTCGTCCATGTTACGCTCGCTTTCCTGCTGCAGTGCCTGCTCCTGTATCTGCAATATGTCAATATCTTTTTCAGCCTTATAAACCTGATTTTGAAGGCTGTTGTTGATATTATTTAACTCGTTTAGCTCATTCCGCGCAGCAGTTTGTTCTATGCGAATATCATCGGCTAACGACTTTAGCTCCGCAACTTTAGCAGTTACCGTTTTAAGGTTTTCATCTTCCTGTGCCTTTTCTTCGGATAGGCGCTTAATGTTATACAACACATGATCCAGCTGTTTTCGGTCGCGGTCAAGCTCTTCTGTTAAGCGGCTTTCTTTATCCTTCTGAAACTTTAGCTGCTCGTTCTTGATCTTTTTTTCACTCTCATAAGCCCTTATCTTCCCCACAAACTCGTTAGTGGCTTTTTGTTGGATGGATAGGTTTTTTTCTTTGGTGACGCTTTCCAGCTTTTGCTTCTGTACGTCTGCCTCAATGGTATCCATCTGAGTAGTTATGCCTGCTTTTTCTTCGCGCTGCTTTAATTCCTGTGCTTCAATATTGCCCAATGATTCGGCAAAGGTTGCCAGGCGAAAGGAGGCTAGTTTAATACTAAGCGTTTTATACTCCTCCTTTAAACGGTAATAACGCTCGGTTTTTTTTGCCTGATTTTCCAGCATTTTCAGGTTCTTCTGTATCTCGAACAGCAGGTCCTCTACACGTTCCAAATCAGCTTCCGTATCCTTTAACTTATTAAAAGTCTGTTTTTTACGAAGTTTATATTTAGAGATACCTGATGCTTCCTCAAACAGATTACGGCGCGATCCTTCCTTATTAGAAATGATCTCTTCGATCATCCGCAGCTCAATAATTGCGTAAGAGTCTGATCCAACACCTGTATCCAGAAACAGATCTGTAATATCCTTCAAACGGCATTGCACATCATTCAAGCGGTACTCGCTTTCGCCGCTGCGGTAAAGCTTGCGGGTAAGCGTAACCTGCGAATATTCAACAGGGAGAATGTTTTTTGTGTTATCAAAAGTTAAGGATACCTCGGCAAGGTTGGCGGCTTTACGGCTTTTGGTGCCGTTAAATATCACATTATCCATTTTCTCCGACCGGAGCGCCCTGGTACTTTGCTCGCCCAACACCCAGCGGATGGCATCAACTACGTTTGATTTTCCACAGCCATTAGGGCCAACAATGGCGGTAACGCCTTCGTTAAAGTTAATGGTGATCTTGTCGCCAAAACTTTTAAAACCCTTTATCTCTAACTGAGTAAGCTGCATTGATAGAGTAATTCTGCCTTAATATTTTGCAGGCTTCAAATTACATCAAAAAAATGGATAGGTAAAAATTTCCGGAGGATAAGTTTGTTATTTTATCATAACCCCCGGCTTGTTAAGCAAGGGTAGTTTTATAAAATTAGAGTCAACTATACTTTCGGGCAGGAATATGAATTTTTTATCGTAGATCTGGGTGCCTATGTAATAGCTTACCCAATATTCATTATTTAAGCCAAAGGTTTGCTCATCTATCAGTTCAATTGCCTTAAAGCCATTTGCTTCAACCCGTGGGAACATATGCCGGAGCACGGAGGTCTTAACCTGTTCACCATCTTTTTCCCCATAACCCCTTGATGAGATCAACACGTTTTCAATAGGCTCTTTTTTAAGATTGATGAGATACACGTACCAGGTTTTTGCCTCAATGCTCTCGCCCTCAAGCGCTACTGCAACTGCAATATCCTTTACTTCGTTATCGGGGAGGTCTTTTATCATTATGTTATACGTGGTACGTTTTACGTTATACGTATTTTAGGTAAGTCAGTGTAAAACGTATAACTTACAACGTAAAACCCTTTCTACTTTTTCTTAACAAACTTTTTACCGCCTTTTTTTGGGGCTTTGCTGTCAGCATCCGCTAAGGCTTTGCACTGCTCAAACGTTAAGGTAGTGGGGTCTGTTACATCCTTTGGAATTTTAACGTTCTGTTTGCCAAACTCAATGTATGGGCCCCAGCGACCGTTTAAAATCTTTACTGTAGGGTCCTCGTCAAACGCTTTTATCAGTTTTTCTGCGTCCTTTTTGCGCTTGGCTAAGATCAGTTCAATGGCCTGTTCTTCGGTAACATCCAGTGGATCAATTTCCTTTGGCAGCGATACAAACGCACTGTTATGGCTAATATACGGCCCGAACCTGCCAATTGCTACCTTCATTACCTTACCTTCAAATTCGCCAACTGCTTTGGGTAATTTAAACAGTTCTAAGGCTTCTTCAAGGCTGATCGTCTCTATGCTTTGCCCGGTGCGCAAACTTGCGTACAGTGGCTTGTAATCCTTATTATCGTCGTTTGCATTCTCGCCAACCTGCACAAACGGCCCGTAGCGCCCAATTCTTACAGAAACCTTTTCGCCTTTTTCAGGATGGATACCTAACTCACGTTCACCGGTAGCTTTATCAGCCGTTTGAATAGTGTTCTCTACGTCTTTATGAAAACCATCGTAAAACACCGAAAGCATTTTTGTCCATTCTTCCAGACCCTGCGCAATTTCGTCAAACTGCTTCTCCACCTTAGCTGTAAAGTTAAAATCTACAATGCCGTTAAAGTGCTGAACCAGAAAATCGTTTACAACAGCACCTATATCAGTAGGAGAGAGCTTGCCTTTTTCGGCACCGGTAGTTTCGGTGCGCTCATCTTTAGCAATGCTTTTATCCTTTAAGGTTAACACCCTGAACTTACGCTGCTTGCCTTCGCGTTCCTCTTTTACCACATAACCACGGTTTTGTATGGTAGAGATAGTAGGTGCGTAGGTTGATGGACGACCAATACCTAACTCTTCCAGTTTCTTAACTAAACTCGCCTCTGTGTAACGCGATGGCGGGCGCGAGAAACGCTCGGTAGCGGTCATTTCCTGCAACTCCAACAGCTGCCCTTTGGTTAAAGGAGGCAGCATGCTGTTCTCGCCGTCTTGCTGATTGTCTTCCTCTTCGTCGTTTGATTCCAGGTAAACTTTCAAAAAACCGTCAAACTTCATTACCTCGCCATTGGCAACCAGTTCGTCTTTACGGGTTGATATGCCGATTTTAGCAGTGGTCTTTTCGAACTGCGCTTCGCTCATTTGCGATGCGATGGCACGTTTCCATATCAGTTCGTATAAGCGTTCTTCAGAACTATCGCCTGCAATTCTGTGATTATTAAAGTAAGTAGGGCGGATGGCCTCGTGCGCCTCTTGCGCACCCGCGCTCTTGGTTTTATAGGTACGGCGGTTGTAATATTTATCACCGTAAGCGCTCATAATTTCTTGTGATGCAGCGTTTAAAGCGGTTTCAGATAAATTAACACTATCGGTACGCATATAGGTGATATGCCCTGATTCGTACAACTTTTGCGCCACTTGCATGGTGCGCGAAACCGAATAACCCAGCTTGCGGCTGGCTTCCTGCTGTAAGGTTGATGTGGTGAACGGAGCGGCAGGCGAACGCTTGGTTGGCCTTGTATCTAGCGAGTTTACATTAAATATCGCGTCAACACAATCAGCCAAAAACTTCTGCGCATCGTCTTCTTTGGCAAAGCGCTCAGCCAGTTCTGCTTTAAAAGCCTGTTTACCCTTACCAAATATGGCTACTATTTTAAAAGCGGCTTCTGAGCTAAATTTATTAACCTCGCGCTCCCGGTCAACGATCAGCCTAACGGCTACAGATTGCACACGACCGGCAGATAGGGAAGGTTTAACCTTTTTCCATAACACCGGCGACAGCTCAAAACCTACCAATCTATCTAAAACCCGGCGCGCCTGCTGGGCATTTACCAGGTTATAGTTTATTTTACGCGGATTATCTATAGCGCTTAAAATGGCCGGCTTGGTTATTTCGTGGAAGACGATACGTTTGGTAGTCTCGTCTTTCAGGTTAAGCGTATCAAACAAGTGCCATGATATGGCTTCTCCCTCGCGGTCCTCGTCCGATGCCAGCCAAACCATGTCGGCTTCTTTCGCTAATTTCTTTAACTCGCTTACTATTTGCTTTTTATCGGCAGGTACCTCGTATTTCTGTTTAAAATTATTGGCAACATCAATGGCGTCTTCCGACTTGACCAGATCACGGATATGCCCGTAGCTCGACTTAACGGTGAAGTCTTTCCCCAGGTATCCTTCTATGGTTTTGGCCTTAGCCGGAGATTCTACAATGAGTAAATTTTTAGCCATTCAAACAGTATTTTCTGCAAATAAAACATAAAGAACCCGAAACACAAATTTGTTTGGCCCTTTTATTTTGAAAAAGTATTAAATTAATGTGGAAAAGTAAATGGTTTTTATATTTTTTCATTGCATTTATTGGGAAAAATGCAATGAAAACTACTATTATCAACCTACATTAAAAAACCACCACCCAAAAGGTCGTTGCCTTCGTAAAAAACAGCCGACTGCCCAGGCGCCACTCCCGATACCATATGATCAAACTCTACTTTCATATGTTCGCCCATTTGTACAATGCTGCTTTGCGCGCCTGCATCTTTGTAACGTATTTTGGTTACTGCCTCCATAGGCTCGGTAATGCTCGCATATTTTATCAGGTTAAGGTCCTTTACCCATGCTTGCTTGCGGTGCAGTTCATCTTCGGTGCCTAAAACAACTGTATTGGTATGCGGATCTATGCGGGTAACAAACATAGGGTGGCCCAATGCTATGCCCAAACCCCGGCGCTGCCCAATGGTGTAAAACGGATAACCCTGGTGTTTACCTACAACGGTGCCGTCTGTCAGTACAAAATTACCACCGCTTACTCTTTCCTCAAGCGCGGGTACTTTGTGGCGCAGAAAGGCCCTGTAATCGTTATCCGGCACAAAACAGATCTCGTAGCTTTCGCTTTTACCGGCCAGTTCTATCTGCCCCATATCTAAAGCCATTTGCCTAATCTCTGGTTTAGAGAAACTACCCAGCGGGAATTTGGTACGTGCCAGGTTTTGCTGCGATACGCCCCAAAGTACGTATGATTGATCTTTATTCTCGTCTTTACCTTTTGATATTACGTAGCGGCCATTATCCTGTAAACGGATATTGGCATAATGTCCGGTTGCAATAAATTCGCAATCCAGTTTATCGGCACGTTTTAAAAGGGCCTCCCATTTAATATAGGTATTGCACAGCACGCATGGGTTAGGGGTGCGGCCCGCCAGGTATTCGTCAACAAAGTTATCGATCACAAAATCACCAAACTCATTGCGGATATCCAGGATATAATGCGGGAAGCCGTAACCCACCGCCAAAGCACGGGCATCATTAATGCTATCGAGGCTGCAGCAGCCGGTTTCTTTAGCGCTGCCACCGGCAGATGCATAGTCCCATGTTTTCATGGTGAGGCCAATTACCTCATACCCTTGCTCATGCAGCATAACCGCCGCTACCGAGCTATCCACCCCGCCGCTCATGGCCACTAATATTCTACCGTGCTTACTCATTTGGGTGCAAAGATAGTGATTAGTTGATTAGTGGTGATTTGATAAGGTTAATTTGGCTTTTGGGTGACGGTTGGGAGTAGGGGTGAGGGGATTGATTATGTGGGTGTAGCGCAGCGGGTAGGTTGCTACACCCTGCTACAAGGCTGCTACGCTAATTTAATGTGTTTGATTAGGTAAAATTTGTAAGTATTTGGATGATAGTGTTATTTTCTTTTTAGTTAAGGTCGATTGGCACACTTTAATTACTACTGTTCATATTCTAGTACGAGGTAAGCACAATCGCTTTATGCACCAGACAACGCAAAAAAACTCCATCAGATTTGGGAATAGGCTTATTTTCTTGATTTAATGAATCTAACAATTTTAGCGTCCAATTCCGCTTTCCGAACTGCGCTAGGTATAATCTCTTTTCTCGTACCAACTTGATTTTTTATAATCTTTTCAAAACTTGCAATCGCGTCAATCAAATGTTTGGTAAAATGATCGTTAAGTTGCTTTATTATCTGTTTTTCTTTGTTTACAATACCTTTTTCGTTATAATCTGATCTTAAAATCGAACTTAAAATAAAACATCCTAAATGATAATTACCGTAGGATATCAAAGTTTTTTTAAATGAATCTAAATTGGGATTCTCCTTTATGTACTCTCTAACACCTTTATTTAACGCAATATCAACTAGCACCGGAATTAAGTATAAAACATAATTGACATTTTTAACATGAGGCGCTGGAAAGACGTCGTCATATGTGCTGATAAACATATTCTTGGGCTGTGTTTTAACTTGAGAAGGCTTAAATAGTATTTGAGATGTATAAAGTTGGAATAACTTCTGAATACTATAGATGTTCTTTTTTCCCTTGTTCCTTAAAAAGTTGATTCTGCGTTCATAGTTTACATCATTTTCTTCAAAATATTTCTCAATTAATTTCTGAATATCATCGTTCGCTCTTAACGAAAATGCCTTAATTGGAGTTTGGGAATTAGTCGTTTCGGTAATACGATAAATGAAATCGTCGTTTTTTGTCTCAATGATTTTTACAAGCACCGAGGTGGAGTCGTTGAATTGCAACGAGTCTTTTTCAATTAACTCAATAGTTTCAGCATTTGTTAAGACGGTCTCTGAGCCTTTCAATTTTAATTCTTCAACGCGCTCTCTGTTTTTTAAAGCCAAATAAATTGCATTCGATGTCTGACATCCATTTACTATTTGGATATTATGAAGCTTGTATTTATTGTTGGGCATCTCATCAACTTTACTACAAGTCATCGTCAAACCGTTATTGTAGCTCCAAAAGAACTTGGACTCTTGTTCGCTAGAGCTTGTTTCGATGATTTTTGAATTCAAATCACTTCTCTTAAAATAATCTCTAATGTTTGCTTCGAAAATTGAGCTTTGATGCCTTCTAACCAACTCAGCGATGTCACGCCCGTTTATAATACTTATATAACCGTTTAGTTTTGTATTGCTATCACTGTCAGTTATATATTTGAAAGTTTTCTGGTACTCTATAACATCTATTACTTCTTGGACTTTAGTATAAGCGTTTATTAAGGCTTGACAATCGGAAATAATGACTTTTGAATTTGTGTATCCATTTTCTTCTAATGTCTTTTTTATATTGACAATTTCTTCATTTAATATAGACTGCGAAGTGATGTTTGATTCTAGCCCGCCAAAAACAATATTACAACGTACTTCTATATTTTCATTAGGATAACTTGTAAAAAGTTTTTCTTTAATCTCGTTTAATACTATCATTCGATTATGAAAGTATAAATTATCTAAATCGGAAATACTTTCTTCAATTAAGCATTTTTGAATTCCTTTATGAAATTTGAGTAAATCTGCTTGAGTTATTCCAGTCCCTCTCTTAAATTGAAATATGTGTATTTTAAATTTAGTATCTTCATTATAATTTTCAACTTCCTCCGGTTGCTCTATAAAATCATTAGAAGCCGTTATGTAAATAGCATCTATGCCAAAGTCATATTTTTCTTCCCTGTAGGATGAGTCTACGATCCCGACCTCTAACTCCGAAATTGCAGTATCCTTGAAAATACTTGCTAATGAATAAAAAACGAATTCAGCTCCTTTTAAAGTGTCACCTTTTACATCTGCCAAAAACTCAGAAAAATTGCTTAAGCTTTTGTTGATATTGGATTCTAGTATTTTAAATATGCCCATAAGATTTGGTTATGTGGTGTAGTCGTAGGATTTTCGCTACGTATTTGTGTTGATAATGTTTATGGTAAACTTTTTAAACTTATCGAATATATTAAGTATTACCAAACCGATACCTATATATTCAAGTTTGCAGCTTTGTCTGACGTGGCTTGCCGTCTAAACATGCGCAACGATGTAGTCAGGTTGTTCTTTTTAATTTCCAAGTTTTGATTTCTTTGATTCCGAGGACGATGCTCATTATGGTCGAAAGAATGCCGAGGTAGTATATTGCGGTATTGAATATAGTATTGAAATTTACGCGGGTATTCCCGTCGAACCAAAGCTTACCTTTTGCGTGGAATTTGATGGTACGGTCGCTGCAACTATCTACGAGAGGGATTACCATAGGCTCGTTGTAAGCTTTAAACTCAGTCATATCCTTGAACAACACTTCTCTTTGAGGATAGAGCATATAAGGAGATATTCCAAAGCTGACACCCCCGCTTGTTTCATTAGAGGAGAGTGTTGAAATATCATGGCTATAAACCGCTATTCCGTTGCAGGAAGGAATCGTGGGCAAGCGCCAAGTTACCACCTCGTACGGCGGCCCGATCATGGCCTGGGGTGACTGAATCTCTGGATGGCGCCGGTAACGTGCCTGCAACTCACGGAATTCGCTATCTCCCAAAATCGAAGAACTGATAGTCAGGCGTCCTTTTGTCCCGTAATAGATAATGGCATGCGTGGGTTCCAGCAAGGATTCTAAGTGCTTTGAGAATACCCTGTTATGCAATATCCGTAATTGGGGTATGACTTTAAAGATCATCAACAGTTTGTTGGATGTATCAGCTAGATTTTTGAGTACAACTTGATGATTTACCCTTAAAATCCCAGATGATACCCATACTTTGACCTCTGGCCCAAACACATCTACCGACGGATTTTCCCACTGTCCACGTTTGTCTTTGTTGGTGTCATAGTCCTCTGTAATCTTAAAACCATAGTTTTCGCGTTCGTACGGGGAATGTAATTTAGTGATTGTTATGTTCGCATCCTTAATCGGCGTAAGCGATGCCACCTTGAATGAATCCGAAGTCATGACTGTGAGATGGTCCGTCGGCGTAAATAAAGTCATAACTTGTACTTTACTGATTGTAGTGTCGCGAAGGATACTGGCCTGATCCAGCGAAGTTACTGGTGACTGGAAAGTGATGTGCGCTACATCGATATTCGCATCTTTTTTTACTACGAGGTATCGTACGCTATATTCCAGGGATGGATTGAATCCCATATCATCAAAGGGCGAAAAGAAATAAAATTGGTTGAGTGAGCCGGGGGTTTGAAAGGCGGTATCCTGTACGGAGAGGTCAAAACCTGCGGTAAAAAACTTGACTCCGCGGTGAGGCCGAGTAATGTAGCAACCGCACAGCGGGCTGATCCGCGTATCAACACTGTCGGCATAATACTGATTAGTGCCGAATTTCATTTCGACTCGATCATTTAGCTGAATCTCCGCGTAGATCTTATCGGTCTGGCTGATCCTAAAGGCGATAATGCCGCAGACTAGCACGATCGTACTAACTGCCGACCAACGGAACGATTTCGAAAATCGCTTGAAAAAAAGGAGTGAGGGTGTGACAGTCGCAGGCTGTCTGTCATGCCTTTGCACCTGAATCACGGCAGGCTGGCTCCTGGCAGGTCTTTTTTGTCGGTTACGGTTCTTATTTCCCAATTGGATAAGGTTTAGCCTAAGTTATTGACTTATATTGAGATATGCAAACCACTGACCGTCTAAGTTCGGAACCTGGACGTACAAAAATTTAGCGGGACGCTTAAATTGGGCCAGGTGCGCGCTACTTAAATAGCGCCAAATCAACAATCCCACCCATAACCCGGTAACCCAACTCGCTTGGATGTAGGTAATCGCCCGATTGGTTGGCAGCTAACATGATCGCCTCATCGTTGGGGTCCCTGATCGCTTTGTCGAAATCAATAACAGCGTCAAAATGCCCGCTGGTGCGGATCCAATTATTAACTGCGTTGCGCGCCGCATCCTTGTAACCGGTGTAATAAAATGAACGCTTAACGGGTGTAATGGTAGCGCCATACACCTTCATTCCCTTCGCATGTGCTTTGGCAATCATTACATCATAAGCGGCAATAAGTTTATTTGCAATATCTGCAGCACCGGTGCTGTCCCTTGTAGCGCCCAGGTCATTTATGCCCTCAAATATAACCAGCCAGCGAACGCCCGACTGCTGAAGTACTTCTCTGTCGAACCGGTCGAGCCCGGAAGGGCCAAACCCTGCCCTAAGCACGGCATTGCCGCCAATACCCATATTAAGCACACCTACCTGTTTGGTAGCGTTGTTTTTGAGCAGCGCCATCTCCAAAATATCCGGCCATCTGTTCTGCTTATCGGTGCCAGATCCGTTCCCGTCGGTAATAGAATCGCCAAAAACAGCTACAGCGCCTGCAGACTTTGATGCTTCCACGTCAATACTTGTTATTGTATACCAATGTTTAGTAGCAACAGCGTCCGTAAAATCGGCATTCGGTGCGGCATGTTCGCCGGCAAGCAGGTACGATGTGGTAAATGATCCGGGATGCCCGGTCATAATTGCAGGTGTTTCGCCATAATAAATTGTAATGGCAACCTCCATTCGCGGTTTCAGATCAAACGCAACCGGGTCAGAAACAATATCGGTACCGGGCTCCATTGTAATCTCTTGCCCGCCATTAAATTTTAAGGTTTTAACAGTGGATTGATCAATTTTATTGCCGCCCGTTGAAACAGCTATTTGTACGGTCTTCATGGTAACCGGGCTTTTGCCGAACAGGTTAGAGAACTTTAACCGCAGCCTTTTGCCGCCTATAGAAACACAAACCACCTGGCGTAAGGTGTTATTGCTGAGGCCGGGGGCAGGCGGCATATTCCTTGCTTCTACAGCCTGAAGCCCGGTACCCCAGGTGCCTACCCAAACTTTAGCTTTGGCTCCCCGCCCAAATGAGTGGGTATGACCCGAAAAACCCGACAAAGTAAGCGTACACAGCAATAAGCACAGCACAAACATTACTTTAAATGTACTTTGAATTGAAGAGGAATATTTAAAAAAAAGGCCGGGATTTAATTGGTTATTATTCATTGCAAGCAATTGTAATTTGCTGCAATATAATGAGTAAGCCGGAAAAATTGGAGTTCTATTATCAAAGTTACAAAAGGGGTGAGGTTCCTGATGTTAGTCCTAATTCCAATGTTAGTCCGGATTTATAAATCCCGGACCAACGTGGATGAGCGGTGTTATGCTACCTCATAAACCAATGCATGTACCCGCAACTACTGCAAGAAAAAAAGGTAGCGGTTCTATCTGTCCATTTCGGGTTTAAGAAAGTGCGGGTAGGCGAGTGCAATTGCTCTGTCCGCATATGGGGTCGGTACTGCAAAATATACAATTATCATTTTATAAGATATTAATAATTAATCTACAAGGAAATTTTGACGCCTGTGTTGCAAAGTGTTGCATGTTTAAACTTTCAATATTTACAAAAAGGTAACACTCAGTCAATTGACAAAAATGATGTTGCAAGTGTTGCAAAGTGTTGTATATATTTCTGCAACACTGTTATTGTATTCACCACACCCCGCACTTGAAACTAACCTTTACTCTTTTGTAATCAATCTTGAAAGCACTACGCCACCCAAACCGTCTTAATATTAACAAACTCGTGTATGCCAAACATACCCAGCTCGCGCCCATAACCCGATTCCTTGATACCACCGAAGGGCAAGCGAGGGTCTGATTTAACCAATCCGTTAACAAAGCATGAGCCAGCCTCTAACTGCGTAGCCGCAATGCGCTCGCCCCGTTTGCTATCAGCGGTAAACACAGCGCCACCCAAACCAAAAACACTATCATTGGCAATGCGGATGGCATCGGCTTCGTCACGCGCGCTAATTATAGCTGCTACAGGGCCAAATAGTTCGTCATCATAAGCTGGCATTCCTTTTTTAACCTTGGTGAGCACAGTAGGCGGGTAGAAGGCGTTTTTACCATCCGGAACTATACCACCTAACAAGCACTTAGCGCCTTTAGTTATAGATTGCT
>Ga0247814_10000263_pt1 | contig 46059 bp, 37 predicted proteins | sample UWRJL179409R1_FD_179947 | JGI IMG/M metagenome (GOLD analysis project Ga0247814, IMG submission 179947) | Plant litter microbial communities from Arlington Agricultural Research Station in Wisconsin, United States - UWRJ-L179-409R-1 | ecosystem: Environmental > Terrestrial > Plant litter >... | reverse complement strand
AAATAATAGTTCTTCCCCAGTTCAAATTCTTGCTGGAATTGGGAGAGCGTCAATTCTTTTTTATTTCCCAAATAGGAAGGCAACGTATAAATTTTCATCCCCGCTTGCAGAAATACATCCATGACCATAACGGGCGTGGTGCCATAGTGGTCGGATGCGCCTTTCCCATGCTCGAATATGACGAGAGGTTTGTCGCGCTTCAACAGTTCGGCAGCGCCTCTTAAAACGCCCAATTCGCCCCCTTCCACATCAATCTTAAGCAAGGCCACCGGAGAGTTGGCCAACACCAGATCATCCAGACGCCGCATCTGTATAGGAATACGTTGCGGATTTACATTTTTGCCATCGTAGTCACGCTCTTTGAGCCCGCTGTAAGCCGGGGCTTCGGGCACATATACGAATTCCGTTTCGCCATCTTCATCGGATAAGGCATAGTTATAAAATGTGCAGGAAGTTTCTGCAAATTGGTACTTCAGCCGCTCAAACAATTGTGGAATAGGTTCAAAACCAATATGATTTCCACCGGGTGCATATTTTAGAAACCATTCCAACACCTCGCCTTTGTGGCAACCCACATCAATACAGTTGGCGTTGGAGGTTAAATGGTTACGTATGATCTGGTATGTCATCCGATCCATTTTTTGGTTAGGCGTTATGTCTATGCCTAACGCAAACATCCATTTTCGTATTGTATCCTTCACCTATCCGTCTTTAAAATGACCTATTCGTTTTCCAATTGGTATTTTCTGCGGACAATGGTTTTGGCAGTGCCGTTTTTTGTTCCAAAAACAAAGCGGCCGCTATGGCCCCACTGATTAATTCTTCTTCGGTGGCCGCTTTCGCAATCACGGTTGGCGTGAAGTAATTCTCCACGAATTTTGTCGTAAAAGAACCATCCCTAAAATCCGCGTGATCTACCGCAAAACGGCAAAACCCGAGTGTGGACTGGATGCCGGCGATATGGTAATCAGAAATGGCCTGCAACATCTTTTCAATGGCCGCTTCGCGCGTATCCGCATGTACGATGAGTTTAGCAATCATCGGATCATAGAATACCGGAATTTCCATGCCTCTTTCAAAACCATCATCTACCCTTACGCCTACTCCTTTGGGGGTGATATATTCTATCAATCTGCCCGTATCAGGCAAGAAATTATTGGAAGGGTCTTCCGCGTATACACGCACTTCAATGGAATGTCCGTTGATTTTTAAATTTTCCTGTTTGAATGAAATCGGCTTGCCAGCGGCAATATTGATTTGTTCGCGTACCAAATCTACCCCGGTGATCATCTCCGTTACGGGATGTTCTACCTGTAGGCGCGTATTCATTTCCAAGAAGTAGTATTCGCCGGTATGGACATCGAAAATAAACTCTACGGTACCCGCTCCTAGATAATTACAGGAACGCGCCACATTGACGGCATCTTCGCCGATACGTCTACGTTTCTCGGCATCGATTACCGGTGAGGGAGCCTCTTCCACCACTTTTTGGTGACGACGTTGGATCGTACACTCACGCTCAAACAGGTATAGATAATTATCATGCGAATCACACAATACTTGCACCTCGATATGCTTTGAATCACCAATGTATCTTTCCAAGAAAACGGAACCGTCTCCAAATGCATTTTTAGCTTCGCTTTGGGCACGTGTCAACGCTTCTTCGAATTCGCTTTCTTCACGTACCACACGCATGCCTTTTCCACCACCACCGGCGGATGCTTTGATTAAAATAGGAAACCCGATCTCTTTTCCTTTTTCCAATGCCTCCTGATAGGATCCAATAGCTTTTTCCGTTCCCGGAACCAATGGGATATCATACGCTTTCACCGCATTTTTGGCCGCCAACTTCGAGCCCATGATTTCCATACTTTCCGGTGAAGGACCAATTAATATGATGCCGGCTTCTTTCAATTGACGCGCGAATGCCGCATTCTCAGAAAGAAAACCATAGCCGGGATGGATAGCATCGGCACCCGTTCTTTTGGCTGCTTCGATTATTTTTTCAGGAATAAGGTAAGATTGGTTTGCGGGCGATGGACCGATGAAGATGGCCTCATCTGCCATGTTTACGTGCTTGGCTCCGCGATCTGCTTCGGAATATACGGCTACAGTAGCGATGCCCATCTCCTTACACGTACGCATGATGCGACATGCTATTTCTCCGCGGTTGGCTATTAATATCTTCTTCATGGAATATGAATAAAAAAGCCCGTTGAATATTCAACGGGCTTCAAAATTAATTTATTTATTGGCATATTTATTTAGACGGGATAAATCCCATCCATATTATGCCAATACTTTTTTCACCAATTCTGCCGCTTCGGCAAATTCGATGGCAGAATATACTTTCAAACCAGACTGGTCTATGATATCTTTTGCTTCTTTGGCATTTGTTCCTTGTAAACGAACGATGATCGGTACAGGGATTTCGCCGATGTTTTTGTAAGCATCAACGATACCTTGGGCTACGCGGTCGCAACGAACGATACCACCGAAGATATTGACAAAAATCGCTTTTACGTTCCCATCTTTCAAAATGATCCGGAATGCTTTTTCAACGCGGGCCGCATCGGCAGTTCCACCAACATCCAAGAAATTGGCCGGACTTCCACCAGAGATAGCGATCAAATCCATAGTAGCCATAGCCAAACCGGCTCCGTTTACCATACATCCTACGTTGCCATCCAATTTCACGTAGTTCAATCCATAGCTATCAGCTTCCACTTCGGTGGGGTCTTCTTCCGAAGTATCACGCAAAGCAGCCAATTCCGGGTGACGGAATAATGAGTTATCGTCCAACGTTACCTTCGCGTCCACCGCGATGATTTTATTATCGGATGTCTTCAAAACCGGATTGATTTCGAACATGGCAGAATCAGACTCGATGTATGCTTTGTACAAAGAAGCCACGAATTTGGTCATCTCTTTTACCGCTTCGCCAGACAAGCCTAAGTTAAAGGCAATCTTACGCGCTTGGAAAGGCTGAAGGCCCGTTGTTGGGTCAATCGTTTCTTTGAAAATTAATTCAGGTGTTTTTTCGGCAACCTCTTCGATGTTCATTCCACCTTCCGGAGAATACATGATGACGTTTTTACCACGGCCACGATCCAACAGAATGCTCATGTAGAACTCCTTTGGCTCAGAATCACCTGGATAATACGTATCCTCGGCAATGAATATTTTGTTTACTTGTTTTCCTTCGGCAGAAGTTTGAAGTGTAATCAAACGGTTGCCCAAGATATTTTGGGCGATGGTTTGCACGTCTTCGATTTTTTTGGCCAAGGCCACACCACGTTGCTCGGTTCCGGCAATTTTACCTTTACCGCGTCCACCGGCGTGAATTTGAGCTTTCACCACCCAAATAGGGGTGTTGGTTTCAGCCTGTAATTTCTTTGCTGCTTCTACGGCCTGTTCAGGCGTATCGGCAACAATACCGCGCTGTACGCGTACTCCATATTTCTGAAGTATCTCTTTACCTTGGTATTCGTGTAAATTCATCTCAAATTTTAATTGCGCTCAAAAATATAGGTTTTAAAACAAAATGGGCAATGTTTTTAATAAAAAAGAGGCCATCCGAACGGATGGCCTCTTTTTACTTGTATTTAAGCCTGATTATTTGCGAACCATGCGGATCACTTTCGTGAATTCGCCGTTGCTTACTTTAACTGAATAAATACCAGATGCGAAAGTTGTTGCATCCAATGTCACTTGGTTCACACCAGCTGCGATGTTTTTCACCAAGATAGTTTTGCCTGTTACATCAATCACGCTGATAGTGGTTTCACCACCGTTTACGCCGCTAAATGTTACGTTGAATGTACCACTTGTCGGATTCGGGAATAAGGACACTTCCATCAAAGTGTTTTCCTCTATGCCGGCATTGATTACGTTCACTGGCGTTGGTCCAAAAATAGCCGAACCACACTCATTGGTTACGGTAAGACTTACGCTATAACTACTTGCCAATGAATATACATGCGTTGGATTGGCATCCGTAGATGAATTGCCATCTCCAAAGTTCCACAAGTAGCTTGTTCCATTGGTCGATGTATTGGTGAATATGGCAGCAAGTCCCACAGAAACTGAAGTAAAGCTAGATGTAGGCAAAGGTTTGTTGACAACCGTAGCCGTATCCCTGAATGATCCACAGCTTGATGTAGCAGTAACCACATACGTTCCTGCGTTAGCAGTCGTAATTTGTGACGCTGAACCGCTGGCTGGAGTCCAGCTGTAAGTTACGCCACTCACTGCCGTGTTACCGATCGTTACTTGTTCAGATGGGCATTTTAGGAATTCGTCGGCCACCAATAAGTTGTTGGCATCTCCCGCAAATTCGTCAGCACCGATATCAGGTGTAGTACCTCGTGCATCACCGTCAATATCTACCGTGATGTAAGCCAAGGGCAAACCAGCACCATTCAATGCTGGCGCACAGGTGTGAAGATCTGAACCGTTGAAACCTGGATTAACGCTTACTGAATTGGCACCGAAGCCGGCACCTTGCAATGCGGCAAGTGTCGCATAGTTGCTTCCTCCAATATTTCCTAAAGTTGCACCAAAGAAGTTGTTGTTTGAAGACGACTCGATGGAGTTTGCGTTGGTAGACTTCAATACCGGAGCGGCACCGAAGCTGGCCACGTTATTGTTTATGATATTGATGCTGTTACCGCTAGCTACATTGATGGCTGCATGGGCTGTATTTTTACTACGGAATGAAATGCTATTGTTTGCAATAACAATATTACCTGTCAACAAACCATACTCTTCAACATAAATAGCAGAACCTACACCAGCAACCGAAGAGTCTTCGCCGGAAATAAAGTTATTTGAAAACTCAAGCGGAGAACTTGCTCCAGGTATGTCACTCAATAATAAACCATAACCAGGTGCAGTCATGTTAATTTTGTTGCCGGTTATCTTACCGCCACCAAAAGCATTGATTACCTGCATACCGGATGTAGTTCCCACTACCGTACGGCCTGTTAAGATATTGTTTGTGATTTTCAGCGATTGTGTATTGTATGTCAATAAGCCCAATAATGCATATTTAGACATGCTGTTGTTTTCAATCACGATGTTAGACTGGAAGTCGCCATCTTCAATTTCTAAATCGATGGAACGTTGACCACCGATGAATTGGTTGTCGTGGATCCACAAATTGTCGTAATCGGTACCACCATCATAACTAGTGCTTAAAAGTGTTCTGTCGAAATCGCCGCTCGTCAATGCCATCGCTGTATCACTAGAGAAAATGTTATTGTCAAATTCTAAGTGGTGCGCATTGTTTGTGATGTCCACAACAGCTGCATAAGTTGTACCGGTAGAATTCAAGGTTAAATTGCGGACAGTATAGTAGCTACCCCCATCAAAACGGAAAACATAATTGGCTGCGCTCACGTTAGCAAATGAGTAAACTACATCCGCTGCATTTCCGCTAGCCGACTCAATAACAACTAATTTACCAGGACCTGCACCTGTATATGGAGACAATACATGCTGTGTATTATAGGTACCGGATGCTACCTGAAAGTTTACGGTATCACAAACCCCACGCACATACAAGTCTTCCAATGCCTCGTCTAAGTTGGCGTAGTTTCCACTGCCACCTACGGTTTTAATGCCCGATAAAGACGTGAATACCCTGCGTCCCTTTTGGTTATTAAATGCGAATACAGGATCTTCTACCTGACCATTCGGTAACGAAACCGTTACCGAGATAGTGTCGTCATCATTTAATGTATAACTTACAGGAACCTGAACCTCCAATGTTTGCCCAGGTGCTACAGAACCTGTCCATGGATTGGCTACTGTAGAAATGTTGAATCCGTTTATGTTTACTGCAAAATTAACTTGGGTCAATGGGTCTGAACCTAAGTTTTGCAGGTTTACCCAGATTTGATTTCCCAATGAACATGGAGAAATACCCGGACGTGTGATAGCGGTAATGCCCGCTTCGTTTGCCGGGGGAGGAAGAACATTTAATGTATAATCTTCCGCTTCACCATAGACAGTGGAAATACATGGACCTGTTGTTGACGTGTTGGCTACCATAACCCTCAATCTGGTATTACCAAGTACTGCAGATGTTGGCACTGCGATATCAATCGTTTGTGTTCCGGGAGCACTTGCTCCCGAAGCGATTACGTATACCTCACCGGCGTCATTCAGTACACCGTTTTGGTTCCAGTCGATGTAAGCACGTACATAATCGCCAGCGTCTGCGAAGTAACTTACGCTAAGTGAGTGGGTATTTCCAGCAATCACGTCAGCCGTTTGTGCAGTATAGTTTACCGGTCCGCCAACTGTTCCAGTTGTCGTATTATTAATGGTACCGATGGTCACATTTGTAATTTTCTCATCGTTCGCATTGGTAAAAGCAGATGAGCAATAGCAGGATGAAAATGGGCTTACACCCACCGTCACCGCACTCGAAAATGCTGAGTCGGTACCATTTGTACAAATTATTTTTCTTCTAAAATTAGTTTGCGCCGTTAGGGTGGAGGTATAACTGGCTGAAGTCGCCCCAGAAATGTTAGTCCACACGATAGCGTCGGGAGAGCTTTGCCATTGATAGGTTAAGCCAGAACCCGTAGATGAGCCAGACACATTAATTGAAAAAGTAGCAGAAGGACATACACTAGCAATTGAAGCGGCAGCTGTACCACCAACTGGCGCACCTGAACATGGAGCTGAGCTCGCTTCGAAACGAATTCTTGGTAAATTAGTTGTCGAACTCACCAAAGCAGGAGTACAAGCATCTGAAGAATTGTCAATATTGTAACGCATGTTTGAATTATAACCAACAGATGTAAACCATTCCGTTGTTGCATTTCCACTACCTGCTCCCCCATTGGCATTATTGTAACAAATTTCAATCAAGATGTTTGAACTACCATCCCACGTAAAATTGTTATCTAATACAATATCATTCCATCCCACAACCGGAGTAACAGAATAAGGCAACTTAACTACTGTTAGTCCAGTTTCTGTTCCTGTTACAGAAGTCGAAGCTGTCAACTTCATCTTCACCGAATATTGATTTAATGTAGGGCATGAATTCACATTTATTACATTATACCCTATTTTACTAATAAGTGCAGAAGCCGGCAATCCTGATGCAGAAAGTTGTGCGACAGTATATAAATACTGTTGACGGTTACCACCAAACCAACCCGGAAATGAAGCTGGATAGGATGTGGCTCCATTTCCAACACCGGTTGCTGCTCCAACCGTATACGTTTGTGCCATTCCTGAACTGAGGAGCACAAATAATCCAAGTAGTGTAAACATCCACTTAGAAATTTTGTAAAACTTTAATTCCATAATTTATAAATAACGTTTGTTAACTTTCTGAAATAACAAAAAAAAAATCTTATACGCTATTTTATGTTAAATAAATGTTCACACAATGGTATGCTGACAGATAAAATGAAAAATAAAATACTGAATATCAATAAAATAAAATATAATATAAAATGATAAAAAAGCCATTCAGCCAAAGCCAATGCGGTTTCATACATAAAATGTATAAACAAATGACAATCAATTAGATATAATAAAAATAATGACCTATCATTAAATTTAAGACAATTTGATAAGAATAAACTATTTCTTAACAACTACATCTTAGCTAATCAAAAATTATTTTATTACTTCCCGACCCTTTTTAATCCCAAAGCCCCTAATTTATGCTCAGGATCTACTCGTACGGCATTTTCAAAATCCTGCCGGGCAGCCGATTTATTTCCCTTTAATTCATATGCCCTACCTCTATTATAATATGCATCGGCATACCGCTGATCCATTTTAACCACTTCGGTAAACCATTGGATGGCCTCGTCATAATTTTCCAGATAAACCAGATTAATATATCCCTTATTATACAAGGCTGCCGCATTTTGTGGACTCACTTTCAACATATTGTCGTAGTTCATCATGGCTTCTTCGTATTGGCCATGCTCCTGGTAGAAGTATCCCAATGCATAATGCGCCTCAGGTTTCTCTGGGTTTACGCGAATCGCATTATTAAAATAGCTTACGCATATGGGATCATTTTTAGCCGAAAAAATCAGGCCCAACTGCATATGCGCATGATAATATTCAGCATCCTGCTCCACACAAGTTTGGAAACTACTGACGGCCATGGCTGTATCTTTCATTTCAATGTAAGCCATTCCCTTCAGAAAATATCCTTTGCCCAAAAACTGGTTTATCCTCAGGGCTTTATTCACGTTTTCAAAAACTAGTGGATAATCCTGTAGGTATAGTTGGAACTCTGCATATTTCAATAATGCATCAGTATTCTCGGGCTCCAGCCGTAGGGCATTGGAAAGATTTATTTTTACTTCCGGAATCCTACCCGTCATGAAATTGAAATCGGACAGGAGATTGAAATATTTAGCTTTGGTAGAGTCCAGTTGAATTGCTTTTTCGATATCCGCAGTTCCTGAAAACACGTTTTGGTTTTCAAAATGATATTCGGCCCGCTGAAAGTAGAGTTCCGGATTATCATCATCTTCGGCGATCAATAAATCTAAATTAGACAATACGCTTAACGTATCCCCAACGTTGGAGGCTGTCACTTTTTTTCCATCACCGCATGATGATATGGTTACTGATAAACAAACAAAAACTATAAATAACAAATATGTTAACCGATGACTCATGCCGTGTGGATTTACACGCAAAGGTAATTTTTGGATGCAAGGGGGCAAAGAATACTTTTTGCCTTTTATCGGATAGTTTCCTTTTTTAGGCTGTAAGCTAATTGTGATGTGATGCCCGATAGAATGACATACGATGTAAATAAATAAAATCCGATTTGCGGTACGGCTGAGATATTAGCCATGCTTTCCGCCGTTAAAAAAGCGATGAGTATACTTATCGCGAATACATCGGCCATTGCCCATTTACTGATACTGAACATCCACCGCGCCACTACATGCGAATGTCGGCTGCCAGACAGTGAATAAGCCAACGAAACCGTCTTTACTATTGGCACCAAAATACCGAAAAATGTAATCAATAAGGCTGGAAATAAGTTCCCATCCTCGCTTAATTTCTGGATAGTTCCCAACAGGCTACGTGTTTCATCCAATACCGTTTGTTGCCCTATGATGGGAGCACTGAACGAAATCTTCAGGCTTAAAAGCGGAAGTATCCACCCGGCTACCATAAGCACGGTGGATACTCCCAATAAAATCCAGACTAATATTTTTTTCATCTACTATTTCTTTTTGAGTGCGTTGGCATATACGGCCTCCTTCACTTTGCCTTCCAATTCCTCTGCCAACTCGGGATTATCCCCTAACAATGCTTTTACCGCGTCTCTTCCTTGGCCAAGCTTGGTATCTCCATAACTAAACCAGGAGCCCGATTTTTTTACGATGTTGAGGTCTGTAGCCATGTCAATAATCTCGCCGGTTTTTGAAATACCTTGTCCGTACATGATGTCGAATTCTGCCTGGCGGAATGGTGGCGCCACTTTATTTTTCACCACTTTTACTTTGATGCGGTTACCAACGATTTCGTCGCCATCCTTAATCTGGGCCAAACGGCGGATATCGATCCGGATAGAACAATAGTATTTCAAGGCATTACCGCCCGTGGTCGTTTCGGGATTACCGAACATCACTCCTATTTTTTCACGTAACTGATTGATGAATATTACCGTACAATTGGTTTTGCTGATGGAAGAGGTCAATTTACGCATGGCTTGAGACATCAAACGCGCATGTAGTCCCATTTTTGAGTCGCCCATTTCGCCCTCCAATTCGCTTTTTGGAACCAAGGCGGCCACGGAGTCAATCACGATGATGTCGATGGCACCTGAACGGATGAGATTATCGGCAATTTCCAATGCCTGCTCACCGTTATCTGGTTGAGAAATCAATAGGTTTTCGATATCCACCCCTAATTTTTCGGCATAAAAACGGTCAAATGCGTGCTCCGCGTCAATAAATGCCGCAATACCGCCACGTTTTTGGGCTTCCGCGATGGCGTGGATTGTCAAGGTCGTTTTACCGGATGATTCCGGGCCATATATTTCGATGACACGTCCGCGTGGATAACCGTTCACGCCCAAAGCAAGATCCAATGACAAAGAACCGGACGGAATAATTTCCATCGGTTCAATGGCATTATCTCCCAATCGCATGATAGTTCCTTTACCGTAAGTTTTATCCAGCTTCTCTAACGTTAGTTTCAAAGCCTCTAGTTTCGATGATTTTTCGTCTTTTGCCATTTTTTTTGTCATTATTTCGGCATAAATTTAGTCAAAGAATTATATCCTCCAAAAAAATGTGAGCAAGTTTTAAACATCTCCACAAATTTATGCCCTAAGGATTTGCCGCTTATATATTATACATGTGAAATTGGAAGGATAGATTCCAATTCCAATCCGACCAAAACATTATTCTTTATGCCAAGATTTGTTTCGTGTGGTCCTTGGTATCTACTTTGTCGATAATTTTTTCAATTTTTCCCTTTTCATCAATGATGAAGGTCATCCTGTTTACGCCCATGTATTTACGCCCGTACATGCTTTTTTCTATCCAAACGCCATAAGCTTCGGATGTCGCCTTCTCGGTGTCGACCAATAGGCTGAATGGCAATTCAAATTTGGTGATGAATTTTGTATGCTTCTTTTCATCATCCGGACTCACACCTAATATTTGATAACCCGCCTTTTGAATGGCATCGTAGTTATCGCGTAAGTTACATGCCTCTGCTGTACAACCCGGTGTATCATCTTTCGGATAAAAATAGAGCACTAATTTTTTGCCTTTGAAATCGGACAATGAAACTTCTTGGCCGTGTTGGTCTTTTCCTTTTATTTCGGGAGCCTGATCCCCTACTTTCAAATGTGACATATTTTTTTTGTTTAAATGTTCGGTTGTCCTCGTATTTAGTTATTTGAGTTGTTAGTGTTGTTATTTAAGGTCTATTCTCTTCGTGTTGCTGAATGGTTGCCTTCAAGCACCTCAAAGCTTTTCCAAATTTTCAAATCTCAATTTTCACTTTTCAATTTTAAATCCCATACCATCACAGCCGCATCATCGCCCACGGAAACAAGTTTGCCGTTTTCTTTGAGGTATATAAAACTGTTGACGGAATTTTTATGTCCACGCGTATCTACCCGATTGATCCTTTTCAATACTTGTAACGTTTCTAAATCCCAAATTTTGATGGTTTTATCGCGCGAGCAAGTGATGAATATACCGAGTTCTTTCCATACCTGGATTTGATAAATCGCATAATTATGGGCAGGAATATCTTCTAGCAATAGTGGGGTTCCTAAGCTGATGTCCCATAATTTCAAACGGGCATCGCGGCCTCCGGTCATCAATACGTCATCAGACAATTGCACTATCGTATTAGCGGCTTCCTGGTGTGCATGCCACTCCATCACCAATCTGGGTGATGAAAATACATCGGAAAATCCGCGCACTATACCATCTGCGGAAGCCGTATATAATAATGCCGCACTTTCCGAATAATATAATCCGCGTACTTTTTGGTCAGAGACCTTAAACAGTTGGATGGTTTTTAGCGAATCAATGTCTATCACGGCAACGGTTCCATCCCCGCCGGAAGTGTATATTTTATCGTTTGATTCAATGATGGAAAATACGCCTTTATCGTGATTCTTGAATAGTTTGCTTTCCTTTTTCAGCACGGTGTCTATCACATGTAGTCCACCATCTTCCCTACCTGCCCAAACGCTTTTGTTCCCATGGCAGTATAACAAACTAAAAATAGGGGCCTGAACTTGCGCCAACGCTCCGGACGAGGTGCTATTTTCGATATCCCAGCGCGCGATGATGCCATCGCTACCTGCCGTATAAACATGGTTAGTTATATCGGCCAGAGAAACCGCATAAACGGCACCTTGATGTCCGTTCATCTGCGCGTACTTTTCGGCAGTTGCGGTCATGTTCACGGTTTATTGTTTTTCCAGATAGTACGATTTGGAAAGCGTGAACGGCTGGCCGCTGGCTCGTTTGCCCAAAAAGAATTCGTCGTTGATGGTTTTCATTCCATCGCCCGTTACCGTAATTTTATATTTTTTCCCGCCTTCCAACGTCAAGAAATAATTACCATTTTCATCTGAATCGGTTTTGGCCACTTCTGCCCCAGCCTCATCAAACACCGCAATAGTGTATGTAGATTCGGAAGAACCCGTGGTGCCGGTTACCGGATTAATCAGTTTACCTTTCAATACTGATAAAACGCCGCCCCCTGTAGCCACAGCGCCTTTTTGTCCATCGGCCAATTGATAGTTTTGCAGATCGATTTCGTAGATATCGTAACGCCCCAAGCCGCCCGGACGCACAGCCGCCAAGAAGGCTTTTTTACCGTCAGCCGAAATCGTGAAATGGATTTCGTCGCCTATGCTATTGATCGGGTAACCTAAATTCACAGGCTCCGTCCATTGCCCATTGATCAATTCTGTTTTAAATATATCATAACCGCCCATGCTTTTGTCGCTGTTGGACGAGAAGAAAATCGTTTTCCCGTCTGGATGCACGGTCACGCTGATCTCGTCATATTTGGTGTTGACTACCGCACCCAAATTTATGGGCTTTTTCCATTCCTTACGGTTTAAGCGTTCGCACATCCAAATGTCTCCGCTGCCTAATGATTTCCCGTCAGGCCTCTCTGAAACGTAATACAATATTTTTCCGCCAGGCGCCAAATAGGCCGACGTTTCAAAATAAGATGAATTAAAAGCACCTTCAAATTCGCGTGGTTTATTCCACTCCGAGGCATCGCCTTTGGTCCGGGAGAACCAAATGTCTCCGCTTCCAGTATTATCACCAACATTTTTGTAGATAAAAATGGTGTTCCCATCCGGTGAGATGCTCATGTTGGCTTCGTGGCCTGCAGTATTCATCTTCGTGAGGTTTTCGGCTTCGCCCCATTTTCCGGTTACGGTATCTAAACGACTGATCCATACATCCTGGTAGGGCATGCCATCGTTCGGATCTTCTTGTCCGCCGATATTAGAATTCCTGCGGGAAGTAAATACGAGTAAGTCTCCTTCGGTATTTAAAGATGGGGCTACATCATCAAACTCATCGTTAATTTTTTCGCCCATATTATGGAAAGTAGCATTCACGGGAGTTGCTATATACTTTTTGGCATTCTCCATCTGCGCAATATAATATTCGGGGGTAAAGCCTGACGTATACATTGGATTCTTCCCTCCGGCGGCCACATACTTCCTTAAATAAAACAAGGCACTATCAGGGTTTTGAACACCCATATAAGCACGACCTTTCCAAAAATCGATATCTTTAAAATGTTCCAACTGATCCGCCGCGGCGGTCATGATTTGATCAAAACCCAATTGATAATTTCTCGCGTTCAAGTTTCCCATTCCCGCATAATAATTGAACGATGAATGGGTCGGATTTCCCGTCAACACCCTTTCTGCCGCGTTGGCGGCATTTTGCCAATTTTCCTCTCCCAAATAGCGTTTCACCTGCTCCATGGCCATGAATTCGCTTTTCTTAGGATTTTGGGCAAAAACGCCTATGGATGTGGTTAATAAGAAGGTAGATGTGATGATAATCCTGCCGATCATTTCAAAATAGTTTTGATGGGTTCAATGTATTGTTTTTTGTTGTGAGGAACAAAAGTCAAGCCGAAATTTTAGAACCGGGATGCAAGCCAAGACCTTGATTCTTGTTTCCAGATTCTTTTATTTTACGGATAAACCTCTTTGTTGTACGATTTCAACGTATTCTTCATCAGCGACACGATGGTCATGGGACCTACACCGCCCGGTACGGGTGTTATGAACGAGCATTTAGGCGCCACGGATTCGAAATGCACGTCGCCAGCCAAGCGAAATCCCGATTTTTTGGATTCATCCGTCACGCGGGTAATACCTACGTCAACTACGACGGCACCCTCTTTTACCCATTCGCCCTTAACGAATTCTGGTTTCCCGATGGCGGCAATCACGATATCTGCGGAGCGTGTGATTTCCTCGATGTTTTTTGTACGGCTGTGACATAACGTCACCGTGCAATTTCCGGGATTGGTGTTTCTGCTCAACAACAGACTCATCGGTGTTCCCACAATATTGCTACGGCCCAATACCACACAATGCTTGCCTGATGTTTCGATATTATATCTCGCCAACAGCTCCATGATTCCAGCCGGAGTGGCGGATACAAATGTGTTCAATCCCAACGTCAAACGCCCCACATTTTGAGGATGGAAACCATCCACATCTTTACGGGCATCCACGGCTTGTAACACCTTGTCTTCCGAAATATGTTTGGGCAACGGTAATTGCACGATGAAGCCGTCCAACGATTCGTCGGCGTTCATATCGGCGATGGTTTTGAGTAATTCATCTTCCGTAACGGAAGCGTCAAAACGGTGCATGGTGGATTTAAAACCGACCTCTTCACAAGCTTTGATTTTGGCGGCCACGTATGTTTCCGATGCACCATCGTTACCAACAAGTACCGCGGCCAAATGGGGCGCACGTTTACCGGCGGCAATCAACGCATCCGTTTCTGCCTTGATTTCTAGTTTGATTTGTTGGGATGTGGCCTTGCCATCTAATAACGTCATGGGAAAATTCAATTATATAAAAACGTGTAGGGACAGGCTCGACCTGTCCCTACACGCTAAAATCAATATCTAATGTCTAACATCTAATGTCTATCGTTGTTTTGGCATATTCCGCATCATCTTCGACATTTGATTTTTGTCGCTCATCATGCGCATTACTTTACGCATATCGTCAAACTGCTTGATGAGTTTGTTTACCTCCTGTATGTTGGTACCCGAGCCTTTAGCGATGCGTTGGCGACGGCTGCCGTTCAATAATTGTGGATTGTGGCGTTCTTCCTGCGTCATGGAATAAATGATGGCTTCGACGCTTTTGAAAGCATTGTCGTCCAAGTCGATATCCTTTACGGCTTTGCCCACACCCGGTATCATGCCCATCAAATCTTTGATGTTACCCATCTTTTTGATTTGGTGGATTTGGCTCAGGAAGTCCTCAAAATCGAATTGGTTTTTCGCAATTTTCTTTTGGAGTTTTTTCGCCTGCTCCTCATCAAACTGTTCTTGCGCACGTTCTACCAAGGAAACGATATCACCCATGCCGAGGATACGGTCCGCCATACGCTCCGGATAGAAAATATCCAATGCTTCGGGCTTTTCGCCGGTACCCACAAATTTGATGGGCTTGTTTACCACCGATTTGATGGAAAGTGCCGCACCACCACGTGTATCACCATCTAATTTGGTCAATACCACGCCGTCGAAATTCAAACGGTCGTTGAAGGCTTTGGCGGTATTCACTGCATCCTGGCCCGTCATGGCATCTACTACGAACAGGATTTCGTCGGGATTGACGGCCGCTTTTACTTCGGCTATTTCGTTCATCATCTGCTCGTCCACTGCCAAACGGCCCGCGGTATCGATGATGATGACGTTGTGACCGTGCAGCTTGGCTTCCGCAATGGCGGCCTTGGCAATGGCTACGGGACTTTTATTTTCCTTGTCGCTATATACTTTTACGCCGATTTGCTCGCCCAGCACATGGAGTTGGTCGATGGCCGCGGGACGATAAACGTCGGCCGCCACGAGCAACGGAGATTTGTTACGTTTTGTTTTGAGGTGATGGGCCAACTTACCGGAGAAAGTGGTTTTACCCGAACCTTGTAAACCCGACATAAGAATAATCGTAGGATTATTTTTCAGGTTGATGTCTGTCATGCTGCCGCCCATGAGCTCTTTGAGCTCGTCGTGCATAATTTTCACCATCAACTGGCCTGGAGAAACGGCCGTGAGTACGTTCTGGCCCATGGCTTTTTCTTTTACCGTTTCGGTAAATTCCTTGGCCGTTTTGTAGTTCACGTCGGCATCGAGCAGGGCGCGGCGTACCTCTTTCAAGGTTTCGGCCACGTTGATCTCGGTAATCTTTCCTTGTCCTTTCAGCAGCTTGAACGAACGTTCCAGCTTATCACTCAGATTCTCAAACATGCAATTTGGTTATGAGGGGCAAAGATAGGAAAATGGGTGAAGAGTGAGAGATTAGTGGGCAAGACTTTGATTTTAGATTAGTTTTAAATATAAATGGTTGCTATATTTTAATCAAGTAACTCTTTTTTAGGCCACCATCAGTTAAATAAACATACCTTTCTCCCCAGATACGGTGCAACTCATAAGTGAATTGGGAATGATCGCACATTATAGGTCCTTTATTACAGCTATTCAGTGGTTTTATTAAACTATTATTTTTATACGAATACCACCTTTCAAGCACCTCATAATATTGTCGGGGCATTTTATCTTCATTCGGTTTTTCTGACCATTTGTGAGTGTGACTGACCTCCATTTTATCATTGATGAACAATAAATCTTCGCCAAAAGTATCTATGGTTGCAAATACACCTTCATCATCACACACCTTTATATACAAAGGCCAAACGCTTTGATAGTCTGGCAACTCATAATTCCTTCGATAAAGGAACGGGACGGGGTAAGCCTTTTGAGCAATTAACTCTCCATCCAACCCATAGCGAGAAAATACAGCCGTAAGTTTATCAAGACTTTCGATGGGTATGGATTTAGTAAAAATGACAATGGTATAATATCCTGCCAATTTTTCATCCTCATAATGCCCATACAGCTTTGCATTTAAACATAAATTATCCTTTAATGTATATGGAGCCAACTCTACATGTTTCAGAATTTCTCCTTTTACAAAATTGAATTCTATGATATGCCCGAATATTTTATCCATCACACCTCCAATTCTATAAATTACCTTTTCAGGATATTTATTATCTATGGGATAAGTCGTTTTAGATAACCCAGCATAATCTCTTTTAATTAAACGTTTACCTTTATCTTGCCGCGATTTTACCAGTAAATCGGCATCATTGAGAGGTACAACAACTTCATGCGATTCTATAAGTTCTCGTAAATTCTTCTTACCAACCGGAGGAGTATATGATGAAAATTTCGTTTTTTCAGGATAAACATTATAATAATCACTTGGCATGTAAATGATATATTTCTGGTTCTCGCCATCAATATATTCAGCATAATCGTTTTCTGTATGGGAGCCAAAAGATGTTTTAAAATCAGTTTCAGAATAATTTATTCTATTTAAGTCAACATCGTAAAAAACAGGTGCTACATTCTTTTCTGTAGAGATTATTTTAAATATTTTATTTGCATAATCAATTTCAAATTGATCATATTTGCTTAGTTCAATTTCACTTATCTTATTTTGGGAATAAGAACTAAATTGTACTAGGAACAGCGTACTAAAAAAGGTTACGGTTATAAATAATTTCATTTGATAAGTCATAAGTAATTTTAAGGTTGGTGAAACAAAGCTATTATTAAAATAATAACTAAGCCTTTTTCGTCAAAATTTTCTCTGCTGTATATACCTGCAGGGCAAAAAAATTATGTAAAAACCATTTAAATACAGGGACTTTTTAAGAGCGGATCGTACAATTTCACCTTTTCCCACGGTATCTCTACCGATAAAATTGAGGTGTTATACACTTACGAAAACGAAAACAACCGTATAGCGATTATACCAAGTTCACCATCAGCAATGCACAGAACGTAACTTGTAAAGCATGCGTAATTATTACTATGCTAACCATACGCCTATATTAACACCGGAAGGAAACTACGTGGCCAGATGCCAATCGTTTACCCCTGAATATGCCAATACGATATACAACAACGGATACTTAAGTGATTTATATATGTATATGCCTTACGACGAGATCAATATTCCCGTGGGTACTTATGACCTTAAATTTTTTGTGGCCCTTTTCAATGATAATAAACAGTTTGCGAAAAGCGGATGGTACGACGCACAGTTTTCTAGATAGCAAAACTTGAAGGAGACATAACTATCTTTTGCACCTTTCTGAAAATACCTTGTAGGCCATCAATGTGGCTGAATTACGCGGCAAAGAGGTGCTGAAGCTATTATAAATCCTTTCAACAAAAAATTTGCACTTTTAATAATAAGTGTATATTTATAAATCAATGACCACAAAACGTGAAGCCGAAATCACATCAAAAACGGGGCGAAAACCGAAAAGCCTTACGAATAGGGAACAATTAAACCGTTAACTCATATGAATTGGTACTTAAAAGTCTTAAAAGAAAATTACGCCAACTTTAATGGCCGGGCAAGACGTAAGGAATATTGGATGTTTTTCCTTTTCAACCTTATTTTTGCTGCTGCAGCCATGATTATTGACAATGTGACCGGACTGGCCATGGAAAAGGTGGGTTATGGCCCTTTCTATGGCATCTATGCATTGGCTACGCTTATTCCGGGCCTTGCCTTGGCCGTAAGAAGACTGCATGACGTGGGCAAAAGCGGCTGGTTTTTACTTATTGCGCTCATCCCGATTATTGGAGGAATCTGGTTGTTTGTCCTAGTGGTAACCGATAGCCAACCCGGTAGCAACGAATATGGCCCCAACCCGAAGGAAGAGCCAGTATTAGCAGCCTATTAAAAAGAACTTATCAATCTAACATTAAAAAAGTCTGAATCTATGATTCGGATTTTTTTTGTGAATTAAACCAGGGTGGTCTCAATCCAAAAAATTGCAAATCCTACGCCCGAATTTTGTTCCTTTGCCATATCCATGTCGCTATACATCGCATCACTCAACTCAGGCAGTAATGGTAATTGTTACTATATAGGTAACGATAGCGAAGCCGTGCTCATCGATGCTGGAATTTCATGCCGCGAAACGGAGAAACGTATGGCACGTTTGGCCCTTTCGATGGCGCAGGTGAAAGCGATTTTTATTTCACACGAACACAGCGACCATATCCGGGGCTTGGATGTATTAAGCCGCAAATACTCGCTTCCAGTTTACATCACGGAAAAAACACTGCTCTATAGTGGATTACCTTTGGCGGAAGAGCGTATACGGATACTCAAGCCGTACTATCCCGTAGCCGTTGGCGAACTTTCTGTACAAGCCTTCCCCAAAATACATGATGCGGCTGACGCCACCAGTTTTATGGTAACTGGAAAAGGAATCAATATTGGCGTAATGACAGACTTGGGAGATGTATGCAAACATGTGCTGATGCACTTCAAAAAATGCCATGCCACATTCCTAGAAGCGAATTATGACGAAGAAATGTTGCAGAACGGCCGCTACCCATATCATCTAAAAAAACGCATTAGTGGCGGGAGGGGACACTTGTCTAACCGACAGGCATTAGAACTTTTCACCCGGCATAAACCTGCTTTTATGAGCCATGTATTGCTTTCTCATCTTTCCGCCGATAACAATAACCCGGAGCTCGTGCAGCAATTATTCTCCGAACAGGCAGGTAATACGGAAGTTATCGTGGCTTCACGGCATGTTGAAAGCGCCGTATATACCATTAAGAACAATGGCTTTGTAGACCATACGCTTCATCATGCCCAATTGATGCGCACCGAACAATTGTCCTTATTCTAATTGAATATAACTAGTATTTTGTTATAATAAAAAAGCCACCGACACATCAGATGCATCGATGGCTCTTGCGGTACATGAAAAAAATCGGTTAATTTTTCACAAATTTTAAAGTCAGCATCCTCCCGCCTTTGCCTTTTAATTGAACGAAGTAGAGCCCGGGAGAAAAAGTCTCCACGCCCAATTCCACATATTTATTCTGTAGACTTTTACCCGTCAATAAGACGCGACCGTTTATATCCAATACCTTATATTCCGTATCGGTAGCCAATGCTTCTCCTGTAATACGTAGCAGGTTATCGGCTGGGTTTGGATACAGCTGCAATGATTCCAATGTAAATTCTTCATTCGATAATACATCCATTACGCAAGGCAATGCATTGTCGTCATACCATTGGCGGAGTATTTTATTTTGTGTTCTATTTAATTCCACCCGCTCCGGAATGGTTGCCGTAGAATCAAAGGTTGAGATAAGCCCTAACACTACCTTTACACTTTCACCGGGAGATAGCGTAAATGGACCACTGGCACCTACACCTCGAACATCGGTAGGTAGAGCAGGCAAGCAAGATGGGCAAGGATGTTGCTGTTTCCACTCAAAACCGGGATTAACATAACCAGTACCTTGGTGGGCAGCGTCCGATGCTCCAGGGAACATATATTTAGCGTCTAGGCTGGTAGCACCGTTACCGCCAGGAAATCCCGTACCCCCAAAAACCATACTGGCTCCATTCTTAAAGTATGATCGAAGATAGTTATAACAATGTTGACCATTGCCTACATCCGGATTGCCTGCCACTCCCGAATTGTTTCCATAAGACATATAACCAGACATCGTCCTCCCGTCTACTTCACGCCCTTCCAAAAATTGGATGGATTGTACCGGCGAATTCTTACCATATTGACCGAACGTAGGAATAGTATCTTGCCCGTCAATATCATCTCCATTATAGAAATAAAAGGCATCGGCATCTACGTGTGAACCTGTATAATCATCTGATGAATAACCTATATCGGCATCCGTGTTAAAACCGGCGTAGATATCTGTATACGTTTTGAGCGAACGATTGATGATCTCATACTCCAAAAAAGTGGTGTAGTTTATGATATCTTGGCTCCCTACTGCACCTTCATTTTTACAGGCATAGAAGGAAACATGAATTTCGGCCCCCATGGCATTCAAGTTAGTTTCCTGATGGGTTCCATAAGAATCATTTAAAATCCAATATAACATTTGTTCGCCTTTCATCAGGGGGTAATCACCATCATAAATATTATATATGCCATCAGAATTTTTGTCATAAAATGGAGACAGATTATTGGCGAAACCCACCGGGCCATTTGCTGGCCATTGCACGATATCTATCGGTGGCGTATAACCGCCCGAAAGCAATGTGCCATCATTTTGCGCCTGGATCAATGCATCGATGTCTATTCTATTTAACTTCCATACGCGGCCAAAATTCAATACCATAGACACTGTAGTGCTTGCCGATCCATCCGTCTTCAGTGGTCCTGTCCAAGTATCCGACCCCACAGCCCCGTATTGATCTGCAAAGCCATGCAAATTACCAGTGATATCATCTTTACCTATAAACCATAAATTCGCCGTATGCATGGAATATTTATCGCTTCCCTTGGGAACTTCGTAAGTAGGAAACTGAGACTGATCCCAAAACAACAAATTGGAAGGAAACACCGTTGTACGTACTTGATTGACATCTAACACTTCCTGTGAAAAACTGGAGCCTACTATGGATATCATCGTCCCCAGTAACATAAATTTCTTAGCGTGATTTTTCATAAATGCATGGATTAATATTTGACTATTATTTTGACCGGTTAATTTATTTTCAGTGATATATTTTTACCACACCTAAACCACTATCGGTTTTCCATGATGCACGTGATATGTATCCACCACGCAAAGAGATACTATAATCCAAATGTTTCCCCTTTTTTGCCATAACGAGGGTATATATAACAATATTGGAAAAACAGAAAAAAGTAAATCTTTAATCATCGATTTAAGGTATTATTGGTTAAAAAAAAGCTATTATTTAAATAGCCATCGAATTAATTAATCCAAAGTTAACAGCCCCTTGTTTTCAACGAATTGACAAATCCGGTTATTTATCGGCCGTAATCCAACCTATAAAACCTCAATAAATAAATATAACATGGAACAGATTATACGCTCTTGGCTAAGGAAACATAGCAAATCAACCGATGGACATAAATTATCTCCTATCGAATAGTTTACTCTGATTTTTAATTAAAATAAAACTTATTGATCCGTTTAATCGGACCGGGGCACATTTCGGAATGGCAGGTAAGGCAACCGCTCACCATAGTATTAAATGCGGCTTTTCTATTTTTGGTATCCGCTTTTACCAATGCATTTGAGTAACGGACGAAATCATCAGAAAAAGTATCAAAGTTTTCATTTTTCATTCCCGTTTCCGTGGGAATGGCTGTCTTTAATCTATTGTATATATCCGGAACCGGGGACAATTCTGCCTTTTCCTCTTCAATTTCTTTTTTCCAGGTTTCGCTTTGCTTTTCCATAGTACGCATCAGCTGCGCTAATTCCGAAGCCCCGTTGGGATTTCTTTCCGAAGGTGCCAAACAAACTTTTCCCGAGGTGTCCGCAATGGTCATGGTCTTGTCTGTAGTTTTGTTTTCGCCACAGCCTACAAACAAGATGATGCCAAGCATCACCGATAAAATATAACCCATTGCCTTATTTTTCATCGTCTTCCTTTTTAACGGGCTGCACGCCCCTTTCTTCCCTTTCACCGTCAATTTTTTTGATTACCAAACCATACACTTCCTGCATTTCATCCGGCCTTAAACCGTAGTATGTCCAATTTTCATTAAACACGGTAGAGTCTGTTTTGTGGGCCAATAATATATTATGGAAGATTTCCCTGCGCTCTGCACCGGCTTCCACATCCGTCATATTGATACGGTATGCAGCTTCCACCATGGTAAGGTCAAATAATATATCGGCAAATTCATCATGGTCATACACCTCAAAATCTGCCGCAGCTTTTTCATCCTTGCCTGATTGTTTACAACCCAATGCGGTTAAGCCCAATACGGCGATGAAAAGATATATTATTCGGTAATCCATGCAATGATATAGGGAACAAAGATAATGAGTCCAGCGACAGCGGAACAAATGGCAGAAACAAACACGGCTGCGGCGGCTATATCTTTCGTTTTTTTAGCCAATTCGTGATATTCGGGAGAAACGAGATTCGTCAGAGATTCAATCGCCGTATTCATCAATTCGGTAACCAATACGGCACCCATGCAAAAAATACATACAATCCATTCCAAGGGTTTTATCGAAAAAATGAAACCTGCTATGATAACGGCTACACAACTTAGCAACTCAAACCTAAAATTGGGTTCTGAAACCATGGCGTACCGTATTCCGGAAAAGCAATACGTAAACGATTTGAGGAACCTTTTCATCGGTTAAAAGTCAATGGAAATCCGGGCATTAATCAACCTTGGCGTTAGATAGGTAGGCACAGAATACATCGTGCTTCCCGTATCACGGATCCACAAATACGAAACCGTATTATTGATGCCCAATAAATTAAATACATCCACCCCAACCTGTAAGCTGCGTATATAATTGAGAAAAGTTTTCCTTTTTATTTTGCGGTCGGCCCGCAATACTTCATATGCAAAGCCAATATCCACCCGGCGGTAAAAGGGCATACGGAGCGTATCGCGGTAGCGATCATACGATGGTGGACCGAAAGGCATCCCGGTTCCCAATACCAACATCACGTTTACCTTAAAATCCGGCAAACGCGGAATATTATCCTGGAAGAAGATAGAGAAACTCAGACGTTGATCCATCGGCCTCGGGATGAATCCCGGAGATACCAGGCTACTATCGGTTACCACGGCATTGGAACCCGGTAATACTTTATTTCCCTTGTTATCGTATTTTTGGTAATAAAAATCGTTCAAGATATCCTCCTTGGTTCCCATAATGGACAATGAAGCCCAACTTTCGACCCCTTTCACAAATTCACCGTTGATTTTCATATCGAAACCGGTGGCATATCCTTTGGCATTGTTTTCGGCGTAATACCTCACACGGATATTATCCACCTCATAAGGAATCAACCTATCCAAATATTTGTAGTAAGCTTCCGCCGTAAATTTAAACGGACGTTTCCATATCTTGAATACATAATCTACCCCAACAATGGCATGTGCACTGCGTTGCGCCTTGATGTTCGTGTTCACGTTGCCATTTAAGTCGCGGTATTCGCGATAAAACGGTTGTTGGTAATATACACCGCCGGCAATCCTGAAAATGGTTTTACGCTTCCAGTTGGGAATGATGCCCAAACTAACTCGCGGTGAAGGCATGAACTCATTGTTAAACGAGAAATATTGCAGACGCGCGCCGATGTTCAATTTAAACTTGGTGCTGTCTTTGGAAAGGAACGTGAACGTATTTTCGTAGTAGGCCGTAAAACGGTCGTTGTTCAGGTTAATCTTGGATTTCAGAAAGTAAGGTAAACCGTTTCCGGATGTATCCTGTGGACCAAAATAAGGCAAGAAATAACCCGTAGAATCAATCAAGTTCCATTCACGGATACGGTCGTTGATAATTTCCTTGTTATAGCCTACTCCCCACCTAAATGTCACCTTCTCATTCATCACATGCTGACCTTTGTGGTGGAGACTGATAATTTTAGCATCCAAGTAGTTACGGGCATGATTCATATAACTACCGACGCCGGTTTCGTTGATGCTTTGTCCAAAAGTTTCGCTACCCAGGTTATTGTCCAACTCGCCTAAAAAGTATTGTCCCAAGACGTCGAAACGTTCACTTTCACGGGTATCCGTATATGAACCGATGATTTTTAGGCTCATGCCCTCCACCGGCTTATAATTGAACGTGAAAGCCCCCAATCCGGTGCGGAATTGTGTTATTTCGCGGCCTTCAAAAAATACGCGGAGTTTATACGCCTGGTTTACCGTTCCGAAAGATGTTTCACGCGTTTGAGGAACAAAATTGTAAGAGTTTCTGCTGTACATACCCAATACGGAAACATCCAAATCTTCCCGGATACTGAATGATACATTTCCTTGCCAATCGATGAATGTCGGTTTGTATTCGCCTTTGGTATCCAAGGCCCTCAGGATATAATTGTTGCTTTTGAAACGGAGCCCGGTTACGTACCGTAACCGTTTGTTGAATACCGCATCTTCCACGTGTGCCGTGGCACCTAACAATCCGCCAGAAACACTTGCCTTGAATTTGGTGGGCGTCTTATAAGTCACGTCCAACACGGAAGACATTTTGTCTCCATAGCGCGACTCAAAGCCTCCCGATGAAAAAGCCACGTTCTGCACCATATCAGAATTCACGAAGCTTAAACCTTCCTGCTGGCCGGAACGGGCAAGAAACGGACGATATATCTCTACATCGTTTACGTAAATCAGGTTTTCGTCAAAGTTCCCCCCACGAACGGAGTAACCCGAACTCAATTCGTTGTTGGATGCAATCCCTAATCCGGCGGCCTTTACCAAGGTCATGAACGGATCCCCGGGCGTGGCGATGATTTTGGCAATCTCAGGATTGATGGATATGGTTCCCGTACCCTCATGTTTATCGCTGGTGATGATGACCGGATCAATCGTATTATCGGACGGATTGAGCTTAAAATTCAACTCTTTGGTTTCGCCAGCCACCAATTTGATCGGCAATCTTTTTCTTTCGTAGTTTACGTACGAAATGCCCAACTCCATTTTTTCGGTAATAGTAACTGTAAGCGTAAAAAATCCGCGTTCGTCGGTATTGGTACCACTGGTTGAACCGATGATGGCTACCGAAGCGCCATACAGGGGCTGATCGTTCTCATCCAAAATCCTGCCACTAACCACAGCTTCCTGGGCCTGGATTCTTCCAAATAAAAAAACCGATAAAAGAATAATTAGGGAGCGGAATTGGAACATCTAGGGAATCGCTATTTTTTAATATCCTTATAAGGGTCTTTAAATTTTCCTTGCTTCAGCGACTTAAAGAATTGGGCCCACGCAAAAGGATTGAAAATACTGGGTGACGGCAAACCACCGGCATTATATAATGCATAGCTGCGTTGCTGCATGGCGCCTTTAAATGCCACGCTGCCATCTACCGGCATACCCATTTTGATGGCTTCCAATTCTTTCTGGTCTAAATTTTTCATGGCGCGCTCGTAATCGTCATCCTTTAATTTCAGGTTAACGAAAGCATCACCAAATGTTTTTGCATTGAAAGGTCCGATATTGACGGTTTTCAGTTCCATGGTATCCTTTACCATTTTGGCCAACATATAATAATTATCCGAAGACATATTCTTGGGCAAGAAAGCCACTGCCGGCGCATAACCCACGCTACTGAACACCAACGTATCGCCTTCGCGGGCCACGATGGTAAAGAAACCGTAATAATCGGACACCGTTCCGCGGGAAGTCCCCTTCAAACGAATGTTTACGAAAGGGATTCCGCTGGAAGAATCCACTTCGGCCACGATACCGGTAATCTGTATCACACGACGTTCGGTTGGAGTAGGCTGTGCCGTCTGTGACCAGATTCCCGATGAACCGGCCAGCATAAACAACAATATGTATATATATTTTTTCAATTTTTTAGTTCTTAATAAATTTCTGTACCGACTTTAATTTGCCCACTCTTACGCGAACGAAATAAATACCCTGTGCCCATTCGGAAACGTCAAAAGTATTCAAATATTTTAAGGTTCCCTTTTGATTTACCAAAACCTTGCCATCTACACTAAATATAATCAATTCCGAATCAAATCCTTCGGCATAGCTTTGTACCTTCACATTTATTTGGGAATTTGACGGATTGGGATAAATTTGGAACAATTCCTCCCAATCGGCAGGCAAACCGGGCACACAGAATTTCTTTTCGAAGAGTTCGGTAAATGCCTCATTTTCTACCAGCGCTCCACCGTTTGAGCCCCTTACGCTAAACGCACCTTCGCCTACCTTACAGCAAATTCCGTCATCTCCGTTATCCGTTATCCTAAATAAATAACAACCGCCCGGCAGGCAAAAGGATTTCACCATCTCTTCGTACGAAGCCGCGGTGGAAGATTGATAAATGGCAGAACCATCCAAACGGTAAATGCCCCATTTGGTTTGGGTGCTGAATAAATCATACTTGAAATTCACGGTGGCCTCGTCGCCAAAAATCCGTTCTATCCTTTTTGATGCAGAATCGTTCAGCGGGTTTTCATCGGCCAGGGGCGACATGAATTCCACCATGGCCTGAAAATCAAATTGACCCAAACCTAACGCTATATCCGGAAATGTAACGGCAAAGGTACTCCCATAAGGCAAGGTCTGGTTGATTTCGCGCGAAGCGACATCTATCCCGTCCTTTAATAATCTTACCTTAAAATTTGGGGCGGTAATCATCCCGTTATTACGCACGGTAGCCACCCAATCGGTTTTGCCCAAGCAATAAATCGAATCTGGCCCAGCTAAACCGGTTAATGCCAAGTCATAGTTGAAGCCAGGTACATTAAAATCGTTGCCGCCGAGTTGATTCTGACCGGTATTTCCCGCATCAAGCCAAAATTTCAGGGCTGTTTCGGGTGTATTTTCGCCTTCCCACGAATAATTGAAGCGGCCATAATAATCGTTCACGCTATTGGCGCAATTGGCTTGTCCGCCATGTAATTGACCCACTATTTCACCTTCGTGGTTAAACAGCGGCGAGCCGGACGAACCTGTCTCCGTAGTACCGACCTCCCAACTCGATATTTTCCAATGACTCAATGCCGTATCGCCCATCGCATAAGGAGCGCCAAATACTGGATTTTTTTCAAAGCTTATCTTTTTGATATCGCCTTTGGGATGGTGGATACCAAAGGCAGAATCTGCCGGGGCGGCCGAAGCATCCCAACCAGAGAAATAGGTAAAATAATTTAGGGGAGGAACAGAAGAAAGTTCCACCAATGTAACATCGCTCGTGGTCCAATTGACGCGGATGGTGCATCCTTGGATAGTTTGTTGGGTAGGCCCGTCGATATTGCTGCAATCGGGGCTTTCGTAGTTGAACATAAAGATACTGTTCGCCGTCGTATTGCAATGCCTGGCCGTCAGAAAATAGGGTTTTCCGTCTTGCGCCGTGTTGTTGACCATGGCACCGCTGCACCAACGCACATTATTTTGCGTCAAAATCATCGCCACGGATCGTTTCTGGTTTTGCTGGGCCAAATACTCCGCACAATTTACGTTTTTGTTGCAACCGCCCGAACTACCAAATGCTCTCGAAACCTCAAAAATATCGGCAAATTCATATATCACTTCGGCTATTTCTACTTCAATGCCGGCTTCTGAGGCATCATATACAAACTCCAACATGATGGATTCGCCTTTTACCGGCGCAGTCGCAAAAGGAATATCTGGCGTTGAAGAGCGATAATCGAATCCGCCGATGGCATGGGTTTTATCTTCGGAGTAAATCCAAAGTTTACCCGATTTCCCGGGATTGAATTTTGAAAAATTCAGGTTGATGCCATAAGCATTCTCAGCACGAATCATCCGACGTACCAAACGTTTACCGTTGGGTAAATCGATGGCTTCACCTTTTGATAATATATTGTCGTTTACTGGAATAGCTACACCAAAATCATATACCTTATCAAACGATTCGGCCTGACGGATGACTTGTATTTCAGCCTCCGGGCGGGGAATGATTAATCCCGATTGGATAGTTTCCAAACCTGATACGGAAAAAGAATAAGGCATAGTATTATCCGAACGTTGCGAATAAACAATCCCAGATAAGGCTAAAAAGAAGATGGTAATAATTTTCCTCATGGATAACGCGCCCTCATCACTTAGGTTTCGTAAAGTTAAGAAAAACTGATGAGAGCTCATCTCCGGTATAATCCGATTATACAAACCTCACCAATACCGAATTTTTCTCCACGGCCTTGCCCGCTTCGCAATGGATGGACTTAATCGTTACTTCGGCCGGCGCCTTCAGTACGTTTTCCATCTTCATGGCTTCCAGAATCACGATGGCGTCGCCCTTGGCCAACACATCGCCCTCCTTCACCAAAACCTGCACCACCAAACCGGGCATTGGCGATTTGAGTTCGTTCACCTTTGGAACCGGGAACGATTGGATCCCGAACTTTTTCAGCAACTCATCGCTACGGTCTTTAACCGAATATACCTTGCGTTCTCCGTTTACACGCAGCGTCACGGTTTTCAAAGTCTTGTCAAAACCTTCAAATAGAATATCGTAGGTATTGCCGTTTAAAGTAATCTTCTTGTATTTGTCGGTTACGTTTTCCAAATTAAAATCATATTCCGTAGAATCCACCACCACTTTCCCGTCCGATGCATCTACATTGATTTTCCACTCTTTGTCCTCCGTTTTTACCGTATACATAACCGTTAACAATTTTATAGCGGTAAAGGTAATATTCCTTTATGGAATCACGTTTTTTAATTGTAATTTGCTTGTTCATAAACCCGCTCATTTTTTTGTGAAAACTTTAGCCCAACCTTTGGTTGGAATAGAATATTTTTGCAACCTGATGGAAGAAAACGGCGACAAAGGAAAGTTTGATAGAAAGAAAGGTCCGCGCACGCGGAACATGGCGGACGGATTGGAATTGGGGAAAATTCCGCCCCAGGCATTGGACTTGGAAGAGGCCGTGCTGGGTGCCGTGATGCTCGAAAAGGAAGCGGTTGCCACGGTCATCGAAATTTTAAAGGCGGAATGTTTTTACAAGGAAGCGCACCAGAAAATTTATGAGTGCATCCAAAACCTATTCGCGAAATCCGAACCGATTGATATCCTCTCCGTCACCAATGAGTTACGGAAAAACGGAAACCTCGAAATAGTGGGCGGCGCATATTACGTGGCCTGGCTCACGAACCGTGTAGGTTCCGCGGCTAACGTTGAATTTCACGCCCGCGTGATTGCCGAAAAATATATCAAACGCGAATTAATCCGCGTATCCGGCGAAATCCTTACCGATTCGTTTGATGACACGGTGGATACGTTTGACTTGATGGACAGTGCCGAGAAAAAAATCTTCGACATTGCCGAAAGCAACATCCGCAAAGGGTTTGATAGCATCAACCTGTTGTTGGAAAAAGCCATTAAGGAAATGGAACGCCTGAAAGACGAAAAAACCGACGGGGTAACCGGCGTAGAAAGCGGTTTCTTCGATTTGGACCGTATGACTTCCGGCTGGCAATCTACCGACTTGATTATTTTGGCCGCGCGCCCGGCGATGGGAAAAACGGCTTTTTCACTTTGTTTGCTGAAAAATGCGGCTGTGCAACACAAACGCCCCGTGGCCATGTTCTCGCTCGAGATGAGTTCGCTCCAACTGGTGAATCGTTTGATTGCTTTAGAAACTGGCATCAACTCCGAAAAAATAAAAAAAGGACAACTTTCTGAAGAAGAATGGAAGGTACTCCACAATAAAATCTCCCACCTGTCCGAATCGCAAATTTTCATTGACGACACGGCAGCCTTATCCATATTCGAGTTCCGTGCCAAAGCCCGGAAATTACGTTACATGCACAACGTGGAGTTGATCATTGTCGATTACCTGCAGTTGATGACAGCCGGTTCAGAGGGAAAAGGAACCCGCGAGCAGGAAATTTCCGCCATTTCGCGTTCATTGAAAAGCATAGCGAAGGAATTGGGGATTCCGATCATCGCACTCTCCCAGTTGAGCCGTGCGGTAGAAGGCCGTAGCGGCATGGATAAACGCCCTCAGCTGAGCGACTTGAGGGAATCGGGTTCCATCGAGCAAGATGCGGATATGGTTATGTTCATCTATCGTCCGGAATACTATCAAATTACGGAGGATGAGGAAGGAAACAGCACCGAAGGCGTGGCAGAAATCGTGATCCGTAAGCACCGGAACGGAGCCGTAGGGACAGTGAAATTACGATTCCGTCAGGAATTGGCACGTTTCGAAAACCTGGGAGAAAGCTTCGGAGGTTCTATTACGGTGACCGGCGGCGGAAACGATTTCGACAATTTCGGCCCAAGCCAAGCGTTCACCATTCCATCCAGCATGAATGATGATAATGATCCGTTTTAGTAGTGTTGAGTTTTTAGCTCTCGGTATTCAGTGGTGAAATTTGCAACTAAATACTCAACACCGAGAACTAAAAACTCCATTTTCCCGTTATCTTGCAGTATGATCCGTAAAATATTTTTTGCCCTTATTATATTTTCCACGTTGCTGGTGCAAAATGTACGCGCCGGTTATACGCTCATCCCCATGGACGCGGGCCAAACCAATCACCTGAAAGCATATGGAATCGCTTATTGGGTTTTGCAGAACGATATCGAGTTGTGGTGGCTGCTCAATTACCGTGGGGGCAGTTTTATGTTCAAAAGCTACCCACAGGCTGAAAAGGAACTGAACATCCGTGGCGTCAGTTTTGAAAACATCGCCGATGCCCGCTCTTCCGCCATCCTTACCGAAATTGCAGATCCGGAAGTAAATATGGATGCGGTAAAAATGGAAAAAGCCCCAAAAATCGCCGTGTATTCCCCAAAAGACAAAGCCCCTTGGGACGATGCCGTGACGCTGGTGTTGACCTATGCGGAAATTCCGTACGACGTGATTTATGACGACGAAATTATGGAGGGAAAACTTCCTTTATATAATTGGCTTCACCTGCATCACGAAGACTTCACCGGCCAATACGGAAAATTCTGGAGCGCCTATCGCAATGCGGATTGGTATCTGGAGCAAGTGAGAACACTGGAAGCATCGGCCCGCAAATGGGGATTTTCGAAAGTGAGCCACCTGAAACTGGCCGTATCCAAAGAAATACAGAAATATGTAGCCGGCGGCGGATTTATGTTTGCCATGTGCAGCGCCACCGATAGCTACGATATCGCCCTTTCTGCCGATGGCGTGGATATTTGCGAATACATGTTCGATGGCGACGCGATGGACCCGAAGGCGCAGGAAAAACTGGATTTTAACAAAACAATGGCCTTTAAGGATTATACCATTGTACGTAACCCAAACGAATACGAATATTCAAACATCGATGCCACCACTTACCGTCGTGTGCCGCAGATGCAGGATTTTTTCACGCTGTTTGATTTCTCCGCCAAATGGGATCCCGTGCCTACGATGCTGACGCAATGCCATGAACGGGTAATTCCGGGATTCATGGGACAAACGACATCCTTCCGTAAGCAACACCTAAAAACAAACGTGTTGATATTGGGTGACATGAAATCAGCCGACGAGGCACGTTATATACACGGAGAGTTTGGCAAAGGATTTTTCACGTTTTATGGTGGCCACGACCCAGAAGATTACCAACACATGGTGTACGACCCACCGACCGATTTGGCGCTATTCCCAAATTCTGCGGGCTACCGTCTGATATTAAACAACGTATTATTTCCGGCGGCCAAGAAGAAAAAACAGAAAACGTAATTTTACTCTCCTCATCGGGGATAACCTTAATTGGGCAATGCAAATAATTCTTTTTTTGATTTGCCCACGACTTCCACCGTGATCGTTTCTAAGTTTGGCGGTAAACGCAATTTCTGTGTAACACTTTTCTGAGGCTCCACTAGATCGGTTTTTGCCACTTCTATTAATTTGCCCTGGCTTTCAACCAGTATTCGATATGCATTGGATTCGCTTCCCACGTTGACAAAAAAACAATCATAAAAACCCTTTCTCTCCACATCTTCCTCTACCCTTACGCAAAACTCATTGGGATATAACGAACTGGCTGAAGCCACCCTGTATTGCGGGAAGAAACTCCAAACCTTTTTGAAGGAATCATATTTTTCAACCCAAACATCCCATACTACTTTTTTGTCCCCGGGTCACTTCAAAAATACGGTTGATGGCTCCCATATTCACCAATAAATGCCCGTTGGGAAGTTCATTTATACTTCCTAACTTCATACTTTTCCCGTTGGTTGATCCATCATAGTTGAACGGAAAATCAAAAACTTTTTTCCCGGGTGTTTTACCTTCCGAAAATATAACAACACTCGATACTACTTCTGGATCGGCCACCGAATCATTATTTAACACGGCAAACGATCCATCCTTCAGCCGTAAGGCATCATGCTGAAAGCGGAACATTCCCTGTGCGTAATGATATGGAAGTCCCGAATTTTTTCCGCCATAAATAGCCACTACTTTTTTTGATGATTTTTTTATTTTTACGATCCGTGCCATGGTGCCGATGGGCAAGGTCAATTTACGGCTGATCAGGAAACATATATTTACCCTCCACTATGGGGCATGCAAAGTTATGCCCAAGGCAGCAGTATGCACCGGACGGTTTCCTTACCCTTTGGAACAGCATATATTAGGTCCGTTTAAACCCATCGCAGATTTTTACTCCAACAGAAAAAAATAGTTGCTTGGGTATTACAATACGAACTGCGTTTGATATTCCACCTCGTTTCCTACCCCATCCTTCACCACAATACGGATGGTATTGTTGCCGATTTGTAAAGCTGGCTTTCTGGCGAAAAGCATATTCTCCTTATATTCATATTCCAGCATCAGGAATTTGTCGTTGAGGTAGGCTTCCCAAGTGGCTACGCCGGTTTCTTTATCGTTTACGCGGAATCGTAATAAATTGTTATAATTTTTACCCAGCGTATTGGTGGTTGTTATATCAATCGGCGAAATAGTTGGAACAACCGTATCGGCATAGATAGAAAAACGCCCCAAACGTTGATAGGAAAGAATCATCTTATTCCCCTCCACCTTAGATTGAACCCAGCGTTTGGTTTCGTTCTGCGCATATATTTTTTTATACAGGAATGCTGGAATCGAAGAAATATCCAACGTAATCTCCGCATTCTTTTTCAGAAACATCTTATCTGTACCAACTTGCCAAGCTTTTAATTCGCCGGCCAATAAGCCATTGATTTCAAATCCGTTGATTTGTGTATCGTCAAACAAGGCATCCGGCAATAATTTCAATTTGAAGCTTTTATCCATCAAACTATCCGCCGAAGGATTGAGAAACGAAAACAATTTTCCATGGTTATTTTTGGACACAACCGCCGGTGGAGTAATCCCTTTCACAGAAAATTCCAACACGGAACTATTGCCGTTTGCATCTTCCGCCAGTATTTTACACCGGTATGTTTCTCCTTCCTTAACCTGGATAACGCCGCTCCCCGGCCCATACTCGTATTGTCGGCTGTCATTGCCGGGCAGAACCCACAATTTTTCCATCGCGTTGTTTGATGCAATGCGGTCTTCATAATCACAGTGTATCGGAATCCGCCTACCTTCCTCATGCGAAAAACGGTCTAACGTATAGCCATAAACAATTTCGTCGTTCACATAAAAACGCACTTTGTACAATCCCATACGGAAGGAATTCAAATCAACCGGATCATAGGCATTCACGCCAATTCCAATTTTACCCGACACGGGAATTTCGACTATTTTGGCTGTATATAAACTTCCCGACCCGGCAATAGGAATCATTGCTTCTTCCATTTTCCCGTTTACCGAACCGTTTGTTTCCAGCGAGTAAAATTTCAGATCGGTGAAAATAGGTTTTTTGGTATCGGCAATTTTATAGCCGTTTGTCAAAGGATTCAGGATGTCTTCTGTCTTTGTATCCCTTATTTCAAAATGTAGATGCGGGCCGCCGCTGCCACCCGTATTCCCCGAAAGTCCTATGATTTCTCCGCCTTTCACCGGAATTTGCCACGATTTTAGGTTCAGATCCAGCTCATATTTGTGATTGGTTTGCCAATCCGCCTCCACCAACTCCGCTATATTATTCGAAAATTGATCCAAGTGTGCATATACGGTCGTTTTTCCGTTAGGATGCGTGATATAAACCGCTTTACCGTATCCGTAAATATTTACCCTTACGCGAGATATATAACCGTCCGCCACCGCATACACCTTATGCCCGATCACCTGCTTGGTACGTATATCAAGCCCCGCGTGAAAATGTGTACTTCTTAGTTGTCCAAAATTTCCAGATAAATCCATGGGTAAATCCAACGGAGAACGGAAATCCGTTTGGGGCAATCGAGATTCAGCCACCGTAATGGCGGAACCCAATGCCAATGCCCATAAACCTGTCGTAATTGCCATATCGTAAAAATACCTAACCTATACTATAAACGTAAAAGCCGGGCTAAATGTTATACACTCCCGTTTGTGAAAATACTACCCCCCGTTTCGGTGATTTATGCTAAGTTGTAGTTATTTATGATTTCCTTAAGCGAGTATTGGCTCAGATTGGTTAAATTTGCACTACCCAAGTCACGCCGCGATAATACAAATATTGATATGCAAGTTAGATTCAGTAACCGCGGAGCGGATTTTTACAGTACGTTAAAGGAAAGGACCGAAAACTATTTCGCGTCCCACAACATAAAATCCACCGGCGATTTTAGGCTTTATCTTAAAACGATTATTTTCTCCCTCGTTTTTGTGAGTTGCTATGTTGCCCTGGTATTTCTTTCGCCACCTACCTGGTTAGCCATCGTTTTGTGCGTGGTTGCCGGATTGGATATGGCAGCCATAGGCTTTAACGTGATGCACGATGGTGCCCACGGCAGTTATTCAAACAATAAAAAAGTAAACCGTGTGATGGCACTTTCCCTCAATTTTTTGGGTGCGAATGCCTTTTTCTGGAAACAGAAACACAACGTAAACCACCACTCCTACACCAACATCGAGGGAATGGATGATGACATTGACGCCAATCCCTTCCTGCGGATGCACGTGGAACAGAAAAAACGTTGGTTCCACCGTTTCCAACACGTATATGCATTGATGGCTTATTCCCTCATGTTTTTCTTTTGGGTTTTCTACCGCGACTTCAAAAAATATTTTACCGGAAAAATCTCCAAATACACGCCCATCAGGAATATGACCGTGACGGAACATATCCTGTTCTGGGCTTCAAAATTGGTTCACTTTGCGGCATTTATAGTCATACCGATGATTTTTGTGGGTGTACTCGAAACCATTGTCGGTTACATCATCATCACTTTTATCCTGGGATTGGTAATTTCCGTGGTATTCCAGTTGGCACACGTAGTGGAAGGAACTGATTTCGTAACGCCCACTAATGAAAAATCGTTGAACGTGGAAACCGAATGGGCCATTCACCAAATTAATACAACCGTAAATTTTGCCACAAAAAACCCAGCCGCAAACTGGTTTTTGGGCGGATTGAATTTTCAGGTGGAGCACCATTTATTTCCTGGGGTAAGTCATGTACATTATCCAAAACTAAATCAGATTTTACGTGAAACTTGTGCCGAATTTGATGTTAAGTATAAAGAATTCTCATCCGTCACCGGTGCTTTCGTTTCCCATCTAAAGTATTTGAAACAAACCGGAGTTGCCTAATGATTGGCATAGAAATTGACCATTTTGGTCCGTACTTAATTTAAATTACTACACATGAAGTCATTGATCATTACCGCCTTATTGGCTGGATTATTCGGGGTAACCTCAGCTTACTCCCAAAAGGCGACTAACTCAAAAGAAAAAAAGCAGACTACCGAGAAAACGACAACTGTCAAAAAAACGGAAAACAAAAAATTTGATTCCAAGGCAGAACAAAAGGCGCATGCCGAAAACAAATCTAACGGTAATGCCTTTAGCGGGAAAAGCAACGATAAGTCAAAAGAAAAGGGAAAAGGAAACCAAAAAGCTGCCACTGACAATAAAAAGGCCCAACCACAAAAAGCTACATCAAAAACTAAAAACTAAAAAAAGAAAGGCCATTCTCACGGAATGGCCTTTCTTTTTAACTGTTAGCATTTATTTTAATAAGCCCTTGCGAACAATACTCTTTTCTTCGAAGGCTTTCCGCTGAAGATACATACACCGTCTTCGTCTTTGGCATCCAAAGGAATACAACGGATAGTCGCCTTGGTCTCCGATTTGATAGATTCTTCCGTTTCCGAAGTTCCATCCCAGTGGGCGCTGATAAAACCACCTTCTTCAAGAACGGCCTTAAATTCTTCCCAAGTATTAACTTCACGCGTTCCGTCCACCATGCGCTTTTTGGCCAGATCAAACATTTTTGTTTGGATCTCTTCCAACAGACCTTGTACACGCTCCGTTAAACCTTCCATGGGTACGGTTGATTTTTCTTGGATATCGCGGCGGGCCAATTCTACCGAACTGTTCGCCAAATCCCTTGGACCTACGGCAATCCGCAATGGAACGCCACGCAATTCATATTCGGCAAATTTCCAGCCCGGTTTCTGCGTATCCTTATCGTCTAATTTGGCGCGGATACCCACTTTTTTCAATTGGCCCACGATGTCCTTTCCGGCTTGGATAGTGTGTGCCTGTTCTTCGTCCGTTCTATAAATAGGAACGATGATGACTTGGATCGGCGCTACACGCGGAGGCAATACTAAACCGGCATCATCCGAGTGCGTCATGATCAAGGCGCCCATCAAACGAGTTGAAACACCCCAAGAGGTAGCCCATACATAATCCTGTTTCCCGTCTTTCCCGGTAAATTTCACATCAAAGGCTTTCGCAAAATTCTGCCCCAAGAAATGGGATGTTCCGGCTTGCAAGGCTTTTCCGTCCTGCATCAATGCTTCGATGCAATACGTTTCTTCGGCGCCCGCAAAACGTTCGTTGGCCGATTTAATGCCCTTGATGACCGGCATAGCCAACACGTTTTCCGCAAACTCGGCGTATACGTCCAACATTTTTTCGGCTTCCTCTACCGCTTCCTCTTTGGATGCGTGGGCGGTATGGCCTTCCTGCCATAGGAATTCGGCGGTACGCAGAAACAGGCGCGTACGCATTTCCCAACGAACCACGTTCGCCCATTGGTTAATCAGGATCGGCAAATCCCGGTAACTCTGTATCCAATTCTTATATGTATTCCAAATAATGGCTTCACTGGTCGGGCGAACGACTAATTCTTCTTCCAGTTTTGCTTCCGGATCCACGATTAGTTTACCCGGATTATTGGGATCGGTCTTCAATCTGTAATGCGTTACCACGGCACATTCTTTGGCAAAGCCTTCGGCATTTTTTTCTTCTGCTTCAAACAAGCTTTTCGGAACGAATAAAGGGAAATAGGCATTTTCATGGCCTGTTTCCTTGAAGCGCCAGTCCAACTCCTGCTGCATCTTCTCCCAGATGGAATAGCCATAAGGCTTAATAACCATGCATCCTCGCACGGCAGAATGTTCGGCCATTCCAGCTCTCACTACCAACTCGTTATACCACTCCGAATAATTCTCTTCTCTTGATATTAGTTTTTTCACGCGTGTTTAGTTTACCGGTATGAAATTTGTTTGTAGATTTATATCTCGTTGCAAAAGTAACGAACTCCTTGTTTTACCCAATTAAAACATATTAAAATGAAAAAAGGTATTTGGGCGGTATTGTCCGCCATCGTATTAACGACAGTGGCTTGCTCATCAGCCAAAAAGGCGGATTACCTTTATTCCGATGATGCATATTACGGAATGAGTGATGCCAGACGGGATTACAACAAAGAACAACGCAATAACCAAACTGTAGTGACGGATGATATTGCCGCCGCACCTTCTGATGGTAATTACCAATCGACCGAAGAAGTTAATAATTATACTTATGACAACAATTCGCAAAATGGCGGAGGCGGAGGTACCTATATTACCAACAACTACTATTCAAACAGTAGCTATGGATACAACGGATATACGCCATACTCATCTTGGAACAATCCGGGCTTAACTATCGTGGTAGGTAATTCATTCGGCCCCTCATACTATGGCGGTGGATTTTATAATCCATATTCTTTCTACAGACCTTGGCATTACGATTATTATTGGGGAAGCCCATTCTATAATCCATATCCATTCGGAAATCCATATTTAGGTTATAGCCCTTATTGCGGCTGGAATAGCCCTTGGTGCTATAACGGTGGATATGGTTACGGTGGAGGATATGGATATGGTTACGGCGGCGGATTTTATGGTGGAGGATATTACGGCGGTGGATATTATGGTGGTAATGTATACAACCCAGGTGGTGGCTTCAATGGTGGCGGACATTATTGGGGTAAACGCGGAAACTTAGGAACATCAACGGCTCCGATGGCCTCGACAGGTAATCAAGTGAGTGGTGGATTTGTGATGGGTAGATCAACCAGTACTTCAACAGTTGGCGCCCAAACACAACAAGGAGATCTGAATAAACCGGTTTCTAATGAATCAGGAAGGCAAATTGGAACGAACAAGCCTGTGAACAACGCAGACCGTGTCCGTTCTCCACAGTCTACGACCAGACAACCCGTTTCAACTCCAAATTATGGCAATATGTCCACTACGCCAAATGCTACTAGACAGCCTGCCAACGTAACCCGGGAACCGAATGTAAATTCGGGCAACGGTAAAGGAACACAGCCTGTACAGCAACAACCAGTTCGTCAAGATGCACCAGTTCGCCAACCGGTACAACAACAACCGGTACGTCAGGATGCCCCGGTTCGTCAACCCGTACAGCAGCAACCAATCCGCCAAGATGCGCCGGTTCGTCAACCAGTACAACAACAGCCTATACGTCAACAGGAACCTGTACGTCAGCCAGTACAACAACAACCGATTCGTCAACAAGAACCTGTACGTCAGCCAGTACAACAACAACCGATTCGTCAACAAGAACCTGTACGTCAGCCAGTACAACAACAACCGATTCGTCAACAAGAGCCTATTCGCCAAGAGCCTATGCGTCAGCAACCTAGTGCACCACAACAATATAATGGTGGTGGCCGATCTAGCGGTGGAGGAACCTACACTGCACCCTCAGGTGGTGGTGGAAGATCTACCGGGGGGGCTGCGCCTTCAAGCGGCGGAAGACGATAATATGATAAAACATTATAAGAAGGCCCCATTGAGATGGGGTCTTTCTTTTGATTCAATTATTTCTGAAGATATATGCCAAAACAAACTGGATTTAAAGCAACTCTGCTGGGTATGTTTATCCTTCTCTGTTACGACGCTATGAGCCAAAACGAAGGCGATGCATTAAGGTACGGCCGCTATTACTACACAGGTACTGCCAGATATGCCGCCATGGGCGGAGCATTTGGCGCGTTGGGAGCCGATATTTCCAATTTAGCCAATAACCCAGCCGGATTAGGGATGTTCAGGAAACACCAGATTACCCTAACTCCGGGAGTTTCCATTAACTCATCAAAAAGTGTTTTTAGTGGAGAGACGCATTCCGATTCCAGGGCCACTTTTAACTTGGCTAATCTAGGATTTGTCTATTCATCCAAACTGGGAAAAGGAAGAAGGACACCATACACGGGATGGCAATTTTTAAACGTAGGATTGGCATATACCAAAACCTCCGATTTAAACAGACAAAGCTTGAGTAGAGGAAATAATTCAGAGAACTCCTTATTAGACGTTTTTCAGAACAATGCCAATCAAGGATTCGCTGATCCTTATTATGAATCGTTGGCCATCCAATCTCAATTACTGGTTACCGACAGCACTACCGGGCAATATTATGCTTTTGACGCACCATGGCCGAAAGTAGGTAAAATCCAACGGCAAGAAATTGAAGGGAAAGGCTCCATGGGCGATGTAAGTTTTGCCTTGGGAGCTAACTATGCCAACAAATTATACATCGGGGCTTCCTTCAACATCAGCGTAATTGATTATCGACAAACCAATTATTATTCCGAAGAAGATGCCGCCGACACGATACCTACGTTCGCTAATTTTACCGTAAAAGAATATTTTAGAACCCGCGGAAGCGGCATCAGTGGTAAGTTCGGTATCATCTACAGACCTGCGGATTTTATCCGGTTTGGCGTATCCATACATACACCTACGGTTTACACGTTAACGGATAACTATACCACAGATGTCACCGCTAACTTTGATGGCGGAGGAAAAGGAGAAGGCTTATCCCCCTTGGGCGTGTTTAAATATAGATATAACAATCCTTTTCGTTTTCAATTTTCTACCGGTTTCGTGTTGGGTAAGTATGCGTTGATTGGCCTCGAATACGAATTCGTGAATTACAAAGGGCCTAAATTCAGGGATATTACGGGTACCGTAAACAGTTTTCAGGACGTAAACGACCGTATTAAATATAACTACCGCAACGGGCACATATTGAAAGCAGGAGCCGAGTTAAATCTGCAGCCTTTTTCACTCCGTGCGGGATTGAATTATGGAACCAATCCATACCAATCCCAGATAAATAATTCAGCCACTTGGGGAGCTTCTGCCGGCGCAGGATACAGAAGCGTGAGTACAGGGTTCTTTATTGATGCCGCCTATACTTTATTCGTAACCCAAGAAAACTCATGGATGTACGATCCAACCATTGCCCCTAGTGTATATACGCAATTACAAAAACATAATATCTTATTGACTGCGGGGTTTAATTTTTAGGGACTGAGATCAATATTAAATATCAGGAATATATTTTTTCATTTATTTTCTTGTCTCAAAGTTTCATATTCAGAAAATCTATTACATAAAAAAAGCCGTTTACCATAAGGTAAACGGCTTTTCAATTTTATTAGGACGGAAGCTTAAGCTTTCAGTATTCCATTCATTTTATCTTCTTCTTCAGAAGCCAATACTTCGTCAGAAAGGATTCTTCCGCAATATTCACATACGATGATTTTTTTGCGCTGTGCGATATCCAACTGACGTTGTGGCGGGATGCTGGCGAAACAACCTCCACAGGCATCACGCTCAATCGATACGACTGCCAAGCCATTGGCGGCATTGGTACGCAAGCGGGTATAAGCTTTCAACAAACGCTCTTCTATATAACCGGCATATTCCGCCGATTTTTCCTGCAATAAATCTTCTTCTTTTTGTGTTTCGGAAACGATGGCATCCAATTCACTTTTCTTCAACTGAAGATCTTGGTTACGATCGTCAGACTTGGCAGAAATTTCTTCAAAAGCCCTTTTCTTATCCTCGATACGGAACTGTGCTTCCTTGATTTTTTTCTCAGCCAATTGAATTTCCAACGTCTGGAATTCAATTTCTTTTGAAAGTGAATCGAACTCACGGTTGTTCCGTACGTTCAATTGCTGTTGCTCGTATTTTTTGATCAAGGCTTGAGAATCTTTGATTTGCTGTTTACGGGCAGCAATCTCTTCTTCAAAACCTTTGGTTTCAGATTTCAATTTTTCAAGACGGGTTCTTAAGCCGGCGAGTTCATCTTCCAAATCTTCTACCTCCAATGGCAATTCGCCACGGATTGTACGGATTTTGTCGATTTTAGAATCAATCTGTTGAAGGTCAAAAAGGGCACGGAGCTTCTCTTCTACCGTAACTTCTTTTGCTATGACTTGTTCTTTCTTTGCCATGTGAGTGAAGAAAAAAATTAACGCGTTATTATTCCTTTCGATGGCACAAATGCCTCCCAAAAGGTCGGCAAAGGTAACAAAATTCTAATACATTAGGTTACTTATATACAATAAATTCGCTCCCACACATTTAGTCTTTCAACCACCTGAAGGTAGCTAGAAGTGGGAAGCCCGTATGGTTAACCGATGAAGAATCCGGTGCCAAACCCTCCTTGCTGCCATAAAATGTAGCTTCTGCCTTTTTTTTGCCCTTCACATATACCGTTTGCCCAAAGACCTTTTCACTTAGGGTGCGGTCGCGCTTCAGTTCATACATATATTTTCCTACAGAATAGGACTGTATGGAAAATTCGCCCACCCTGTATACAGCAAAATCTTTGTTAGCAATTTCCCGAAGCAACATAGCCTGTACCGTATAAGCCAATCTACTGGCGATAAACTTTTTGTTCAGTGCGCCTACGGCATAATTGATGGCATATGAATCGTTTTTGATGGTGAAGTCAAACACCTTAAATCCGGTTTCCGTGGTGAATAGTGTCCTGTACTCTCCCGGCAAAGTTTGTTTGATGATGAGCAATCCCGAAAAATTTTGTTTGGAAATTTGTAGGGAAGATTTGAAAATTAACCGGGCAGGGTTACCCGAAAAATAATGGCTATAAGCAGGCCAAGTATCATTATCTTTCACGGGCTCGCCTTTTGATATGGATGCGACCTGACAGGATGGAAAACAAATCATTACGATCCACAAGGCCGTTAAGATCTTTCTCATCATTTAAAATCGAATTGGGTATCGGCGATGCCCTGGTTTACTTTTTTTTCCACAAAATTCACGAGCGTAAAATCACCGCCCTGCTCCATCATTTTCAGTCGGGAAACGGTCAGGTCCTTCTTATCAAAATACAGGTGGATCTCTTGCAGAAACTCACGCATTTTTACATCCACAGGTACCATCTTCACCAAATAAAAGCCTTGGTTTTCCAAAAATTCGCTTTTATAATCGGCATTCTTGAATAGATTTCCCTGTACGGTTCCGACCACCACCTTATTGATTTCACGGAACATTTTATTTGATTTCACGTCGTATTCCTTCTGCTTGCCTTCATCATTGATATACATTTTCTGCCCGTTGATGACGATGAGGTATTTGAACGGCGAAGTATAACTCCAACGCACCTTGTTTTCCTTTTTGAAATGGAACGTACCGCGGCTGGTGATGACTTCCTCCAACACGCTCAGGTTTTTCTCTTGTACAAATTCGGCAAAAATATCGTTGGTTTCTGTGGCCGCTTTTTCCAATTTTGCTTTTACGGCATTCTGGTCAGGTGCAGGTTTCATACCATCATATTGGGCAAAAACGTTTGCGACCAAAACAAATCCGATGAGTAATGAGGTAATTTTTTTCATACGTGCAAAAAAACGAAAAAACTGTGCCACATTCTTAAGTTATACAAAAAAAGGCATCCCTAACCTGGGATGCCTTTCTACTATTTTTCAAAAAAATATTACTCACCGTAGATTCTATCTACCAATGCGCTGTATTTCTCCATGATCGGTTTGCGTTTCAATTTTAGCGTCGGTGTCATTTCTCCACCATCGATAGACCAATCGTTTGGAATCAACTCAAATTTTTTCACCTGTTCCCAGCTACCAAAATCTACATTATATCTGGCAATTTCTTTTTGGTAAAGTTCTTTCACTTTTGGATCTTTCACCAATGCAGCGTTATCTGATGCGGAAACACCGTTTTCTGCAGCCCATTTCTTTAACTGATCCCAAGCTGGAACCACCAATGCCGCCGGATGCTTACGGTTTTCGCCGATGACCATGATTTGCTCTACATACAAACTTTCCTTGAATTTATTTTCCATCGGTTGCGGAGCCACATATTTTCCGCCAGATGTTTTAAAGACTTCTTTCTTGCGGTCGGTAATTTTCAGGAATTTACCATCCACCAGTTTACCAACATCGCCCGTGTGAAACCAACCATCTTTGATTACTTCTTCCGTCAAATCGGGACGTTTGTAATAACCCATCATGACGTTAGGTCCCTTACAGCAGATTTCGCCTTCACCTTCTTTGTAACCACCGTCTCCGGCGTCAATTTTCACTTCAACGCCAGAAATTACCGGACCAACAGTTCCAAATTCACGATTTTCTTCCTGAATGCGGTTAGCTGAAATTACCGGAGAGGTTTCCGTAAGGCCATAACCTTCGATCACGATGATATTTCCTGCCGAGAAAATCCGGGCCAAACGAGGTTGTAAAGCCGCCGCACCCGAAAAAATGAATTTTAAATTACCGCCCAACGCTTCTCTCCATTTACTGAAAATAAGTTTATTGGCAATTGACAATTGCAGATGGTACCAAAATCCATTCTTACCACGCAACTCATATCTCAATCCTAAATCAACCGCCCAGAAGAACAATTTCTTTTTGATGCCGGTTTGTTCATGGCCTTTGGCCATGATTTTATCAAACACCTTTTCCAACAAACGAGGAACGGTAGAAAATACATCCGGCTGCACTTCTTTCAGGTTATCGCCGATGGTTTCCATACTTTCTGCATAATAGATGGAAACACCGATATACATATAACAATAAGAAACGGTTCTCTCAAAAATATGGCATAACGGTAAAAAACTCAATGCTTTTCCGCCATCCAAATCACCCGTAAATACGTCGTGGGATGCTGCTTTTAAGTTGCTGATGATGTTTTCGTGTGATAACATGACACCTTTGGGCGTTCCGGTGGTTCCGGACGTATATATCAACGTAAGCAAATCCTTGCCATTGACAGAATCGGCCAATGTTTTTACTTGGCTAGGATTTGGATTGCCCTTTCCGGCATTCAATACTTCCTTCCAATTTTTTACTCCCGGCAACTCATTGATAGAAAAGATATGCTGGATAGACGGTACCGACTTGGAGGCGTCAACCACTTTGGCATGCATATCCTTATTTTCCACAAACACGGCTTTTACTTCCGCATCGTTCATGATGAAAGTATAATCGTTTACACTCAAGGTTGGATACATGGGAACTGTAACGATGCCCAACTGGGATGCCGCAAAATCAATGATATTCCACTCCGGACGATTTCCGGAAATGATGGCCAAACGGTCTCCTTTGTTAAGCCCGAGTGATAGTAAGCCGTAGCTGAGGTTATTTACTTGATCGATGAAATCGTTCGTGGATATTTTTACCCAAGACCCATTTACTTTGGATGCAAATGAATCTTCGCGGTTGAATTTTTCTTTCAGTTGGACCAATAGGTCAAAATTTCTAACTATTTCCATGGAGCAATTAAAACGTTTGATGTTGTTGTGGTGCTAAAAATAATACTTTTTAAGTACAAGCTGGCTCCTAGAATTACAAAATGCCAATAAATAATGCAAAAACTGAAAACTATAAAAGAACGAGACCCTAAATTGGCACCCGTTGAATATCCGATCCAAAATCTATTTAGATTGTTTTGGTGTCGACTGCCGCAAATACCACCATTTTATCTAATGTGGGCGATTCACTTCCGCCGTTTGGTTCAATGGTTACCGCAAATGCTTGGGCCGAAATGGCATCCAACATTTGTGTAGGTGTACCTGAGGTAAGTACACCTCCGTTTTGCGGTTTACCATCCACGATGGCCCAAAGTTGGTATTGCTGATCGGTATTTAACTTAGGAAGGCTTGAGCCATCCCAAATTACGTCACCAGATCCCGGATTCCAGAATAGGACAGAATGATTACCCGCAAATGCAGGTGTTCCGGCCATTTCTATCCGCACGACGTCGGGGTTAAACAGCAGTTGGTAATTGTCTTGCGATTTTTTGTAGTTGGCGGCAAATACGCTTTTCTCTTCCGTTTCTTTGCTTAAATTCACCTTTACTTCCGTCAATTCCTGCGCCAAGGATTGATTTTTAGTGAGTAAGAAAAAATTAGTGGCTGCACTGATGATAAACAATCCGCCGAACGATGCGGCCGCCCAAAACCATTTTTGCGACTTTTCCTGCTTTTCAGGATGACCAGTGATGGGAATTACTTTAGGGTCGGCTGCCGACGGCCCTTTGGTGGACAACACCGCAGACTCTTTCAGCGCAGATAAAACATCCTTCTTCCATTCCGGACGTACGGGCGCGGAAAGCGATTGCACGAGCGCATTTTCGATCATCCGTATC
>Ga0247814_10000262_pt1 | contig 46145 bp, 53 predicted proteins | sample UWRJL179409R1_FD_179947 | JGI IMG/M metagenome (GOLD analysis project Ga0247814, IMG submission 179947) | Plant litter microbial communities from Arlington Agricultural Research Station in Wisconsin, United States - UWRJ-L179-409R-1 | ecosystem: Environmental > Terrestrial > Plant litter >... | reverse complement strand
TAACAACTGGTGGCCTAAACAAATGCCGAATAGCGGTTTATCAGCCTCTAGTATTTCTTTCACGGTTTCAACCGCGTAAGGCATAGCCGAAGGATCGCCGGGGCCGTTGGATATAAAGTAGCCGTTAGGGGCAAAGTCCTGCTCCATTTCGTAAAAAGTGGTTTTGGCCGGGTAAACTTTGGCGTAAACCTCCCGACTGTCAAAATTACGCAGTATGTTTTTCTTTACACCCAAATCAAGCACCGCAACGCGGTAAGGTGCGTCCTCTTTGCCTATAGTGTAGGTTTCAGTAGTGCTTACTTTTGATGAAAGCTCCAGGCCATCCATTGAAGGTACTTCGGCAAGTTTAGCTTTCAATTCCTCCAGATCCAATATTTCTGATGAAATGATTGCGTTCATGGCACCTTTGTCGCGAATGTGACGCACCAGCTGGCGGGTATCAATATCAGAGATCCCCACAATATTTTGCTCCTGAAAGTAGTCCTGGATAGACTCATTGGCTTGCTTACGGCTGTAAGCGATGTTGTAATTTTTGCATACCAAACCGGCAATCTGGATATTTGCAGATTCTACCTCTTCATCAGCAATGCCATAGTTGCCAATGTGGGCATTGGTGGTAACCATTATCTGTCCAAAATAAGAAGGGTCTGTAAATACCTCCTGGTAGCCGGTCATGCCGGTGTTGAAACATATTTCGCCGGCGGTTGTGCCAATTTTGCCTGCGGCTTTTCCGTGAAAAACTGTACCGTCAGCTAATAATAGTATCGCCGGTAATTTGGTGAAATAAGTCATTTTATTAAGTAAATTGAATGGTTAAAAACGCGGCTTATCCGGTGCGGTGCGCCGTGAAAAAAAGATGGGAAAACAATGCTTGCAGGTCCCTGATTCACGGGGCAAAAGTAGAAAAAGATTTCGGATTTCGGATGTTCGATTTCGGATTTTTTGAGACTATAAGATAGAGGCTTGATAGTTTTTATTATATTTTGGATCTAATATCCAAATAGCAATATGTTCTAAAGCTTCAGCTTCTCTCTTATTTTGGCATTCAATTATTCTATACTTATAATAATTTGTGAAAAAATCTTGTGCCACGGTTCTATCTAAATGAATACCTTGTGTAATGAGTTTCTTCATTAAAGTATGGGTAGATTCGTGCCGTAGATCAGTGCCAAATCGAACATGAAAATTATTTGTGCTACCTATATATAAAATCTCCTCTTCAGAAGAGTAAATAATATAAACGCCCATTATTTTTTTAGAATCTTAACCTCATTAAAAGTTACATATTCTTTCGATTGTAGGACGTTAAACAGTTGTTTTAAATATTCAAACGATTTTTCCATGATTATTTTGTGAAATTGGGTGAGAATAAATTCCAAAATCTCTCATCCGAAATCCGAAATAAAAATATCCTAACTTTGCTGACCATAAATACAAACCATGTCGGTAAATAAAGAAATAAAACGTATCACAACCCATACCCTTCAGGACATGAAGAGCCGTGGCGAAAAGATAAGCATGCTTACGGCCTACGATTACTCCATGGCAACCATTGTTGATGCCGCCGGAACGGATGTAATATTGGTTGGCGACTCTGCATCAAACGTTATGGCTGGCCATGAAACTACGTTGCCGATAACGTTAGATCAGATGATCTATCATGCATCATCAGTAGTGCGTGCCGCTAAGCGGGCCTTGATCGTTGTCGACCTGCCTTTTGGCACCTATCAGGGTAACTCAAAAGAGGCGCTTAATTCTGCCATTCGTATTATGAAGGAATCAGGCGCACATGCTGTAAAACTGGAGGGTGGTGTAGAAATTGCAGAATCAATAACGCGCATACTTACCGCCGGTATACCCGTTATGGGGCATTTGGGTTTAACGCCGCAGTCTATTTACAAATTCGGTACTTATACTGTGCGTGCAAAAGAGGAGGCAGAAGCCACTAAGTTAAAGCAGGATGCTTTAAAATTGCAGGAACTGGGTTGCTTTGGCATTGTGATAGAAAAAATACCGGCGCAACTGGGTAAAGAGGTTTCTGAAAGCCTGAACATACCCACCATCGGCATAGGCGCAGGCCAGCATTGTGATGGTCAGGTGTTGGTTATACATGATATGCTGGGTTTAAACAAAGGCTTTAAGCCACGTTTTTTACGCCAGTACGCCAACATGTATGATGATATGAACCAAGCCATACAAAATTATGTTAGCGATGTAAAGGGAGGAAGTTTCCCGAACGAAAAAGAGCAATATTAATTGGTGGTTCATGGTTGATAGTTCATGGTTCATAGTTGATGGGGCAGGGCTATTTTAACCATGAACTATCAACCATGAACTATGAACAGGAAAGAGTTCCACTACATCCCGAAGGAAATAACAGATGCCGATATTCTGTTTGAGGATAATCACCTTATTGCGGTTAACAAACGCGCGGGTGATATAGTGCAGGTTGACGAGACCGGTGATGAGCCGCTGGATGAGAAAGTAAAAAAGTATATCGCTCAAAAATATAATAAGCCCAATGGCGCGTTTTTAGGCGTGGTGCATAGGTTGGACAGGCCGGTGAGCGGTGTTATTTTATTTGCCAAAACCAGTAAGGCGTTGGAGCGTATTAATAACATGTTTAAGGCCCGCGAAATGCATAAAACTTATTATGCCGTGGTGCGCAAACGACCAAGCCCCGAAAGTGGTACGCTGGTGCACTGGCTGCTAAAAAATCCGCAGAAAAATGTAACCAAAGCGCATGATAAGGAAGTGAAAGGAAGCCAACGCGCCGAGTTACATTATAAGTTGGTTGGCGAGTTGGATGGCTATTATTTAGTTGAAGTTGACCCCATAACAGGCCGTCCGCATCAAATAAGGGTGCAGCTATCAACTTTAGGCTGCCCTATAGTTGGCGATAACAAATACGGTTACCCGCGGGGTAGTTTGCGTAAAAGCATTTGTTTACATGCCCGTAAGTTGCAGTTTACTCATCCTGTTAAAAACGAGCCTGTGTTGATTACCGCGCCATTACCTAAAGACGGTTTTTGGGAGAAGTTTGAGGGGATGATGGAGTAGGTATTTACTTGAAATCTGAAATAATTATTCTTATTTTTGATTGAATTATCTTTAGCTTTAAGTTATGAACATGCAGTATATTTCAGACAATAAGGGCGAAACGACAGGCGTTTACATTCCAATACAGGAATGGAATGAACTGAAAAGTAAATATATGGGTATTGAAGAGGAAGAAAATAACATACCTGATTGGCATAACGCTATTGTGAAAAAGCGCTATGAAGATTACCTGAAAAATCCAGGCAATGTTTTGGATTTTGACTCGGCGTTAAACGAGGTAGAGGAAGAACTGTAATGTATAAACTGGTTACATTACCTGTTGCAAAACAGGATATTAAGGAAGCCGCCTCCTGGTATAATACAAAGCAACAAAATTTAGGAAGAAGGTTCACGGCTGAAATCCGACGAAAAGTAAACTACATTAAACAATCACCTTTTTCTACCGCGACCAGATACCACGACATAAAAACGGCTGTTCTTGACAACTTTTCCGTTTATGATTCATTACAGTATTGACGATAACCAAAAGTTAGTAATCATTCTTGCTGTTTTACACACCAGCCGTGATCCTGATATGTGGAAAAAGGAACGCTAATTACAACCCCTTCACTTCCTCCCAAATCTTTTCATCTACCCAAACCCCCTCGTCTAAACTTTTAACACGGGTTTTTAGTGTATTCTCTCCTGGATAAAGCACGGGTTCATCAGGCTTTGCGGGCTGGCTTGTTTTAGTGAAATCTATTATCTCATTAACAATAGCGCTCACCTGTTCTTCATTGCCGGGCTTTATTGCTATGAATAATTGCGATACCCCTGCCTCTGTGTTTTCCTCGGTCATATGTTTTACAGACCGGCCCTCGCTTAAAACACTTACCAGCAGATCAAGCATCAGCGCCAGTCCAGATCCTTTCCAAAAACCGGCAGGTAACAGGCGTTTTGACTCGGCAATAGCGTGTGCATCTTTAGTTAAATTGCCATCCCCGTTGTACCCGCCAAAATGTTCAAGCTCCTGGTTGTAGCTTTTATATTGCAGCACCTTACCAACTGAATACTGGGAAATAGCCATATCCAACACAACATGCCCCCCTTGCCGCGGAACAGAAATAACTAAAGGGTTATTGCCCAGTGTAGCAGTTGTACCACCCCAGGGCACGGTAGTGGCAACCGCATTGGTAATACAAATGCCTACAAAGCCCGCTTCGGCGGCCTGCCAGCCGTAGGTTCCGCCGCGCATCCAATGGTTGGTGTTTTTTAGGGCTACGCAGCCAATACCGTTTTGCCCGGCCAGTGTTATTGCATGGCCCATACAAAAACGGGCATTAACAATGCCCGGTCCAAAATTTCCGTCCCATTGTTCCAATGCACCCATTGATCTAACCAGCGTTGGTACGCTGTCCTGTTTTATCTCGCCCGCTTTAACAGATTTAACAAACTTGGCAAAACGGTTTAAACCATGTGTGTAAACACCGTCGCGGCTATTCTCGGCAAAAACAAGGGCGCATAGCTCAGCATTTTCCTGGCGTAAACCAATTTGCAGCAGAACACGCTTAAATTCGGCTTTTAATTCTTCAACTGATATGCGCATACAACAAATATAATAGCATAGCTACAGGCTGTTAAAATAATAGTAAATAAAAACAGTTATTATTACCGGGCGTTAACCTGCCATACGTACAGATTTTATATTTTTGCCGCATCTGATGAAGAAAGCTCCATTTACATTTATTTTAAGCTTGCTTGTATTAAGTTTTTTTTGCAACGGATGCAAAAAGCAAACCCAAAGCTCAATACAAAGCTTATTCTCTAAAGGCAACTGGGAGCTTGCAACGGTAGTAGTAACTGTTTCGGTAGGCACTAACCGCATATCAGAAGACACACTTAATACAACGTGCAATAAAAAGCAGATATTTTCTTTTAAGGATGACCGCACCTGCACCTATACTAATTTTCATTGTAAGGATCAGCCAGTGGCTGTGGGTAATTGGGCGTTATCGCCAGATCAGCTATATCTAAAATCAGATATAGTTTGTCAGGATACGTTTAAACTGGCTAACGGTAGCACGGGTAGCTCAAAACCATTTGAGAATGCTAAGATTGACGTGTTGGGGCAATACTCAATGGTATTAATAACCGGCGATATACAAAATTACTCTGCCGCACAACGCAGAACGGTGCGCCGGTTTGGCTTTGTAAGGCAAAAAGATGCTACACAGTAGTAATAAAGGGGTTAAAAATTTATATTTGACAAGTAAACACCAAAATTGCCTGTGATTTTGAAAAAACGAATAGCCATTTTTGCTTCCGGCTCGGGTTCAAATGCTCAAAAAATAATGGAGTATTTTAAACGAAGCCCCGATGCCGAGATTGTACTGATACTCACCAATAATCCGCATGCATATGTGCTGCAACGCGCGGATAACTTTGAAGTACCATCACATATTTTTACCCGGCAGGAATTTTACCAAACTGATGAGGTAATTAGAATGCTTAAAACCCTGCAGGTTGATTTGATTGTGCTGGCAGGGTTTTTATGGCTGGTGCCCAAATCATTGTTAAATGCCTTCCCCAATAAAATAATTAACCTGCACCCGGCTTTGCTGCCTAAATATGGCGGCAAGGGCATGTACGGCGATAATGTGCATAAAGCTATATTGGAAGCGAAAGAGGAAGAATCCGGAATCACCATCCATTTTGTTAATGCTGAGTTTGATGAGGGCGAGGTGATTCATCAATCGCGCTTTAAAATTGATCCAACAGACAACCTGGAAATGGTAAAATTTAAGGGCCAGCAGCTGGAGCATCAGTATTTCCCCAGGGTTATAGAAAGCTTACTTAAAAAGATGAAGAGCTAGTGCTGCAGCACTAGCTCTTCATCTTTTTAAGTAAGCAAAAAATTATTTTTGTCGGGCATAAAGTGTTCCACAGCCGTTAACATCCGTACATGCTGCAAGCGGCTCAATGTATAATGAATCAGAACTTACCACAAACAAATTTGCAGCAGTACCGCTGCTGCCTTTAAAAATCAGCTGGTTGGTTTTTACTTCATAAGTATTGTACCCGGCCATTACTGTACTTTCCATACCGCCGCCATCAAACATTTTAACGTACTTTCCGGTGGGTACTTTAGTTGTAACATTTACCTGGTTCCAGGTTCCTATCAGCATTTGGTTGGCAAAGTCTGTTACTTTGTCTTTCCTGCATGCCGAAATAATGAACAAAAACGCTGCAAATGCAAAAAATAATCTTTTCATAGTGGTTAACAATTTTAACGGTAAAACGAAGCTCAAAGTGCAAACGCTACTTATGATTTTTTATTTTTGACTGATAAATTAGCTTTGTTATTAAAAATACAATGTCAAAAACAACAAACCAACTAAAATAACTACCTTTGCGGCTCAAAATTTTTCATATAAATGAGCCAACCCGTTACCATTAAAAACGCCTTGATTTCAGTTTATTACAAAGATAATCTGGAGCCTATTATACAAGAATTAAACCGCCTTGGCGTAAATATTTACTCAACCGGCGGAACCGAAAGTTTTATACGCAGCCTGGGTGTTAATGTTATAGCGGTTGAGGACCTTACCTCATACCCATCTATTTTGGGCGGTAGGGTAAAAACACTGCATCCGAAAGTGTTTGGTGGTATACTGGCACGCAGAAGCTCAGAAGGCGATCAGCAACAAATAACACAATATGAAATACCTGAGATAGATTTGGTGATTGTTGATCTTTATCCTTTTGAAGAAACTGTAGAATCTGGCGCAGGGCATGATGACGTGATTGAGAAGATAGACATTGGTGGTATATCACTTATACGCGCAGCGGCAAAAAACTTTAAAGATGTTGTAATTATTGCCTCAAAAAACGATTACGTTGAACTGGATGGTTTGCTTAAAACGCAAAACGGCGCTACTACAATTGATCAGCGTAAAAGCTTTGCTAAAAAGGCATTTAATATTACCTCTAACTATGATACAGCTATATTCCAATACTTTAACCAGGACGAGCCGATACCTGTGTTTAAACAAAGCATTTTAACCAGTCAGGTTTTGCGTTACGGCGAGAACCCACATCAGAAAGGCGTGTTTTACGGTAATTTGGATGCCATGTTCAATAAATTAAATGGCAAAGAATTATCATACAATAACCTGGTTGATGTTGATGCCGCTGTAGCACTTATTGACGAGTTTACCAACGAACCTACCATAGCTATATTAAAACATACCAATGCCTGTGGCATTGCTACCCGCTCTTCTGTTAAAGATGCCTGGTTAGACGCATTGGCTTGCGACCCGGTATCGGCATTTGGTGGTGTTATTATAGCTAATGACGAGATATGTGCTGCAACCGCTACCGAAATAGATAAGTTGTTTTACGAAGTGTTGATAGCTCCGGCTTATACAGATGAGGCTGTGCAGATTTTAACCGCTAAAAAGAACCGTATTATTTTGGTTAGGCAACCTGTTGAACTCCCTGCCAAACAGTTTAAAACTTTATTGAACGGTGTTATTGAGCAGGACAAAGACAATACTGTTGAAGGCCCTGAACAAATGAAGGCAGTAACCAATGCACAGCCAACTGAGCAGGAGCTGAAAGATTTGTTCTTTGCCAATAAAGTGGTAAAACATACCAAATCAAACACCATAGTATTTGCCAAAAACAACCAGTTAATGGCAAGTGGGGTGGGGCAAACATCAAGAGTTGATTCATTGAAGCAAGCTGTAATAAAGGCGCATAGTTTCGGGTTTGATCTTAACGGCGCGGTAATGGCATCTGATGCCTTTTTTCCGTTCCCTGATTGTGTTGAACTGGCGGCCGAGGCCGGTATTACCGCTGTTTTGCAACCAGGCGGATCAATAAAAGATCAGGATTCTATAGATATGTGTAACCAAAAAAACATAGCTATGGTTACTACAGGAGTGCGCCATTTTAAGCATTAATGAGCAGTGATTTGTTGATTAGTTGATTGGTGATTAGTTTAATTTATTTACAATAAAAATCTAACTAACAAGTTAACATAATCAACTTAATAGACTAATTTTATAAAATTCATAAAATATTTGAAGCCGCCGAAAAATGAGCTTATTTAATTTTTTCACTCAAGAAATTGCTATAGATCTGGGTACCGCAAATACCCTTATTATACATAATGATAAAGTTGTTGTTGACGAGCCGTCAATAGTAGCTTTTGACCGCACAACCAACAAGGTGATAGCTATAGGGCGCCAGGCCATGCAAATGGAAGGCAAAACCCATGATAATATACGTACCGTACGCCCGCTTAAAGATGGTGTAATTGCCGATTTTAACGCTGCCGAACACATGATACGCGGCATGATAAAAATGATAAACCAAGGCAAAGGCTGGTTCTTCCCATCGTTGCGTATGGTTATCTGCATCCCATCGGGTATTACAGAGGTGGAGAAACGCGCCGTGCGCGACTCGGCCGAGATTGCCGGTGCCAAGGAGGTTTACCTTATACACGAGCCAATGGCCGCAGCCGTGGGTATTGGTATTGATGTAGAGGAGCCAATGGGTAACATGATAATTGATATTGGCGGGGGTACTACCGAGATTGCCGTTATTGCATTATCTGGTATTGTATGCGACCAATCCATCCGTGTAGCCGGAGATAACTTTGACTCAGACATTGTTCAATATATCCGTCGCCAGCACAATATCATGATAGGCGACCGTACTGCCGAAAAAATAAAAATTGAAGTAGGTTCTGCCCTGCCTGAGCTTCCTGATCCACCGGCTGATTTTGCTGTACAGGGTCGTGACCTGATGACGGGTGTGCCGAAACAAATAATGGTATCGTACACCGAGATTGCACATTGCCTGGATAAATCAATTTCAAAAATTGAAGAGGCGATATTGAAAGCATTGGAGATTACTCCACCCGAGTTATCAGCAGACATTTATCAAACAGGCATTTATTTAACAGGTGGCGGTGCATTGCTTCGCGGGCTTGACAGGCGCGTATCGGCCAAAACCAAATTGCCGGTGCACGTAGCCGAAGATCCGCTGCGTGCCGTAGTTAGAGGCACGGGTACAGCACTTAAAAATATAGGTAACTTCAAATTCTTGATGCAATAAGTAGAATCAAGAATCAAGAATCAAGAAACAAGAGTATAACTGCTACGGTTCTTGATTCTTGACTCTTGGCTCTTGAATCTCAAAAACCATGCGTAACCTGTTAATCTTCATAAGCAAGTATAACGCATTTTTTCTATTCGTTATTTTTGAGATAGCGGCTATAGTTATCTATATCAAATACAACTCTTTTCAAAAAGCTACTTTTATAAATAGCACCAGCCAGATAACCGGTAGTTTATACGCCCGCGTAGACGATTTTAAAGGTTATTTAACATTGAGAAAGGTTAATGATAACCTGGCTGCCGAAAACTCAAGATTACGCAATCAGCTTAAAACTTCATTTTATGTTGATACAGTTGCCAAGGGTAAAGTAACTGATACTATATATAAGCAGCAATATGAGTATATAACGGCCAAAGTCATCAACAATTCTATTAACCGCCGTAATAACATCATTACTATTAATGTGGGTGCCAATGCGGGAGTCCGTAAAGGTATGGGGGTTATTTGTAACGGCGGTGCGGTTGGTAAAGTTTTAGAGGTTAGTCCGCATTTTGCAACAATACAATCGCTTTTACACTCAGAAACAGTTATAAGTGCTATGCTGGCTAATTCGCGCCAAATTGGGTCGTTTTCCTGGGGAGCGGATCTGAACCCGCACCAGGGTTTACTATTTGATATCCCTAATGATGCTAGCCCAAAAATTGGCGAACAGGTTGTTACTTCAGAGCATTCACTCTATCCTGCCGGTATCTTAATTGGTAAGCTGATCAATCTGCGCGCTAAAAAATCCAAAGGATCGTTTTTAAGTATGGACGTAGCCCTGGCCGTTGACTTTAGCAGGCTGGAATATGTTTACGTAGTGAATAATACATTAGCGGTAGAACAAACGGGATTGGAGGCTCAGGTAAAGAAAGATGAGTAGGGCAATATTTTATAGCTTGATCCGGTTTGTGGTGCTGGTTTTTGTTCAGGTGTTTTTATTAAAGAACATCACCTTGTACAATATTTCTACGCCATATCCTTATATACTTTTCATTGCCCTGCTTCCGTTTGAAACGCCGAATATTCTGCTGTTTCCGCTGGCATTTGCACTCGGTTTAACAATTGATGCTTTTTATGATACGCCCGGCCTGCATGCTGCCGCTTGCGTACTATTGGCTTTGGTAAGGGTGTTGTTTATAAGCGTTACGGTACAAAAAGAGGGTTTTGATAATGAGCCCGAACCTACATTAAGCATAATGGGGTTCAGGTGGTTTTTAACCTATTCTGTTATAATTACCCTTATACATCATACGTTTCTTTTTTTATTAGAGGATTTTAGCTTTTCTGAGTTGGCATTTACACTGCAACGGGTTGTTACAAGTTCAATTTTTACAGTATTTTTAATGCTGATTATAGGCCTGTTATTTTTCAGAAAAAGGGAGCGTAAATGAATACTTTTTTTCAGCGGCGATATGTAATTGCGGGTGTTTTTATTACCCTGATACTAATTTTACTGGCCCGTTTATTTTATATGCAGGTTATTGATGATAGGTATTTGAAAATCGCCAATGCCAATGTAATATGGCAGTCTGTGCAATACCCGGCCAGGGGCACTATTTTTGACAGGAACGATAAAATTTTGGTGCAAAATAAACTCGTTTACGATGTTTCCGTCATACCTCGGCAGGTAAAACCACTTGATACCGTGGAGTTTTGCAAACTTATTGGCATTACGCGACAAAGGTTTGACGAGCAGATGACAAAAGCCATCAAATTTTCGCGGGCGTTGGCATCGCCGTTTGTTAAGCAATTGCCTCCAGAAATTTACGCTTCGTTACAGGAGCGTATGTCAGAGTTTCCGGGCTTTTTTGTTGAACCTCACCCCATTCGTATTTATCCGGACTCAACAGCTGCGCAGTTTTTGGGTTATATAGGCGAGGCTAACGATGAAGTGATAAGAAAGTCGGGCGGTTATTACCGCTCCGGCGATTATATTGGCATAACGGGCGTTGAAAAGGCATACGAAAATATTTTGCGCGGGCAACGCGGTATAAAAAACGTGATGGTTAATTCTCGCGGTATACCGCAGCAACCATATGCTAACGGCGCGTTTGATACGGTAGCAGTACCGGGCGAGCGATTGGTATCATCCCTGGATATTAGAATACAAAAACTGGGCGAAAAATTAATGCGGAACAAAGTAGGCAGCATTGTGGCTATTGAGCCCGCTACCGGGGAAATACTATGTTTTATAAGCAGTCCTACTTACGATCCCAACTTGATGGTTGCCGGCCCGGATAGGGGGCAGCGTTACAAAGCCATCGCTACCGACCCTTATAAGCCATTTTTAATAAGGCCAATAATGGCCCGCTATCCGCCGGGATCATCATTTAAGCCCCTTAGCGCGCTTATTGCCCTACAAGAAGGTATTATAACACCACAAACAACTTATAACTGCCCTGGTAGTTATAGATCGGGCAACCGAACGGTAAAGTGTACGCACGTGCACGGTACGGTGAATTTGAGTAGTGCAATCGGCGGATCCTGCAATGGGTACTTTTCTATGGTGTTTGAAAAAATTATGAACAGGCGGGGAGCGAAACAAACTGAAGCCAGTTTTACAGATTGGCGAACAAAGGTTGTAGCATTTGGCCTGGGGCAAAAAGTAGGAATAGACATGCTCGGCGAATCGGCTGGTAGTATACCCAAGGCTAGTTTGTACGATAAGTGGTACAGTAAGGGGCGCTGGCGTTCAAGCACCATACTTTCACTAGCTATAGGCCAGGGCGAGGTAGAGGCCACGCCCCTACAGTTAGCCAATATTGAATGTATTATTGCCAACCACGGTTATTACTATTTGCCTCATTTGGTAAAATCTGTGGGCAACAACCATGTAATAAGCAAGGAATATACGGTACAGCACCAGGTAGGAATTAATGCCCGGTATTTTGAATCTGTTATTGATGGCATGCAAAGTGTGGTTGACTACGGAACCGCACACGGATCAAAAATACCGGGGATAACCATGGTAGGTAAAACAGGCACCGCGCAAAACCGGCATGGAAAAGACCATTCTGTTTTTGTTGCGTTTGCCCCGCGCCAAAATCCTAAAATTGCTATTGCTGCCATAGTAGAAAACTCTGGCGATGGCGGTACATGGGCCGCGCCTATTTCAAGCTTTATTATTGAAAAATATCTTACAGATTCTATAAAGTCGCGGCCTTCCGGCATAACACCCGATTACTACATGAATTCTAATTTACTGCCTCAGCCTGCCATAAAGAAAAAGCCAACAGTTGCCGATAGTAATAAGATAAAAGCTGCATCTGTTTCAAAAGTTAAGATAACCGCTGTTACGCGCAAAGCAGGCAGAAATATTTTAGCCAACGTTGTACCCTTAAAGCGCAGCCAGGATGAGTAACAATCAGCGAAGCTTTTTTTTTAATGTAGACTGGCTTACCGTACTTGTATACCTGATGCTTTGCACCGTAGGTTTATTAAGTATTCATTCGGCTGTGTTTGATCCGGATAATCCGGGATTGATTGATTTGGGCACCAATTACGGTAAGCAATTTATATTTATAATAATATCTGTTATTGTTGCGGTAGTTATTTTGCTGTTAGAGAGTCGTTTCCTTTCTGCGCTGGCACCGGTTCTGTATGTAATTACTACGTTGCTGCTTATATTGGTTTTAGTTGTAGGGCGTAATGTAGGCGGCAACCAGGCCTGGATTGATCTGGGCGGTGGGTTTAGATTACAACCTTCTGAGTTTGCTAAAGTTGCTACCTGCCTGCTGCTGGCACGTTATTTAAGCAGCGTTAATATTAAGCTTACCGAGCTGCGCTCATTCGGAATAGCAGCGGGCATTATTCTATTTCCGATGATGCTTATTATGCTGCAACCTGATGCGGGCTCAACGTTGGTGTTCAGTTCACTAATATTTGTGTTGTACCGCGAGGGGCTTTCACCTTACTTTCTAATATTGGAGGGGCTGTTCATTGCTTTATTTGTAGTTACTATTAAATATGATACCGTGATATGGGTTGTAGTTGCTATAATAGCTATAACCATTTTATTGTTAGTGCTGTTAAGGCGAAATAGGAAAACACTGCTGACCCTGTTGGCGGGTGCCGCAATATGTATTGCCTTCACCCTCAGCGTTCAGTTTATTTATAAAAATGTGTTACAACCGCACCACAAGTCGCGTATTGATATTGTATTGGGTGTCACCAGTGATCCACGCGGTAAAGGCTACAATGTAAACCAGTCAAAAATAGCAATAGGTTCAGGTAAAATGTGGGGCAAGGGTTATATGGAAGGCACACAAACCAAATATTCGTTTGTGCCGGAGCAAAGCACCGATTTTATTTTTTGCACCGTAGGCGAGGAGTTTGGCTTTGCCGGATCTGTGGTGGTGCTGGGCCTTTTTATGGTTTTGGTTTTACGTATAATACGGATTGCCGAACGGCAACGGTCACCCTTTTCACGCATTTATGCCTACGGCGTTGCGTCGATAATCTTTTTCCACGTGTTCATCAATATCGGCATGACGATTGGCATTGTGCCATCCATAGGCATTCCGTTGCCATTTATAAGCTATGGCGGCTCTTCGCTCATCAGCTTCACCATTATGTTGTTTGTGCTGCTCAAGCTTGACTCCAACCGTATGGGCATAGTTTAATAACAAGTAAGGCTTCAACAATATATGATGTTGAAGCCTTAAAGCAAATGAAATGTCGTTGACAAACTTGCGCGGTATGTGCATACGGCACTTGAAGATGGTTCGTCAATAACTACAAGTCAAAATTAAATAATGCACCTAATTTAATTTGGCTGAAGCCAACAGACTTATCAATGCGGTTTTCGTATCCCAGGCCCAAATCAAGACTCCATTTGGAACGCCCGAATGGAACAGTGTACCCTACAGATGTAGAAACCAATGGAGCAACTTTGGTAATGTCGTCCCAATATTCGTTTAAATTGACTGATATACCTGCGTCGGCCTGCACAAAAAGTCTGTTAACTAAATATGCCTTAACACCTATCTGAGTGGGCCAAAATGTAACCAGCGAACCTGCCGAAAAGCTGCCATTATAAGTATCATAACCGGTGTAATATCCGTCGCTAGATACATAGGAAGAGAATCCGGTGGTGGCCAAAATACGCAATTGATCATTAATAGGGTGTGAGTAACGAACATTTACGCTGCTTGCCACAGGATAAGAACTTGACAATTTGCCTACAGCCGCGCCTAAAGTAACACCGGCACTAATTTGAGGTTTGGCATCTTGTGCGTTGGCAAAAAATGCGGTACTAATTAAAGTAATGATGAGGAGTAATTTTTTTTGCATAAGATTTTAAGTTGTTTATGCAAAATAAAGGATTTTGGCTCAAAAATCAAACAAAAAAGGTGTTCTGAAAACTCAAAACACCTTTTAATTTATCCCGGTTTAAGCCGGATGAATATACAAGCTAAAATTACTCAGCTACTACTGAGAAAGGAACCTGTACCTTAACTTCTTTGTGCAGGTTGATGTTAGCAACATAATCACCAACAAATTTTGGTTCCTGATCAAACGTGATGCGACGACGGTCAACATCAAAACCTTCTTTCTTCAATGCATCGGCAATCTGAATTGTGTTGATAGCACCAAATATTTTTCCGGTTTCGCCTGCTTTAGCGCCAATGTTTAATTTAACACCCTCTAAACGGGCAGCAATTGCATCAGCGTCTTTGCGTATTTTCTCTTGTTTAAATGCAGCTTGTTTAAGGTTTTCGGCCAAAACTTTACGTGCAGATACAGTAGCTAAAATAGCATAACCTTTAGGGAACAAAAAGTTACGACCGTAGCCCGGTTTTACCGTTACTACATCGTCTTTATCGCCCAGGTTTTTAATATCTTGTTTTAAAATAACTTCCATTGTTTATCCCTCCCGATTATTTTAATGAGTCTGTAACATAAGGTAATAAACCAATGTGGCGCGCACGTTTAACGGCTTGTGCCACTTTACGCTGAAATTTTAATGAAGTACCTGTTAAACGGCGAGGTAATACTTTACCCTGATCATTAATAAACTTTAATAAAAAGTTAGCGTCTTTATAGTCAATATACTTAATACCATTCTTTTTAAAACGGCAGTATTTTTTACGGTTGTCCTCTACTTTAGGGGCAGTTACGTATTTAATTTGTTCGTTAGCCATTAGTTTGCTTCCTCCGTTTTAGCTGCAGGTTTTTTGTTAAAAGCACCGCTGCGTTTTTTGTCGTTGTAAGCAACGGCATGTTTATCCAAAGCAATTGTAAGGAAACGCAAAACACGCTCATCGCGCCTTAACTCAACCTCCAATTTGTTAATTAATTCACCCGGAGCCTTAAATTCAGTTAAGTGATAGTACCCTGTAGTCTTTTTTTGAATAGGGTACGCTAGTTTTCTCAAACCCCAATTGTCCAGCTGGACAATTTCGGCTCCGCCATCAGTTAAGGTCTTGCTGTATTTGGCTATCGCCTCTTTAGCAGTTTCCTCTGAAAGCAACGGGGTTAGAACGATCACGATTTCGTACTGTTGCATTTTTGTACTTTGATTTTTAATTATTTAACCCGACAATTCGGGGCTGCAAATATAGTAATGATATTTTATTTTTTCAAGTATCTATCAAGCTATTTTTTAGTCGACAAAAAAAGCATTTTAGCTATCTTGCAACAAGTTATCAAGCAATGAAAAATGTAATAATTCTCCTGAGTTTAATTTTAGCCTTTAAAACTTCTGTGTGCCAACAACAACGAGCGACTGGTAAAGTAGCAGTTGCTATAAGCGACAGCGTTAAGATAGTCAATCTTAACCGCGATGTGACTGCGATGATGAAAGCAACAATTGCCAATGATTTTGCAGTACTCGCCAAATATACACACCCCTTGGTTGTACAAATGATGGGAGGTGCTGATAGGATGACAGCTTACTTAACCAATGAGTTTAAAAAAATGCAAGAGCAGGGCGTCGCATTCAGCGATGCGCAAGCCGTTCTACCTGAAAAAGTTATTGCTGTAGGAACAGAGCTCTACTGCGTGGTGCCGCAAAAGGTAGTGATGGCGTACGGAAGCAAACGAATAACCAATACCTCTTCTTTGTTAGCAGTTAGTAATAACGGTGGGTCAACCTGGCGTTTTGTAGATGCCGGAGGGATGACAGATGAGCAGATTAAACAGTATTTTCCAAAAATATACGGAAAACTCACAATTCCTAAGCGTTCCGAAGCAAAAGAGTTGACTCAGTAGATGGCAAGCCGTGTTAATAAAAATAACACCTATTTAACATAGAGTATAAAACATTCGGCTAAGTTCGTTTGTCTTTTAAACGTTGTTATTTTATTAACTAAAAACATTAACGCCATGGATTTTAAACATCTTGAAAGCCAATCGTCAAACAGTACTTCTGCATTTATGTACGATATTATCTATTTCCAATCTCCAGACGAATACTGCAATGTAGATGAAGAGGAGGATGAAGATTGGGATGATGATGAAGACGAAGATTTTGACGATACAGCTGCTGATCTGGATGATTTAAATGCCATACGTGTTGGTGATGATCTGGACACGAGTGATGATGCTTACGATATAACCAACCCCAACCCGGATGACGATCATCTACCGGACGAAGAATTGCAGTAATTTATAACAGTGCTGTTAGCGGGTGGCGTAAGTACGTTATTGCCTTAACATCCTGAGCTATAATTCTTATTATAAAAATACAGGTAATATTATTATAATTACATTCCTAATTATGATATATGCCGAGCACACCCTCAGATTATTACCTTATTGCAAAAAAATTTTGGAAAACAGTTACCGATAGCGACATAGCAGTTTCTGCTTCCATGTTACAATCGCAGATAGACGCCTACTCGCGACTTTTTAGCGTATTCCAGGCCGGCAACTACTATTATATTATACTTAATATGTATAAAAGTGAGCTGGAGTATGTTGATCAGAACATTACCCACGTGCTTGGATATGTTCCGGATGAATTCAATATAGCCTTTTTAATGGACAATATACACCCCGATGATAAGGCGTACTTTTTGAACTTTGAACACCGTGTAGTTGAGTTTTTTAAAGCACTCCCGTTTGAAAAAATAAGTAAATACAAGGTTCAGTACGATATACGTGTTAAGACTAAAGGCAATAACTACGTGCGCTTGCTGCACCAGGCGGTACAAATAGATTACGACGAAAAAAATTACTACCGTACGCTTAGCTTGCATACAGATATTACTCACATAAAACAGGATGGTGTGCCTTGTTTTTCCCTGATAGGGCTGGATGGTGAGCCATCTTATTATAATATTCAGGATGCCAATGAATTCAATAAATCATATGACCGGTTTACAAAACGCGAGCGCGAAATTTTAAAGCGCATTGTAGAGGGGAAAAGCAGTAAAGACATTGCTGATGAGCTATATATCAGCCCCCATACCGTAAATATCCATCGTAAAAATATCCTGAAAAAAGCAAATGCCAAAACACCGCTTGAACTGGTTAAATTGGCAATAGAGGAATGTTGGGTATAGTCTACTCTCTATTTTATCAACAATCCTTTTTGATAGTTTCAGGTAAAGCAAATTCTAATTACCTTAGTAGCTGTGGAAAATTTTATAGTTTCGGCACGTAAATACCGCCCGGCTACTTTTGATACCGTTGTTGGTCAGCAACATATAACCAACACATTAAAAAACGCTATCAAAAATAATCAGCTGGCGCAGGCTTTTTTGTTTTGTGGGCCGCGGGGCGTGGGTAAAACCACCTGCGCGCGCATATTGGCCAAAACCATTAACTGCACCAATTTGCAGGCAAACGGCGAAGCTTGCGGCGAGTGCCCATCATGCGTTTCTTTCCAAAATGGTAATTCTTTTAACATTCATGAGTTAGATGCGGCATCCAACAACTCGGTTGATGATATCCGTAGCCTGATTGAGCAGGTACGCATACCACCGCAGGGCGCACGTTATAAGGTGTATATAATTGATGAGGTGCACATGCTCTCGCAGGCAGCATTTAATGCTTTTTTAAAAACCCTTGAAGAGCCGCCACATTATGCCATATTTATATTAGCCACAACAGAAAAACATAAAATACTGCCCACCATACTTTCGCGCTGCCAGATATTTGATTTTAACCGCATAGGGGTTGAGGACATGAGTGCGCATCTGCAGGCTATTGCTACAAAAGAGAATATAGCCTACGAACCAGACGGGCTGCACATTATTGCCCAGAAGGCCGACGGCGGGCTGCGCGACGCGCTGTCTATGTTTGACCAGATAGTAAGCTTCTCTGGTAGTAATGTAACCTACAGGGCGGTAATTGACAACCTGAATATATTAGACTACGACTACTATTTTAATATAACCGACAGTTTGCTTGGCGAGGAAACAGCTAAGACCCTGTTGTTTTTTGATGAGATATTACAAAAAGGATTTGACGGTGCGCATTTTATATCGGGCCTTTCTGAGCATTTCCGTAATTTGTTGGTGAGTAAGGATACTACTACGCTTAAACTGTTAGAGGTTAGCGAAGGTATTAAAGCTAAATATCTGCAGCAATCACAGGCGGCAAGCGTATCGTTTTTACTTTCGGCGCTGGGCATTGCCAACCAATGCGATTTAAATTATAAGCTGAGTAAGAACCAACGTTTACAGGTTGAGCTGGCACTGCTTAAAATGTGCCATCTGCAATCGGTGTTTAATATAGCAACCGGAAACATTGCAATGCCTGACAACAACGGGCAATTAAAAAAAAAACCTGATACCACAGTAAACGTTGTTGCGGCAACTGAGGGTGAATTAAAAAACCAGGTTGCTATTTTAAGCGATGCCCCTGCAGTTTATACTACAACTAAACCTGCGCAAACTGCGTCGCCATCCATTACCGCCGAGCCCCAAACACCGCCTGCCGAAGAGAAGCCCAAGGTATTTATACCCAATGCCAGCGCTTCGTCTATAAAAATACCTTCGCTTAAAGGCCTGGATACCCATGCCGAAGTCATTGTTGAGGATGACCCTTATATAAAGGGCGATAGCAAAGAAGCGTTTACAGCAGAACAGTTGTTGTACTATTGGAATGTTTATGCAGAGAAAGCAAAAGCAGAAGGTAAGGCTACACTTGTAACAATTTTTACCGGCAAGCCAGTAATGCTTAGCCCGGTTTTGTATGAAGTAATTGTGGAAACTAAAGCGCAGGAAGCCGCTTTGAGAGACGAAAAGCCTAATCTGCTTAACTTTTTACGATCAAGCCTTAAAAACTTCGACCTGGACATTACAGCGCGTATTGACGAGATCAAGGTTAACCGCAAACCTTACGGTGCCAAAGAGATCTATCAATATATGGCTGCTAAAAACCCGCAGTTAGCAGAATTGCGTAAAATGTTCAATCTTGATTTTGATTGATAATTTTTTATACTTCGTAAGAAATGTTTTTTTAAACAGATAAAAACATCGATATTAGTTACCAAATTTTATCACAATACAATGAAGCAAAAATTACTCCCGGTACTTGGTATTATTATGATAAGTGTGGTGGCTGCATCATGCACTAAAGACGCGCCTATATACCCGGGCGATCCTGATTTTGTAGCTTATACAGGAACAAATACAGGTACGGGGACAGGTACAGGTACAGGAACAGGTACAGGAACAGGAACAGGTACAGGTACAGGTACAGGTACAGGAACTGGTACCGGCACTTCACTATTAACAGGTACGTGGGTGGTTACAAACTACTATAGTCTGGGTTATCAAAACACAACGCTGGTATCTGAAGAAAAAGAGGTTAGCAATTTTGACTTTTCAAAAATTGATTTGGACGATGCTGCCAAAACTGCTATTTCTTACAGCGGTGTGAGCGGTACTGTCTGGCCACCTACAACCTATGTGTATAATGCAACTAAAGGAGAAATCGTATTTGCAGAAAACCCTTTTAAACTAGGTATTAACGATAATACTACGCCAATTATAATCACAAATGCAACATCAACCAGCATGACGTGGACCTACAAAAATCCTAAGGGACTATCGGTTATACCAGGTATGACGCTGTATTATGGCGCTAAAGTAACACTCATAAAGCAATAATTAATTATAACGCCATAAACCAAATTTTTATGGCACTATAATTAATACTCAATTTTTTATTTTCTGTCGTTTTTGGGGTAACCCTCTTCATCCAGATCATCGCGGTCATCCTCGGGTGTATGTCCTAAAACCTCATCTATAGGGTCCAGATCAACTATACTTCCCTTGGTGTCAATATGCATGCCTAGTTTTTCAACATCTGTTTCCAGTGTTTCGTTAGGGATATATTCATCAATGGCATCGTATGGGTTAGCTTCGTCGTAGGTTGAATTCATATCCTCGCCGTTTTTAACCGATGTGTTGTAAGGATCAGGATGATCATAATCCGGGTCATCGCTTTTTACATCAAATTCGTAGCTGTTATCGTCAGCATTAAAACTTAGCTGTCCATTATTTATAGTTTCACCGGGGTTACTACCAAGGGTATGGTCCCTGTCACCGCTTTCGTTTTTTATGTTCTGTTTAATCATGGCTTTAAGTATTTACAGAAATTAATATAGTAAAAACCTTGCCAGAATTTTAATTTCCGATTAATAATAGGAAATTAATTTGCGGTAGGAAGTGACGCCGCCAATGGCAAATTTTACGCCTACCGAAACCTGATCATACACATCGTTTTTGTTTCTGCCGGTTTCAAAGCCGTCAAGCCCATCACCCAAAACATAATTAAACTGATAGCCGATATCAACTTTAAATGAAGGCTGGTTATATTTATTAAATACCTTAAATTCATAACCTATCTTGGCGGGTATAAGCACTTGATTACTATGGTTACGGCCGGGGCTGTAAAAGCCGGTTTCGTCAGGTATCCTTAAGTTTTTATCTATTTCTAATTTGTTAACTACAAATCCTACCCCTGTAGAAGTGTAGAAGTTTTTAAACACATTTAATACTTTGCTTTGTGAGTAATCAATAAACTCGCCAACCTGTAGCTGTGCCCTAAACATTACCGATGTAAATTTATTTTCAAAAACACGTTTTGATGGATCTGTTGCAGCCCCTCCCTTTAAAACGCCTGCTTGAACTTCTATAACATAGTTTACAAAAGGAGTTACATTATAGTTAAAATTGAAATGACCAGTAGGGGCAATTGCAATGCTTTCGGCATCACTACTAACAACGCGGCTACCTGCAACGCCAAACCCAATATCGTATTGAGCGTATTCAAATCCAAGTTGCGCTTTGGCAGTTAAACATAGTAAGCTTATTAAAAGTGTTGCGGCGGCCGACCTAAGAGAACTTCGGATCATAGTAAGTTTAGAGGCAAATAGGTTTAAAACCAAATTAATTTTTTAACAAAATACTTGTAAGTTTAGTATCCGCATTAGCAGACCCGATAAAAATACAACATAGTTTCATAAAACAACAACACAATGTAATTATATGCACAATGTTTATTGCAAATTGTCAATTAGTTAACGGGTAAACTCAATTTTCTTATATTTGCGGCCTAAATAATCAATAGCATCTGGTATGGCAAAAATTAAAGTAAACAATCCTGTAGTTGAGTTAGATGGGGATGAAATGACCCGCATCATCTGGAAATTTATTAAAGACAAACTTATCATCCCATATCTGGAGCTGGATATAAAGTATTATGATCTGGGCCTTGAATATCGTGATGAAACAAATGACCAGGTTACTATTGATGCTGCCAATGCTATTAAACAATATGGTGTAGGTATTAAATGCGCCACCATTACGCCTGACGAGGCCCGTGTAGAAGAGTTTGGCCTAAAACAAATGTGGAAATCGCCAAACGGCACTATCCGTAATATATTGGACGGTACTGTATTCCGCGAGCCAATTGTAATGAGCAATGTGCCGCGTTTAGTGCCTAACTGGACGGCCCCTATATGCATAGGCCGCCACGCTTTCGGCGATCAGTACCGCGCTACCGATTTTTTAACCAAAGGCAAAGGTAAATTAACCATTAAATTTACGCCCGAGGACGGCAGCCCTGAGCAATCTTTTGAAGTTTTTAACTTTAAAGGTGACGGTGTTGCGCTGGCTATGTATAATACAGATGAATCTATACGTGGTTTTGCACACGCCTGCTTTAACCAGGCTATAATGAAAGGCTGGCCTTTATACCTGTCAACAAAAAACACTATCCTTAAAAAATACGATGGCCGTTTTAAAGATATTTTTGAAGAGATATACCAAAGTGATTATAAAGCCAAATTTGCTGAGCTAGGTATTGTTTATGAGCACCGTTTAATTGATGATATGGTAGCATCTGCCCTTAAATGGAACGGTAATTTTGTTTGGGCCTGTAAAAACTATGACGGCGACGTACAATCTGATACCGTTGCACAAGGTTTTGGTTCATTAGGTTTAATGACATCAACTTTGGTTACACCTGATGGTACCGTTATGGAAGCTGAAGCTGCGCACGGTACAGTAACCCGCCACTACCGCGAGCACCAGGCCGGCCGCCCTACATCAACCAACCCAATAGCATCAATATTTGCATGGACACGTGGTTTAGAGTTCCGTGGTATTTTAGATGGCAACCAGGAGCTGATAGATTTCTGCAAAACTTTAGAACAAGTTTGTATTGAGACAGTAGAAAGTGGTAAAATGACCAAAGATCTGGCCATTACCGTTAAGGCAAAAGTTGAGCACGGTACTGACTACTTATATACTGAAGAGTTTTTAGAAGCTATTGACGAAAATTTAAAGGCTAAATTGGGTAAGTAAACAACCCTTGCCCAGGTTAAAGCGTCCATCTTTAAAAAAGATGGACGCTTTTTTATTTAAATAATTCGCATTTTTATAATAACCAATTAGATAACGTCTGAATCATGGAAGATTATTACATTATTTTTATAGTATTTTATTTTTATCTGGTAACGCGGTTTGCAGTTCAATGCATATTTAAGTTTGCCGGAGTATATCAACTTAAATATTTTTTTATAGTTGTTCTGATACCTTTTGCGGGATATTTTGTAGCAGTTAATCTTCTGAATAAAAAACTGGAGCTACAGAATAATAGTTAAAATGAAAAAGCTACTTGAGAGCTCTTTTATTTGTTAACATACAAGCAAATCTTTATCAACAAAAAAGGCCACACTAACGTGCGGCCCTCCTCAATTATAAACTAAACGTAAACTAAAATTAACTGTTGCGGGTTTCAATTTTGGTGATCTTCCAATCGTTACCTTGTTGTTTAATAGTGATGGTGCTTGTACGAACATAACCTTCATATTGCTGGTCTAATCTTAACACCATTGTTTTGTCGATGTCAGATACAATTGATGTTGTATACTGGCAGGTTTGTTCAACATTTTCAGATGCTTTGAATGAATCAAGCAAAGCTTGTTTGTTTAATTTAAAAGCTTTTTCGCCACGGTACATGGTGAATTCTACATCCTTTGCAAAAGCTTGCTCCAGGTTTTGTAAGTTGCCGTGAATTACAGCGTTGGTGTAAACACTTACCACATCGCTTTTTGATAAAGTGTTTGGTACATAGTGTTTTACATTTGCGCTTGCTATGGTGCTTGCTAACACTAAAGCAAGGCCGAACATGATTGATTTTAAAGTTTTCATAATAATATTGTACTAAAGGTTATTAATTTATTTTTATACCCATATGACAACACGAACGGCCGATTCGTTACAAGCAGTTTAAATTTTATTTGTTTTTTAACTAAAATTTAACATTCAGCCCTGTAAATTGAAAATATGATAGAGTTTAACACCATTATGCTGCAGTTTGAATCGCAGGGCGAAAAAACCGGTTGGACGTATATTGAGATCCCCGCTGATATTGCTCAGCAGTTAAAGCCCGGTAACAAAAAGTCGTTCAGGGTAAAGGGGATGTTAGACGGCCTTACGGTTGCCGGTATGGCTTTGATGCCAATGGGGGGCGGCAATTTTATTTTAGCACTAAAAGCCGATGTGCGGAAGGCTCTTAGAAAGAATGCCGGGGCCATGCTATTTGTTAAGCTGGAAGAAGATAAAAACTATAATGTACAGGTGCCTGATGATTTGCAGGAGTGTTTTGACTTTGAACCCGAGGCTTTGCAACAATTTAACAGCTTGCCAAAGTCGCACCGCGATTATTTTATAAAATGGATAGAAGCTGCCAAAACCCCCGATACGCGGGCAAAGCGAATAATAAACACCGTTAACGCTATGTTGTGGAAATGGGATTATGGCACTATGATACGGGAAATGAGGAAAGAATAGTTGCTTTTACGTTTTAGCAATAGATATATTATTGGCCTGTTTATTGATAATTTTAGGCTCCGCTATAAGCATATAACATTTTACAACCAGAATGAATAAAACAAGCGCAACTAAAACAAAGCTTTGCAAATCTTCCTTTGTTTTAAGTACGCTGTTTATCCGGCTAATTGTATTGCTCATTCTTATAAGTTGTACTTACTTTTTTTTGTTATACGTATAGCTTTTATCAAATGTTTCGACTAATTATATTAATGTGTTGGTTTTTTGTAGCGGAGTGTTAATATCGCCTTTTTATACATGAAATTTATACAACAATTTTGTTACATTTAAATATATGCAAAAAATACTGGTGGCAAACCGCGGCGAGATAGCCTTAAGAGTAATGCGCTCTGCCCGCGAAATGGGTATTAAAACAGTTGCTGTTTATTCAGCTGCGGATAGGGACGCTTTGCATGTGCGTTATGCGGATGAAGCTGTGTTTATTGGCAAGGCACCTTCTAACCAATCATACTTGGTTATTGAGAAAATAATTGATGCCTGTAAAAAAACAGGAGCAGAGGCTATACACCCCGGTTACGGTTTTTTAAGTGAGAACGCGGCTTTTGCCCGCGCCGTGCGCCACGCCGGATTAATACTAATAGGCCCATCACCAGAGGCTATGGAGATAATGGGCAACAAGCTATCTGCAAAAGCCGCAGCTATGCGTTATAATATCCCCATGGTACCGGGCACTGAAGAGGCTATTACTAATGTTGCTGAAGCCAAGCTTAGGGCCGTAGAGGTGGGTTTCCCTATCCTGATTAAGGCAGCAGCAGGCGGTGGCGGTAAAGGCATGCGTATTGTTGATACAGCAGACGATTTTGAGGAGCAAATGCAGTTAGCCGTGTCAGAAGCTACTTCTGCTTTTGGCGATGGGTCTGTTTTTATTGAGCGGTACGTTTCATCGCCCAAGCATATTGAGATACAGATTTTAGGCGATACGCATGGCAATATTGTACACTTGTTTGAGCGCGACTGTTCCGTACAGCGCCGCCATCAAAAGGTGATTGAGGAAGCGCCATCATCCGTATTAACTCCGGAGATACGCAAGCGTATGGGCCGCTGCGCGGTTGATGTGGCACGGTCTGTTAACTACACCGGAGCCGGAACGGTGGAGTTTATAATGGATGAGCAACTCAATTTTTATTTTTTGGAGATGAATACCCGCCTGCAGGTGGAACACCCGGTTACTGAAATGATAACGGGTATTGATCTGGTTAAAGAGCAGATACGTATTGCCCGCGGCGAAGCCCTGAGTTTTACACAGAATGATCTGAAAATAAGCGGCCATGCTCTGGAACTTCGTGTTTACGCTGAAGACCCCGCCAATAATTTTTTACCGGACATAGGCACACTTCAAACTTATGTTACGCCTAAAGGCCCGGGCGTTAGGGTTGACGACGGCTTTGAACAAGGTATGGAGATCCCCATTTATTACGATCCGATGATTGCCAAACTGGTTACGTATGGTAAAGACCGTGAAGAAGCCATAGAACGGATGATGCGAGCTATTGATGAATACATTATTACCGGCATTACCACTACATTAGGTTTCGGGAAGTTTGTGATGCAGCATGAAGCGTTTCGCAGCGGTAAGTTTGATACGCATTTTGTAAAAAAGTATTTTTCGCCCGATGTTCTTAACAAAGATAATGAGCAGGAAGCAATGATAGCCGCTTTAATAATGGAACGCTTGTTAAGTACACAGCAAAGCATTGTTGAGGCAACATCGTCAAATGTATCGGCGTGGGTTAAGAATAGGAAAGTTGTATAAGTAAATTGTCATTCCACCCTTACAGGCCGCGCATTTTATAACTCAAGAAGTGTGTTCAATTAATTACCGACACCTTTGCTTACTTTATACGACTTGAAGTAAGCAAAAATTATTGCCGAAGTAATTGCTACGGGGAAGAAGAAGCTTAATCTGGCAAAGAGTATCAAACTAATAAACGCTAAAGGCAGTACCAATACACAGCAGGCAATAAAACCTAAAATGGTATTCGCGCGGGATTTGTCATCACCTGATGCTGAAATTTCATAGGCCTTAGTTAAAAAATAAGTAACCGGTATAGAATAGCACATAATTATGACGATCAACTTTAGAAAATCTAATGTAAACAGCCACTCCGCTTTAAAAAAGACAAACGAAGAAACATATGGATAAAGCAGCGCCGTTGTAACCAAAGGCAAAATTATGCACAAAAAAGTGTTATATGTTTTAGTGTGAACGCGGGTAATGCTTAGGTTTTTCATGTTTTTTGATTTGGTTTCTGCAACTAAAATAACATTATTTTTTTAAGGCGCGAAATTTTCAAGATATATTCAATTCATTTGTAGTGTGTTAATCGATAAAATCAATGTCTGATATTCCAGAGCCTTTAAGTACCTCGCAACGCCTACGGTCAATAATAGGCGGTTCATTAGGCAACCTGGTTGAGTGGTATGATTGGTATGTATATTCTGCATTCGCCTTATATTTTTCGGGCAGTTTTTTTCCTTCGGAAGACCAGACGGTACAACTGTTAAACACTGCCGGTATTTTTGCCATTGGGTTTTTAATGCGGCCCATTGGTGGTTGGGTTATGGGCACTTACGCAGATAGGAGAGGGCGTAAAAAAGCGCTTACAGCATCTGTTTTGATGATGAGCGTAGGCTCGCTGATCATAGCAGTAATTCCCGGGTACAACCAAATAGGCGTGGCAGCCCCTCTATTATTGGTGCTGGCCCGTATTATACAGGGCTTAAGCGTTGGCGGCGAGTACGGCACCAGCGCCACCTACCTCAGCGAAATGGCTACGCAAAAACACCGGGGTTTTTACTCGTCATTTCAATACGTAACCTTAATAATGGGGCAGTTGCTGGCTTTAGGTGTGCTGGTGTTGTTGCAACGTGCTTTTTTAACCGAAGAACAGCTGCATAGCTGGGGCTGGCGCATACCTTTTGCGGTAGGTGCGATACTAGCCATAAGCGTTATGTATTTAAGGCGGAGTTTGCAAGAGTCGGTAGTAATTGCTTCTGACGAAAAAGAGAAGGCTTCGCGCGGTACATTACGTGCCTTAGCGGCGCACCCTAAAGCTGTATTAACGGTAATAGGGCTAACAATGGGCGGCACGCTTGCTTTTTATACGTTTACTACCTACATGCAAAAGTTTTTGGTGATAACGTCTGGTTTCAGCAAAAGTGACGCTACACTTATATCAACTCTTACGCTGGTGTTTTTTATGCTACTGCAACCTGCCTTTGGCGCACTGTCTGACAGAATTGGCCGCAAACCCTTGCTTATTGCATTTGGTATTTTTGGCGCAGGGGCAACGGTGCCTATACTTACAACCCTTAGCCATACCAACAATTTTTGGGTAGCTTTTGGCTTAATTATGACGGCGCTTGTTATAGTTAGCGGCTACACATCTATAAATGCTGTGGTAAAAGCTGAGCTTTTCCCTGCTAACATACGCGCTTTAGGTGTCGGTTTTCCATACGGTATAGCTGTATCCCTCTTTGGCGGCACTGCCGAGCCTGTGGCGTTATTGTTTAAAGACAAAGGCCACCAGGAATGGTTTTACTGGTATGTAACAGGGTGTATATTGGTATCACTTGCTATTTATGTGTTAATGAAGGATACGAAGAGGTATTCCAAGATAGACTAGCCGAAAAGTAATGCGCAGAACAGTTATTCTTTGGTCTTGTTAGAAATATCTTTCACCGCATCATCCAGTTCCTCAGAACTTTTTTTGAGCATAGCGCAAAGTTCGTTAAGCTTATCGTCCGAAGCATACTGCTGGATCAACTCTGCTAAACCAATAATGTTTGCCAGGGGTTTGCGCAAAACATGAGATTGAATATATCCGATGGCATCAAGCTGGGTATGCGCAGAGTTAAGTCGGGTAAGCGTATCAACAAACTCAGTAATGTTGTAACCAACGCAAAATATGCCTGCAGGCTGTCCGCTTTCATCAAAAAACGACTGCATTTCCCATTGGGTAGTTACAAACCCGCCATGGCCGTTGTGCTTTCGCAACGTAGCCGGAACCAATTTTCCAGGATTTGCGAAACAGTCTGATCCCGCTTGCTGGCAAAGGGCAATATCCTCCGGATGGAGTGTGATGCTAAAATGCTTTCCCAGCAGCGTACTGTTGGTAAACTCACCAAAGTTACGGTCGTAGTTGTTGCTGACGTAGGAGTACAAGCTATCTACGCCTATTGCAATGGTATAAAAAAACGCAGAATCATTCAGGAAGTGGTTGATCTGGTGATATTGCTTCATGATTGGCAGTTATATACCTTATGAACATTGCTGCGAACAATAAGTTTCATTTTGAAGGATCTTGCGTTACAACATACACAGCACTGGATCATTATGCTACATCAATCCGGCAATAATATTAATGCTGAGCGCTACGATAGCAGTATTAAAAGCAAAAGCAATAAGCGCATGGAACAGTGCCAAACGCCGAATGCGCTTGGATGAGATCTCCACATCAGATACCTGAAAGGTCATGCCGATAACAAAGGAAAAATAGACAAAATCCAGATAATCTGGTTCTTTCTCATCGCCGGGGAACTCAAGGCCGCCTACAGGTTTTTGCGCATGCTCCGGTTCGTAATATAAGTGCGCATATCGCAGGGTAAATAAGGTGTGCACCAGCCACCACGACACCAATACCGATGCCAACGCAAGTATTACCGGAAAGGCAACCCCCTCGCCTGATTTACCTTTGGCCGATATCAGCAAAAATACGATGGCACCCAAACTCATAATAGATGAGGCGATAACGAACAAAAAGATGAACGTGCGGTTAGAATCCTGTAGTTTGGCGTTTTTACGCACATCCTGCGGATGGGAGGTGAGAATAATGATCCAATCCATCACTATTACAGTAAAGGCAAACGCTACCCATACCATTAAAATGGCAGACGGTGTAGTTTGACTGCTGCGCGTAATAAAAAACGCAGCTATTGCCACTATCAAGGCAATCAGAAAGCGGTATTGCGCGTCAAGACGGAAAAATAATTGGCGCTCTGATTCTTTTTTTGCCATTTGTATTTTACTGCAACTGCTATCTAAAAACTGCCTATTAATCTTCCTCTACTATAAAAGCCACCCGCCCCACCTGCCCGTCTTCCAGCCTTACTTTTATTCCACGCGAATGGTATGCAGCGCTGGTTAGCAATTTCTCAACAATACCGCGGGTTAAAGTACCGCTGCGCTGATCTTTTTTAAGGATGATGTCAACCTCAAGGCCGGGATATATGTCGCTTCTGTTTTGTCCGTTCATTGTTAGTTAATTGGTTATTTGAGATTAGTGGCGGCGTAATGGCAGTACTAGTCATTAATCAACTAATCTCTAAACCTCATTTCACCAATCTTGTTACCGCCCAGCTTACTTTTTCAAAATTAAAGCTGTTAACCAGCGTTTCCATCGCGGCAATAATACGTTCGTTATTCAGGTTGCCAATGCTGCCTTCGTGGGTGTGATAAACCTGTTTCGCCGGATTAAAATCACCGTTTTCAATAGCCAACCCCACTTCTTTATAAGCATCCCTAAACGGTGTGCCGTTTAAAACCATGCGGTTAACTTCTTCCACACTAAACAGGTAAGCGTATTTAGGGTCATCAAGTATTTCTTTGTTTACAGTGATGTTTTGCAGCATAAAAGTGGCCATTTTAAGACAGCTTTTCAACTCGGTAAATGCCGGGAAAATCAACTCCTTGAGCAATTGCAGATCGCGGTGATAGCCTGATGGCAGGTTGGTTGTCATCAGGGCAACATCATTGGGTAATGCCTGTAGGCGGTTACACTTGCCACGCATAATTTCCCAAACATCGGGGTTCTTTTTATGCGGCATAATGCTGCTGCCGGTAGTAAGGGCATCCGGGTAGCTAACAAAAGCAAAGTTCTGGCTCAGATACAATGTTTGGTCCATAGCCATTTTAGCTAAAGTAGCCGCAATTGACGATAAAGCCTGCGCAATAACGCGCTCTGTTTTGCCACGGCCCATTTGCGCGTATACCACATTATAATTCAAACTTTCAAAACCCAGTAACTCGGTAGTCATGGTTCTGTTCAGTGGGAACGAAGATCCATAACCCGCCGCCGAACCCAATGGGTTTTTATTGGTAATTTTATAAGCAGCCAAAACCATTTCCAGGTCGTCTGTCAGGCTTTCGGCATATGCACCAAACCACAAACCGAATGATGAGGGCATGGCCACCTGCAAGTGGGTATAGCCTGGTAACAAAATGTCTTTATATTTTTCGCTAAGTGCTATCAGTTCACGAAAAAGTATATCTGTTTCATGAACCACTTGTTGCAATTCGTGCCTGAAAAATAGTTTCAGATCAACCAGCACCTGGTCGTTACGCGAGCGGCCGCTGTGTATTTTCTTACCGGCTTCGCCTATGCGTTGGGTTAACAGCATTTCAACCTGCGAGTGTACATCCTCAACGCCTGGTTCTATTTTAAATTTACCTTTTTCAATTTCCGAATAAATGTTTTTCAGTTCACGCTGTACCAGTTGCAGTTCGTCGGCGCTCATCAGCCCAATATTTTGCAACATTTGGGTATGCGCCAACGAACCAAGCACGTCAAAGGCAGCCATTTGCGCGTCAAATTCTGTATCGCGGCCAACAGTAAAGTTTTCTACCAGTTTATTAACGTCAATTTTTTTTTGCCAAAGCTTGCTCATTCGATTTACGATTTACGATTTACGGTTTACGGTTTACGATTGGGCCGTATATCAATTTCTGCGCAACGTGTTTATTGCCGCGACAATTATAGAAAGAAGTTCATTACCTTCCTTATAAATAGGTGCTATTTTTTCTTTTAGCTTAGGATTTAACTCGATTAATAATTCATTGAAGAATAACGTTTCATCAAGCTCTTCCTCAACTATTTTTAACTTGTTTATAAAATCGGGTTTTGACTTTGCTCTGCATGCCGCGCGGTAGTTAGCCCCGGTAGAACTAGCGCTTCTATTTAATTGATCTGCGTAATTACGGTTTACAATATTATTAGGTAAGCTTAACACAAGTCGTGCATTTGCTATTGCATAATTTTTAGTGCGATTTTTCATTTCCTCTTTCGTCATGACGTAAAATAAGTTAGGTTCTGAAAAATACAAAAATTTACCGCCGATAAATCGTAAATCTAAAATCGTAAGCCGTAAATCAAATCACCATCTTCTCCAGCATCTGCACATACAGATCAATACCTTCGCGTATCTCATCAATATACACAAATTCATCGGCCATATGCGACCGCGCCGAATCACCGGGACCTACTTTGATCGACTCAATATCAAGCAGCGACTGATCAGACGTCGTTGGGGAGCCGTAGGTAGTGCGCCCTAAACTTATGCCTGCACGTACTATAGGGTGGTTGCGGTTAATTGACGAAGGCTTTAAACGGATAGATCGTGCCTTAACATCGCACTTAACGTTTTTTTGTATAATTTCAAGCACTTCCTCGTTACGGTAAGCATCAGTTACCCGCACATCAACTACAAAATTGCAGCTGGCAGGCACCACATTATGCTGCGACCCTGCATTAATTACCGTAACCGACATTTTTATAGGGCCAAAAACGTCAGACTCATTTGGAAAGCGAAACGTACGGAACCATTCAATGTCTTTCAAGGCATTGTAAATAGCATTTTCACCTTCTTCCCGTGCTGCATGCCCTGCTTTACCATGTGCTACACAATCCAGCACCATCAAACCACGCTCAGCAACTGCTAATTGCATCAAAGTAGGTTCGCCCACTATGCCAAAATCAAGCTTACCCAATTCAGGAATGATGAGCTCAAGTCCGTTACGCCCGGATATTTCCTCTTCGGCAGTGGTGGCCAGGCAAAAGTTATATTTCAGATCCTCATGCTCATAAAAATAAAGGAACACAGCTATCAATGCTACCAAACACCCGCCCGCATCATTGCTGCCCAAACCGTATAACTTACCATCTTCAATTTTGGCATCAAATGGGTCGCGGGTATAACCGGTATTGGGTTTAACAGTATCGTGATGAGAGTTTAAAAGAATTGTGGGTTTTGCAGCATCAAAATGCTTGTTGTATACCCAAATATTATTGATCTTCCGGTGTGGTATAATACCTTTTTTCTTTAAAAAATCCTCAATAATATCAGCAGTGGCGCCTTCTTCTTTGCTGAAAGATGGTGTTATAATTAATTGTTTAAGTAGCTCAACCGCTTGTTGGTATAGTGTAATAATATCTGGCATAAATGTGATTATAATAATAAAAACATTAGCACCCTCTAAATCTCCCCCGGTAGGGAAGAGTTGAAAAGCACTAATAAAAAGTCCTCCCTTCCGGAGAGGATTAGGAGGGGCTAAACAGCCCCTTGTCTCTATCTAAAAACTGTGGTCTGGGTAGATCAAGCCCCAGCTTGTCACTCAATTGTTCTGATACATAATCGGCCAGTTCGGGCGAGTATCGCTCGTCATGCTGGTGCATAAAAAACCAAACAGACTGCAGGCCCATACCCTGCCATTGCTTAATGCGGTTAACCCAATCATCAACCCGTTTATAATCTGTACGGTGCAGGCTGTTACCCACAAAACGTATAAAGGCATGCGGGGTAGGCAGTGTCATATGCACCACATCGCGCCTGCCTGATGCATCGGTAATTACTGCGCCAATACCTAACTCGTGCATTAAATTGAACGCGCTCTCGCGGGCCTCGGTGTTGGCGAACCATTCTTTATGGCGCAGCTCTACAAACACGGGTACATCTTTAGGCAGGTGTTCCAGATAAGCCTTTACTTCGGGGAAACTTTTGGGTGTAAAGTTATCGCTCAACTGCAAAAACAATGGCCCTAACTTATCGCCGAAGGCCATAATACCTTCATAAAATTGGGTAGTAATTTCCTCGGCGTTTTTAAGGCGCCGTATATGGCTAATGCTTTGCGAAAATTTAGGGCAAAACTTAAAACCGGGGTTGCTTACTGCTTTTTCCTTCCATTTACTAATGGTAGCAGCCGGGTAAACGTTGTAAAATGTAGCGTTAAGCTCAATACAGTCAAAGTGCTTTACATACTCATCTAAAAAGTTAGCGTCTTTTGTTTTAGGGGGATAGATCTTGTCTACCCACTCTTTACGGCCCCACTTGGCACAGCCTACATGCACCTGTAAGGGTGCTTTGCCCTTTGCTGCGGCCAGCGATTTAATAGTAAGTTCAGGATCAGGTGGCAATGAAAAATCCAACTCGTCCAACTCTTCTGGTAATACCCGGCCAAATTCCATAATTTTATTCCAATTTTACCTGCAAGTTAATACTTTTACATCATACCCTATTTGCTATAATATTATTTAGCCAATGGCGTTTTTACCTCTGCACATCAACAAACTACAATACCATGTTTAACAGATATATAACCGCCGCCCTGCTTGCATTGTTTGTGCTGTCGGTAAACGCGCAGGCTACCTTACAACAACAAATAACCGGTATTGCTAAAGATGCTAAAGGCATTGTAGCGGTAACCGCGCTGAATATTGAGATGCGCGATTCAGTATCTTACAACGGCGACGCGCAAATGGTTATGCAAAGCGTAATGAAGTTCCCGATAGCGCTGGCGGTGATGCAACAAGTGGAACGAGGCAAACTGAGCCTTGACCAAATGATAAAAATACGTGAGCGTGATCTGCACCACACCAACGGCCCCATTTTTGAAAAACATCCCAAAGGTGTCGATATGCCGTTAAGCCAATTGCTAAGCTACATGGTATCATTAAGTGATAATAACGCCTGCGATATTTTGCTGGATAAACTGGGCGGTGTTGCCCCGGTAATGAATTATCTGCATAGCATTGGCGTTAAAGGTATTGTTGTTGACGCGTCAGAAATTGATATGGCAGCGGCTTGGGGAGTGCAATACACCAATTGGTGCACACCGGCAGATATGGTGCATTTGTTGGATGTTTTTTACCAGGGCAAGGCGCTTAATAAACAAAACACTGATACCTTAATAAAAAAAATGGTTGAAACCAGCACCGGCCCAAAACTAATAAAAGGCCTTTTACCCGCGGAGACTATTGTTGCCCATAAAACCGGTAGATCAGCCACCAACAATGCAGGTTTAACACCGGCAACTAATGATGTGGGCATAATAACATTACCTAACGGACAACATCTGGCCATTGCCATATTTGTTGGTAACTCAACTGCTGATGACGATATGCGCGAGAACGTTATTGCACGCATTGCCAAAGCAGTTTGGGATAACGCGACCATGAAAAAATAACACTTATCAGATAGAAAGCTTCAGGCCGTCGTAAGCCAGTTGAATACCGGGCGGTAATTCTGCAGATACATCTGCATGTTTACCTAAACGGTGACTGATGTGTGTAAAGTAAGTGTTTTTGGCCCCAATTTCCAATGCGAAATCAATAGCTTCCTGAAAGGTAAAATGCGAAATGTGTTCCTGCTTTTGCAGGGCGTTAAGCACCAGTATTTTTGTGCCTTTTAGTTTTTCTTTTTCACTTTCGGCAATGGTTTTGGCATCAGTAATATAGGTAAAATCATTAATCCGGAAGCCCAATATAGGTAGTATGTAGTGCATTACCTCAATAGGTATAAACCTGATATCGCCAACGTTAAAAGCCGTGTCGCCAATAGTGTGCAGGTTTACCTGCGGAATGCCGGGATATTTATGTTCTGCAAAAACATAAGGGAACTCGCGCATAAGCGTGGCCTGCACCCGCATATCGGCGTAAATATTCATGGGCGCCTGTTGCTTGTAATTAAATGCACGTATGTCGTCCATCCCGGCAACATGGTCCTTATGCTCATGCGTGTACACCAAACCATCAAGGTGCTGAACATTGGCTCGCAGCATTTGATACCTAAAATCAGGCCCTGAATCTATCACAACGGTGGTGCTATCACTTTCAATCAAAATAGAGCTGCGCAACCGCTTGTTGTGGCTGTCTGTAGATGTACATACCTCGCACCCGCAGGCTATTACAGGCACACCCTGCGACGTTCCGGTTCCTAAAAAAGTAATTATCACAGTTGCAGTTTGGTTTGTTTTAGCTGCTGCAAAAAAGCAGTCTGTTTATCATCAAGCAGGTTGTGGTCCACCTCTAGCTCGCGCAGTAATTCGGCAATGGCCAATACTTTGCTCTCCAGATTCGAGAAACGGTTAATCACTATAATTTTGCTGTTTTGCAACAGGCAGGCTCCGGTTTTAAAGTTCCCTTTTTCATAACGCACCTTATAACCGGCTGTTTTTAGCAGCAGTTCCATTTTATCAAGCGTATGGGTGGTTAGCGTTAGCATTGTTTCAAAAGTAATGTTTTGTTATTAAGTCCGGAAGTCGGGACGACGGAAAGTACGGAAGAACAACAGGTATTTAATTTTTACACCTTTGTTTGTTCTACCCTAAAACATTTTTCTGGGTTGTGTTGTTTTAAACCTACCAATTAGTGTTCGTATAAAAATGACAAAGAAGATTCTGGTAATTGATGATAATAATGACCTGCTCAACTTGCTTAATGAAGCGCTAACAGCAGAAGGATACGAGGTAGAATGCGCATCGCACGTTGATAACATATACGAATGTGTACGTAATGCGCGCCCCGGCCTTGTTATAGTTGACTATATTTTAGAAGGTATTAACGGTGGCGAACTTTGCCATCAGCTAAAAATAAATCCGCGTACCAGCCATTTGCCGGTGGTTATGATAACAGGGTATCCGCGTGTGTTAGAATCTTTGGGTAGCTATGGTGCAGATCATTTACTAACCAAGCCTTTTGATCTGAATGAATTGCTGGCGGTGGTTAACGATTATTTTGCCGGTAAGGCAGCCGTTGCCTGATAGTCGTTAGCCTATTTAAATACCCTTGTAAGGGTGATAGTAAAAGTAGTGCCCTGTTTTTCAACGCTGTTTACTTTAATATCGCCGCCATGTTTGGTAACTATCTGGCGCACTATACTAAGGCCCAGGCCAACAGATTCTTCTCCGCGCACACCACGCCTGCTCGCTCTTGAAAAACGCTCAAAAATAAAGGGCAGCAACTCTTCGGGAATGCCCATCCCAAAATCTTTTACATCAATTAATAAATGATCGTTTTCAGCACGCAACAATATTTCAATATGGTTACTCGGCCCCGAAAACTTAATGGCATTGCTGATCAAATTATCTAACACCCGTTCCATTTTTTCGGTATTGATGTTGGCAAAAACCGGATGCTGCAGCCCGTAATACAAAATGTTGGCCTGCCCGTGTTTGCTCTTCACCCACTCGTCAACAATTTTTAGCAAAAACTGATTAAGCTCAACTTTTTCTGTTTCAAAATCGTGGTGCTGCTCATCATGTGCGGTTTCAAGCAAATCATTAATAATGTTTGCCGCTTTATCGCATGATGCCTGTATCATGTTCAGATTGTCGTGATCCTCCTCATCCATCTTTTCCTCCATTTTCATTAGCGCAGCAAGCGTGTTTATAGCAGTTAGCGGATTTCGCAGATCGTGTGCAACTATGCCTAATATTTCATTTTTGGCCCTTATAGCCTTTTCAATTTCATGGTTCTTTTCTTCAATGGCTTTTAACTTCAAATAATTGTCGGCCCGGTAAGAAAACGTATATCTTGATATGCAGAAAAAAACGGTAAGCAAAATCAATGATGCCAGGTTATTCATAATAACTTCGGTGGTGCCGTTTTGGTAAAAGGGCAACAGCAACGAAAAGCAAATGCCTGTAATGGTAGCCAGTAATATAGTTTCAAAATACTCAAACGTGTAAAAAACCGCTACCATTATAAGCCCCATTAAATACATTACCAATGTATTGCGCGGGTTATGCATGGTAAAAAAGGTGGTACGCATAAAACTTAACATTATAAACACGGCAAACAGCAGCGTAAAAATGCGGGCCAGCATTCTAATTGTAATGTTTTTTTGATAATGCCTTACTAAAAAAACAGCCGCCACGTAAAAAAGCGGAGATACGAATATTGATACCCAGTTAGCCTGGCTAAATTCATTAATATGCTCAAAGTTTTCTACAGGCAAATCGGCTATTAACACTAAAAGCCTTAACGATAAACTAACAATGAAATAAACTAAGCTAAGTACTTTTACCGAACGCAGGTTTTGAAACGTACTGTAATGATAGAAGGCAGTGCGATGGGTTGAATTGATCCTTGTAAAAAAATGAACTCTCATCGCATTACATTTAATATGCTGATACGATTATATGTTAGGGGGCATACAAGCATTTTATTAAAAGTTAAACGTCATAGGGGCTATAAATCTAATTAATATTTATTATTTACATCATATCTACCCAAATAAGTTTTAAAAAAATTACAGGGTTAAAGCCACCTGTTTTTAGTAATTTGTGCGCCTGAAATTGTTGTACACAGATACTTATTTATAATGACTTATTGCTTAGGGATTAAGGTTAAAGAAGGATTGCTGGCCATTGCCGATACCCGCATAACCTCGGGAACAGACACCACTGTAAAAAAGAAGATATCAATAGAACAAAAAGATCATTTTTCTCTTTTTATCATGACGAGCGGCCTTAGATCAACACGTGATAAGGCAATAGTGTATTTTAACGAGTTATTAGAAACAACCGAATACAACAAACTGTATAAAGCAGTGAATGCGTTTGGAGAGCAAATTAAAAGGGTAGCAATGGAGGATAAGGCGTCGCTTGAAAAGGCAGGCTTTAACTTTGATCTGCACTCTATAATTGGCGGTCAGTTAAAAGATGACCAGGAGCATAAGCTTTTTTTACTTTACCCGGAGGGCAACTGGGTTGAACTTGGGCAGGGTGCGCCATTTATAATAATTGGAAACTCAGGGCACGGCAAGCCTATACTAAACCGTACTTTGAATGAAAATTCAAGTTTGCGACTGGCGCTTAAAGCTGGTTTTCTTTCGTTTGATTCAACACGGGTAAGTTCAAACAATGTCGACTTCCCTATTGATGTTATTTTATACAAGAAGGACAGTTTTGAGATTATTGAAAAACGATACGAGAAAAAGGATTTGGAGAATATCTCTACTCAATGGGCAGAAGAGTTAAAAGCAGCCCTTGATAATATATCAGAAGATTGGATGGATGCAGCATTTGATAAGCTGCCACAAAACACTAACACATAGAAAAAAATGAAATTCAACGTATTTACCGAAATGGAATATCAGGTTGGCGCGGCTAGTACGTTGATATTAAGCATAAATGCTTTACGCAATCAACATCAAACTGTACTAAGCGAAGAGTTTACCATTTCGCCTTATATAAAAACCGAAGAACTGCCCTCTGTTAACGGCGAAAACCGCCTGATACGCTTTGAGGTGACTGATGCGGAACTGATAAAAATTAGCTACAGAGCCACTGTTGACAATTGCTACAAACTGGTTGACTTTGCCGAAAAGCCCGATATTCCGGTTTCGCAGCTTGATCCCGCAATCTTCCCATACCTTAATCCAAGCCGTTATTGCCAGTCAGACAAGTTGTTCAGGCTGGCCCACAATCTTTTTGGCCACATAGAAAACTCTTTTAACAAGGTGTTGACCTTAACCCGCTGGATAAATAAAAATATTGAATATCTAAGCGGCTTTAGCAACGCGCATACGTCGGCGTTTGATACCGTTACTGAGCAGGCGGGTGTATGTCGTGATTTTGCGCATTTGGGTATTACACTGTGCCGTGCATTAAATGTACCTGCACGTTACTTTACCGGTTATTCTTACAACCTTAAACCGGCAGATTTCCACGCTTGCTTTGAAGCCTATCTGGGCGGCGATTGGGTGTTGTTTGACGGCACAGGGCTGGCACCCTTAAACGGCATGGTTAAAATAGCAACCGGAAGAGATGCCGCCGATGCCGCAATAGCCAACCTGTTTGGCAACGTATTGTTTACTTCAATGATAGTTAGCTGCGAACTTGCAGAAGGGGAAAATTTTGAACCTTTTTACTATAATAGTAATAGTACACATGGAATATGTTATCTATAGAAGCTAATTAAAAACCCTTTATAAACCGCGTTAAGCCGTATTTTAATTGATTTACCTGTGGGTAATAATTGTACTTTATACACACGTGTGTTTGCGGTACACTTAGAAAATAATTTGCACTTTTTAATAAAATTTTTTTGCGTTTTTGTAACATTATTGTGATGTAAATGTTATATCTTTAAATATCCAACCAATTTAAAGGCTAAAATTATGAAAAACGCAATTTTTGTTTGCCTGGTGGCTTTTAGTTTAAACGCTGCTGCACAATGCCCCATTAACGAAGTGCTTACCACCCGCGACCCACAAAATATCACAAACCTGATTGAAAATAATACGGAATGCTTTAAGCAAGCATTAGCGCACAATCCGGAGTATACGCCTTTTAAAAGGTACCTGGATTACATTTATAATACATCCAATGATTGGGTATATCATAACTACCCTGAAAAGGAAAAACAGTTTGATGCTTTTTACGCCAAATGGGGTAAAGATTATCCTACTATGACATCATCTGCACCCAATATTCCTGAATTCTACCGGGACCTTGCTGCTATGGTTGCAACAGACAAGGTTTTCTTTGCGCAGGCTAAGCCTACCAAAATGCCTCTGCGCTACATGCAGTGGTTATTTGTTAAAAATTTGAAACAAAAATACGGCGAACAGGTAGTAACCAATCTGGCAAATGCGGCGGGTAAGCTAGCAAATATGCAGGAAGTTCCTAATTATGATATGCTTGCAGGGAGCTATTAATTGATAACAGAAAAACCTACAAGGGTTAAGGGTAAAAGGCTTGATTTTTAGGGACAGAAAATCAATAAACAGGCTTTTTATCTTTTACCCTTTTTCTTTTACCCTAAAATGTCAGCAATTTCGGTAAAACCTTTTTCCCTGGCCAAATCAGCGGGTAATTTCCCGCCTTCCATCCGTATATCAACCATTGCCCCTTTTTCCAACAGCAGTATTATCAGCTCCAGATTACCGTTTTGTGCCGCAGAGTGAAGCGGGGTAACACCCATCTGCTGTTTTATGTTTACATCGGCACCGCTATTAATTAGCATGCGGGCTATATCGGTATAATTACCGGCCGCTGCAGAGTGTAATGGGAAAACATTGTAGCCATTTTTTGAGGGCAGGTTTACATCGGCACCTTTTAATACCAGGTAACGGGCGGCCTCAAACTGACCAAAATAACTAGCCAGGCCCAAGGCGGTAAAACCGTCGTTAGCGTATTTATTAATAGCATCAGGATGGGTGTAAACCAAATGCGCAAGCGTATCAAACTTGCCGGTTGCCGCAGCTTCAAACAGGTCTAGCTCGCCGGTATAATTTAAAAGCAGGGCAGTAACATCAGGCTTTTTGTAATAGCATGAAAGCATTAACGGCGATACATTAAAGCTGGTGGTTTTTATGGCCAAAGCCGGGTTTTCATTCAACAGTGAGGTAAGCCCTTCAACATTGGCCTCGGTAACATATTGCTCAAGTAGTTCTGTACTCATTGATTTCAATATTACTAAAAAATTTAAAACTTTAGCGGCACAGTGTTTAATCTATTAACTTTATATTTGCATATACTACGCTACAATTGGGATGCCAATAAAAGGAAATCAGTTTAAATCAAATAGTTTCAGGGAAGAGGATGCGCCGCGTCAACCGTCAGAGAAAGGTGCAAAGGCACGTCCATCAAAGCCGGTAAGCCAAAGCATGCCCGTTTTTAACCTGCAAGATGGGCGCGTTATTAAAATAGTGGGCTTGTTTCTAATATTACTTTCTATATTTTTCCTTACTGCGTTTACTTCCTATCTTTTTAGCTGGGAGCAGGATCAGAGTTACGTTTCTGCCGGTAATGGTGGCTGGAGCAACCTGTTTAAAACACAGGAGGAGCTGTTGGATAAAGGTATTACTGATCCGGTGGTTGATAACTGGCTGGGTAAATTTGGCGCACTACTGTCAAACCAATTCATATTTGAATGGTTCGGCGTGGCATCCTTTGTATTTGTTTTTGTGTTTTTTATTATCGGTTATCGCATGCTCTTCAAGGTGCGTATATTCTCAATGGGCAAAACCTTGGGTTATTCTCTTTTCGTCCTGATATTCTTGTCGGTTGCTGTGGGCTTTGTTCACGCCTTTATTATTGATTATCCGCACTTTTTAGAAGGGCAATTTGGTTTTTGGAGCAACCGCCTGCTTGATGCGCAGATAGGGCAAACCGGCACCGGTGGGGTTTTAGTATTTGCTGCGCTCACAGTTTTAATAATAGCTTATAATATTGATTTTAAATTGCCCGAGCGTAAGCCTAAGGCAATGGCTGCTGCTGATGGATTTGATGTTATATCGCCTGAGGCTGTTGACCTGGAAGATGAAATACCTTCCAAACCTGTTGAGTGGCCGCGTACATCCGCAGTTAATAAAGTAAGGGCCGAGGTGGTAAATCATATAGAGCCTGAGCCTGTTTTTCATGAAACGGTGGTGCTTAAGCCAGACAATGAAGCCGCAGACCCGGAAATTTCAACTGATGACATCCCGCTAACATTAGAGATAGAGCGCCCTACGCCTATATTAAATGTTGAAAAAACAGACGATGATAAGGCCAAGGCGTTGGTTGATGAGTTTGGTACTTATGATCATACGCTTGATCTGGCATCCTATAAATATCCGCCGCTTGACCTGCTTGAAAACTACGGGGGATCAAGCAAGATCCAGGTAAACTCTGAGGAACTGGAAGCCAACAAGAACAAAATTGTTGAAACACTTAATCATTATAACATTGAGATAGATAAAATAAAGGCCACTATTGGCCCAACCGTTACGCTTTATGAAATTATTCCAGCCCCGGGCGTACGGATCTCTAAAATAAAAAACCTGGAAGACGATATTGCGTTGAGCCTTGCCGCGTTGGGCATCCGTATTATAGCGCCCATGCCGGGTAAGGGTACCATTGGTATCGAGGTGCCTAATCAAAACCCCGAGATGGTGTCTATGCGTTCTGTATTGGCTACAGAGAAGTTTCAGAATACCACAATGGAGCTGCCCATTGCTTTAGGTAAAACCATATCTAACGAAGTATTTATTGCCGATCTGGCCAAAATGCCGCATTTACTTGTAGCGGGTGCTACAGGGCAGGGTAAATCTGTTGGTATTAACGCTATATTGGTATCCTTGCTTTATAAAAAGCATCCTGCGGAATTAAAATTTGTATTGGTTGACCCTAAAAAGGTGGAGTTAACCTTGTTCCGTAAAATTGAGCGGCACTTTTTAGCAAAATTGCCTGATGAGGGCGACGCCATTATTACCGATACAAAAAAGGTGGTTAATACGCTTAACTCACTTTGTATAGAGATGGATCAGCGGTACGATTTGTTAAAAGATGCGCAGGTACGTAATCTTAAAGAGTATAATGCCAAATTTGTTAACCGTAAAATAAGCAACCCCGAAAAGCACCGCTACCTGCCGTTTATTGTGTTGGTAATAGACGAGTTTGCCGACTTGATGATGACCGCCGGTAAAGAGGTAGAAATGCCTATAGCCCGTATTGCGCAGCTGGCCCGTGCGGTGGGTATACATTTGGTTATTGCCACGCAAAGGCCATCGGTTAATATAATTACGGGCACTATTAAAGCCAACTTCCCTTCAAGGCTGGCTTTCAGGGTGCTTTCAAAAATAGATTCGCGTACCATATTAGATGCAGGCGGGGCCGATCAGCTGATAGGTCGTGGTGATATGCTGTTCTCAACCGGGAGCGATTTGATACGCTTACAGTGCGCATTTGTAGATACGCCCGAAGTGGAGAAAATATCCGATTTTATTGGCGCACAGCGTGGCTACCCAAGCGCATACGAGTTGCCTGAATATGTAGGAGAAGGCGAAAGCAGCAGCCCTAAAGAATTTGACCCGGATGACCGTGACCCGATGTTTGAAGAAGCCGCACGATTGATAGTAATGCATCAGCAAGGCTCTACTTCATTAATTCAGCGCAAGCTAAAGTTGGGCTACAACAGGGCAGGGCGTATAATTGATCAATTGGAAGCTGCGGGTATAGTTGGCCCGTTTGAGGGTAGCAAGGCGCGCGAGGTATTGTATCCGGATGAATACTCGCTGATGCAGTACTTTGAAACGTTGGAGAATAAAAACTAAAAAGGGGGGATGTCATGCTGAGCTTGTCGAAAGATGGTGGGCAGTCCTTGACGCGCAATCCTTCGCCAAGCTCAGGATGACACCCGATTAATCGCCAAGCTAAAAACACACCCTCCACAATAAACGTTCTCCTCAAAAAACAGTCTATACAAAACATGAAGAAATTAATAATATATGCGGCGTTACTACTCGCGTCTGCAAATGTGTTTGCACAGAAGGATGCTGAAGCTAAAAAGATATTGGATGCTGTAGCAGCCAAATACCGCACTTTTACCACTATTAAAACAGACTTTATTTTTACGGTTGATAACCAGCAGGCAGGTATAAAACAATCGCAGAATGGCGTGCTGATAACGCAGCCCAAGGCCAATAAGTTTAAAATAACATTGTATAAGCCCGGCTCTGTGGATGTGCAGCAGGAAATAACAAGCAATGGCAAAACCCAGTGGACGTATTTAAAGGCCGAAAAAGAGGTTACCGTAAATGATGCCGGCACCAGCAACCAAAGCTTTAACCCTGCACAGCTTTTTACGCTTTATCAAAAAGGATATAAGTATTTGTTTACAGGCACGCAAAAAATAAACGGTAAACTATACCAGATGATTGATCTTAGCCCGGAAGACAGCAAAGCGTCGTTTTTTAAGATCAGGCTTGCTATTGATAAAACAACCCACCTGATATATAGCACGCTTATATTTGATAATAGCGGCGGTAGATATACATACACCTTGCGTGGCGCTGCCAACACTGAACAAGTACCGGAAAACACCTTTATCTTTGATGAAAAAATGCACCCGGGTGTTGAGAAGGTGGATTTGAGGTAATTCCGAATGTTATATTTGGAGTTATTTACGTAACTCCCCCATCACATTTACCTTTAAGCTGGTTGTAGCTTTTTGGTTTGATAGTATTTTTTTGCACTATGCCGAAAGCTTAAGTAGTTTTAGGAAGATTTTATAAGCTTTGACCGGTGGGAGTGGGAATTAAAATAGTATAACTTTATGTATAACTTGTTAATAATGAAAAAAATTTGCTTCGTTATTTTGATATCATCATTATACTTTTCAGCATACTCCCAAAATAAAGATTATTCAAAATTTACACCTGAAAAAGATGATAGCGAGTTATTAATCAACACTATTTATAAAAGAGGGGCCGTATATTTTATTAAGACAAAAAAAGGCGAAGTACAACCTGCTCTATTAAGAAAAATAAGACTTCATGATACGTCATATTTGCGCGTAAAGAATTTCTCTTACATGGTTAATCTTAAATACCATAGTCGTAATCTTTTAAACTTAGAAGTTTTATTATTCTTTGATAAGAAAGATAACACAATTTTGGTAAAGCAGATATCGAAATCGAAAATCACGAGCTATAAGTTTAATTATTTACTAACCGAAAATCTGATGGTTCAATAATCCTTAATACTACCAAGTTTGTGTTTCGTACGTCGGCCGTTTTATAGCTGATGATTAACAGCTTTACCCTGGTTAAACTTGCTGCTTCCACCTAGAATACAGCAAGCATTCTGCTTGCGATTGAGTCTTTATCTTGTGTTGCTTTAAGCCGAAACCTTAAGCAGTTTTAGTACGAGTCAAGAAAAAAGCGTTTCATTTTTTACTTTCGATTTTTACTTTTTTTAAGCAATTGATAACCAAAGTAATAGTTGTGAATTGAACTTAAATTTCCTGACGAATAAGTAGTTTCAAAGTGTTTTCGCTAAATGATTAATGTGCTTATAATCAATTTCTTTCGCAAATATGCGTTTCATTTGTATCAGGGAGTTTCGTATTTCTGTGAAACGCTTCAAGCCTATCCTAATGCTCCAAAACAAAAAGGCGACCGAAGCCGCCTTTTGTTCACAGGTATTTAAAAAATATTAGTTTTGCGGCTCTTCTATCGGAACAGCAACAACCTTATAGGTACGTGTGCCAGGTATTTCCTGGTAGTAATATTGATCAGGGGATACCAAAAAGCTCTCGCCATTCAGTCTCACCCTTCTTGTATCGGGTGGCAACTCAGTCACAATTTCGCCCACATGCGCCTCTGCAATAGTTGGGCTGGGTATATCGCTCATATTGCTGGTATCCAGCTGGCCATCCTTCCCTACAACTTCATATACCACGCTATCGTCGTCTTTGGTAACCGGTAAATAGTAAACGCCATTCAGTTCATAATACTGTTCGCCGTTAATAATTATAGACTCGGCACCATCAGGCAGGCTAGTAATAGCTGCGCCAAGTGGCGGTTCAACAACGGTATATTGGCTGTTGTTATATTGGTAGTAATAACCATTGCTCAGGTAAAACTGCGATCCGCCCCAATAAAACGGATAGTATCCGTAAGGCAGCACACCTAAACTAAAGCCCAAACGTGGGTAATACAGGCTGCTGTAAAAGCCGCGGTTAAAATAATAACCACGAGATCCGCCCCAGGGGCCATAAGCGCGCCCATAATTACGGTTACCATAATACCTGTTGCCATAGTTTACACCGCCCTGATAATAACGGCCGCCTCTGTAAA
>Ga0247814_10000261_pt1 | contig 46362 bp, 44 predicted proteins | sample UWRJL179409R1_FD_179947 | JGI IMG/M metagenome (GOLD analysis project Ga0247814, IMG submission 179947) | Plant litter microbial communities from Arlington Agricultural Research Station in Wisconsin, United States - UWRJ-L179-409R-1 | ecosystem: Environmental > Terrestrial > Plant litter >... | reverse complement strand
CCTCAATATAATTTCTTCGGTAAAAACTCATCGTCAACTCGACCACTTCTTCAACGGTAAAAGCCGCGCGCTGCACGTCATTGCTTTTGCGGGAAACACAAAATGCACAGTCAAAAATGCAGTGGTTGGTTAACAGGATTTTTAGCAGCGAAACACAGCGCCCGTCTTCGGTATAAGTATGGCAAATCCCGGAAGTACTGGCATCGCCCAGGCCTTTACCTGTATTTTTTCTATTGCTGCCACTGGACGAACAGGAAACATCATATTTAGCGGCATCGGCAAGGATTTGCAACTTTTCTCGAATTCTTTCAGACATGGGGACAACTTTTATAGTAGTTCTTAAAGGTACGAAAGAGGAAGAAATTCAAAGTATCAACAAAAGTTAAAATGAAGATTTTTATCCACAGGTGAATTAGAAATTTCATCATATACTTTTCCGGACTATTATGAAATCAGAATAGTCGCAGCAGCCAGATATAAAAGCAAATTATACTTTAATATGCCCCCAATTCTCGCCGGTTTTAATACGTTGTAATTGCATTTCGCTCACGCCAAATTGTTTGGCAAGAATCTTTAATCTTGTTTTGCGTTCCGGATCAAGCAATTGTTTCTTGAGGCGCATTACCTGAGTAGTAGTCAATTTGCGGCCATCACCTCTTTGTCTTGTTTTTCTTGCGGCGATTACATGCGGACTTTTGCGGCTGTGCTCAAGCATTTCTTCGCGGGTAGCCCAAGCGAGATTGCTTACGTTGTCATTGTCGCGTTTGTAGTCGAGGTGCAATACAAAAGTCTGGTCATCGGAGGTTTTCGGAATAAAATATTCGGCGATCAATTTGTACAGGAAAATATATTTTCTTTTTTTATTTTCCAATGAAAGCCGATGAGAGAAAGTGCGGTAACCATCTGCCAGTCCGCCTTTGAGCTCACGCCCATCATTGAAATTTTCTGTAAAACTGATTAGTCTTCCGTGGTTGGAAATAGCATATCGCATTTTTGTAGCGGTGCCAACAGGGATTTCCCTGAAGGTTTCAGAGGATAAGAATCGTAGCATGTTGTAATATTTGGTGGTATTTGTAAAACACAAAGTTAGCAAAGGAGTTTAATGGAAATGTTAATCATCTCCCAAAACTTACGAAGACAACGGAATTTTAGTTTTTTCTTCGATAAAAAAAGACGCTGAATTTGTTCTTAACGCGATTGCATTCGTAATGTTTTTACAATGTAGAAATTTGTATGGTACAGTTCCTTATCTTTGGCGGAATTTAATTTAAATAAAAAAGCAATGAGAAAAGCCCTGTTTGCTATTACGCTATTAACCTGCTTTGGAAGTTTTGCTCAACATGAAGTTTCCAAGAAAATCAATACTTTACTCAATCAAAATGTCACTTTTAAGGAGTATTCCATGTTGTCAGTAGTCGCCAGAAATCCGGAAAGTCAAATAAAAAATGTGGTTGATAAAGCCACATTTGCAACGCTTAAGACAGAAATTCTCTCAAGTCTTATTACCAATAATGATGAGCAGATTGAAGTTTCCATACCTTATAATGGAAGTACTGTAGTCGTGCAGCTGTATAAAGCAAATCTGTTCGCGGAAGGTTTTCATCTGGACAGTGACCAAAACAGATCGATTGCTTATAATCCGGGCCTTTATTATCGCGGTATTGTCAAGGGCGATAATGAATCTGTAGCGGCATTTAGCTTTTTTAAAAATGAAATGATCGGAATGGTATCAAGCCGGCCACTCAACAATCTTGTTATCGGAAAACTTGACAGAGCCAATAATACTTCGGATTATATTATTTATTCGGATGCGGATATGAATGTTAAAAATGACTTTGAATGCCACACCGAAGATACTGCAACCGACGAACCACAATCAGACAACCGAATCTTAGAGCCTCAAAGCACCAGATGTGTAACGATGTATTTTGAAATCGACCACAACTTATATATTTCAAATGGTAGAAATACAACAACTACAACCAATTGGATGACTGCTGTTTTTAATAATGTACAGACACTTTATAATAATGACAATATAACTGTTGCACTCAAATCGATATATATCTGGACAACTCCTGATAATTATAGTGGCGCAACTTCGGCAGATTATCTTAATATGTTTCGCAGTGTGCGACCTGCTTTCGATGGAGATGTCGGGCAGTTGATCGGAATTGACTCAGGTGGTTTGGGCGGTGTTGCCGCAACAGTAGACGGACTTTGTTCTGTTAATAATTACAGTTATTCGGATGTGAATTTTAGTTACAATACTGTTCCGACATACTCGTGGACCATTATGGTAATAACGCATGAGTTTGGTCATTTACTGGGCTCGCCTCATACGCATGCCTGTGTTTGGAATGGCAATAGTACGCCTATTGACAGTTGTGGTCCTTCTTCTATCGGTCCAACGGGCGAAGGATACGCATGCATGACTACACCACCGCTACTCCCTTCTAATGCCGTAAAAGGAAGTATCATGAGTTATTGCCATTTGCTTAGTGTCGGAATTAATTTAGCAAATGGTTTCGGTCCGCAACCAGCTGCAAGAATTCTTGCCAATGTCAACAGCAGCAATTGTCTTAGTACTGATTGTATCAATACTTGTATCAACACAGCGGTAAATTTCAACGTGACTACTAATGGTACTTCTGCTACAATAAATTGGGAACAAATGGGAAACATTGCCAATTGGGAAATATCTGTTGTCCCTTATACTATCTTCACTCCTATCTGGACTCAGGTTAGTGGAACATCATATACAGTTTCTGACTTAAATCCCAATACATTCTACAGGATTTATGTGCGACCTGTTTGTTCGAGCAATAGGACAATTGCAAATATCACTTCCACATTTGTAACTGACGCAGAATATTGCAATGATATAGTTATTACTGATAGCGGAGGAACGATAGGAACTTATGCCAATAAAGAAAATTATATTCGCACCATCATTCCGAATCTTCCAAACAAGAAAATTAACATGAATTTCTCCAGTTTCTTTCTTTATCCAAACGATTATCTTTATATCTACAATGGAAATTCTACTTCATCACCAGATATGACCAATGGTGGCCTCTCAGGAACAACTATTCCGGGACCATTTGAATCTACTGCCGCAGACGGTTCTCTTACCTTACAATTTATATCTGATAGTTCTGTAGTCAGACCGGGTTTTGTGGCAACAGTATCCTGTACTAATTTTCTGGGCACTGACAGTTTCGAACCCCATATTGACTTTACATATTCTCCTAATCCTACAAATGGATTGGTTTCAATTCATTCCATAACAGCAATAACGGCAATAACGGTTTACAATAGCATTGGTCAACTTTTGTATCAAAATAAGGAGAGCACACATGAGACAAAAGTAGATATGACTGCCTTTACAAGCGGAACCTACTTCTTTAAATTGAAATTTGACGGTCGTGAAGCGAATTTCAAAATCATTAAAAACTAATATTTTCTAGCATTATGCTGACAGCCCAAATTCGTTTGGGCTGTTTCATTTTAAAGTATACTAAGTTCATTATACAATATTATGATGCGGTTTCACAATATATCCTTCCTTATCTGAAAAACTGTCCACAATCCATGAACCGTTTTGCCAATGGCATTACTGGTTCAAGTTTTTATCAAAAAGACATCGATCTTGAAAAATCTCAATCGTGGCTTAAAACAGAACAGATTTATTCAGAATCCAATGGTAAAAATATTTATTACCTGATTTGTAATGATAAGGCTACTTTGCTTTATATGGCTAATTTGGGCTGTATCGAACTGAATCCATGGAATTCGACCACTAAAAATATCGAAAAGCCCGATTGGGTCGTTATTGATATCGATCCGGGAAAAGATGAATTTGAAGAAGTGGTCAGAACAGCTTTGAAGGTGAAAGAAATAATGGATGAAAAAGGAGCCGCATGTTATTGTAAAACTTCAGGCGCAACAGGATTACATGTATATATTCCGCTTAATGCACGTTATGATTATGATACGGTGAAAATTTTTGCAGAACTGCTTGCGCAGGAAGTACACAGCCGTTTACCCAATACGACAAGCCTTGAAAGAACTGTCAAAAAAGGAATACTAAAATTTATATCGATTATCTCCAAAACAGGGCAGGCCAAACATTGGCATCTCCTTATTCTGTAAGACCAAAAGATGGAGCTACAGTTTCAACACCTCTGGAATGGTCTGAGGTAAATGAAAAACTATCGCCTTCGCAGTTTACAATAAAAAATGTACCACAGCGAATCAAAGAGAAAGGCGATCTGTGGAAACCTGTCATTGGAAAAGGCATCAACATTGAAAAATGGATCAAGTCGGGCACTAAATAAAACGCGATATTGAAAATTGGAATATGATTACTTATGAAGATTTTTTCTTTTCTTCAAGGCTGGCTTTCAGCATGCTCATGAGATCATCACTTTGCTTATGCACTACTTTTAATTTGGGTTTTGCCTGTTTTTTTCCTTTTGCTTTGTTTTTAATGATCTTCAGAAGTTTATCAGTATAAGTATCTTTAAATTCTGAAATATCAAATTTAGCGGTTAGTTGCTCTACGAGTTTATTGGCCATGTCAATTTCCCTGCTTTTTGTTTTGGCAATAGCTGGCAGTTTCAATTCTGAGGTACTTCTGATTTCCTGGGTAAAACGAATGCGGTTCAATACAATCACATTTTCATATGGTTTCAAAATCGCCATACCTTCTTTGTTCCTGAGAACAAAAGTAGTAACGCCTACTTTTTTTGAAACGCGCAAAGCATCCCGTAAAAGCGCATATGCTTTCATCGCACCTTTGTCTGGCTCAAGGTAGTATGGCTGTTCATAATAAATGCTGTCAATTTCTTTTTCGGCTACAAAATTAACGATTTCAATAGTTTTGGTTTTCTCGGCATCGGCTGCTTCAAAATCTTCATCTTCCAGAATCACGTATTTGTCGTCTATTTTAAATCCTTTTACAATGTCGGCATATTTCACTTCCTTACCGGAATTTTCATTCACCCGCATAAACTTAATTCCTGCGTGGTCTTTGCTGTCAAGCATATCAAGATCCAATGTGCTTTCCTGCACGGCAGAATACAATTTTACCGGAATATTAATCAGTCCGAAACTTATAGCGCCTGTCCATATTGCTCTCATCTCATTATATTTAGTAATGTAAATGTGGCATTTTTCACAATTGTACGTTTTATGGTATTTGGCATAAAAATTATACAATTCGTCGGTTAATGTTATAAGTATATATCAGAATGTCATAAGCAGATGATTTGTCAGAAATGATAATTTTATTAGGTATTTAAAGTAAATGCAATAATCTAAATAATCATACAATGGAAAATAATATTTCAGGTAATGAGGAAAATACTTCCGAAAACCAAAATTCGTACTCAAAAGATAGTTCTGATCAAAAAGACAGTACAAGTGCAAACAATAATCCGGCGCTAAATCCCGAAACAATGCATAAAAATGCAGATACTGATCCAAACCGATATTCGAATTTCGGCCGGGATGATAGTGCCTCTGACGGATCTGATAACGCAGACAGTCCTGAAAATGACAGTAATCCGGATTATACCGGACATTATTCTGTTGAAGATGACCGGCTGTCAGACATTGATCATACTTTAGGAGTAAAACCTCATACTGATACAGAATCAGGAAGACGTCAAACAGAAAATGAAAAAGAAGGTTTTTCCGACGGCCTTTAAAATACATAAAAATGAAAAAGACAATCCATCTGACGGGTTGTTTTTTTTAATTAAAATCATAAATTATGAAAATCAATTTTTTGATATTGTTATTGTTTTCACTTATAACAATGGCACAGAGTACTGTCAAAACCAATCCACTGCCTTCGGTAAGCAAGTCTAATGAAAATTATTCGAAAGTATTGGGATGGGAAAATAACCGTACACCGAAAGCACCGGCCGGCTTCAACGTCAATAAATATGCTGATGGTTTTGAAAATCCACGCTGGATGTATGCGACTCCCAATGGCGATATCCTTGTCGCTGAAAGTAATTCTAATTACAGTATTCCCAAACAGGTCGGTGCCGCAATCATCGGAGCCGGAAAGGCTAACAATCTTAAGAACAGCGCAGATGTGATTACGCTGTTAAGAGATGCCGATAATGATGGTATTCCTGAAACGCGCCATACTTTCCTAACAGCCAAAGAAGGACTCAACCAGCCTTTCGGCATGCTCGTAATCGGGAAGTGGTTTTATGTTGCCAACACAGATGGCGTAATGCGTTATCCTTACAAAAACGGACAGACAAAAATAACAGCCAAAGGCAAAAAAATAATTGCACTTCCGGCGGGCAATCACAACAGACACTGGACACGAAATATAATTGCTAGTGCGGACAATTCCAAGATTTACATTGCAGTAGGTTCGGGTTCTAATATTGATGAAAACGGAATAGAGAATGAAAAAATGCGCGGTAATATTCTGGAGATGAATCCTGATGGATCAGGAGTGCGCGTTTATGCCTCCGGATTGAGAAATCCTGTGGGAATGGGATGGGCACCCAAAACTAAAACGTTATGGACAGTAGTAAACGAAAGAGATGAACTGGGCGATGACTTAGTTCCTGATTACCTAACTTCTGTTAGGGAAAATGGATTTTATGGATGGCCTTATTCTTATTTTGGGCAACACCTTGATATGCGTGTTAAAGAAATGAAACCTGAATTAGTAAAAAAAGCAATTGTTCCGGATTTTGCATTGGGCGCACATACCGCTTCATTGGGTTTGGCTTTTTATACGGGTAAGGCATTTCCTGAAAAATACAGGAATGGCGCTTTTATAGCGCAGCATGGTTCCTGGAACCGCCAGGTTTTATCGGGCTATCGGATGGTTTTTGTTCCGTTTAAGGACGGAAAGCCATCCGGACCTGAAGAGGATTTTCTCACAGGATTTATTGTCGATCCCGAAAAAGACCAGGTATATGGAAGACCTGTTGGTGTAATTGTCGCACCCGATGGAGCTTTATTGATGACCGATGATAAAACAAATACAATATGGAGGATTAGTGCATCGGCAAACTAAAAGATTTGTATTTAACTTAGATTTTTGTACTATTTTAGCTTCCTAATTGGCTATTAAAATCTAATTTAAATTTTATGAAAGGAGTTGCATCTGTATTATTTGTTTTATTTTCAGTATTGTCTTTTTCACAGACTAAATTCGGAATCGCTGCAGGGATAAACAATTCTTTTTTGACCGAAGGCATTGCTCAAGGTTTCAACATCGAACCTTCAATTGGTGCGCAATTTGGTGTTTTCTGTGAAGTCGATCTCACGAAATCAGTGCATTTCCGTCCCAAACTAATGTATTCGGAACAGGGCGACAGATACAAAACCACTAATTTTGGCACTTCTTCACAAGAACTCAGCACGATTAATTATAAGCTCAATTATCTTAATATTCCATTGGATTTTAAATTCGGTAATAAAATTTATGCAGTAGCCGGCCCGCAAATTGGCGTATTGGTCGGTAAAAAGATAGAAGGCAGTTATTTCGGAACCGTACAATCTGAATTGGATTTTGGAATTAACATTGGCGGAGGCGCAAAATTCAATAATTTCTTTGTAGAAGTGGGTGCCTATCAGGGTTTAACCACAGTATTTCAATATTATTACAGCAGCACAGGGAATTTGGTAAAGGCAAATAACGGCTGCCTCAAATTGGCTTTGGGCTATTATTTCCTTTAAAAAGATTGTAACTTAAAATTTAAAACTGCGTCCAATCGCATTCACATCAAAACCTCTTTTTATGAAAAGTAATTATTTTAGGATTTTATTCCTTGGCATTTTATTTTTTCAATTGAATAATCTTCTGGCACAGCAAAATGCGGCAGTATCAAAATATGATTACTACCAGGCTTTCAGTCCGGATTTTTATAAAAAGAACGGTAGCGAAACACGTTCAGCCGGCGGACAACCCGGAGCGAAGTACTGGCAAAACCGAGCTGATTATCAACTCACTGCAAACCTTAATGAAACCAGCAATGAAATTACCGGAACAGAAATCCTGACGTATACGAATAACAGCCCTGATAAATTATCTTTCCTTTGGATGAATCTGGAACAGAATGCTTTTAAAAAAGGATCCAGAAATGAAGCGGTCATTCCCACAGAAGGAAGCAGAGGTGGTACGAAAGGCGAAGTTTTAGATGGTGGATTTAAAATTAAATCCGTAAAACTCTTGTCGGCTTCAAAAACAGGCACGACAGAAACCGATGTAAAATACACCATCTCTGATACCAGAATGCAACTGCAACTTCCACAGGAACTAAAAGCCAACGGTGCCTCGGTACGCATTAAGATTGACTTCTCCTATATTTCGCCGAAATATGGTTCAGACAGGACCGGAATTCAGGAAACCAAAAACGGTAAAATATTTACGATCGCGCAATGGTATCCCAGAATGTCGGTCTATGATGACGTGAGGGGATGGAATGTCAATCCGTATATAGGTGCTGAGTTTTATCTGGAATATGGTGATTTCGATGTCAATATTACAGTGCCTTCAAGCCACATAGTGGTGTGTTCCGGCGAATTGCAAAATGAAGCAGAAGTATATACTGCAGAACAGCAAAAGCGATGGGCACAGGCAAAGCAAAGCAATGCGACTGTAGCCATTCGTTCTGCTGCCGAGTTGAATAATCTGGCATCCCGTCCGTCAGGAAAGCCAACGCTTACCTGGAAATTTAAGATTAAAAATGCGCGTGATGTTTCCTGGGGTTCTTCGGCGGCATTTATAATTGACGCAGCTAAAATCAATTTGCCAAGTGGAAAAAAATCATTGGCGATTTCAGCTTATCCGATAGAAAGTGAAGGAGCAAAAGCATGGAGCAGATCTACAGAATATACTAAAGCCTGTATTGAAAATTATTCCAAAAGATGGTATGAATATCCTTATCCCGCAGCTACAAATGTGGCCGGAAATGAAGGCGGAATGGAGTATCCGGGAATTGTTTTTTGTAGTTATACTTCCAATGGCTCAGGATTATGGGGCGTAACCGATCATGAGTTCGGGCATACCTGGTTCCCAATGATTGTTGGGTCGAATGAAAGATTATTTGCATGGATGGATGAAGGTTTTAACCAGTTCATCAATTCGCTCAGCGGCGATGATTTCAATAATGGCGAGTACAAAGATCCGGTGATGAATATGAATGAGGCCGCAGAGTCATTGACTGGTCCGCATTTAGAACCTGTTTATACAACTCCAGATGTAATGCAGGAAGATAATATAGGTTATTTGTGTTATTTTAAACCTATGTCTGCATTGGTTATTCTCAGGGAACAGATATTGGGTAAAGAGCGATTTGACAATGCATTCCGAACGTATATTGAGCGTTGGGCTTTCAAGCACCCGCAGCCTGATGACTTTTTCAGGACTATGGAGAATGTTGGCGGTGAAGACCTGAACTGGTTCTGGAGAAGTTGGATTTTGAATAACTGGCGTCTGGATCAGGGAATTGCAAAAGTTAAGTATTATAAAAATGACGCGGCCAAAGGCGTTTTCATAACAATTGATAATTTAGACAAGATGCCGATGCCTGTAACGCTTGATATAAAGACAAAAAGCGGAAAGACATCACGTCTCGTACTCCCTGTGGAAATCTGGATGCGCAACAGCAGTTGGACATTCAAATCAGATGTTAATGAGGAAATTGAAAGTATCACTTTGGATCCTGAGCATAAGTTACCAGATTATAATACAGCCAATAATAGTTGGGCGTCAGGTAAAAATCAATTGGAAAAAGATGTGATTTTAGATCCGTATATTGGGACTTACGGACTTAAGCAATCCACTGCCAAACTCGTTTTCTTCGAGCAGAATGACAAGTTGATGTTTCAGTTTACGGGAGATCCGGCTTATGCTTTGGAAATTTCAGGAAAAGACCGCTTTAAGTTGAAGCAGGCGCCAATCGAATTCCAGTTTAACGAGTCAAAAACAGAGTGCACCTTATTCCAGCAAGGCAGTCAATATATATTTACAAAAGAGAAATAGAGATTGAATCTGAATCTGAATAAAAAACTCCGGCTTTTCAGTCGGAGTTTTTTATTCAATATTAAAATTAATAGGATAATTATAAAGACAGCGAACCGGTTTACCGCCTTTCACCGCCGGAATCCATGTTTTGTTGAATAGCTTAAGAACTCTTACCGCTTCGCCTTTCATGGTCTGAATCTGGTCGGCTTCGTGGATTTTCTCATCTTCCGTAGCAATCTTTACCACTTCACTTGAAATATAATCCTTTACGCTGATATAGAATGCTTTGACATTGGTCATTGTGCCATCTGCCTCAATAATAAAACTGGAAAAGATGGTTATTTTTTTATTCTTTATGGCATCCTGAAATTTGAAATTATCACTGATGAACATAGAAAGTGTATACATACCTTCTTTAAGCTGGGGTTTCAGGTCAACTTCTGTAGTTCTATAGGTTTTTTCGCCTGTATCCGGAAGCGGAACTTCTGTCGATGCCGTTTGTGAGAAAGCCGCAGTAGTAAAAGCAAACAGTAAAAAGATAAGGTGTTTCATAGGTTATTTCAACTTAAAGGATTCAAAAATAAGCAATTAATATTTACTGCAACTATTTATTTATCAACGTAAAAAACACCGATCCATTGCTGAACCGGTGCTTCACTAACCTAATCTAATTATAAAAAACTTATTCTGCCAATTGCGTCTGGTTTCTAAACACCAGCTTTCCATCAAACGCGTCGAGCAAAATAATGCTGTCTGTTGTTATTTTTCCCGCAAGGATTTCTTTTGAAAGCATATTCAAAACTTCGCGTTGGATCACTCTTTTTACCGGCCGCGCACCAAATTGAGGATCATATCCTTTTTCCGATAAGTAGCGGATTGCTTCAGGTGTGGCATCCATGGCAATGCCTTGTTGCGCCAGCATTTTGGTGACGCTTTTTAGTTGCAAGCCTACAATTTGAGCGATATTAGCATTGGTAAGCGGTGTAAACATTACGATTTCGTCGATCCTGTTGATAAACTCAGGACGCACCGTTTGCTTGAGAAGTCCCAAAACTTCAATCTTGGCAGCTTCAGTAGCCGCCTCAATTCCGCCTTTGAGATTTTCAAATTTATCCTGAATGATCTGGCTTCCCATATTAGATGTCATAATGATGATTGTGTTCTTAAAATCGGCAAGACGCCCTTTGTTATCCGTTAATCGGCCTTCATCCAATACCTGAAGCAGAATATTAAAAGTATCCGGATGTGCTTTTTCAATTTCATCGAGCAGAATTACTGAATAAGGTTTCCGGCGTACGGCTTCTGTCAATTGTCCGCCTTCATCATAGCCCACATATCCCGGAGGCGCGCCAACTAATCGACTCACACTGTGCCGTTCCTGGTATTCGCTCATGTCGATACGGGTCATTGCATTTTCATCATCAAAAAGATATTCGGCAAGTGCCTTAGCCAATTCTGTTTTTCCAACACCGGTTGTCCCAAGGAATAAGAAAGTACCTACCGGTTTTTTCATGTCCTGCAGTCCGGCACGGCTTCGTCTGACGGCATCACTGATCGCTTCGATGGCTTCTTCCTGACCTACAACCCGGCGATGGAGTTCAGCTTCCAGATTCAATAATTTTTCACGTTCACCCTGAAGCATCTTTACGATAGGAATTCCTGTCCATTTGGCAACGACTTCCGCAATATCTTCTCGCGACACTTCTTCTTTAATTAATGAAGTACCGGATTGGTTGGCTACCAATTGTTGGTGCAATTCTTCAAGCCTTGTCTGCGCTTCTTTGATTTTTCCGTAACGGATTTCGGCTACTTTACCATAATCGCCTTCGCGTTCGGCACGTTCGGCTTCATATTTGAAATCCTCGATTTCTGTTTTCACCGCCTGAATATTGTCAACAACATCTTTCTCTGACTTCCACTTCGCATAAATCTCATTGCGGTCTTCTTTGAGATTGGCGAGCTCCATTCCAAGACCTTTGAGTTTGCTCTCATCATTTTCGCGTTTAATCGCTTCCATCTCAATTTCGAGCTGCATAATTTTCCGGTCAAGGACATCAAGTTCTTCGGGTTTGGAATTGATTTCCATCCGTAGTTTTGATGCGGCCTCATCCATCAGATCAATAGCTTTATCAGGAAGAAACCGGTTCGTTATGTAGCGTTGCGACAATTCTACCGCCGCAATGATCGCATCATCTTTAATTTGTACTTTGTGATGGGTTTCATATTTTTCTTTGATACCGCGCAAAATTGAAATCGCACTTTCGGTATCAGGTTCTTCTACCATTACTTTTTGAAAACGACGTTCGAGTGCTTTGTCTTTTTCGAAATATTTTTGGTATTCATCCAATGTCGTCGCGCCAATAGCACGAAGCTCACCACGTGCCAATGCAGGTTTCAAAATATTTGCGGCATCCATTGCACCTTCGCCGCCACCGGCACCCACAAGCGTATGGATTTCGTCTATAAACAATACGATGTCTCCTTCAGCCGCAGTCACTTCTTTGACCACCGATTTGAGTCGTTCCTCAAACTCCCCTTTGTATTTTGCACCAGCAATGAGTGCGCCCATATCGAGAGAAAAAATAATCTTATCTTTTAGGTTTTCCGGAACATCGCCGTCAACAATACGATGTGCAAGTCCTTCAGCAATGGCGGTTTTACCAACACCAGGTTCACCAACCAGCATCGGATTGTTTTTTGTTCTTCGGGTCAGGATTTGTAAAACCCGTCGAATTTCTTCATCGCGGCCTATAACCGGATCCAGTTTGCCGTTTTTCGCCAATTCGTTGAGATTCTTTGCATATTTGTTGAGGGAATTGTAATTTTCTTCCGCCGAAGCAGAAGTAACTCTTTCGCCTTTTCGCAATTCATCAATGGCAGATTGTAATCCTTTCTCTGTAACGCCTTGGTCTTTTAAAATTTGCGCGGATTTGCTTTTTGATTTGAAAATGGCGAGGATCAGATGTTCAACAGAAACGTAATCATCATTCATCTTTTTAGCGATGATTTCTGCTTCATTGAGGGTTGTGTTAGCTGTTCGTGAAAGCATAATCTCGCCACCTGAAACTTTAGGAAAGCTTTGGATGGTACTGTCGAGTATTTGTTCAAACAGCGGCACATTAACATTGAGTTTTTTAAGGATAAACGGTGCTACGTTTTCATCTACTTCAAAAATGCCTTTGAAGAGATGCTCATTCTCAATTTGCTGTTGTCCATAGCTTTGTGCCAACATTTGTGCCTGTTGCAACGCTTCTTGGGATTTTATCGTTAATTTATTTATATTCATAATACGTTAATTTAAGTCGAGTGTGTTTTGTTTTCTGTAACTTTGGGTTGCGCATTGTCAAAATACATTCCAATGCAAAAAATCTGACTTTTTGACAATAATCGCAATTTTATAATGACAAAAAGTCTTAAAACACGTCAAAATGGGTATTTTTAATTTATTTGGTGGATCGGAAGAGAATGAGCGTCATTCAAAAATAGCATGGCAACATCTGACTCATATTTCTCAACTGGAGATAATTACTGCTGATTCGGAAACGACACCTGCAATCATTTTCAAGCACAGTACCCGTTGCAGTATCAGCAGGATGGCATTGAAGCAATTTGAAAATCAGTACAATCCTGATATGGAGGTAACTCCTTATTTTTTAGATCTATTGGCACACAGAGATGTTTCGAATGCTATTGCGGAAAAGTTTAATGTGATGCACCAGTCACCGCAGTTGCTGTTAATCAAAAACGGAAAATCAATTTATGATGCTTCTCATAGTGATATTGATGCAAAATCACTTGAAGAGAAAGTGTAGTATAGTTAATACTTGCGATAAGCCATCATGGGTTCATCGTAGATTGTAAAAAATAACGTATCCTGCGCCGTTTTGGGAGTGTTATATTGGTAAAATCCTTTTTCATATTCTCCTTTCTCAAATTCCAAAATACGCAATCCCGTTTTTTGGTCAAACAGCCGCAGTTCTATATAGCCAAAACCTTGTTGTTCATAGCCCAAGAATTTTTATTCTCGAAAAGGGCCTGCGAATCCGCTTCCGCCGCTAAAATTCGGAAGGAGATCAGGATACTTAAAATCATTGTAGATAACCTGGCTGCCCAGATACGCAATATTAGCTGGCTTATCATACATGCCAAACACCGGAATATTAAAATGATACGGCTCTAGGAATGGCCACAGTATGTTAGAGTAGGTGTCAAAATGCTTGTTTGCATCTTGCCAGCTCACTTTAACCGTACCTGTCGAGAGTGAAGGAAGGCCTAGGGTTTGATATGTTTTATCACCACTTCCTGGGTGTTCGTAGTCGAGCCTAAACTCATCGGCAGGAAACCTTGTGCCGTCCATTGCGTCGCCATACAGAATCAATCGGTTGTTTGCCACGTCGGGGTAACTGTAATACAACCCCGAAACCTCTTTTTTGAACAAAACCTTGCGGTGGCTGTTGAGTATATATAAAGTATCATGTTCATCTTCCTTTTCCGCAATAAGGAATTTGACAAGCTTCCCATCTTTTACCAAGTTGAACACATATTCGATTTTCATACTGTCTTTGACGGGCTCAATCGCAATACTGCTGTTTTCATAGCTATCGAGCTCAGGCCAATCGGGGTGTTTGTCACTGCCCGGAATATGATAGCCCAACAAGAATATCACTAACACAACAATTCCTGCAACATGCGCAATTCGCCAATAGCGTTTTTGAGTTTTGGGTAACTGATGCGCCAAACGTTTAAAAGCGTTTTTCGACACGTAGTCTTTTGGCTTGGGTGTGCTTGCGATATAATAAACAGTTAATGCTATAACCAGCAGACTCCCTACTGCCACGAGCAGCATCATAAACAACATAATCAGTTGTATCAATACCATAATTTTTCATATAGGTGTAGATACAAATATAGTATTTAGGTCGGATTATCGTTTATTTTCAACTCAAAATAACTGATTTTGAAAAAATCGGCAAAGCTATTTTCAAGCAATTGACTTCGTGTTTTTAAAATGGATAGCAATTTAAATTCATGAAAAAAGTCCAAAAGCAACAAAACCTAAAAAGTACTTAAAAATTTAGGATTTTTAGCGAAGCGGTTGCGAACAAAAATGTATAAAAAGAGCATTTGAACAATCAAATGCTTTTTAATGAATTAAAGAGCTTGTTTTATTTTCTCACAAACGGCGGTAGCAGTTTACTGCAAACTTCTCCAAAACCAATCCGTACTTCTTTATTTTCACAAAACCCTTTTATAGTTACAGTGTCATTGTCGTTGATGAATTTACGTTCGGTGCCGTCTTTCATTTTTATTGGATTTTTGCCATTCCACGTCAATTCCAACATTGACCCGAAACTATTTGGCGTTGGACCCGAAATAGTCCCTGAACCCATCATATCGCCTGAATTCAATCGGCAGCCATTAGAAGTGTGGTGCGCCAATTGCTGGCTCATTGACCAATACAGGTATTTGAAATTGGAATTGGAAACGACAACCGCTTCACCATTTTCAGGTTCGATAGAAACTTCCAGACTGATGTCAAAAGACTGCTTGCCTTTTTGCTGCAGATAGGGAAGCGGATTTGGATCTTGTTTTGGACCTTTGGTGCGAAATGGTTCCAACGCATCCATGGTCACTATCCACGGAGAAATGGAGGTTGCAAAATTCTTTGCAAGGAACGGACCAAGTGGTACATATTCCCATTTTTGCATGTCGCGAGCACTCCAGTCATTTAATAATACCATTCCGAAAATATAGTCTTCAGCCTCATGAACGGGAATATTTTCACCCATGATATTGGCATCCGTAGTAATAAATGCAGTCTCTAATTCGAAATCAATCGATCTTGAAGGTCCGAATACCGGAGTAGTTTCTCCATTGGGAAGTGTTTGTCCCATTGGCCGGTGTACCGGAATTCCGGAAGGAACAATTGTAGAACTTCTGCCATGATAACCAACAGGAATATGAAGCCAGTTAGGCAAAAGCGCATTCGCAGGATCACGAAACATCGACCCAACGTTGGTGGCATGTTCCTTACTTGAGTAAAAATCGGTATAGTCGCCAATCAAAACCGGAAGCTGCATTTCTACATCTTCCATTCTGAAAACGACAATTTCTTTGTGTTCTTCATTATTTTGTAATTCCGGATTTTTTGCATCAAACAAATCGGCAATACGGTTTCGTACCAGGCGCCATGTTTTTTTTCCATCTGAAATAAAATCATTCAGCGTATCCTGCATGAACATATCATCAGTCAATTCAATACCTTCAAAATAATTAAGCTGCTGCAAAGCACCAAGGTCAATGGCATAATCACCAATACGGGTTCCGATAGTAATAACATCATCTTTGGTGAGGAAAACCCCGAAAGGTATATTCTGTATCGGAAAATCACTGTGAGTAGGTACATCCAGCCAAGATTCCCTTTTAGGATTATTTGCAGTTATGGGCATGTGAAAATGTTGATTTGTTGTTGAAAATTCATTTACCAAATATATCATTATATGTCAATTTAACAAACCGTTTTCGTAATTTTGGACAGTTTTTAACGAAATATTATCAAATGCAACACGACGAACAAATTTTCGACTTAATTCTTGAAGAGCAAGACCGACAGATTCATGGAATAGAGCTAATTGCCTCTGAAAACTTTGTCAGCGACCAGGTTATGGAAGCTGCCGGATCTTGTCTGACCAATAAATATGCAGAAGGTTATCCCGGCAAAAGATACTATGGCGGCTGTGAAGTTGTTGATGTTGTAGAGCAGATTGCCATTGACCGTGCCAAACAATTATTTGGAGCTGAATATGCGAATGTACAACCGCATTCCGGCTCTCAGGCCAACACGGCCGTTTATGCAGCATGCCTGAAACCTGGCGACAAAATATTAGGATTTGACTTGTCACATGGCGGACATTTGACGCACGGTTCTCCGGTAAATTTTTCAGGAAAATTATACTCTCCTGTTTTTTACGGTGTAGAAAAAGAAACCGGACGCTTCGATTACGATAAAATACAGGAAATTGCCACACGTGAGATGCCAAAGATGATTATCGCAGGCGCATCTGCCTATTGCCGCGATATGGATTTTGAGCGTTTTCGTAAAATAGCCGATAGCGTTGGCGCGCTTTTATTTGGAGATATATCGCATCCGGCAGGATTAATTGCCAAAGGATTACTGAATGACCCGATTCCGCATTGCCATATTGTTACCACAACAACACATAAAACCCTGCGTGGCCCAAGAGGAGGAATGATCCTGATGGGTAAGGATTTTGAAAACCCATGGGGATTAACAACGCCGAAAGGAGAAATCAGGATGATGTCGGCTTTATTGGATTTATCAGTATTTCCGGGAAATCAGGGTGGTCCGTTGATGCATATTATCGCTGCGAAAGCCGTAGCATTTGGAGAAGCATTGACCGATGAGTTTTTCCATTATTCGATGCAGGTTCAAAAAAATGCCAAAGCGATGGCTGAAGCATTCATGAAAAGAGATTACAATCTGATTTCAGGCGGTACCGACAATCACATGATGCTTATTGACCTGCGCAACAAAAACATTACGGGTAAAGAAGCAGAAAATGCTTTGGTAAAAGCCGAAATCACCGTCAATAAAAATATGGTACCGTTTGACGACAAGTCACCGTTCATTACTTCAGGAATTCGCATCGGTACGCCTGCAATTACGACACGAGGTCTTATAGAAGAAGATATGGAAACTATCGTAGCGCTAATTGATAAAGTACTGACCAACCATACTAATGAAGCGATCATTGAAGAAGTGGCAGATGAAGTTAACGAAATGATGAGTGAAAGAGCGATGTTTGTATTTTAAGACTTGATATTTAAATGAATAAATGAACCTGTAATTCAATTGCAGGTTTTTTTTGGTATAATTTAACACATGATAATTTGTTCGTACGAAATATTTCCTACCTTTGACGTATTGAAATGCTACCCATGGAAAAACATGCCACATCCGAACCAACAAAATCAGAACTTGAAATTCTTCAGGTGCTTTGGCAATTCGGACCATCTACTGTTCGTTTTGTAAATGACCAGCTCAATGAACAGAAAAGAGCGGTTCAATATACTTCCACATTAAAACTGATGCAGATTATGGCCGAAAAAGAAATGCTCATCACGGATAAAACCAATATGAAGCACATTTATAAGCCAGCAATAGAGGAGAAAAAAACCAAAGGCATATTGCTCGATAAATTTGTCGATACGCTATACAATGGTTCGAGTACCAACTTGATGATGCAATTGCTCGGCAATAAAAAAACCTCACAACAAGAGATAAATGAGATCAGGGATTTGCTCAATAAACTTGAAAATCAATAAGCACCTTTAATTATTATAGCAATGATAAATGATGTATTACTAAAAGCAATTTCCTGGACATTGGTGCATTCTTTGTGGCAGGGTTTCATTCTCGCACTACTGGCGGGTTTGGTGATTATGCTGACCCAAAAATCCAATGCTGCACTGCGCTATAATTTATTTGCCGGTTTATTTATTGTTTTCCTTGGTGTTGTGGGCTTTACATTCAGTTATGAATTTCAGAATGACCTGACAGAAACAACAACAAGAATCAATCTCCCACTGCAAAATATCCAAAATAATCTGCTCTTTAACCCGCAATCCAATTTTTCCCAAACTGTCGTTGATTACCTGAACACGCATGCAGAAGTCGTGGTCATGATCTGGTTTCTCATTTTCAGCTTTAAGTTTTTTGGTATTTTCAGAAGCCTGAGCCATGTCTATCGCATTCGAAATTATAAAACGCAATCGCCGCCTGAATTTTGGGTTAATAAACTTAACGAATTAAGTGAACGCATCGGACTCACAAAAAAAATCATATTATTGGAATCCAGACTGGTAAAAGTGCCTTCTGTTACCGGATTTTTCAAGCCCGTAGTATTAATTCCGGCCGGCCTGTTGTCTAATCTTCCTTATGATCAGATAGAAGCCATTTTACTTCACGAACTCGCGCACATCCGCAGGAAGGATTACTGCATCAATATGATCCAAAGCTTTGCCGAAATTGTGTTTTTCTTTAATCCCGGATTGCTTTGGCTTTCTTCGCTGCTCAAAGACGAAAGGGAAAATTGCTGTGACGACATTGCCATCAGCATCACCGAAAATAAAAGCAAATTTATCCACGCATTGGTTTCCTTTGAAGAATACAACCTCAAAAACCAGCAATTGGTCATGGGTTTTGGAGCTAATAAAAACCATCTTCTGAATCGTGCGAAACGTATTGTTTACAATAACAACAAATCGCTGAATGCCATAGAAAAAACATTTCTTTCGGTGAGTGTTTTATTGATTGCAGTGGTCATGATCGCATGTTCCAATACCAAAATAACGGAAACATCACAGCAATCAGAGTCGAATTTAAAAAAAGCTGATGTGCTTGTTAAAATTGCAGATGCTAATGCCAAAGCCGAAGACATTAGAGTAGCCATTATGGATAAACAAGTCCGAATTCAAGATTCACTTACGCTGATTGAAGATCGTAAAGCGACAATTGCCGATGCACAAGCAGCAATTGATGACAGCAAGCTATATTACCAAAATAAAAAAGTGGCAGAAGAAAATCAAAAGCATTATAAAAAGGCTCAACTACAATCTGCAACTACAGCAACTTCGGTTTCCAACACAAAAACCGAAACTGAAACTGAAATCGTAAATACGACTACACAAAATCCGGCGGAAAACGGAAAAAGAATTTCCATACGCACAGGTGTTACAGGCGAAGACCTGCCTGCTAATATGAACACGGATGCGCTTGCCAGAAATATCATTTCTGATCTCATTAGTGAAAATATCATCAGCAACACCAAAGACCTGTCTTATAAATTATCAAATAAAAGCCTTATTGTCAATGGCAAAACACAGCCTGAAAGTGATTTCCAAAAATTCAGGAACAAATATGTAAAAGCGAAAATATTTGCCATCTGCTATAATTATGAAGTATCCGATATTGTATCCATAAAGAATTAATCACTCTTAATGTAACAACAATCAAATCCAAAGACTTACAAAGCTCTAAAACAGCCATTCAATCATCAATCAAAAAACAATTAAAATGAACAAATCACTATTTGCATGTGTCATGCTACTCTTTTGTTGCGCTTTTTCGAACGCGCAAAATACCGGAAAAATCAGTGGGAAAGCGGTCTCCGGACAACAACCTTTAGCTGCGGCAATTGTTTCGCTGCTGCTTGAAAAAGACAATTCGCTCATTCGTACCGAAATCACCCAACCCGACGGAAGTTTTGAATTCACCAATCTTAAAGAGGGAAACTACCTGATCACCATGGACAATCCGGGTTATAAATCCTACCAAAGCCAGCTAATTACAATTGATGCGATACAGGTGGAAATTATACTTCCGGTAATCAATTGTGAAGCATTGGAATCCAATACGCTACAGGAAGTAGTTGTGCAAAAAAAGAAGCCTTTTGTAGAATATAAATTGGATAAAACAGTCGTTAATGTTGATGCCATGATTGGTACGGCTGGATCTGATGCAATGGATGTTCTGGAAAAATCTCCTGGTATTTCTGTTGACCAAAAAGGGACAATTACTTTCAAAGGAAAAACAGGTGTTGTTGTTTTTATCGATGACAAACCGTCTTATTTATCGGGTGCAGATCTCGAAGTGTATTTGAAGTCACTTCCGGCAAGTACGCTCGACCAGATTGAAATCATGACAAATCCTCCCGCAAAGTATGAAGCTGCCGGTTCTGCTGGTGTAATTAATATCAAAACCAAAAAGAGCAAAGCAAAAGGTTTTAACGGCAGTGTTACCTCAAGGCTTTCACAGGGAAAGCGTACGCATACAAGAAACGGACTCAACCTGAATTACAAAGACGATAAGATCAGGCTGTATGGAAATGCGGGCTATGCAACCCAGCAATTCGTATCTGATTTGTATATTTTCAGGAGGTATTATAATGAAGACGGTACGGTTAAAACACTATTCGACCAAAATACTTTTTTGGACCGCACCGCCAATACCGCAAATGCGAAAGTCGGGCTCGATTATTACGCTTCCGAAAAAACCACTTGGGGAATTAGTCTTAGCGGACTTACGAAAACGGGAACAGATCAATCAGATGGCAGCAGTCTTTTGCGAAGTGCCGCCGGAGTTCCTGATTCGACAATAGTAGCCAACAATACCGAAAAGAAGCAGTTTAAAAATGCAGGAATCAATTTCAATTGTGGCCATGATTTTAATGTGGAAGGCAGGAAAATATCTGCAGATGCTGATTTTCTGGTCTACAACGATGACAATGACCAGCGTTATCTGAATTCCATTTATCAGCCTGAAGGCACTTTAAGCAGCAATGATGAAACGACAGGTAAAATTCCGTCGAGAATCGCGATTTATGCTTTTAAAACAGATTATTCCAATCCGCTTAAAAATGACGGACTGTTTGAAACCGGCTACAAGATCAGCTATTCCAAAACCGATAATGTAGCGGATTACGCAGCTGTTTTTGGTACTGCTGCTGTGCCTGATTACAACAGCAGTAACCATTTTAAATATGATGAAATGATCAATGCAGTCTATGTGAATTTCAACAAAAGTTTTGGACGCTTCTCATTTCAGTCGGGTTTGCGTCTTGAAAATACGGTTTCAAAAGGCAATCAGCTGGGTAATATTTTAAAGCAGGCTTCAGTATTTAAGCGCGATTACACCAATTTATTCCCCACACTTTATCTGCAATACAAACTGGATTCTCTTGCTACTAATCAATTGGTATTTTCTTATGGAAAGCGTATCAATCGGCCGTATTATCAAGACCTGAATCCGTTTTTGAGTCCGCTTGACAAGTTCACTTTCTATTCCGGAAACCCGTATCTGAATCCGTCATTTTCTCATAATTTTGAATTTTCCTACCGTTGGAAGAGCGCATTCAGCACCACATTGACTTACAATACCACAAAGGACAATATTGATGAAACGATTGAGATCAATAATGGTATTTATTACAGCCGTCCGGGAAATATCGGAAAGACGAAAACACTCAGTGTTAATGTTGAAGCAGAAATTCCATTTACCAAATGGCTCTCTACCAATCTCTATTCGGAAGTCACAAACCTGAATTATGACAGTCAACTGTATACAGAATACCTCAAAACTTCAGGAACGCTTTTCTTTTTTTCGGCGAACAACCGATTTAAATTTGGCGACAGCTGGTCGGCGGAAATAGGAGGAAGGTACATTTCTGAAGTAGAATCAACACAAGTTACGACAAAGCCAAAAGGATCTGTCAATATCGGCATACAGAAAAAAATCCTTAAAAATAAGGGCAGCCTGAAACTGGCGGTAAACGATATTTTTTATACCAATCTCAATGCCGGCGTCATCAACAACCTGCAACTGACGTATGCCGATTATACCAATAAAGCCGATACGCGCTATGCGGCACTGACATTTACATACGGCTTTGGAAAATCATTTGAGAGCAAAAACACCCAGGAAAGAACAGGCGCGGAAAGTGAACAGAACCGTGTAAAAAATTAACAGTTTTATTTTTAAATTATTGTAAATTTGGCGCTCATACGGGTGCCTTTTTTATGCCGAAATTTAATTGTTTATGATGTTACGCCTTCAGTTGCCAACCGATCCAAGATGGGTGAATATAGTAGAAAAAAACATAGAAGAGATTCTTACGGATCATGCGTGGTGTGAGCAGAAAGCGGCATCAAACGCGATTACGATTATCACTATCAATTCTGAATATCCAGATCTGGTTACCGATATGCTTGCGTTGGCCAAAGAAGAAATTGAGCATTTTGAAATGGTGCATGAGATTATCAAAAAACGCGGACTGACATTGGGTCGCGAGCGCAAAGATGAATATGTAGGCGAACTGGCGCAATACATGAAAAGAAGTAACACGGGAAGCAGGGTTTCAGGTTTTGTGGAACGGCTGCTTTTTTCTGCTATGATCGAAGCCAGAAGCTGTGAACGTTTTAAAGTGCTTTCAGAAAATATTCAGGACGAGGAATTGTCAAAGTTTTACCGTGATCTGATGGAAAGCGAAGCCGCGCATTACACTACTTTTATAACCTATGCGAGAAAGTATGGAAAAGGTATTGATGTGGAAAAACGCTGGAAGGAATGGCTCGATTTTGAGGCTTCGGTGATTGCGAATTATGGAAAAAGCGAAACCATACACGGATAATTTAATAAGCGGTAGAAATTAAAATTATTTAATAATCAGGGTATTATAATAATATTTGAAAGAGTGACAATTCAAATTCATTCTTTTTTACGTTTTAAGTTTAATTTTTATCGACGATTTACATATTTTTGATTTATATTTATCAAATAATGCTAAACCAAACAGCATACATTTATGAAGCTTTATATTAATTATGACGGAATTGTAGCTTGCAGGGTAATCCTTCAGGAGCAATTGGAACGTCTTGAAATTAAATACCAACTCCTTGATTTGGGAGAAATTGAAATCAGTGATGATGTTCCGGAAGAAGTATTTGCCGAACTACAATCGTCTTTAAGCCGTTATGCCATTAATATTGTCAGCAATCAGAAAGCACAGCTGATACAGAAAATTAAGGATACGATCGTTGAAATGGTCTATGAGAAAGACAAAATGCCAAACACTACCATTTCGCATTATCTTTCAGAGAAACTCAATTTCAGTTATGGTCACCTTGCTAATATTTTCTCAGAAAATACATACACTTCAATCGAAAATTTCATTATTATCCAAAAGGTTGAGCGTGCTAAAAAACTGATCATAGAAGAAGAACTGACACTTACGGAGATCTCTTATAAACTCAATTACAGCAGCGTAGCTTATTTGTCCAGCCAGTTTAAAAAAGTAACCGGTTTGACACCTTCAATGTTCAAGAGAATAGTTGATAAACGCAGACGACTAACAAATAATTAACAGACAATCCCCAATAGTTTATGCTTACAAACGAAAGTCCATTACGAATACTTTTAGCGGATGATGATGAAGACGACCGCACATTTTTCAGTGAGGCAATTGCCGAACTTAAGATGACCAACCAACTGACATTATTCAATGACGGAAAGGACTTAATGGAATATATGCACAATCCTGATGCTACTTTACCACACATCCTTTTTCTGGATTTAAATATGCCTTATAAAAATGGTTTGGACTGTCTCAAGGAAATTAGGGCAGACAGCCGTTTTAAAAACATATCTGTAGCGATATATTCTACTTCTTCTTCAGAAAAAGATATTGAGGATACCTTTATTGAGGGGGCAAATATTTATATTAAAAAGCCTAACAATTTTTCTGAACTCAAAAGGGTCATTAAGGAAGTGGTTCATATGAACTGGCAATTCCACACATCGGGACTCAATAAAGAAACTTTTTTCTTCAGTATATAAACAATCGTATGCATGCGATTATTAGGATTATATAAAAATGCCCAGGTTTTTAAAATTGCTTTAGGGATAGCTATAATCGTCGTGTGCTACATTGCTTCGGTTTTTTACACGAAGATGCAGCAACTCAACAGATCGGTTGAGATTATTTCCAATTCCACTGAAACACAGTTGGAACTTGAGAAATTATTGTCAGTTATCAGTATTTACGAAACCAACCTGCGCAGCTATGTCATTACTAAAGACGAATCATATATTCAGAATCGTTTCCTGAACCGCGGCAATATAGAACTGAATCTTACAAGGTTAAAAAATCTGGCGCGCCACAACACCATCAGGACAAATGATATTGACAGCCTTAAAAAGCTAATCGATTATCGTTTCAAGTTATTCAGGGAAACAGTAACGATTGCCAAAGCCAAAAAAGTAAGTACACTCGAACTCAATTCCAAATTATTAGAAAGCAGTGATTGTACCGAAAAAATGCGCGCTTTCGTTTACAAAATAATCAGTCGTGAAGGGCGAAATGTCAAGTTTTATAATTCCAACCACCAGTTTGAATTACAGGATTCCATCATCAGCGCCTTTCTGCTTGTCATTCTTTCACTACTGATATTGTTGTTGTCTTTCAATAAGATGCGGATCGATATTTACGAACTCAAGAAAACCAACGACGAATTGAAATTCCTCAATTATTCTTTCAATAATGCCGAGAAGATCGCAGGTTTCGGTCATTGGAAACACAATATGGTCACCAATAGCTACACCTTTTCTGAAAATTTTTACCGTTTGATGGGCGTTGAACCCCATTCCTTCGAGCCCAACGTTGAAAATTTCGTAAAGTTCATTCATCCTGAGGATATCGAAAATGTAGTGAAAGCACATAAAGATTCTTTGAAGACATTGCAACCTACATCTACTCTGATGCGTTACTTATTGCCCGACGGAACAGTCCGCCACATTATGGCAGTAGGCAGTTTCACCAAGAACAGCAGGAACCAGATGGTAAAGATTGGCGTAAATTATGACATCACCGATCAATACAGAAAGACACTTGAACTCGAAGAGAACAACAAGGAACTCAAGTCGATCAATGCCGAGCTCGAAGCTTTCACCAATATTGCCAGCCACGATTTGCAGGAGCCATTGCGTAAAATCCAAATGTTTATTTCGAGGCTTGATGAAGATCAGACGCAATTGCTTTCAGAACAGGGGAAAGAGTATTTTATGAAGATCCGCACTGCGGCCAATCGGATGCAGACATTGCTCATCGACTTGCTTAATTATTCCCGAACGATAAAAGCAGATAAGGTTTTCGAATCGGTAGACCTGAATGCCGTTCTTAGCCAGATTATGGAAGATCTTGTTCTGAATATTGAAGAGAAGCAAGCCATAATTGAAGTTGGTATCTTGCCAAAAATCAATGGAATCAAGTTTCAGATTGAGCAACTATTCGTCAATCTGATAACCAATTCACTCAAATACAGCAAAGAAAACACGCCTCCACGAATCAGTATTGCAGCAGAAAAGATTCCCGGAAACGAAATGGTGGCAGGCAAACCAATTCAGGATAACAAGTACTACAAAATTACAGTTACAGATAACGGGATTGGCTTCAAACAGGAGTATGCCAATAAGATATTTCAATTATTCAAGCGATTGGAAACCGATTCTAAATATTCCGGAACCGGTCTTGGTCTGGCCATCTGCAAAAAAGTAGTTGATAACCACAATGGGTTTATTAAAGTGAAGTCCAAACCAGGCGAAGGCACTAAGTTTTCTATTTTTATTCCGAAGAAATACGGATCATGACTATTATTACGGCAACATCGGAAGATTTTGAAACTATTCGTAATATTGCTTATAAAACGTGGCCGGAAACGTATGGTAAGATATTAGGTTTGGAACAATTGGCGTATATGCTCGAACGAATTTATACAACAGCGGCTTTACAACAAACCATTACAGAGAAAAATCACCAATATTTGCTTATAAAGGAAAATGACCAATATTTGGGATTCGCGTCTTATCAGCATGATTATCTTGGTTTAAACGTAACAAGGCTTCATAAGTTATATTTATTGCCCGAAACTCAGGGAAGAGGTGCCGGAAAGTTGTTAATTGATGCAATTGAAACAATGGCGCGCAACAATCATTCGGAAAAAGTATCTTTAAATGTCAACAGGTTCAATAATGCACTTTCATTTTATCAAAAATCAGGATATTCAATCGTAGGTGAAGAAGACATCGATATCGGTAACGGCTACCTGATGGAAGATTATAAAATGGAGAAAATCCTCTGATTACTTTACGACAATGTCATGTTTATATAACAGTCCCTTTAATCCAGCCATTGAAAATACCGCTTTTTTTAATTTAGTTACGGCCGGATCGATGGTATAATTGTAACTCGTTTTGAAATTAGCCTTATCGGCAATCGCTTTTGCAAATTCGCTTCGGTACAAATCACAATTTTCAAACACAACTCCTGTCAGGTCTGCGCTCATAAAATCTACCGCAACCAGGCTGCAATTTGTAAAAGCCGTCCCTTTTATTTTAAGCGTATAAAACTTTGAAAAGTCAAGCACGCAGCGGTCAAAGGAAATGTCGAAGATCAGCTTGTCGCACATCGCAAAATTAACTTCTTTAATCTGGCAATCTGTAAAAGAGACAGTGCGTAACGCCACATAATTAATTTTCGCTCCATTGAAATTACAATTGGTAAAATTACAATCGATAAATGTCACCGCTACAAAAATGCAGCCAGAGAAATCACAATTTTGAAAAGTACAGCCTTCAAATTCTTTAAAATTGAGGTCGTCCTTATCGTAAATAAGATGCTCACAAATTAATTCTGTAAAATACTCGGTCATGAAGGTTAAAAAGGCTAATGTACAAAGTTTGCCGGATTAAAACATTTTAGCGTATCAGTAAAAACCAAAATCACTAAATTTGTGTACTAATTTGGTCAAAATCTGATGCCACAAAATACGACACCTTTTCCAGCCTCTGGTTTCCTTGGAAAAAATCCTTCGCTGAAAATTAAAGAATTCCAGTCATATCTTTCATTGCGCTTAGGAATAATTTTCGCACTCAATATGCAATCGACAATAATCTATTACTGGATTTATCATCTTACCAATGATAAATTATCGCTTGGGTTGGTAGGTCTTGCTGAAGTAATTCCCGCCATCGGCTGTTCGTTTTTTTCCGGACACGTTGTTGATGAGAATGAAAAACGGAAAATGGTTTTGATTTGTCTTGCCGGCTATGTTATGGTCGGACTTTGTTTGTTTGGTATTTCTATGCCCGTATTACAAACACATCTATCCATAACTTCTACGACTTATTTGGTTTACCTGTTTGTTTTTATCGGCGGTGGATTGCGGGCTTTTTACAGTCCGTCGATGTTTGCTTTATTCGGAATGGTTGTGCCGCGCGAGCATTATCCCAATGCAACAAGTTGGAGCAGTATGGCGTGGCAGCTGGGTGCTGTAATTGGTCCTTTGGCTGCTGGATTTCTTATTGCCGCGGTTGATATCCATTATGGATTGCTGGCAGTTGTCATTCTTGACTTTATCCTGTTCTATCCGTTGCTGCGTATATCAGTCAAGCCCATACTCAAAAAAGTAAAAGAACCCATTCTGCAGAGCGTTACTGAAGGTTTGCGTTTTGTTGTTAAAACCCCAACGTTATTAGCAGCCCAATGTTTGGATATGTTCTCTGTATTATTTGGCGGCGCTGTGGCACTATTGCCGGTTTACCAGAAAGAAATATTATTCGTAGATGAAATGGGATTCGGGATCTTGAGGTCGGCACCCGGAATAGGAGCATTGCTGACACTTGGCTTATTGGCATTTCTTCCGCTTCGGACGCAACCGGGAAGAAAATTATTCTTTTGCGTAGCGGGTTTTGCAGTATCGATTATCATTTTCGGAATCTCTAAAAACTTTTACCTTTCTTTTTTTATGCTGATGCTTTCAGGAATGTTTGACGCGGTGAGTGTGGTCATCCGGAGCACAATATTGCAATTGGTTACACCCGATGAGATGCGGGGTCGCGTATCGGCAGTCAACACTATGTTTGTAAGCTCATCCAATGAACTGGGTGATTTCGAAAGCGGCGTTATGGCACACTGGCTTGGAACGGTAAGGGCAGTAGTTACAGGTGGTTGCATTACTCTGGGTGTGGTGGTTTTTACATTTTTCAAAGCACCGCAACTGCGTGAATTTAGTTTTGAAGAAGAGCAGAAGAAAAAGGAGTAATAACTGAAAGAGTCCGTGTTTTAGTGAATTCTACATAGCTTTAATCCTTTGTGCCGGAGTAATCATTTATTAAATTTTCAATATCATTACCTGACGGTCTCGGTGCATCTACCGTTATTACTTTTCCTTCCTTGTCAAAAAGTAAATAGCGCGGTATGGTGTTGAGCTTTAATTTATCAATCATCTCTAAATGTTCCTTTCTGCTCAATAGGAAACTATTGTTTTTATTCAACATATCAGGATAATTGTCCATAGCTTTTTGCCAGTCTATACTTTCACTGTCAATTGAAAAAAAGATAAAGGCCATTTCGGGATGCTTTTGCATTAGTCTTTTTTCAGCGGGAAATTCAGCGCGGCAAGGCGCACACCATGAAGCCCAAAAATCTATTAATATGAGTTTGCCTTTGTTTTTCTTTACAACTTCATCTATAATCGCAGGTATGACAGATGGCTGTAACTGTTTATTGATTAGTTTGCTGTATTTGGCGTTTTTACAATTCGCTTTAAAAAAATTTACTGCCTTGTTGTCTATTTTGGTTATGTCCGGATTTTCTTCGAGATGGTTAGCGACAGACTTGTACAGCAAAAAGTTTCTGATCTCTGGCAGGTATCCTTGTTTAGTTATGAATTGTAATTTACTCAATAAATCAGGATTTGGATTGATCTTATTATAAGTCTTCAAATTATAATTAAATAAAAGTTCGCGATATTGATGTAAACCCATTAAATCATTACTTCTCTTGTAACTGTTTTTAATTTCCAAGGTTGCATTTTTTAGATCATAATCAATTGCATTATGAACCGTTAAGCACCAAAATAGTTTTTTGAAATAATCATAGAATGGTTTCGAAACTTTATCATTTTTGTAGTATTCATCCAATAATTTTTGTTCCTGAATGTATTTGTTATCTATGTATTTCGTCAAATTAAATTCCTGGCAAACAATATTTAATATTTTTTTGGAGCTCTCGGTTTCGATTGCGCCATATTTTGTATAACACTCATTGATGTAATCTGATTCTGTTTTCCTGTATTTATTTGTATTTGAATAGTAATGAATGAGTCGGTTTTCATCTAAATTAAAAAAGATCGAATCGTTAGGTTCCGCAAATATGAAAGTCCGCCTGAAGATATCATTGCAAAAAAGAGCTGTGTTTGCTGTTGTTTTAAAGGAAATGATGCTATTGTTTGATTTTATTACAGGCTGGTGTAAAATAATATTGTCTGAAAAATATTCCATGTGTATTTCCTCATCAGCATTACCCACATATTTCAAAGTAATATTTTGGCCGGACAATGTGTTTGCCAGTAAAATGCAATAGAGTGTAATTATGAATTTCATGTTGTTTGTTGGGTTAAATGCATATTATAGCGGCGTTTAGCAGTTGGTTGCTTGGTTAAATATTCATAATCTATCTTCAGCTTCCCGAACCCAATCTGGTGCATCATCTATTTCTTGTCTCAGAAATAAATTTAGTTGGGCAGCATGATGTTGAACATGTCTCATATTATAAAGCAAAATTTCAATTATATTATATTTCATTGTTTTGGATTGATTTATCCAATCAAGTTTGGAGTTCTCATCGTTTAATTCTCCAATTAAGCTTTTGCACTTTTTCCTGCAGTAATCTACATAAGATAATAATTCGTCTTTCGTATAAGTTCTTTCCGGCATTCTATCTTCAAACTCAGAAAGGGAAAATATTTTTGGAGGTTTGAAACTTTCAGGATTTCGAGTTAAATAATAATCCAAAAAGAATAGACAATGATATGCATTATACCAAAATTTCTTTTCCGAATCCCAAAATTTTTGTGGACAAAGTTCAATGGCATTTTTCAGCATATCTATGCTTGCACCAAATTGTCGCCATAGAATTTCTTTCAGTAATTGTTCCATACTTTAAATTTCCTGGATGTTCCGGTTTTTTTATTTCACTTTAATCATCTTCCCACGATTAACGGTTAAAGACAAGTCTCTTTTGTTTTTAGTGCTGAATTTTATGGTATCTTTACTAATGTCGCGGTTGTCAATCTCTATTGGGTCTTCATCGGCATTTTTCCGGAAGGTGGTTTTGAATTTATCATAGCTAATCTTGCCTTTCGAAGTTACCGCATCGGGCATTTTTTTGGTGTAAACACTATCAGCAAAAGTGACCTGATAGCCATGCAGTGCATATTTTTTATCAAATTCAATACGATAAATCCCTTTAAGGCGCGGACTTTCCTGATAAAACGAACAGCAAAAGGCGGCTGTGAGTAGCAATACAAATCTTTTCATATAATGTAGTTTTAGCTAATTTAATTAAAGTACTTCAGAATGGTTTAACCTATTAGGAATTCCGAAAGGGAAATTAATAAAAAAAAAGGAAATTGCTGCGTTTTTGTTGCAAGCTGTTGTTTCAGTTGCTTATTTATGGCCAACGCTTATCTTATGATTCGCTGCAGATATTCAACTGTAAGTAAAGACATTTTTTTTCTGTTGACTTTTGGCGGATAACAATAGTCATTGAACACAACACAAAAAATAAGTCGGAAAGCCTTTTTAACCGAAAGAGAGCTTGCTATTATTTGTCTCGCTGCAAAAGAATTCAACAGCGGTGAGATTGCAGCACTGCTCGAGATTAACATCCGTACAGTAGAAACCCATCGCAAGCGGATTATGCAAAAAACCAACTCCAAAAACTTTATTGGCGTTATTTTATTTGCATTAAAAAACGACTACATTAAGCTCGAAGATTGCTAATTTTTTATTACTCCGAATTATCTTTTGTGGCCTATTTTGATCTTAATCGGGAAGAGTAGACTTTTCTTAAGTTGCTTCTAATGAAATGCTTAAAAATTTCTTGTTGCGTATAAATACGTATTGCAGAAAACTTCTGAAGCAAATAACTTTACCTTTACCGGATTTTATAAAAATTCCATTACATTTATTTCCAAAGAATAGCGATAGAAATGACGGACAATCGAAATTTTTTCCAAAAAAACCAACCAACATAATACCACTATGAAGTTTTCAAAATGCATTATTTTCTTTGCTTTTTTATTTCTGATTTTTTGCTCTGCAAGAAGTTATTCCCAAAAAATTCCGGTTAAGGATTCGGTACAAATATTTGAATTGCTTAACAAAAGCGGCGAGTTGGTCCGTACAGATTCTGTCAAATCATTGCAAAATATCCTTCAGGCTTTAAAGCTGTCTCAAAAACTACAATATGAGCGTGGCATTGCTTATGCTTATGACCGTTATGGCATGTATTATGGCATCCACAACGATTATAAAAAAGCGATTACCTATTTCCAAAAATCCATAGCCATCTCCAAAAAGATTAAAGATGAAAAACGCGAAGCATCAAGTTTAATCAATCTGGCATTAAAATACATAGGAACAGGTGATTTCAATAATGCATTTAAAACTGGTGATGTAGCACTTAAGATTACCACTAAAATCAAAGACAGTTTGGGTATTGCGAGAAGTTACGGACTTATTTCTGACAGTTATTATCTGATTGGAAGGAATAGTAATGATCGGGTAGGAAATAGTAAAAAATCAATCATTTACCTTGAAAAGGCAATTGATATCAACAGGAAAATGAAAGATTCAGTAAGCCTTGTCCATACCATAGTATTGGGTGCGATTAAATATATGGAAAGCGGGCGTGCACAAACCGCGCTGACACTTCTTAATGAAGCTAAAGTTGTTGCGATAAAAAGCAAGCAGGATTATTTAAGTCAGGTAGAAAGCCAAATAGGTACTGCTTATTATTTCCTTGAAGACTGGCCACGCGCGATAGCAGCCAACAAAGAAGCACTCAATGGTTTCAGGAAGTCGGGAAACATACATGCACAGTTCATGGCTTTAGTCAACATTGGTGAAATTTACCTGAAGACCAAAAAGTATAAAGAAGCGGGTCCGTTTTATACTGAAGCGCTGCAGGTTTCTAAGAAAATTCAGGGATACGATCATTATCAGGCCGTGCACAGCAATCTTGCCGAAATGTATATTGGACTGAATGATTATAAAAAAGCATATTATCATAAAGAACAAGCCATTGCGTATCATGATTCTATTTTGGATGGACAAAAAATGAAAACTGCCAAAGAAATGGAGGTAAAGTTTGAAACGCGTTTGGTGGCAGATAAAAACAAATTGCTTAAGAAAGAGAATGCGCTTCAAAAGCTCGAAGCAGAACGCAAAAACTTTATTTTATATGCGGCTATTGCGATTGTTCTGTTTTTATTGATTGGCATTGCGTTTTTATATAATTTTTACAAACAACGCAATATCATCAATGCAAATAAAAATAATGAACTCAAGCAAAAGCTATTGCTAACGCAGATGAACCCGCATTTTATTTTTAACTCAGTTGATAATATTCAGAGCCTCATCCACAACAAACAGGATAAGGAAGCCATCAATTACCTGACAAAATTCTCAAAACTCACACGACAGATCTTGGAGAACTCACGCGAGAATTTTATTTTGCTGAGTGAAGAATTGAACATGCTTGATAATTACCTGACCATCCAGAAACTGCTTTACAATAATAATTTTAAATATGAGATTGAAGTGGGAGATAACATTGATCCGGAAGAGTTGTTGGTTCCGCCAATGCTGACACAGCCATTTATTGAAAATGCGATAAAACATGGACTCAGGAATACGACCGAAGGCGGTTTGGTGAGAATTCGCTATTATATTAAAGACAAGCAATTGTATTTTGAGGTAGTAGATAATGGTTCCGGGATTGATAATAACAGCCATCTGTCGGATAAAAACCATAAATCACTATCGACCCAAATCACGCGCGAACGTTTGTACAGCATTAACCAAAATAAAGACATTGCGATACATATATCCAATATTACGGGAGAAAATGATATTATAGAGGGAGTTAAGACATTTTTCGAAATTCCGTATATCCTAAACAATTGATATGAGAGCGATTATTATAGATGATGTTGATGCCATTCGCCAAAAGAACAGCGATGTAATCCTTGAAAATTGTCCGGGAATTGTTATTGTTGCCGAAGCAGATAGTGTAGCAAGTGGAGTGGAAGCGATCAGGAAATTGCAACCGGATCTTGTATTTCTCGATGTTGAAATGGCTGATGGAACCGGATTTGATTTGCTTAATGAATTGCAGCCGATTCAATTCAAGGTTATTTTCATCACGGGTTTTCAGGAATTTGCGATTCAGGCATTTCGTTTTAGTGCGATTGATTTTCTTTTAAAACCAATTGATCCCGATGAGTTAGTGGAAGCTGTTGCGAAAGTTTCGGAAGCATTGAATCAGGAAATTTTCGAGTTGAAGCTCAGTACCCTATTTTCCAATATTCGGCAACCGGAAAAATTACAGAAACTGGTGCTTAAAACTTCACAGAAGGTTTATCCAATAATGGTTGCCGACATTGTACGTTGTGAAGGGCATAAGAATTCCACCACTTTTTATCTGATTAATGGCGAACAAATGTCGGTAACAACAGCGTTAAAAGAATATGAACTGATGCTTGTGCCATTGCAATTTTTCAGGCCGCACCGATCCCATTTAATCAACATGCAGTATTTTGACCATTATACTAAAAAAGATGGTTTTATTATCATGAAGGACAAGTCGGCAGTGCCTTTAGCGACCAGAAAGAGGGAAGATTTTTTTGAATTGTTAGATATTGATAATTAATTCCCGGAAATATTAGCCAACAAAACGCTGCTTTGAAGTATTTGAATAAAAAAAAACGCTCAAGTAAACTTGGCGTTTTTATAATTCTGTGACCTCGACTGGATTCAAACCAGTAACCTCTTGAGCCGTAATCAAGTGCGCTATTCAGTTGCGCCACGAGGCCTTTTTCGTGGGTGCAAATATAGCTATAAATCTAACATTTACAAATCGAATCCCAATAATTTTTAGGACTAAAAAAAATTACTGAACAAAAAGCCTTTCTGATCTTAAGCCGTGGTCTATTGTTTAACTACTTTCCGTATTAGATTATTTTCACCAACAGCGATTTTTACAACATAGACACCCGATGGCTGTCCGGTCAAATCCAAACTGTCGGCAACACGCATTCCAAGTGCATTGTAGACAATCACACTGTTTACATCACCGGTATTTCCTTTTACGTACAATAGTCTGTTAGTTGGATTTGGATAAAGTACAATTGTATCATTATTAAACCGGCTGTTTTCCAGGAGATTGAATGTATTACAGGCTGACAAGCTGATGCATCCATTGGTGTTCAGTTCACAGGCATAATTTCCATCAGTTAAAGGCGAAAAAGTCTGGCTAGTTTCGCCGGATATTAGTAAATTACCATTATCACAATCTATCCATTGGTAAGTTGTCCCCGCTAAATCCCTGTTGGCACTGAGCGTGGTACCAGTAACTGTCACTGCCGTAGTCAGAGCATTTTGTGAATCTGTTACTACTACAGGAAGTGTAAATGTATCCGATGTATTAGGCTGGCATGCATTGTTAGTGACGGTTAAAGTTACAGTGTGTGTGCCGGGACAATTATAAGAATGTGAAGGCGTCGCATCGGTTGAAGTTTCGCCATCCCCGAAATCCCATAGTACTGACGTGTAATTGGTACTGAGATTTGTAAAAGGTACTATTGCAGATTGTGAGTCCGGATCGTAATCTCCTATCGGCAGATAGGTAAATTGTGCATCTGCCGCTAGGCAAAGCTGCTGATCTATATAGGAAACACTCAAAGGAAAAAAGACACCGAAAAGCTCAAATCCATCGGCCTGTAATACAGGCATGCCATAATCGCGGGAAAACCATTGGTAAGAAACTGTAGTTGAAGGTATTGGAATGGTGATTCCATTATAAACATAAGTCTCATTTTTTTCAATCACTGTTTTGACTTTAAGGACATTAGAAAACGTTCCCATTGGTGTGGTCAATGAACCCCAACCTTGTACTTTATTGGTACGTTCAGTTTCCAGCGTGTAGCTGAATGGCATGCCAAATGTACTGAGGTCCAGGCTAAAATGTCCTGTTGTAGTATATTGATCGTTGTAAGCCATTGGAAATTGATAAATTTCGTCCGGATCATCATATTCGACAGTAAGTGGCAGCGATATGCCGTTGATAGTTGCAGTCAGCCCGCGCATTCTGTTTGAAAAACCGGAAGAATTAGCCAGAGAATGCTCAACAATATTGCTAACGCCGTAGTCCATCAGTTCAAACCCATCGGTCATTAAGGAAGAGTGGGTAAAATTGTTGTTGAATTGGCTTGTGCAATTGAAAATATAAAGATGGGAAAGGCACCATGGCAATTTGTAACCGGAACCATTCGGGTTTTGCCATCCTGCGGCGGATTGGGAAACTGCCTGCAAATTGCTAAAGTTCCAATTGTAATTTGCGCCTGTCGCAGCAAAGTTCATACCGGCAAAACCAGAAGCTTTACTGATTGTGAACTCTTCTCCTGCGACTGCAAAATCCGCCGAAGTGTAGGTTATTTGTGCATTCATTGAAAGTGTCGCCAATATGGCTGACAAAAGAGTAATTTTTTTCATAAGCTAATAGTTTAAATGAATAGTATGCATTGTTTGCTGATAAAGAGCACTATATCAGTATACTAAATGTAGAAAGTTACTTTGCTTAAACGAAAAATACTCGATGAGCAGCTCAAAATTAGTTGAACGCTCATTTTAGCAGTATAAAAGAATAATTAGGAAGTAGATATTGTATAATGTAAGTAATTCTCTAATAAATCATTCATGAATATAAAGTTACTCCAGCGCCCGGGAAGTCACATAATACCGCCACGCTATAATTGCCAATTGCCACTTACCGGCTTTCGAAAGGTCAAGCCTTTGTTTTGTAAAGCTGGGAAGGATTATTTTGTTAAGTTTGGCTAAGATTTTAAACATCAGAATTGTTTTTGTAAAAGTAATCAAAAAGTCGGATGCAAAAAAGACTGCCCTGCGGCAGCCTTGTTTTTAATTGTTTTTCTTTGCTTTCTCAAACTGCGCTTTCTGCAATTCAAGATCTCTTTTTGCCCGTTCCAGATTGCGTTGGGAATTTTCAATCTCACGTTTGCTTTGTTCAATTTCACGTTTTGATTGTTCAACTTCACGGCGCGCCTGTTCAATTTCTCTTCTTGAATTTTGTGTTTCTGAACGTAAGGGTTGTAAGCGTTCCATTTTCATCCGTGCTTTTTCCATTTTAGGGCGTATTTTTTCCAACTGTGATTTCATTTTCTGAAGATGTGCTTTGACTTCGGCATCGCTACCTTGAAAATCTGAAGAATCAAAATCGAAATCAAAATTAAAATCGAGGTTTGCAGTAGCTTCATCGATTAGTTTATCAACATCCACATCGATTGTTTCACCATTGACAGTTACGCTAACCTTACCGTTATCATCTTTCGTTCTTTTTACAATTACCGAGTTATAGTTTCGGGAATTAGGCATAGGAGGTTCAGGTGCTTCAATGGTATCAGCATTTTGTGGAGGTTCCGGCGGTTCTGGTGCTTCAACATCATCGGTTACAGTAATTGTTGAAGTGATTTCATTCCCGTCGGAATTATCATCGGAATTATTATTTGAGTTTTTTGTGCTAAAAACATGTACTTGCTTGGAATTTCCAAAACCAATGGCGCCATTGTCATTTCTGAAAAAGCGTAGTGGTTTGATGGGTTCATCTCCATTAACCTGATAGGTGCCTGATTTGTTATTAGCGTCTTTATAGGTCGCTTTGATAGCAATAATTTCTCCCGCACTGTTTCTTTTGATTTTAGAGAATTTCAAAGTAATACCGTATTTTTCCTTAATGGAAGCGGCTTCCTTTTTAATTTCGCCATCGGTAGAATTTTTATCTACGATCATGGTAACTGTTTCAGCAGCAATAGCATTGGAAAGTAAATCGGGATAATTTTTTTCCTGCGCAATGACTTTTACCTGAAAGTAAAGCATGAAGCCGATGAGTACGGGAATGATTAATGAATACTTCCAGGAATTCCATTTTTTCGATTGATTTTTGTTGAGCATAATGATTCGTTTTTTGATTAATGATTGATAAAAATGATTAGTGATTGCAACACAATTGTCATGTGTTGTTACTTTTAGGAGTGTAAACTGGTAGGCTTTTTTGTCCTTAATATTTTTTAAAGCCTCGCTGTCGGCTATAAACTCAAGGTTTTGCAAAATTGCTTTCTGATAAAGCCAAATGAAAGGATTGTACCAAAAAAGGATGCAAAAAAAGCGCGTGAATAATACATCTGCAGAGTGATTTTGGCCGCAGTGCACTTTTTCATGTTCGATGATATTTTCTAACTCATCGGCACTGTATAAAGAGGAGTTATATACGATATAATTAAAATAAGAGAAAGGTGATACTTTTTCACTTACGTCAACAAACTTAAAATCAGCTTGCTGCAGTACCGTCTTTCCTTTTAATGTGCGGATAAGATGGCTGAAATCGAAAAAGAATTTAAACAGAAAAATAATAATTCCGATAGCGTATACAAAACCGGCAACGAGCAACCAGTTGATTTCAAAACTTTCAGTTGCCGTGATATCTGAAGTGTTGACAGGCAATTGACTCCAGTCAAGATGTTGTTTCGGTGCAGGGTCGACCCAAACTACTTTTCTAAAAGTAACCAATGGCAGTATTACTGAAGATACTAACCCAAGCAGTAAAAACCATCGGTTGCTCTTAAAAAAAGTTTCCTTGCGCAACAGGAAATAATAAGCCAGAAAAAACAGGGTGATGAGGCCGCTGGCTTTTAGCAGGTAAAGGAATAGTGTTTCCATAATAAGATGTTTTTAGGAACTATTATTTTTTGGTCTGGTCTTCGATCATGGCTAAAATTTCGCGCAATTCGTCAGCAGAAATTTTTTCCTCTTTCGCAAAATGCGATACCATATTTTTATAAGAATTATTAAAATAAGTATCAATCGCCGTACTCATAAAACGCTTGCGGTACTCTTCTTTTTTAACGATTGGAAAATATTGGTGTGTATTGCCAAAGGCATTGTGGGAAACAAAACCTTTTTCTTCCAGATTTCTGATGATGGTTGACAGCGTATTGTAGTGCGGCTGTTCTTCTGTAATTTCTGCCATAACTTCTTTTACGAACGCTTTTTCGAGCTTCCATAAAATGTGCATGATTTCTTCTTCTTTATTCGTTAACTTTTGCATAGCTGTACTAATTTGATTCAAACGTACAACTATATTTCTAGTTACACAACTATAAAAATAGTTATTTAACTAAATTTTAAGTTTTAAGTACCCAGATAGAGAGAAAAGGTTAACTAACATGGTAATACATCTAGTATTCCGGCTTGTTATTCGCAATAGCAAAGTTTCGGGACTTTTTAGGATAGTCATTATAAGATTTATCGCTGGGATTAACGATTACGGTCTTGATGGTAATTTCGTCACCTACATTGAATCCTTTCAAAACCATACTGTAATCGAGCAGGTATTCACCACAGAAATAATTTCCATTGGCATCTTTTTCTATAATTCCGGTGTAAATTCCTTTTGACATCTTATTTTTGCTGATTAGATTACAAAATTAATCATTTCCGATGATTTCTATGAATATGACCGACAAAATATACAACCGGAATAATTTTCACAAACATACATTTTGTGTTTTTACCGAAGTAGAAATGTCGGAAATGAAAGATTATACAATTGGATACCAAAGTAAGTCGGGAAGCAGTTATTATTTTACCGATCTTGGCGTTTACCGTGTTTCCAATCATTGGGGCAGGGCAGCTAACTGTAAATGGCGGCTGGAAAACAGATTCCAAAGTTCATCAAGAACGAAAGCTGGTTTTGCATTGTGGACATCTTTCCACTCCGATAATGATTCAGAAAAACTTTATTTTATAGCAGTTGATTATGCTACTGAAAAGGTTTATTATGAACATAAAAACAGCGCATCATTTTCTGGAAATGTACTGTTGAGAACGGCTTCAGAAACAACGCGTACAATTAAACAAATAAGAAATCTGTTTGACAATGATGCCTGGGCAAACCATTTTGAAACAGAAGATAGTAACGCATTGCGAAAAGAAATCATCCAAAAAATGATTACCACAAATGAAACACTTTCAGCAATTAAATCAGCTATCAGAAATGCGTTGTAATTTCCTTTCCTTACGCACCAGATCTTTGAGCCAGATGCAGCACGCAACAGCAATTACGCCAAGTAACGCCATGACGAGCCAGTTGATCTGATAACCAAAATGACTGATGATTTCCATTCCGGTTTTCGAACTCGCGATATGGGCAAGGCTAAAACTCATCGTAAACAGTGCCATATATCGGCCTTCGTGTCCTTTCGGCGCACGGCTCAAGGCAAAGGAATTTGAAAACGGGAAAATAAACATTTCTCCAAATGTCATAAAGATGATACTAATGATAAGCATTCCCGCCCAAATATTAATAAGCAGGACAAAAAAGCTGACAGCCATCATGATCGAACCCCAAAGGATAATGCGCAGTTTATCAATTTGTTTTCGCTCAAAAATGGTTACAATGGGCATTTCAAGAAAAAAGATCAGTAGTCCGTTGAGTGTCATTAAAAGTCCGGTTTGGAATTCGGTCATATTGAACTTAACATGATGGTATAGCGGTAAGGTGGTGAATATCTGAAAGAAGATCATTGCAGTTACAAAACTTACAAACAGGAAAATCCAGAATATCCGGTCTTTAAAAACCGAATCTACCGCTATAGTTAGAGGCTGTATTTTGCCGGCAGTACTTTCTTTCTTTTTTTCTTTTACCAGCAAGGCAAAAATCGAAATGGCAATAATGCAGGAAGCACCATCCGACCAGAATAATCCCTGGTAGCCAATTCCCATAATGATAAGCCCGCCCAATGCTGGTCCGGCCGCAAAGCCAAGATTTACCGCAAGACGCACCAATGTCAGTGCTCGGGTTCGGTTCTCCGGTTTGGCATACGCGCCAAGCGAAACAAACATGGCAGGCCGAAACATATCAGCCACAACCATGATCAAAAACATACCGGCGCACAATCCCCAAAAGGAAGTGATGAATTGTAAGGCAAAGAACATAAGGCCGCTGGTAAATAAGCTAAAAACCATAATTCTGTAAAACCCTATTTTATCAGATAATTTCCCTCCAAGCCAGGAACCAAGCATAGATCCGAGTCCGAAACAAACCATAATCCAACCCACTTCACTATAAGAAAAACCCAAATCTTCCTTTAAATATTTGGATAAGAATGGAAGTACCATGGTTCCGGCACGGTTAATAAAAGTAATTAACGTCAAAATCCATACTTCTCTTGAAAACCCTTTAAAGTTGTCGATGTAGCGATGAAAGGCAGTTTTAAGCATGGGAAATTGCACTATGCGGTTTGTGGCAAAGATAAAAAATCTCTTTGCTGTAATCGTCTTTTTAGACTATTTTTGTAAAAATATCCCAGATGAAAAAGTGGTTTTTGTTTTTTGTTGTATGCTATTCAATTGGTGCTTCGGCACAGGATAAATGGACGGTAGAAACTGCGCAGGCTTATCAGAAAACACTCAACGAAGAATATGCGGATAAAAAGCAAAGTCCGTTGACGGATGAAGATTTCAAAGTATTCAAAACACTCGATTTCTATCCGATTGATGAAAAATTCGCTGTTGAAGCAAAATTTTTAAGATCGGAAAACGAAAAGGCCTTTAAAATGAAAACAACAGGCAACAGGCTTCCCGAATATGTGAAATATGGAGAACTGCATTTTTTCATTGATGGAAAAGCATTGCAACTAAATGTGTATCAAAATATAGAATTGATCAGGAAGCCAGGATATGAAGACTACTTATTCCTTCCTTTCTCTGATCTCACTTGTGGGAAGGAAAGTTATATTGGCGGACGGTATATTGACCTGAGAATTCCAAAAACCAATACCATCCTAATTGATTTCAATACGGCCTACAATCCTTACTGTGCCTACAATCATAAATATTCCTGTCCGATTGTGCCATTGGAAAATGATCTTGCCGTTGAAATAGAAGCCGGAGTCAAAAAACTTCACGACTAATGGAATTGATTAACCTGCATACCCATCAATATACGAATGCTTCTGATGTGTTGGAAGTTGTCAATCAATATCCAATGGAATTTGATGCAAATATCCCGTGGTATTCTATCGGTTTACATCCATGGAAAATTGATGAAAATACCATGGAAACCGAACTGGCTTTTGTAAAAACCAAATTGCAGGAAGACAATTGTCTTGCCCTTGGCGAATGTGGTTTAGATAAGCGTACGACAGTTCCTTTCGATTTGCAGCTTATCGCTTTTGAAAAACAGTTGCAATTGGCGCAAAGATTCAATAAACCGGTCATCATTCATTGTGTAGCAGCATTTCAGGAAGTCATTGCCATGAAAAACCGCCTCGGAATTACAGTGCCGATGATCATTCACGGATTCTCAAAGACACAAGAATTGGCAAAACAACTAACGGATCATGGTTTTTATATCTCCTTCGGGAAATACTTATTACGAAATCCGGAGCTGGAAATTGTTTTCAAAAGCATACCCAATAATCGTTTTTTTCTCGAAACTGATACCATTGAAGAAGGAATTAATGAAGTGTATGCTAAAGCCGCGGCATGTAAAAAGATTAATTTAGACGAATTAAAGCAGCTAATAAACATTAATTTCCAGACCGTATTTCGCAATCGAACGGTTAAATAAAAAATAATTTAAAATGGCAGAATGGACAGAAAGAGCCGAACTTTTATTTAAAAAAGAAGGTTTAGAGCAATTGCAAAAAGCAAATATATTGATAGTAGGCGTGGGCGGCGTAGGATCTTTTGCGGCAGAATTTATTGCACGAGCCGGAGTCGGGAATATCACAATCGTAGACGGAGATGTTGTAGATATTACTAACATTAACAGACAATTACCTGCGTTACATTCAACGGTTGGTTTGTCTAAAATTGATGTGGTTGGCAATCGTTTGATGGATATCAACCCGGAATTAAACCTGACAAAAATCCGCGAATTCCTTTCCCCTGAACGTGCTTTCGAAATTGTAACAGACCAATATGATTATGTCATGGATTGTATTGACAGCGTTACACCAAAACTCAATCTGATCATTGCGGCAAAGCGCAAGAGGGTTAAAATTATCAGCAGTATGGGCGCAGGCGGAAAGATGGATGCCAGCAAAGTTAAAGTGTCCGACATCAGTAATACGGAGAATTGTTTTCTTGCAAAGACAATTAAGAAGAGGCTTAAAGCTGAAAAAATTGATAAAGGCGTAAAGGTTGTTTTTTCTTCTGAAATCCAGGATGAAAACAGCCTCAGGAAAACTGATGGGAAGAATTTCAAAAAATCATTTTACGGAACTAATAGTTATATGCCGGGATTGTTCGGACTTTATGCTGCGGAAACCGTTATCCGCCACATTTTAAAATCAGCAAAAGAAATATGATACAAACCGTAATTTTCGATATGGATGGCGTGATTGTCGATACCGAACCCGTGCATCATTATGCCTTTATCCAGCATTTTAAAGACCTTAAAATTGACATAACTCCGGAAGTATACGCTTCATTTACAGGAAATTCACCAGAAATATTTACGAAAGGCTTAAAGTCTTATACAATCTTGTGGATGAAATTCCGATTTTGGTCGAAACCAAACGCAATCTGTTTAACGATGCTTTCGACCAAAAGGAAGATCTATATTTGCTTGAAGGTGTCCTGGATCTTATTCAGGATTTGCACAGAAACGGTATGCAGCTTGTTTTGGCTTCTTCTTCAGCGCATGTAACAATCCAAAAGATTTTTAAGCGTTTTGGGTTGCATCAATATTTTACACATATTGTTTCTGGTGAAGACTTTCCGAAATCGAAACCGCATCCCGCGATATTTGAACACGCTGCTTTTCTCTCAAAAACCGCCATTGAAAACTGCATTGTGATTGAAGACAGCACAAACGGGATTAAAGCTGCAAATGCTGCCGGAATTTATTGTATTGGTTACAACAGCGTCCATTCAAAATTACAGGATTTGTCTTCGGCAAATATGATAATTCAGCGTTTTGATGAATTGAGTTATGAAAAGATAAGAGCAATCAAATAGCTATTCCAAAGCATCTTTATAAACTCTTAGACACCGTTCACGGGCAAATTTGTGTTCGACAATCGGTTCCGGATATTCGGTAGTTTCCAGTTCGGGAATCCATTTTTTAATATATTTCCGGTCTTTGTCGAACTTTTTAATTTGTTCCGACGGATTGAAAATCCGAAAATAAGGCGCTGCATCAACACCACTTCCTGCTGCCCATTGCCAATTTCCAACATTGCTTGATTGTTCATAATCTAGTAGTTTCTGGGCAAAATAGGTTTCACCCCAACGCCAGTCAATCAGCAGGTGTTTACAGAGAAAACTCGCAACAATCATACGCACTCTATTGTGCATGTGCCCTGTAGCATTCAGTTCGCGCATGCCGGAGTCTACAAACGGGTAACCTGTTTTTCCCTCGCACCACATTTTAAATTCTGTTTCATCATTGTGCCATTTGACAGCATCATATTTGGGTCGGAAACTTTTGTTGATCGTGTGCGGATAATGCCATAAAATCTGCATAAAGAATTCCCGCCAGATGAGTTCATTCCAGAATACAGGATTATTTTCCTGTACTGCTTTGGCCATTATTTTCCGAATGCTTACGGCGCCAAATCGAAGGTGCGGACCCAAATGCGATGTCTTGTCCAAAGCCGGAAAATTGCGTGTTTGTTCGTAATTTTCAATCAGGTTTGTAGAAATGTCAAAATCCGGAATTTTTATTCCGGAAGAACGGAATCCAATATCCTTTAAACTCAAAAAAGGGTAGGAATGCGTTGTAATTTTATCAAGGAGCTTTTCAGAATTATAATCCTGAAGTTTAATTTTACTGAAGTTTTCCCGCCACTTTTTGGCATAAGGCGTATAGACAACATAAGGCAATCCGTCCTCTTTAGTCACTTCGCTTTTCTCAAAAATGACCTGATCTTTGTAGGTTTTAAAGATAACGTCGTGACTTTTAAAGATCTGAAATATTGCCAAATCGCGTTTTCTCGAGTAAGGTTCATAATCGTGATTGGTATAAACAGCATCAATTTTATTTTCCGAAAGCAGTTTCTCAAAAATAACGGCCGGTTCGCCATAAAATACAGCAAGCGACTTTCCTTTTTCTTTCAATTGTAAATTTATTCCCGACAATAACTGATGGATAAAGGTTACACGAGCATCGTCTTCTGGAAGTTCGTCGAGAATGGCTTTGTCAAATATAAAAACAGGCAGAATTTTATCTTCACTGTTTAAAGCTTCAAAAAGGCCACGATTGTCGTCAATTCTTAAATCCCTTCGGAACCAGAAAATTGTCATTTTACAAAATTTAAAGTTATTCGAATGTCCCGAAAAGTTCAATCAGTTTTTTGTAACGATAGTCAAATATGGCATCTAATTTTGGTTTGACCAAAAAAGGATGTACCAATTCTCCCAAAAAGCCCATTGGTAATTTATAATCGATGACATCAGTCATTTCCACACCGCCGGGAATTTCTTTTAAAAAATGTTTATGATGCCACAATGCATAAGGTCCGAATCGCTGCTCATCGACAAAATATTTTTTTTCTACCACATGCGTTATTTCCGTCACCCATTTAGTCCTGATCCCCATAACCGGAGAAACAGTATATTGGATAATTTGTCCGGGATACATACTTTCATCAGCACCCGAAATAATGTGGAATCCCATGAAATCGGGTGTTATGGTCTTCAGATTTTTAGGATCGGATATGAAATCCCACGCTTCATCTAAAGATATGGGGAGTTTTTGATAGGCTCTTTTTGTAAATATGGTCATCGCTTTTTTGTAAAGATATAAAACGTTTAATATTTATAAGGAATCATTAAACAAAATAAATTGTAAATATTTAGAATGATTAACATTTGTAAGCAATCCGAATTTTGTAAATTTGGACAAACAAAAAACAGATATAATGAAAAAAATTATTCTTGCACTAGCAATTTTCGCTGCTTCTTTTACGGTAGAAGCACAGGTCAAAACACCACAACCGAGTCCGAAAGCTACGGTTCAACAAGTAGTCGGGTTAACAGATGTTGCATTGGAATACTCAAGACCAGGCGCAAAAGGCAGGACTATTTTTGGTGACTTGGTTCCGTTTGGAAAACTTTGGAGAACCGGAGCCAATTTCAATACGACCATTTCTTTTAGTGAAGATGTAGTGATTGATGGAAAAACACTTAAAAAAGGAAAGTACGCTTTGTTTACAACGCCGAAAGCAGACAATTGGGAAGTAATTTTTTATTCGGATGCGGAAAACTGGGGAACACCGGAAGAATGGAGTGATTCGAAAGTAGCTTTAAAAGCAAACGCGAAACCTGAAACATTAAGCAGATCAGTAGAAAGCCTTACTATCGGAATCAATAATCTGGATAATAATTTTGGACACATCGAAATTTCATGGGAGAAAACGCTGGTTTCTTTAAAGTTTGAAGTACCGACACAAAAAACAGCGATGGCGAGTATAGAAAAGGCTTTATCCGGACCGACAGCCAGTGATTATTTCTCTTCTGCACAATTTTATTACCAATCGAATGGCGATTTAAACAAAGCTTTGGAATATGTAAACAAAGCATTGGATTTAAATAAAGACAAGCCATTTTGGTACAACAGACAAAAATC
>Ga0247814_10000260_pt1 | contig 46391 bp, 37 predicted proteins | sample UWRJL179409R1_FD_179947 | JGI IMG/M metagenome (GOLD analysis project Ga0247814, IMG submission 179947) | Plant litter microbial communities from Arlington Agricultural Research Station in Wisconsin, United States - UWRJ-L179-409R-1 | ecosystem: Environmental > Terrestrial > Plant litter >... | reverse complement strand
AGATGAGCGACAAAGCGTCCGACGCCGGACAAAGCTCCAGCCTGAAAATCTATTTTCGACTGTTGAATTACGTCAGGCCCTACATCGGGATCTTCCTGCTCAGCATCATCGGCTTCGTCATTTTTGCTTCGACCCAGCCCATGTTGGCCGGCATTCTGAAGTATTTTGTCGATGGCCTGAGCAACCCGGAAGCGGTTCTGTTCCCCAACGTGCCGTATTTGCGCGACCTGCAATTGCTGCAGGCCGTCCCGCTGCTGATCGTGCTGATCGCCGCCTGGCAAGGGCTGGGTTCGTATCTGGGCAACTATTTCCTGGCCAAGGTCTCCCTGGGGCTGGTGCATGACCTGCGGGTCGAGTTGTTCAACAAGCTGCTGGTCTTGCCCAATCGTTATTTCGATACCCATAACTCGGGCCACCTGATCTCGCGCATCACGTTCAACGTGACCATGGTGACGGGCGCGGCGACCGATGCGATCAAAGTCGTCATTCGGGAAGGTCTGACCATTGTTTTCCTGTTCATCTACCTGCTGTGGATGAACTGGCAACTGACGCTGGTGATGCTGGCAATCCTGCCGCTGATCGCCACGATGGTAGGCAGCGCCAGCAAGAAATTCCGCAAGCAGAGCAAGAAGATTCAGGTCGCCATGGGCGATGTCACCCACGTGGCTTCCGAGACCATCCAGGGCTATCGCGTGGTGCGCAGCTTTGGTGGAGAGAAGTACGAGCAGGACCGCTTCGCCGGTGCCAGCCAGAGCAACACCGATAAGCAGCTGCGCATGACCAAGACCGGCGCGGTCTATACGCCGATGCTGCAACTGGTGATCTACACCGCCATGGCGGTCTTGATGTTCCTGGTTCTGTACCTGCGTGGCGATGCGACTGCTGGCGATCTGGTGGCTTACATCACGGCCGCAGGCTTGTTGCCGAAACCGATTCGGCAGCTGTCTGAAGTCAGCTCAACTATTCAAAAGGGTGTTGCTGGCGCTGAAAGCATATTCGAACAGCTAGATGTCGAGCCGGAATTCGATACCGGTACGGTTGAGCGTGAGCGCGTGACGGGCCATCTGGAAGTCAAGAATCTCAGCTTCACGTATCCGGGCACCGAACGTCAGGTTCTGAATGACATCAGCTTTGCGGCGGCACCGGGGCAAATGATTGCCCTGGTCGGGCGTTCGGGCAGCGGCAAGTCAACGCTGGCCAATCTGATTCCGCGTTTCTATCAGCACAACACCGGGCAAATCCTGCTCGATGGCGTGGAAATCAGCGATTACACCCTGCGTAATCTGCGTCGTCACATCGCCCAGGTTACTCAAAGTGTCACGCTGTTCAATGACAGCGTCGCCAACAACATTGCCTACGGCGATCTGGCCGGCGCTCCGCGAGCCGATATTGAAGCCGCAGCGGCGGACGCTTACGCCAAGGAGTTCATCGACCAGTTGCCCGAAGGCTTCGACACGCAAGTCGGCGAAAACGGTGTCTTGCTGTCCGGCGGACAACGTCAGCGCTTGGCAATCGCCCGCGCGCTGCTGAAAAACGCGCCGTTGCTGATTCTCGATGAAGCAACGTCGGCGCTGGATACCGAGTCCGAGCGTCACATCCAGGCAGCGCTGGATCATGTGATGAAAGGCCGCACCACGCTGGTCATCGCTCACCGCTTGACCACCATTGAGCGGGCTGACCTGATTCTGGTGATGGACGCCGGTCGGATCGTCGAGCGCGGCACCCACGCCGAGCTGTTGGCGCAGAACGGCTATTACGCCCGCCTGCACGCCATGGGCCTGGACGAGCCGGCTCCGGTTGGGGCGATCTAAACGCCGCGTTATTTTGTAGGAGCGGCTTTAGCCGGGAGCGCGTTCTCCCGGCTAAAGCCGGTCCTACGGATCCGGTCTGCCCCTGTGCTAAGATTCCGCCCCTGTTCATTTAGTCACGGGTTGTTCGATGAAGTTGTCCATGCCGCGTTTCGATCAAGCACCAGTCTTGGTAGTGGGCGATGTCATGCTCGACCGCTATTGGCATGGCGGTACCTCGCGGATTTCACCGGAGGCGCCGGTGCCAGTGGTCAAGGTCGAGCAGATCGAGGATCGTCCAGGCGGTGCCGCCAACGTTGCCTTGAACATCGCCGCACTGGGCGCTCCCGCTTCTCTGGTAGGCGTTACCGGGGAAGATGAGGCTGCCGAAAGTCTGGCCAATAGCCTGAAGGCTGCTGGCGTGCTGGCACGTTTCCAGCGCATCGCCCACCAGCCGACCATCGTCAAGCTGCGGGTCATGAGCCGCCACCAGCAATTGCTGCGTATCGATTTCGAAGAACCGTTCTCGACCGATGCCGAAGCCTTGAGCGCTGAAGTCGATGGCCTGCTCGACGGCATCAAAGTGTTGGTGCTGTCGGATTACGGCAAGGGCGCGCTGAAAAATCATCAGGTGCTGATCAAGTTGGCCCGTGAGCGCGGCATTCCGGTGCTTGCCGATCCGAAGGGCAAGGATTTCGCCATCTACCGTGGCGCCAGTGTGATCACGCCTAACCTCAGCGAATTCGAGGCCATCGTCGGCCATTGCGTCGACGAAGCCGAACTGGTCGCCAAGGGCGCACAGTTGATGAGCGAGCTGGAGCTGGGCGCGTTGTTGGTCACCCGTGGCGAACACGGCATGACGTTATTGCGCCCGGATCACCCGGCGCTGCATTTGCCGGCGCGTGCCCGTGAAGTTTTCGACGTCACCGGTGCCGGCGACACGGTTATTTCCACGCTCGCCGCAGCGATCGCCGCAGGTGAAGAACTTCCCCACGCAGTGGCATTGGCCAATCTGGCTGCTGGCATTGTGGTCGGCAAGCTGGGTACGGCTGCGATCAGCGCCCCTGAGCTGCGTCGGGCGATTCAGCGCGAAGAAGGTTCCGAGCGCGGCGTGTTGAGCCTGGATCAATTGCTGCTGGCCATCGACGACGCGCGTGCGCACAAAGAAAAAATCGTGTTTACCAACGGCTGCTTCGACATCCTGCATGCCGGCCACGTGACTTATCTGGAGCAGGCTCGCGCCCAGGGCGATCGCCTGATCGTCGCCGTCAACGACGACGCTTCGGTCAGCCGCCTCAAAGGGCCGGGTCGTCCGATCAACAGCGTCGACCGGCGCATGGCCGTACTTGCGGGATTGGGCGCTGTGGACTGGGTGATCAGCTTCCCCGAAGGCACGCCGGAAAACCTGCTGAGCCATGTCAAACCGGACGTATTGGTCAAAGGCGGCGATTACGGCATCGACCAGGTGGTCGGCGCGGAAATCGTCCAGGCTTACGGCGGCACCGTGAAGGTATTGGGGCTGGTTGAAAACAGCTCGACCACGGCGATTGTCGAGAAGATCCGGCGGCAGTGAAGATTCGGTCCGGCAACGACTGAACTCCGTAGGAGCGGCTTTAGCCGCGAGTCGCGAGTCGCGAACCATGAGCCGCGCTGGCACAAATGACGTGCTCCCGGCTCAAGCCGGTCCTACGGGGATTCGCCTTTTCAGCCTTTCAAACCCTTCACCAACCGCAACAACTGCCGGGCCTTGCCGGTCAGGCGCTTGAGGCCGGTTTTTTTCGGCGGCGGGGTCATGCCCTGTTGGCGCAGCCAGTCTTTCCAGCGAATCCGCTCTTCACGCACCACCCAGCCGTCCTGAGCCGCAAAGCTCTCCGCCAGATACAACCCGCGTGTTCCCGCTGGCGTCAGCTTGTCGCGTTTGAGGGTGTACAGCTCGGGCAGCGGCACACCGTTTTCCAGCGGCATCAGGTACAGGTCAGGCTTGCTGCGATTGAGGCGGGCCACCAGTTCATCGTTTTCCAGGCATTCATCCACGTGAAACAGGCTCAACGGCCGTGCTTCCTTGGGCACTTCCAGGCGCATGTCGTAGATCAGCTGCAATGACGCGGTGGGCAGATGCACGTAGGCGCGTGGCCGCTCGATCAGCGTCATGCTGCCACAACGTACCGGTCGCGCCGCGCCGGACAAGGGCGTCAGGCGAAACGGCATGGCTTCGCGATAGTGCAGGGCGGCGGAGTAGGGCGCCGGCAGCCAGGTGTCATTGAAACGTCCGCTCAACCAGCCTTGCGGGGTTTCGATCAGGCATTCTTCAGCCACTTCCTGAATCGCGGTATGCAGCGGCAGATTCAGTTCGTGGGCCGGAACATAACCGGAGATCAGCTTGAGCACGATGTCGCCGCGATCCTGCCGACGTTGACGCACCAGCACCCAGTAATCACGATTTTGCCAATTCAGCGTCAGACGTACCGAAACCCCGAGATTGGCCAGCTCCGTATCAAAACGCGAGCTGTCCGCCACTTCGATCTTGCGGCGGCGCTGCTGGGTCTGGGCAAAATTCAGCGGCATGCCGATGCTCTGGTAGCTCAGGCCTTCGGGGGTGGCTTCGACGAACAGCGGCAGGGTTTTGAAGTTGCTGGGGTTTTTCCGAATCAGGGTTCGCGGCATATCGGCTCCTTCTTGCGTTGGGGTCGGCCGCCTGCATCAGGCTTGACGGCGAATCACGGCAGCGGCAGTGGCGACGTTGTGGGCCAGATGGAGCGGATCAATGGTCCCGACAATAGCACTGGCGACCGCCGGATGCGCAAACAGCAGCTGGAAGCTGGCCTGTACCGAGTCAACACCGGGGCTCAGGCAGACGTGACCACTGGCCAGCGCCTTCTTGATCAGAATGCCTTTGCCGTGAGCAGCAGCGTAGTCCAGCACTGGCTTTTCGCCCTGTTCGTTGAGGTTGTACGTGACCATCGCACAATCGCCTTCACGCAACGCCAGCAGGCCTCCCTCGACGGTCTTGCCGGAAAAGCCGAAGCCACGAATCTTGCCTTCGCGTTTCAGATCAGCCAGCGCCTGATAAACGCCGCTGTCGTTGAGCACGGCCAGATCGTTGCCGTCGGAATGCACCAGGACCAGATCGATAAAATCGGTTTCCAGACGTTTCAGGCTGCGTTCCACGGACTTGCGCGTGTGTTCAGGGCTGAAGTCATGGCTCGACTCGCCGGCTTCGAATTCCTCACCCACTTTGCTGACGATCACCCAATCCTGACGCTGACCGCGCAGCAGCGGGCCGAGGCGTTCTTCGCTGGTGCCGTAAGCAGGCGCGGTGTCGATCAGATTGATGCCCATGTCTCTGGCCATCTTCAACAGCATTTGCGCGTGTTGGTCGTCCGGGATCTTGAAGCCGTTGGGATACTTGACCCCTTGATCGCGGCCGAGCTTGACCGTGCCCAGGCCCAGCGGCGAGACGATCAGGCCGGTTGTGCCCAGCGGGCGATGCAAATCGTGCAGTGTTTTGACGGTCATGGCAGCAGTTGATCCCAGACGGGTACAGCCAGCGGCGGTCGTGGCAATCCTGCCAGCGGCGGCTGCGGCGTTGGGTGGATTTCATCGTGCGACAGCGCGGCCAGCACCCGGTCGGCGAAGTCCGGAGCCAGCGCCAGTTTGGTCGGCCAGCCCGTCATCAATCGCCCCTGCACGTTGAGGAACGCGTTGTCTGGGCGAGTCAGGCCGGATTGCGCAGGTTCCGCACGATCCACGCGCAAGGTTGCCCATTGCACCTGACTGAGATCGATCCAGGGCAGCAAAGTGCCCAATTCTTTTTTCACAGCAGCGATTTGCGCGGCCGGTTCGCGGGCAACCCCATCCGCCTCGGCGACGTCGCCGCCGACGTACCAGACCCATTGGCCATCCGCAGCCGGATGAGTAGTGACGGTAAGGCGCGGCTTCGGTCCGCCGCCCAGGCAGTGTGCGTACAAAGGTTTCAGGGTTGGCCCCTTGGCGAGGACCATGTGCAGCGCACGGCGTTGCATGGTCGGTTGCGAGACGCCGAGCGTCTTCAGCAGTTCGGCATTGCCGGCACCGGCGCTCAACACCACTCGTTGCGCAATGATGTTGCGCCCGTCAATGCACAGGCCGATCAGCTGGTCGCCATCGTGCAGCGGTTCGATATTCTGTCCGGCCAGCAAACTGTCGCCCGCCAGCTCGGCAAGGCGTGCGATCAGGCTCGGCACGTCGATCACCAGTTCTGCCAGCCGATACACCTTGCCCTTGAATTTCGGGTCTTGCAGCGCGGGGGGAAGGTCGCTGCCTTTGACCTGGTCGACACGACCGCGCACGGCTTTGCTGGCGAAAAAACTGGTGAGATTGCCGGCGAGAGTGCCAGGCGACCACAAGTAATGCGCTTCGGACAGCAGACGCACGCCGGTCAGATCCAGCTCGCCCTTGCCCGACAGCGCCTCACGCCAGCGGCGCGGCATGTCGGCGATGGCTTCGGACGCGCCGGACAGCGCGCCATGCAGCGCGTATTTGGCGCCGCCGTGAATGATGCCCTGGGACTTCAGGCTTTGCCCGCCGCCCAGTGCCGAGCTTTCTACCAAAATCGTCGAGAATCCCTGACGACGCAGCCGGGCATTGAGCCAGAGACCGGCAACGCCGGCACCGACGATCAGGACGTCAGTGGAAATAGCAGAACGCATGCGCACCTCAGTGGCCGGAAGAATGCGGCCATTATAGAGGATCGCGTTTTCAATGCCCGGCGGTTTTCGAGAACAACTGAATCACCACCACGCCAGCAACGATCATCGCCATGCCCAGCACCGCTGGCAGGTCGAGTTTCTGCCCGTAAATAAACAACGCGGCGACGCTGACCATCACGATGCCCATACCAGCCCAGACCGCATAAGCCACGCCGACGGGAATGGTGCGCACCACCAGAATCAGCATCCAGAACGCGATGGCATAGCCGCAGATCACCAGCAACAGCGGCAGCGGCGTGCTGAAGCCTTTCACGGCTTTCATGGAAACGGTGCCGATGACTTCGGCGCAAATGGCGATGGCCAACAGGTAGTAAGCAGACATGGCGTAACTCCTCTTCACAGGCTGCGCATTCTAGAGAATCCTGAAGTGCGGTAAAGTCATTACCTATCTGTATTAGAGATAGGTTGGTGCGTGATGCAATGGAATATCGAGCAGATACGTTTATTCGTCAGCGTCGCCGAGCAGCGATCGTTTTCCGCTGTGGCGCGGGACATGCGCCGGGCGCAATCGGCGGTCAGCAGCGCGGTGGCCATGCTTGAATCCGATCTCGGCGTCAGCTTGTTCGAGCGCAGCAGCGGTCGCCAGCCACGCTTGACCGAAGCCGGAACTGCGTTGCTTGAAGAGGCGCGGGAGCTGCTGCGCCAGTGCGAACGTCTTGATGGACGCGCGCTGGCCCTGGCCCGTGGCCAGGAAGCCCGCTTGCGCCTGGCCCATGACGAGGCGATGCCGTATCAACCGGTGCTGGACAGCCTCGAAGAGCTCGCCGAACGCTTTCCTGTGGTCGAAGTGCAACTGGCCAGCGCCGCGCAAGGTGACGTCGCGCGCAAGCTGGTGGAACGACGGGCTGATCTGGGTTTGCTGTTTCATCACGAACAAATGCCCGAAGCGCTGGAGCGTCGCGGGCTGGGCAGCGTGGAGATGGTCACGGTCTGCGCCGTGGGTCATCCGCTGGCGAATCAGGCCAGGGTCAGTCGCCAGCAGCTCGGTCGCCATCGGCAATTGCTCATCGCGCCACAGCAAAGCGGTTATCCCGGCGGCGAGCAGCTCAGCGCGCAGGTCTGGCGGGCCGACAGCTTTTACGTCATGGCCGAATTGCTCATGCGCGGGCTGGGTTGGGCCTGGCTGCCGCGCCATGTGGTGCAGTATCCGGCGTACCAGAACCAGATGACCGAACTGCTCAGCGAATGGACGCCGCCGCCCTTGGTGGTGGAAATGGTCTGGCGTCGCGACGAACCGCTCGGACCTGCCGCGCAATGCCTGGCGCAGAGTTTTGCCCGGCATTTGCAGGCCATTGGCTGATAAACTCCGCGCCCATGAATAGAACTCTATATACCCTGCTGTTTCATCTTGGCCTGCCGTTGGTGGCCCTGCGACTCTGGCTGCGGGCGCGCAAGGCGCCGGCTTATCGTCAGCGGATCGGCGAGCGTTTCGCCCTAGGCCTGCCGCCGATGCAGCCGGGCGGGATCTGGGTGCATGCGGTTTCCGTGGGTGAAAGCATTGCGGCGGCACCGATGATTCGGGCGCTGCTGGCGCGTTACCCGCAGTTGCCGATCACCGTGACCTGCATGACGCCCACTGGATCGGAGCGGATCAAGGCCATGTTCGCGGGCGAGCCACGCATTCAGCATTGCTACTTGCCTTACGATTTGCCTTGGGCGGCCGGACGTTTTCTCGATCATGTGCGGCCGGTGCTGGGCATCATCATGGAAACCGAGTTGTGGCCCAATCACATCAATCAGTGCGCCAAACGTGGCATTCCCGTGGTGTTGGCCAATGCGCGTTTGTCAGAGCGGTCGGCGCGAGGTTATGGAAAATTCGCCGGGTTGACCCGACCGATGCTGGCACAAATGAGCTGGATCGCGGTGCAGACCGAAGCCGAAGCCCAGCGTTTTCGGGATCTGGGCGCAAGGCCTGAATGCGTGGCGGTGACCGGTTCGATCAAGTTCGACCTGAGCATTGATCCGCAATTGCTCAAAGACGCCGCCGACTTGCGCGAGCAATGGCTGGCGACGCAACGTCCGGCGTGGATCGCCGCCAGCACCCATGCTGGCGAAGATGAAAGCGTGCTGTCGGCCCATCGGCAGTTGCTGGCAAGCCATCCTGATGCGTTGCTGATTCTGGTGCCGCGCCATCCCGAACGTTTTGCCAGCGTGCATGATTTGTGTGTGCAGCAAGGTTTTGCGACGGTTCGGCGTTCATCGCAGCAACCGGTCAGCGCGCAAACTTCAGTGTTGCTCGGCGATACCATGGGCGAACTGCTGTTTCTCTATGCGCTGGCGGATATCGCCTTTGTCGGCGGCAGTCTGGTGCCCAATGGCGGGCATAACCTGCTGGAGCCAGCCGCGCTGGCCAAGCCAGTATTGAGCGGGCCGCACCTGTTCAACTTTCTGGAAATTGCCGCGTTGCTGCGCAATGCCGACGCGTTGGCCGAAGTTGCCGACGCCGCAGGCCTGTCAGCGGCCGTGCAGCGCCTGTTCGATCAACCGCAACAGGCGCGCGCCATGGCCGATGCCGGGTTGCAGGTGATGAAAGCCAATCAAGGCGCGTTGCAGCGATTGCTGGATGGGATCGGGCGGTTGGTGAAGGGGCTGCCGTAGGAGCGGCTTTAGCCGCGAGCCACGAGACACGAGCGCAATCTCCCGGCTAAAGCCGGTCCTGCGGCGGTCCTACGGTCGCTCCGACGGCCTTTCAAAGTTCTTGCGCGCAGCCGCTGCCAGATCCGGTGGCAGGAAGTCCTTGTCCGGGTTGTAATCCGGTTTCAGGTAGCGCGACAAATCCTGCAGGTCGCCCGGATTCAGGGTTCCTGCGGCTTGCTTCAAGCGCAGATTGTCGAGGATGTAGTCGTAGCGGGTGTTGTTGTAGTCGCGCACCGAGGCATACAGCTGGCGTTGCGCGTCCAGCACATCGACGATGTTGCGCGTGCCGACCTGATAGCCGATTTCCGTGGCTTCCAGAGCGCTCTGGTTGGAGATGATCGACTGCTTGCGCGCCTGGACCTGCTCGACATCGGTGTTCACCGCGCGGTGCAGGTTGCGGGTGTTTTCCACCACTTGCCGACGCAGGCCTTCGCGACGTTGTTCGCTCTGGCTCAGGCGTGAATAAGCTTCGCGCACCTGCGAGCTGGTCAACCCGCCGCTGTAGATCGGAATATTCAGCTGCACGCCGATGCTGCGTTGTTCCACGTCGCCGCTGTAGCTCTGCCCGGTGTAGTTCGGGTTGCTGAAGCCCAGCGCATCGTTGTCGCCACGCTTGTAGGTCGCCACCGCATCCAGCGTCGGAGCGTGCCCGGCCTTGCGCTGGCGCAGGGTTTCTTCGGCGGCGTTGACGGCGTAGTTACTGGCCAGCAGATTCAGGTTCTGCTGCGCGGCCGTGTCGACCCAGGCCTTGGCGTCATTGGGCGTTGGCGCGAGCACCGGCAGCGTATGGACGATGCCTTCGATGGCGTTGTAATCGCGATTGGTCAACGTTCCCAAGGCCTGAAACGCATCGTCGACCTGGCGTCTGGCGATGATCCGGTTGGCCCGCGCAGTGTCGTAGCTGGCCTGGGCCTGCAACACGTCGGTCTTGTCCGACAGGCCGACGTCGAAGCGCTCATTGGCTTGATCCAGCTGACGTTTGAATGCGGCTTCTTCGGCTTTGGTCGAGGCCAGATTGTCCTGGGCGCGCAGCACGGTGAAGTAATCCTCGGCGCTTTGCAGGATCAGGTTCTGTTCCGTGGCCGAGAGTTCCAGCGCGGCTTGTTCGTTAACTGCCTCGGCAGCCTGCAACTGGAACCAGCGGTCGGCGCGGAAGATCGGCTGGCTGAGGGTTGCCTGATACACCGTGCCGCTGCGGGTCGCCGTGATATTGGGCTGGTTGATGCTGGTGCGAGTGTTGTTCACATCGGCACCAGCCGACAGGTTGGGCAGCAATCCGGCGCGCGCCTGGGGCACGATTTCCTTGCGGGCGGCGTAATCGGCGCGGGCCGCTGCCAGATCGGCGTTGTTGTTGACCGCTTCCTGATAGACGTTGACCAGTCCGGTCTTGGTCGGAAGAGGCAAATCCGCTGCCCAGGCCACTGCATTGCACGTACACGACACGGCGATGGCCAATGAAAGTTTGCGCAGCATGGGGCATTCCCTGTTGGTAATTGTTCTGCGGGTTGGCGAGTCAAACCAGCCTGCGAGTGTAGTGGTTGGCCTCGTTTGCAACAATCCGGCATATCAGCCATTTATCGAGCGTTTGAAATCGGACTTGGTAATCCGGGCGCGTCCCGACTAGACTGGCGACGTTCTTGTCGGGGTGCCTTGCTAAGAGGCTGAGATCGGTTAATCCGGATCCCGTTGAACCTGATCAGGTTAGCGCCTGCGTAGGGAACAAGATTTCTCGTCTCCCGGCGAGTCCTCTTGAGTGTCGTCCGGGGTCGTTGGTTCAGCATGAGCCGCCACACCTTCGCTCGATACTCAGCACCGCTCCAGGTGCGTCTTCTCGTCTTCAGGTTCGCTCCGACAATTAATCCGCCGCTGGATGATGTCTGGAGAGCCCGTGATGAGTACAAATCTAAAAAACGCCGCCAATTTGAGTGAATCCGCACAAGTCGATTCCGGATCGGTGCAGCCGTTTACCCGCTCGCAAAAAATCTACGTCGAGGGTTCGCGCCCGGACATCCGCGTGCCGATGCGCGAAGTTCACCTGGACGTGACGCCGACTGACTTCGGCGGCGAAATCAACGCGCCAGTGGTCGTTTATGACACGTCCGGCCCGTACACCGACCCCAACGTCATCATCGACGTACGCAAAGGCCTGGCCGATGTTCGCTCGCCATGGATCGACTCGCGCAATGACACCGAACGCCTGCCGGGCCTGAGTTCGAACTTTGGCCAGCAACGCCTTGGCGATGCCGAACTGACGCGCCTGCGTTTTGCCCATGTGCGCAATCCGCGTCGGGCCAAGGCCGGTGCCAACGTCAGCCAGATGCACTATGCGCGTCAGGGAATTATTACCGCCGAGATGGAATACGTCGCCATCCGCGAAAACATGAAGTTGCAGGAAGCCCGCGCCGCCGGTCTGCTGACCCAGCAACACGCCGGGCACAGCTTCGGCGCCAGCGTACCGAAAGAAATCACCGCTGAGTTCGTCCGTGAGGAAATCGCCCGCGGGCGCGCAATCATCCCGGCCAACATCAACCACACCGAACTTGAGCCGATGATCATCGGCCGCAACTTCCTGGTGAAGATCAACGGCAACATCGGCAACAGCGCGCTGGGTTCTTCCATCGAAGAAGAAGTCGCCAAGCTGACCTGGGGCATTCGCTGGGGTTCGGACACGGTCATGGACTTGTCCACCGGCAAACACATCCACGAAACCCGCGAGTGGATCATCCGTAACTCGCCGGTGCCGATCGGTACCGTGCCAATTTATCAGGCCCTGGAAAAAGTCGGCGGCGCCGCCGAAGACCTGACCTGGGAGCTGTTCCGCGACACGCTGATCGAGCAGGCCGAGCAAGGCGTCGATTACTTCACCATCCATGCCGGCGTGTTGCTGCGCTATGTGCCGCTGACCGCCAAGCGCGTGACCGGCATCGTCAGTCGCGGCGGTTCGATCATGGCCAAGTGGTGCCTGGCGCATCACCAGGAAAACTTCCTCTACACGCACTTCGAAGACATCTGCGAAATCATGAAAGCCTATGACGTCAGCTTCTCGCTGGGCGATGGCTTGCGTCCGGGCTCGATTGCCGACGCCAACGACGCCGCGCAGTTCGGCGAGCTGGAAACCCTCGGCGAGCTGACCAAGATCGCCTGGAAGCACGACGTGCAGACCATGATCGAAGGCCCCGGTCACGTGCCGATGCAGTTGATCAAAGAGAACATGGACAAGCAGCTGGAATGCTGTGACGAGGCGCCGTTCTACACCCTCGGCCCGCTGACCACCGACATTGCGCCGGGTTACGACCACATCACCTCGGGCATCGGCGCGGCGATGATCGGCTGGTTCGGTTGCGCCATGCTCTGTTACGTCACGCCCAAAGAACACTTGGGCCTGCCGAACAAGGATGACGTGAAGACCGGGATCATCACCTACAAGATCGCCGCGCACGCCGCCGACCTCGCCAAAGGCCATCCCGGCGCGCAGATTCGCGACAACGCCTTGAGCAAGGCGCGTTTCGAGTTCCGCTGGGAAGACCAGTTCAACCTCGGCCTCGATCCGGACACCGCGCGTTCGTATCACGACGAAACCCTACCCAAGGATTCGGCCAAGGTCGCGCATTTCTGCTCCATGTGCGGGCCGAAATTCTGCTCGATGAAAATCACCCAGGAAGTTCGCGAATACGCGGCCAACCAGCGCATTGAAACGGTGGATGCGGAGGTTGCCAAGGGTCTGGCGGAACAGGCTGAACGCTTCAAGCAGGAAGGTAGCCAGCTGTACAAGAAGGTTTGATTGTACGAGGCATCGTTACCCGACCGTAGGACCGGCTTCAGCCGGGAGGGCTTCCTCCCGGCTGAAGCCGGTCCTACGGGATATCCGCATCTCTTCGAGATCACCCCATGAACACCCCCAGCACCTATTCACCCGATATTCCCGTTCCCGCAGGCAAGCGTGTCTTCGGCGGACGAGATTTGTTTTCCCTGTGGTTCTCTCTCGGCATCGGCCTGATGGTCCTGCAAACCGGGGCCTTGCTGGCGCCGGGGCTGGGCATGGCGGGTTCGCTGCTGGCGATTTTCCTTGGCACGCTGGTTGGCGTTCTGCTACTGGCGGCCGTTGGCGTCATTGGCAGCGACACCGGTTTGTCGTCCATGGCCGCACTCAAGCTCAGCCTGGGCAGCAAAGGCGCGTCGTTGCCAGCCGTCCTGAACCTGCTGCAATTGGTGGGTTGGGGCTCGTTTGAAATCATCGTCATGCGCGACGCCGCCAGTCTTTTGGGCGCACGAGCGTTTGGCGAGGGCAGCATGTTGAACAGTCCTTTGCTTTGGACGTTGTTCTTTGGCGGCCTGGCAACGTTGCTCGCCGTCAGCGGCCCGCTGACGTTCGTACGGCAGATTCTGCGCAAATGGGGCATCTGGCTGTTGCTGGCCGCGTGCCTGTGGCTGACTTGGAACCTGTTTGCCAAGGCTGATCTGGCCGCGCTCTGGTCCCGCGCCGGGGACGGTTCGTTGCCGTTTGCAGTCGGCTTTGATATCGCTATCGCCATGCCATTGTCGTGGCTGCCGCTGATTGCCGATTATTCGCGCTTCGGCAAACGCGCGAAAAACGTCTTCGGCGGTACGGCGCTGGGTTTCTTTATCGGTAACTTCTGGCTGATGAGCCTGGGCGTCGCGTACACGCTGGCGTTCGCGCCGAGTGGCGAAGTCAATGCGCTGCTGCTGGCGTTGGCCGGGGCTGGCCTGGGGATTCCGCTGTTGCTGATTTTGCTCGACGAGTCGGAAAACGCCTTTGCCGATATTCACTCGGCGGCGGTATCCAGCGGGATGTTAGTGCGGGTGAAGGTTGAACACCTGGCGTTGGCCATTGGCCTGATCTGCACGCTGATCGCCTGTTTCGCACCGCTGGCGCAGTATCAGAACTTCCTGTTGCTGATCGGCTCGGTGTTCGCGCCGCTGTTCGGCGTGGTGCTGGTGGATCACTTCATTCTGCGCGGGCGCAGCAGCCAGGTCGCAACCGTCGGTTTTCGCTGGTTGACGCTGCTGGCCTGGCTGGGCGGGGTCAGCACGTATCACTTGCTGGCCAATCTGTATCCGGATGTTGGCGCAACACTGCCAGCGATCATCGTCGCTGGCGTGCTGCAACTGCTGTTGGGGAAAACCCTCAACCGCGGCCGGGGAACAGTTCCGGCTTGAGGATGCCATTGAGCTGCGGATATGGAATCTTCAGCTCGATGTGGCCCATGGAGTAGGGCGCGATGGTCGTCACCGGATACTTGAGGATCATCGCGCCATAGGTCAGGGCGATGTTTGGCGTTTTCTTGAACGGCCAGGTTTTGCTGAACTCGGCATCTTCGTTCATCTTGGTCGAGACCAGCCAGCCCTGGTGCGACAGTTCGGCTTTCTGCCAGAACTCGCTTTCCTTGCCCGGGATGATCATGTCGGCAAGGGTCAACACGCGCTGCTGCGGCCGCGAATAGTTGATGAACGCCCGACCCGGCTCGCCGTGGGCGCCGCCGCCATCGAGATAACTCGACAGCTCGATCACCACGATACCGTCATGCTGCTCGCGTACCTTGGCCTGCAGATAGCTGGCATTGCGGCCTTCGGTGTCGCGCAGGTATTGCTCCTGATACGCCTTGAGCGTCGGCGCCACGGGGGCGCTTGAGTCGGTGCGCGTCAGTTGCAGCAAGGTTTTCTGCACGATGGCGTCGAGTTTCGGCTCGTCGGCAAAATGTACGGTATCGATGTTGACCAACGGACAATCGGCCGTGGTGCAGCCCGGCTTGATCAGCTCGGAAGCGTCGCGCTGGACTTGCAGCGGGGCACGGTAGTTAGGTTGGAACAGACTCTGGCAAGCGCCCAGCATCAAGGCCAGGCAAGCCAGTGAAGCGATCCTCAGTAACGACATGTTGATCCTTTGCGGTGGCAATTAAGGCGGTTACGTTGTTCGTATGCAGGCTGCTTGGACTGCAAACAGGGCCATCGGTTCGCCGCTTGGCGGATTAGAGTTCGTTTCGCTATCGCCCGTCTACCCTGCATATTTGAAGGGGGTGCGACGCGGCTTGTGTTGAAACGGCATCAGACTCTAGGATGGCACGAAGCCAAAGATTGCCTTAAGCGAGAACTGTATGACTGAACCGACCCGATCAAACCCGACGGCTTATGAAATTACCCAGCGCGACAACTGCTTCCAGGGTTTTTACAAACTGGACAAGCTGTTCCTGCGCCATGAGCTGTTCGCCGGCGGGATGAGCAAGCAGATCAGTCGCGAGCTTTTCGTGCGCCACGACGCCGTTTGCGTACTGCCGTACGACGCCAAGCGCGACGAAGTGGTCTTGATCGAGCAGTTCCGGGTGGGCGCCGTGGAGAAAACCGGCAATCCGTGGCTGATCGAATTGGTGGCGGGTCTGATCGACAAGGCCGAGGAACCGGAAGAGGTTGCCCACCGCGAGGCAGAAGAGGAAGCTGGGCTGGTGTTCAGTGCGTTGTGGCCCATCACCAAATATTTTCCTTCGCCCGGCGGCAGTGATGAATTCGTTCATCTTTATCTGGGTCGTTGCGAAAGCGAGGGCGCCGGGGGATTGCACGGACTGGAAGAGGAAGGGGAAGATATCCGCGTGACGGTCTGGGCACTGGACGATGCACTGCAAGCCGTACGTGACGGCACAATCAAGAACGCTTCGACGATCATTGCCTTGCAATGGTTGGCGTTGAACCGTATCGAAGTCAGGGGGTTATGGTCGTGAATCCTGTGCGCGAGCGCTATCGAGTTGATCTGGTGGGCCTGCAAGCGGCCTGCGAGGCCAACTATGCGCGCTTGATGCGATTGCTGCCGGACATGCGCAACGAGCAACGCTCGCGGCGCGTGGCTGTCACTCAGGGCGACCAGATGCTGGGCGTGCTGGCCGTCGAAGTGCTGCTCGATTGCCCGTACACCACTACTTTGCAAGTCCGTCAGGAACACAGCCTGCCGTGGCTGCCAGTGCCCCAACTGGAAGTGCAGGTTTACCACGACGCCCGCATGGCCGAAGTCATCGGCGCCGAACACGCCCGTCGTTTTCGCGGCATTTACCCGTATCCCAATGCCGACATGCACCAGCCTGACGAAAAGGCCCAGCTCAACCTGTTCCTCGGCGAATGGCTGAGCCATTGCCTCGCGTGCGGCCATGAGTTTGAAGCGGTGCGCTGAGTGATGTCGGAGGGGTGTGATAGCGAGTAAAGAATAGTTTCTGAAAGTTGTAGGACTATTCTCAAATTCGTTCTTCGTGCACTGATTTTCTTTCTGCGGAGCGTGTTATTCGCTAAATTCCAGCCTCCATGTTTTGGTGGGTTTAGAGATGAGTTACGTAGGGCGACATTTAAATCAATGCCGTGCAGTTCCCTTTGATTGGAATGATACATGGCTTGTCGTGGTCAGTGGGGATGGGCCTAATATTTGTGGACATGCATTATTGAGGGCCGGCCGATATTTTTTTCATATCGCCGGCCTTCACGCGAGGCCCTATTACTTGTCATCTGGCGACTATAGCCACTATCTGGACGTAAACGCCAAGCAAGAGCTATTTAAACGCAGAGTATATCTGTCCGATCCACAAGGTGCTCAACGTAAGCTCGAGGAACTAAGCGCCAAGCCATGGCTGTGGTTGGGTGTGCCAAATAACTGTGTGTCTTACGTTGAGGAAGTGTTTTCGGCGGGCGGTGCTAATGAGTCGCTTTTAAGTAACTGTCCAGTAAGATGGCGTTGAATGTTTAAACTATTGAGAGCTTTAAAAATATTCTTATGTGGGGCGTTGTTATGCGTGCCATTCGCCCTGAGTGTTGGATTGTCCAATGCTGGAACTGTGCACGTCCCTTCACTATTTTTTGTAGCTCTTTTTTTTATTTTTGTATTGGGAGGGTATTTCGGGCGGTATATTTCCTGGGGGTGGTTGCTGGGTAGCCTTTTAGGAGGCGTTGTGGGGTTTTATGGTTTGCTTTTGCTCTTAGCCATGTTTTGGTCAGGCATGAATTATGAACAGGGCATCCCCTTCCTATTTGCCAGCGCGAGCTTGGGCGTTGTCATGGGTGGTTATGCCCTTTCAACACTTATTAAAAAATGCGCCAGTCGATAGCTGTCATCGGCCGAACCCCACAATTGAGACCCACCACTCATTCCCGGATTTGCCGCTCCGCCCGCTTGCCACCATAATCGCGCTGAATCCGCTCAAGGAGACGGCCTTTGCCGCGCCCATCCGATAACAGTTCTTCGGTCCTGATGGTCCAGCTGTCCGACAGCCATTTGTTCGCCTCGGCGGATGGCACGCTGTTGGGCATGAAAACCCGGGACAGCCTGCAGAAGGTCATCGAACAGGTGTTGGCCGAGCAGCCGCAGGTTGATCTGGTGGTTGCCAGTGGCGATGTCTCACAAGACGGCAGTGTTGAGTCCTACGAAGCGTTTCGGCAATTGAGCGGCCAGATTGAGGCTGAAAAGCGCTGGTTCCCCGGCAATCACGATGAGTCCCTGGAAATGCAGCAGGCGGCGCAGGACAGTGACTTGCTCGACCCCATCATTGATGTCGGCAACTGGCGCGTTACGTTGCTGGATTCGTCGGTGCCTGGTTCGGTGCCCGGTTTGCTCCGGGACGGCCAATTGCAGCTGCTGGCGCAGTCGTTGCGCGGTGCGCCCGAGCGCCATCACCTGATTTGCCTGCACCACAATCCGGTGCCGATTGGTTGCGCGTGGATGGACCCGATTGGGTTGCGCAATCCAGATGCGCTGTTTGCGGTGCTTGAGGGTTTCCCGCAGGTGCGCGCGGTGCTCTGGGGGCATGTGCATCAGGAATACGATCAGCTGCGCGGTGCTATTCGCCTGCTGGCCTCGCCATCGACCTGCATCCAGTTCGCGCCGGGCAGCACGGACTTCAAGGTCGATACCGCCGCGCCGGGTTATCGCTGGTTGCGTCTGCATGATGACGGACGGCTTGAAACCGGGGTTTCCCGGGTGGTTGGCATACACTTCGAGGTGGATTACGGTGGCGACGGTTATTGACCATTTCACCTGGAAACACCTGCGCACGAGTCTTCTGACGCTAGTCCCTGTAAACTGCGCGGCTTTGCACGGCTCAGTGTTCCAGGAGGGGACGACGTGAACAGCGAAAAACCCACACTTTTGTACATCCACGGCCTGAACAGCTCGGCTCAATCGAAGAAAGCCAGTCAGTTGATCGCCTTGATGCAGTCGCTTGGCTTGAGCGAGCAATTGCGCGTGCCCGAACTGCATCACCACCCGCGCCAAGCCATGCTCCAGCTGGAATCAGCGCTCGAAGCACTGGGTCGGCCACTGCTGGTCGGCAGCTCGCTCGGCGGCTACTATGCGACTCACCTGGCGCAGCGCCATGGACTGAAGGCCGTGCTGATCAATCCGGCGGTCAATCCGCACCAGTTATTCGACGGATTTGTCGGCACTCAGCAGAATCTTTACACCGGCGAAACCTGGGAGTTGACTCACGATCACGTTGTGGCTTTGAGCGAGCTGGAAGTCCCCGCGCCTCAAGACCCGCAGCGTTTTCAAGTCTGGCTGCAGACGGGCGACGAAACCCTGGATTACCGCCGTGCCGAAACGTTTTATCGCGCTTGCGCTCTGCGCATTCAGGCTGGCGGCGATCACAGTTATCAGGGTTTCGCCGCACAAATGCCCGCGCTGTTGAGTTTTGCCGGGTTTGCGCCTGAATTGTTGCAGGCGATTGATGTTTCGACGTTGTAACCCGAGACATGTATTACCTATTGAAACTCTGTAATCCCACGAACATCTGATGACGAGACCCCATGGCCACTCCCAGCGCTAGCTCTTATAACGCCGACGCCATCGAAGTCCTCTCGGGCCTCGACCCGGTTCGCAAGCGGCCGGGCATGTACACCGACACCTCGCGGCCGAACCACCTCGCCCAGGAAGTCATCGACAACAGCGTCGACGAAGCCCTGGCCGGTCATGCGAAATCGGTACAGGTCATCCTGCACGCCGACAATTCCCTGGAAGTGTCCGATGACGGGCGCGGTATGCCGGTGGACATTCACCCGGAAGAAGGCGTGTCCGGTGTCGAACTGATCCTGACCAAGCTCCACGCCGGCGGCAAATTCTCCAACAAGAACTACCAGTTCTCCGGCGGCCTGCACGGCGTGGGTATTTCGGTGGTCAACGCGCTGTCGACCCTCGTCAAGGTGCGGGTCAAGCGCGACGGCAACGAATACGAAATGACCTTTGCCGACGGCTATAAAGCCTCGGAACTGGCAATCGTCGGCACCGTTGGCAAGCGCAATACCGGCACCAGCGTGTACTTCGCGCCGGACCCGAAGTATTTCGATACGCCGAAATTCTCGGTCAGCCGCCTCAAACATGTGCTCAAGGCCAAGGCCGTATTGTGTCCGGGTCTGCTGGTCAGCTTCGAAGACAAGGCCAGCGGCGAGAAAGTCGAGTGGCACTACGAAGACGGCCTGCGCTCGTACCTGGAGGATTCGGTCAGTGATTTCCTGCGCCTGCCGGACGAGCCGTTCTGTGGCAGTTTCGCCGGCAACAAAGAAGCCATCGACTGGGCATTGCTGTGGTTGCCGGAAGGCGGCGACAGCGTGCAGGAAAGCTACGTCAACCTGATCCCGACCCAACAAGGCGGCACCCACGTCAACGGTTTGCGTCAGGGCTTGCTGGATGCAATGCGCGATTTCTGCGAATACCGCAACTTGCTGCCGCGCGGCGTGAAGCTCGCTCCCGAGGACGTCTGGGAACGCATCGCTTTCGTCCTGTCGATGAAAATGCAGGAACCGCAATTCTCCGGCCAGACCAAAGAGCGCCTGTCTTCCCGTGAAGCGGCGGCGTTTGTGTCCGGTGTGGTCAAGGATGCGTTCAGCTTGTGGCTCAATGCCAACTCCGAGCTTGGCGTGCAACTGGCCGAACTGGCGATCAACAACGCCGGTCGTCGCCTCAAGGCCAGCAAGAAAGTCGAACGCAAGCGTATTACTCAAGGACCGGCATTGCCGGGCAAGTTGGCGGACTGCGCCGGACAGGACCCGATGCGTTCCGAGCTGTTTTTGGTGGAAGGTGATTCCGCAGGCGGTTCGGCCAAGCAGGCGCGGGACAAAGAGTTTCAAGCGATCCTGCCGTTACGCGGCAAGATCCTCAACACCTGGGAAGTCGATGGCGGCGAAGTGCTTGCCAGTCAGGAAGTGCACAACATCGCGGTCGCCATTGGTGTCGATCCGGGCGCGGCGGACATCAGCCAGCTGCGTTACGGCAAGGTCTGCATCCTCGCCGACGCCGACTCCGACGGTTTGCACATCGCGACCCTGCTCTGCGCTTTGTTCGTCCAGCATTTCCGCCCGCTGGTAGATGCTGGCCATGTGTACGTGGCCATGCCGCCGCTGTATCGCATCGATTTGGGCAAGGACATTTATTACGCTCTGGATGAAGCCGAGCGTGACGGGATCCTCGATCGTCTGGTCGCCGAAAAGAAACGCGGCAAGCCGCAGGTCACGCGATTCAAAGGTCTGGGCGAAATGAACCCGCCGCAGTTGCGCGAAACCACCATGGACCCGAACACGCGGCGTCTGGTGCAGCTGACGCTGGATGATTTCGAAGCGACCTCGGAAATGATGGACATGCTGCTGGCCAAGAAGCGCGCCGGTGATCGCAAGTCCTGGCTGGAATCCAAAGGCAACCTGGCCGAGGTTCTGACTTGATGCGAGGCTGGCTTGCCGGTTTGTTGCTGATGGTTGCTGTACCGGTTTTTGCAGTCCCGCTGGAAGAGTTGAGCCTGGTTTCCGAGCATCCCGTGGATGGCATGGTGGGCGGCAATCTATCCGGCCTGGCTGCCTGTGGCGGCCAGTTGTGGACGGTTTCCGACCGCGATGATGACGTGCTGTACAGCCTGGATATCGCAGGTGTGGTCTGGCAAGCGCAGGCGAATGCGCTGCAGATTCCGCCGGTTCCCGAAAGCCATTTGCCGGGTACGTTACAGTCGATGGCCAAGGTGTCTGCGCTGGTTCGTGGCGGCAGCCTGGACTTTGAAGGTGTGAGCTGTGACGCCGCAGGCAATCGGTATCTGGTCAGCGAGGCTTTCGCCTTGGTCCTCAAGGTGCCTGCACAAGGCGCGCCGGTCTGGCTGGATTTGCCCGCCGCACTGGTGGAACAGGCTCGGGCCAAAGGCATGTTGCAGCACTTCAACGGTATTTTTGAAGGCATTGCGGTCAATCCGGCGGGAGACCGGTTGTGGCTGGCCGCCGAGCGCGAGCAGCGCGGCTTGCTGGTCGTCAGCCGGGAAAACGACTCGTGGCAGTGCAAGGGCAGCTGCGTATTGCGCACTGAACCGGGCCAGGACGTGCTGCCGGCGCAAGTGGGCGGCAAAACGGTGTCACGGGATTTTTCCGACCTGTCGCTGTTCAACGGCAAGCTGTACGCGTTGGAACGCTCGGCATACCGCATTTGTCGGCGCACGTTGGAAACCGGCAAGACCGAGCGCTGCTGGTCGTTTGCCAGGGAAGCGTTGCGGCCTGATCGTCTTTATAGTCAGCGCTACGGCCTGACCGAGGCATTGGTGGTTGATGCTACCGGGGCGTGGGTCGGCACCGATAACAATTTTGGCGAGCGCGCCGATGGCGAGAAACGCCCGGTGGTGTGGCGTTTCGCAGCCCCCAAAAGCGGCTGGAGTGAGAAACGATGAGTCAACAGCCGCCCGGCAAGCGTGCGGGCAAGGTGTTGATGCTGCTGGCGTGGGGCGCCGGGCTGTTTCTGGCGACCCGTTATTTTGGCGAATGGGAGCAGCGTCAGGAAAATCCCAACGCGGTCGTCACGTCGCAACACGGTAACGGTTACATCGAAGTGCAGCTGGTGGGCAACCGACAGGGGCACTTCGTCAGCACGGGCAAGATCAATGGTCGAACCGTGCAGTTTTTGCTGGATACCGGCGCCACGGACGTGGCAATTCCGGGCAAGGTGGCGGACATCTTGCAACTGCCGCGAGGCGTGCCGTTGGTGGTGAGTACCGCCAACGGGCGTACCGAAGGCTTTCGAACTTCGCTGGAACGCCTGCAGATCGGCGATATCGTCCTGCACAATGTGCGCGCCCTGGTGGTGCCCGGGCTGGACGGCGAGCAAGTGCTGCTGGGCATGAGCGCTATGAAACAACTTGAATTCACCCAGCGCGGCGGCAACATGCTGCTGCGCCAGACGACCAAATAATGAGGCCCGCATGAGCGACATCCTTGCAGACAGCTTAGATGGCGTAGAACGCCGATCACTGGCTGACTTCACCGAACAGGCCTACCTCAACTACTCCATGTACGTAATCATGGATCGTGCCTTGCCGCACATCGGCGACGGCCTCAAGCCCGTGCAACGGCGCATCATCTACGCCATGAGCGAGCTGGGCCTGGACGCTGATTCCAAGCACAAGAAGTCGGCGCGTACTGTCGGTGACGTGCTCGGCAAGTTCCACCCGCACGGCGACTCGGCCTGCTACGAAGCCATGGTTTTGATGGCGCAGCCGTTCAGTTATCGCTACACGCTGGTGGACGGCCAGGGCAACTGGGGTGCGCCGGATGATCCCAAGTCCTTCGCCGCCATGCGTTACACCGAAGCGCGGCTGTCGCGTTATTCCGAAGTGCTGCTCAGCGAACTGGGCCAGGGCACGGCGGACTGGGTGCCGAACTTCGACGGCACCCTGAACGAACCTGCGGTATTGCCGGCACGTTTGCCGAATATCCTGCTCAACGGCACGACTGGCATCGCGGTCGGCATGGCCACCGACGTGCCGCCGCACAACCTGCGCGAAGTGGCCACGGCGTGCGTGCGTTTGCTGGATGAGCCGAAAGCGACGGTCGCCGAGCTGTGCGAACACATCCTCGGCCCGGATTACCCGACCGAAGCGGAAATCATTACGCCCCGCGCCGATCTGCTGAAGATGTACGAAACCGGCAAAGGCTCGGTGCGCATGCGTGCCGTCTACCACATTGAAGATGGCGACATCGTCGTCACCTCGCTGCCGCATCAGGTCTCTGGCGCCAAGGTCATCGAACAGATCGCCGGGCTGATGCAGGCCAAGCCCTCCAAGGCGCCACAGGTCGCCGACCTGCGTGACGAGTCGGACCACGAGAACCCGTGCCGCCTGGTGATCATCCCGGTCAACAGCCGGGTCGACCATGACGCGCTGATGCAGCACCTGTTCGCGACCACCGATCTGGAGTCCAGCTACCGGGTCAACATCAACATCATTGGCCTGGACGGCAAGCCGCAGCTGAAAAATCTGCGTGCCTTGCTGGTGGAATGGCTGGAATTCCGCACCAATACCGTTCGCCGCCGCTTGCAGTTCCGCCTCGATAAAGTGGATCGTCGCCTGCATCTGTTGGACGGTTTGCTGATCGCTTACCTGAATCTGGATGAAGTGATTCACATCATCCGCACGGAAGAGCATCCGCGCGCCAGATTGATCGAGCGCTTCGAACTGAGCGAAATCCAGGCCGATTACATTCTCGATACGCGCTTGCGTCAGTTGGCGCGCCTCGAAGAAATGAAGCTGCGTAACGAACAGGATGAACTGAACAAGGAGCGCGCCAAGCTCATGGCATTGCTGGGCAGTGAAGCCAAGCTCAAGAAGCTGGTGCGCAGCGAAATCATCAAGGACGCCGAAACCTATGGCGACGACCGCCGCTCGCCGATTGTCGAGCGTGCCGAAGCCAAGGCGCTGACCGAACACGATCTGCTGCCCAACGAGAAGGTGACCGTTGTTCTGTCGGAAAAAGGTTGGGTGCGCTCAGCCAAAGGTCACGACATCGATGCGACCGGGCTTTCCTACAAGGCGGGAGACGGTTTCCTGACCGCCGCTGCGGGCCGTTCCAATCAATACGCGGTGTTTATCGACTCGACCGGGCGCAGCTATTCCCTGGCGGCTCACACGCTGCCATCGGCGCGAGGCCAGGGCGAACCCCTGACCGGCAAGCTCCAGCCGCCGCCGGGCGCGACCTTTGAATGCGTGTTGCTGCCTGAAGATGACGCGCTGTACGTGATCGCCTCGGATGCCGGCTACGGCTTCGTGGTCAAGGGCGAAGACCTGCAAGCCAAGAACAAGGCGGGCAAGGCGCTGTTGAGCCTGCCTGCCGGAGCCAAGGTGATTCTGCCGCGCGCAGTGCCGGACCGTGAGCAGAACTGGCTGGCGGCGGTGACCACCGAAGGGCGGCTGCTGATCTTCAAGATCAGCGATTTGCCGCAGTTGGGTAAAGGCAAGGGCAACAAGATCATCGGCATCCCGGGAGATCGGGTGGCGAGTCGTGAAGAGTACGTGACCGATCTGGCAGTGATCCCGCAAGGGGCGACATTGGTCCTGCAAGCGGGCAAACGAACCCTGTCGCTCAAGCCTGATGACCTCGAACATTACAAGGGCGAGCGCGGTCGGCGGGGTAATAAGTTGCCAAGGGGCTTCCAGCGTGTCGATGCGCTGTTGGTGGAAAACGTCGGATAATGGCGGTTTAGAGCTATTAGTCTTCGTTTTGCCATGAAGATCGCCGCATAATCGCTGGAGTCATAGCGCATATTCACGGATGATATGACGTCTTGTGGCGTCGGCGTGGCTGAATGCCTTCATGATTTGTGAGTATTTGCACTGTGGTTCGCCTCGCGGCTGCCACCTGGATGGGACGATGAATCTTCTACGCCTTCCCGTTGTTTTGTTGATGACCAGCGTTTTGGGTCTGGCTGGTTGCAGTGTGCATCAGCCGACTGCGCTTTATCAGTTGGACAGTGGTACACCTGGGCAGCCTACCCGCAGCACAGGGTTGGCTGTTTTACTGGGTCCGGTAACCGTGGCCGACTACCTGCAACGCGAAACGCTGTTGCAGCGTCAGCCAGATGGCAGCCTGACTGCGTCCCAGGAAGGACGCTGGGCGGGTAGCCTGTCTTCGGACATTGATCAGCTTCTGCTGCGCCAATTGGCCTGGAAGCTGGACAGCCAGCGCGTGGTACTCGCGCCGGCCGTCACTGATTTCACGCCTGACGTGCAGGTGGTGCTTTCCATCACCCGCCTGGATTCCGGTGCCAAACAACCTGCAATCCTGGATGCCCAATGGCGCTTGCTGGACCGCAAGGGTCAGGTACGCGACAGCCGCATTGTCCATCTGCAGGAACTGCATGCCGGAACTTCGGCCGATCAGGTTCGTGCTCAGGGTGTCTTGTTGCAGCGTCTGGCCGATCAGCTGAGCTCGGCGGTCAAGCCGATTTCCTGGCAGCCGGTCGAGCAACCAAAGAAAGCCCCGGTGGCTCGCGCCAAAGAGCCGGAGAAGCCCAAGATGCCGATGGCACTGCCGATCCGTACCGATCTGGAAGTGTTCCGCTTCTGACCGGCAGAATCAAAAAACCCGCAGCGATGCGGGTTTTTTTGTATTCAGATTGGCGTGTATCCACAGGAGCGGCTTTAGCCGCGAAGTACGCCCTCCCGGCTGAAGCCGGTCCTACGGCATTGGCGTGTATCCACAGGAGCGGCTTTAGCCGCGAAGTACGCCCTCCCGGCTGAAGCCGGTCCTACGGCATTAGCGTGTATCCACAGGAGCGGCTTTAGCCGCGAAGTACGTTCTCCCGGCTGAAGCCGGTCCTGCAGCATCGCGGCATAGCCGTCATTCGGATCAGGCCTTGCGCGTCTCGTGCATGCGTGCGAGTTGGCGTTCGAGCATGGATGGATAGGGTTCCATCAGGCGCTCGACGCAGCAGGCGCCTTCCGGACTGGCGATCGGGCGGATGCGCGCACGTTGACGAATCAGCGCGTCGTCGTTGATCTTGCGCTCGACCAGCAGCAGGTTGCGGCTGTGCTGGGAAAGGGCCAAAGCATCCTGCGCCGTTTCGGTGAGCAGCAGATCGATCTGGCTCAGGCCGGACAGCCCTTCGCCCAGTGTCAGGCCCAATTGCAATTGCAGGGTGATGCCGCTGTCGGCGACTTCGATCTGCAAGGCATGGCTCAGCGCCCGCAGCAACTCGCCGCAGCAAATGGCGTTGGTCAGGTAGTCGTCGCCGCTTGCTTCGCTGTGGAACAGCATCAGGGTGCTGCCATCGTTGAGCGTATGCAGTTCGCCTTCATACAGCGACGAAGCCTGATCCAGGCAATCGCGGTAACGTTGCAGCAAATCCGTCAGGCGGGCGCGAGGCAGGCGGCGCAGTTGATCCTGGGAGCCGAGTTGCACAGCCAGGACTGCGCTCGGTTGCGGCGCGCTCGGTGCGAGCGGCGCCTTGCTGACGACAGGCGCCGGGCTGGCGCTGTCACGCAGATCGGCGAACGGATCGTCTTCGTCCTCTTCATCTTCCTCGGCAACCAGTCGACGCTGCACGGGCGGAGCCGGCAAGCGTGGCTTGGGTGCTTCATCGAAGCCTGGCTCGCGCGCATTGCGGCCTTTGAACGCCGGCTCGGCTTCTTCTTCCTGCTCCAGATACGGATCGTCGCCTTCGTCGTCGACGTATTCCGGCTCGGGTTCAGGCTCGGGCTCCGGCATTGGCGGGGCAAAGGACGTTTGCAGCTGGCGGGCCAGATCACCGATTTCGTCCTGACGCTCCACCGCTGGGGTGTACGGATCGATATCGCGCAGCCAGACGCGCAATTGCAGCAGCGGCGTGGAAATATGGCGACCCAGGCGCAAGCTCAATGCCAGGGCCAGCGCGAGCAGAATCCCGGCCAGAATGCCCATGCTTTGCAGGCTGATGGTCATCGGCTGCTGGAATTGACTCATGTCCAGGCTGATGCGCAGGTGCCCGGCCATCACATCCTGAAAGGTGATCTTGATTTCATACAGGCCTTCGGCTTCGCCCAACAACCCGTTTTTCGGGCGCTGACCGGCTTCGGCAAGGATGCGATTGTCCACGCTGTAAATGGCGGCATGGGCTACAAGCGGGTTCTTCACCAGATTGCCGAGCAGCACGTTGAGGCTGAGGATGTCGTTGGACACCAGCAGTTCAGTGGCTGAGGTTGCGGTCTGCGTGGTGAGTGCCTGGCCAAGTGCATCGGCCTGCTCATGCATGGCCTGCTTGAATTGCAAACCCATCACGCCCGCGTAAATCACCAGCGCCAAGGCGACGAGGATCACGTTATGGCTGGCAATGCGCAAAGCAATCGGAACACGGCGATGGCGCAGTGCACGGAAGATAAGCAGGAAGAAATTATCGGTTTTAACTGGCGTGGGCCGGTTCACAGAGCACGGCTCTTTCGGTGAAGTTGCCGCGCAGTATAACGACCGACCCAGTAGCGGCAAAGCGCTGCCTGTGCCCGGTGGTCACTGAAAGTGGTTAGAATGCGGTTTTTTTCCACTGCTGGGGTGCGTCTTGCGCGAAATCGTCCTGATTAACATCACAGGTGTTGACCGTCCGGGTCTCACTGCCGCCATCACTGGCGTGCTCGCGCAAGGCGGGGTGAACATTCTCGATATCGGTCAGGCGGTGATCCACGACACCTTGTCGTTCGGCATCCTGGTCGAAATTCCTGGCACCGAGCAAGGCTCTTCCGTGCTCAAGGACATTCTGTTCACGGCCTACAAGCTCGATCAGCAAGTGCGCTTCACGGCGGTGTCCGAAGAGGATTACCAGCATTGGGTCGACGGGCAGGGCAAGTCGCGGCATATCGTGACGCTGCTGACCCGCAAGGTCACCGCCGAGCAGTTGCAGCGGGTCAGTTCCATCACTGCCAGATACGGGCTGAACATCGACCAGATCGATCGTCTCTCCGGACGCATGCCGCTGGACACCCCCGCCGATCAGGGCAAGGGCTGCATCGAGTTTTCGGTGCGCGGCGAACCGGCTGATCCGAAGGCGATGCAGGCGGAATTCCTCAGCGTGGCTCAGGCGCTGAATGTCGATATCGCGTTCCAGCAGGATTCGCTGTTCCGGCGCAATCGGCGTCTGGCGGTGTTCGACATGGATTCGACGCTGATCGAAGCCGAAGTCATCGACGAGCTGGCCAAGGCCCACGGCGTGGGTGAGCAGGTGTCGGAAATCACTGAGCGCGCCATGCGCGGCGAACTGGATTTTCGCGCCAGCTTCAAGGAGCGCCTGGCGCTGCTCAAAGGGCTGGATGTCAGCGTGCTGGATGAAATCGGCGCATCGTTGCGTCTGACCGAAGGCGCTGAAACCCTGTTCGCAGAACTCAAGCGCCTGGGCTACAAGACGGCGATTCTGTCCGGCGGCTTCACCTATTTCGCCAAGCAACTGCAGACCAAGCTGGGCATTGATTATGTGTTCGCCAACGAGCTGGAAGTGGTGGACGGCAAATGCACCGGCAATGCCATCGAGCCGATTGTCGATGCGCAGCGCAAGGCGGACCTGCTGCGTGAGCTGGCGATCAAGGAAGGCCTGAGCCTGGAGCAGACCATTGCCGTGGGCGACGGCGCCAATGACTTGCCGATGCTGGCAATCGCCGGCCTGGGCGTGGCATTCCGTGCCAAACCGCTGGTCAAGCAGTCAGCCAAACAGGCGATCTCGACGCTGGGCCTGGACGGGATTCTTTACCTGCTCGGTTTCCGTGATCGGGATGGGCGTAACTGATTTTTCGCAGGGCCGGCTCGTTGGACCGGCTTTTCGTAGGACCGGCTTTATCCGGGAGGACACTATTCCTCGCAACAAGCCTGCATGGAATGAACAGTAGCTCTCCCGGCTTAAGCCGGTCCTACGAGCCGGTCCTACGAGTCTGTCCTACGAGCCGGTCCAACGTAAAGGTCCAACGAAAAGGTCCAGCAAGCCGGTCCAGCCGTTCCTGTTACAACGACGACCAAAGCGAATCGAATTCCTGCTCTGCCTTGGGCTGGTCGTTGCCGGTTTCCTTGGGCGCTTCGAAGGTTTCGTATTCGAACTGGTTGTAGCTGCCGCTGCTGGCGCGTCGGTTGTTGAGGGAGCCGCCGCGTTCTTCGCCGCCGATGTTGATCATCACGCTGTTGCCTTCCTGGAACGGCAGGCGCGGGGCGAGGATTGTCGCGGGCTGTTCGATGGCGCGCACTTCCGGGAGCAGCAACGAACGCATGTAAGGGCTGTTCTGTCCGGGTCTGATCATCTGCAGGCCGCAGGGTTGCGCGAATGGCGCGATCAACTCGATCCCCATTTGCGTGCCGCCGCTGCGCACCTGGCGCACCCAGCGAACAACCGCAATGCTCCAGCCCTGGCAGGCGTCATCCTGAATGCCGACCAATTCGCCCGCCTGCAACTGTGGCGGGACTTCCTTGGGCCACGCCAGGCAATATCCGCCGGGGCTGTGATTGACGATGTGCAGGTCGAAGGTCGGGAAGGTTTGCTGCGCATTGGACGCCGCTTCACCGCCTTCGGCTTCGGTTTGCTGATACTGGATCTCTTCAAACGGCAACAGCACTGACGAGGTGTTGCCGCGCTGGGTATCGAACGCAGTGGCCCAGGGATCGTCCGGTTTGTCGCTGGCCAGTTCCATCTTGAATTGCGCGGCCTTGCTGATGACCGGTAATTGCAGCATGTCGCTGAATGAGCGCCGGCCACCGAGGTAATAATGCAGCGCGCTCATGCCGATGCACAGATTCAGCGTGCCCTGGCCCGGCGTGCGCTGAAACGTGCGCTCTGCCACGTCGCCCCATGCCGCAGCCAGATGCTGCAGCAAGTCGGTGGTGATGCCTTGAGGCACCAGCAATGGCAATTGCGGTCGCAGGTCGGCAGGCGTTTCCAGATAACGATTGATCATCGCCGCCAACGCCTGGGTATGCATGCCCAGCAGATCCGGGATCTGTTGTTCGGTGAACAGCGAGGTATAGAGCGGCGGTTTGTCCTGGTCGGGCGCGAGGGCGAACAGGCTGTTGTCGTCGGCCGGAAGTTGCAGGCGGACCAGTGAACTCCACGAATCCAGGACCTCGGCGAGACGACCGATATTGAGCTGACGCATCTGGTTGCAGCGTGAACAGCCCATCAACAACGCAACGATGTAGGTCTGTTCGACAGTCATCGCCTTGACGTTATGCGCCAGCTCATCGTTCACCGCAACCAGATGCAACTGGTGCTGGCGGGCGATCTGATAAATCTTGTGCATCTCCAGCCACAGTCCTTCCTGGACCGGGCAATACAACTGATTGGCGCGAATCAAGGGGCCGTTGAGGCAATGCAGCGCCCGTTGTAACGCAGTGCTCAACAGCGAGATGCGGTCCTTGGTCAGGCGCGCAGCCACGCGCTGGATGATCAGCTTGTAACCCACGGCGAGATGGTTTTGCAGCGCCTGGCAAAGATTGGCGACCTTGCGCGGGCGCTCGTCGAGCACGATGGCCTGATTGAGGAAGTGCCGCTCCAGATGCTTGCAGACGAAGTACACCTCGGGCCGCAGCAGTTCAAGCAGTTGCAGGCGGTTGTCGCTGGGCGTGAGTAACTGATTGAGTTCGCTGAGGCCCTGATAGAGCTGGCGCGCCATTTCGCCAAGATTGGCTTTGGGCAGGGTTGAGATCCAGCGTTTCAGGTCGCGAGGGTTTGCTTCACAGAATGTCAGGCTCGACTGCGTCGGCGTAGGGACACGCAACAACACGGGAAGGCTTGAAATGCTCATGTGACAGGCTGACTCCAACTGCTTACTGGCCCGAACGGCGGCATTCGATTCACGCGTTAATAGCATTGACTCATTGAGAGTCGTGCAATCTGCATCAATGAAATGCGAAGTTTCCTACAGCGCCGATGCCGTGACTTTAACAGCATCGGCGTGCAGTCGCAGCCCTTGTTCTACAAACGGGAACGCTAGCCGGGTTACTGGCTCATGCGTTACAGCTCAACAGGGGCAGCGCTCTGTACCTGGATTTCGACCGGCGATGCCAGTTTCTCGCCCATTTTGACGGGTGAACCGGCCGCCAGTTCCTCGGCCCATTTAATCTGGTTGGGTCCGAACAGCACGATGGCGGTGGAGCCCAGTTTGAAGCGGCCCAGTTCGGCGCCTTTCTCCAGATGGATCGGCGCGCGTGCGGCTTCGTCGTAGCGGAAGGTTTTCAGCTCGCGTTTCGGTGGAGTGACCAGGCCGGCCCAGACGGTTTCGATCGACGCAACGATCATCGCGCCGACCAGCACCACGGCCATCGGTCCACGCTCGGTGTCGAACAGGCAGACCACGCGTTCATTGCGGGCGAACAGCTCCGGCACGTTCTCGGCCGTGGTCTGGTTGACCGAAAAAATCCGCCCCGGCACATAAACCATCTCGCGCAGGGTGCCCGCCAATGGCATGTGCACCCGGTGATAGTCCTTGGGCGACAGGTAAACCGTGGCGAACTCGCCGCCCATGAACGGCGCTGACAGGCTGGCGTCACCGCCCAACAGTTCAAGCACGCTGAAGCTGTGGCCCTTGGCCTGGAAGATGCGGCCGTGATCAATCGGACCCAGCTGACTGATCGCGCCATCGGCCGGGCAGAGAATCGCGCCCGGCGTGACGTCCAGCGGGCGAGCGTCGGGTTTCAACGCGCGGGTAAAGAACGCGTTGAAGTGCTCATAAGCGGTGAGGTCTTCCACCAGCGCCAGGGACATATCCACCTGATAGCGACGGGCGAACCATGCGGTGAAGGCGTTCTTGAACCAGCGCACCCGGCATTCGGCAACGCAGCCAGCCAGACGGGACAGCAAGTGGTGCGGCAACAAATACTGGCTGAAGATAAACAGACGCTTTTTCATCAAAATTCCTAAAACGATAAAGGTGTGCTGAACGTAATGTTACAGGTCGGCCCGCTGTCAGCGTTCGACCGGTGTGTCCGGGTGGTTGCCCCATTCGCCCCAGGAACCGGCATAGCCTTTGACTCGCGGGTAACCCAGCGCCTTGGCCACCAGATAGGTGAAGCCGGAGCGATGGTGGGTCTGGCAATGGGTGATCACTTCCTTGTCGGCGGTGATGCCCAGGCTGTCGAGGATTTCGGCAATGTCTTCGCGAATGCGCAGATTGCGCGCCGGGTCCATGCCTGCGGTCCATTCGAAGTTGACTGCGCCGGGTATGTGCCCGGCCTTGGCCGCCAGGACCTTTTCCCCTGAGTATTCCGTGGGGCCGCGCGCATCCCAGACGGCCAGATCGGCCGCGCCGAGACGGCTTTGCAGGTATTCGCGAGTGGCGGTGGGTTCGCTGTGCAACGTCAAAGGCACCGGCTGGCCGGCCGATGGCGGGACGTCACTTGAGAGCGGCAAGTCTTCCGCCTGCCAGGCAAGCAGTCCGCCATCCACGTAGTGATATTGATGGTGTCCGATAACATCCAGTAACCAAATAAACCGCCCGGCCCAACCGCCGCCTTCGTCGTCATAGACCACGTAGACCGCGTTCGGGTTATGGCCCAGCTCGCCGAACAAGGCTTCGAGCTGCGGTTGTGCCGGCAGCAGGCCGGGGGCTGGAGGCTGGCCCAGTTGCGTGCGCTTGGGATCGACAAAGCGTGCGCCGGGGATGTGTCCGGCGTCATACCGGGCGCTGCTGGTCAGATCCACCAGAATCAGCTCCGGCGCGTCGAGGCGTGCCAGCAGGTCGCTGGGTTCGATGACCAGCGGCAGGCTAGAGAAGACGGACATGTGCAGCCTCCAATATCGGAAAAAGAGGCGAATTGTAGCCCAGCTGTCAGGCTTTGCGACCACTAAAGCTGGTCATCGCCCGCTCGATGCATTGACAGGTTTTTCCGAAAGCCTGTACGGATATCTCCGAAAGCGGCCCGCCGCCCTGGTCGGCGAACACCAGCATCACCACTTTGCCATTGCTGCTCAGGGAGCGAATCAACCAGTGCTGACCCTTGAACAGGCCCCTGATGCTGCCCGGCAACAACGCTGAAAACTGATCGATGTTGGCCGGTGTCATGCGCAGTTGAGTGGGTTGCGCGAGCAAGCGCTGCAACACCGTGCTTTCTTTTATATACAGCACGGTTTCTGCGGCTTCCTTCTGTAAGCCACCGATCTGGTGAACCCGCAGCATGGTGGCCGTCTTGTCCGTCATCATCAGCATGACCCGCTGCATGCCGCAGGACAGCAAGGCGTCACGGGAAGAGGTGGTCAAGTGCATCGCGTTATTGAACGGGCTCGGTTCGATCAGCAGCTCGGCACAGTGTTTGCGCCAGATTTGCAACGCTTCGGCAGAGGGCGGCGGGGCGGGCAGCATGCCGCGATGGACCCGACGCGTGTCCCACGGCCAGAGCAGCGCTTCGGCAGGATGCCATGTTCCCGGAGCCGCGTGCTGTCGGGCGCTGCTGGCGGCGTTCTGGTGCACCTGTTGTTGCACGACATCCAGCGGTTGTTGCAGATACAGACTGGTCAGCAGCTCCCAGCGCAGGCAATGCGGGCTGTCCCAGGCTTGCTGGGCCGCCAGCGCCAGGCCGTTGCCGAGCAACACCGTATTGGCGGGCTGATTCAGCCAGCGATGCAAATGAGGGTCGGCGTCCATCAGCTGTTGCTGGAGCAACGGATCGTCATTGTTGCGAGCGATGCGCATGGCTTTCACCAGTTGGCGCCGCTCGCTGATCAGCAAGCGATAACCCTGAGTCACCCACAGCGGCAGATGCCAAAGCTCGGCCAGGGTGATGCACAGCTCCAGCAGGCTGACGCCAAACAGTTCTTTTTCCACCACGCGAGAAGACTCGCCTTGATGGATGACGCGCATTTCCCATTCATCGAGCAGCTTGGGATACGTCAGCGCCATCGGCCACAAAGGCGAGAGAAACAGCAGGCTGCCCAAGTGAATGTCCTGCCAGAGCCGGGCCAGACGCCCGGCGAACAGACCGCTGGCCTGCTGGGTCGCGTGTTGGCTGACCAGTAACAGTTGGCGAAACGTGGCGGGAATTTCGTCCGCTTCCAGCGTCGGCAGGCGATTGAGCAGCACTTCGGTGCGCGCCAGGCCAAGACGATTGATTGCCACCTCAAGGCTCTCGGCGGGCTCCGCCAGTTTGTTGGTGTGGTGATTGGCCTCGCGCATGACGCTGAGCACCAGCGCCGGGCTGTCCTGAACCATGTCGGCGATATCACGCAGCGAGCGGCGACTGTCGTTGAGTGCCGAGCGCACGCGTTTGTGGCTGGCCGCAGGCACCGGCAATGCAACGCCGTCGAGCTGCTTGACCCAGGCATCCAGGGTCTTGGGAACAGGTAGCGGTGTCGAGGTATCTGGAGGCATGCATCAGGCCTGTACGACTGGATATTTTAGGCAGTATGGACTGCGAAATTTCAGGGTAAGACATCAGTTTGCGGGCCGCCGTTCAAGGCCCGGCTGGCTTTTCCACATTACGGCCTATAGTCTGGCCCACATATGCCGATAAGTAGAAGAAGAGTTTCACGAACTTCCGCAACATGTCCCTGAATCCGACTTGGTAAGTAGTTTCTACCTATGGCTAAAATTATCGGCATCATTGTCGTTTTCGCGAGCGTGCTCGGCGGATACGTTCTGTCCCATGGCAAGATTGCGGCATTGATCCAGCCCTTCGAGGTTTTGATCATCGGCGGCGCGGCATTGGGTGCGTTCCTCCAGGCCAACCCCGGCTACATGACCATGCACGTGTTCAAGAAGTCGCTGAAAATGTTCAGCACGCGCTTCACTCACGCGTATTACCTTGAAGTCCTCGGCCTGGTGTACGAGATCCTCAACAAGAGCCGTCGCGAAGGCATGATGGCGATTGAAGGGGATATCGAGGACGCAGCGGCCAGCCCGATCTTCGCCAAATATCCGGGCGTGCTCAAAGACGAGCGGATGACGGCGTACATCTGTGATTACCTGCGCATCATGTCCTCGGGCAACATGGCTCCCCACGAGCTGGAAGGCCTGTTCGACATGGAACTGCAAAGCATCAAGGAAGAACTCGGGCATCCCTCCCACGCCATTACCGGCATCGCGGACGGCATGCCCGGTTTCGGTATCGTCGCGGCGGTACTCGGTATCGTGGTGACCATGGCCTCCCTGGGCGACGGCGACAAGGCTGCCATCGGTAACCACGTCGGCGCGGCACTGGTCGGTACGTTCTTCGGTATTCTCGCGGCCTACGGCTTTTTCGGCCCGCTGGCCACGTCCCTGGCCCACGATGCCAAGGAAGAGCTTAATGTCTATGAAGCCATCAAGGCATCGCTGGTGGCTTCGGCGTCCGGCATGCCGCCATCGCTGGCTGTAGAATTTGGCCGCAAGGTTTTGTATCCCGCGCATCGGCCCAGCTTCAGTGAGCTGGAGCAAGCGGTTCGCGGTCGCTAAGCCATGGAAAATAATCAGCCGATAATCATCAAGCGCGTCAAGCGCTATGAAGGCGGACACCACGGCGGGGCATGGAAAATCGCCTTCGCCGACTTTGCTACGGCGATGATGGCGTTCTTCCTGGTGCTGTGGCTGATGTCGTCGGCCACGCCCGAGCAGTTGCTGGCCATTGCCGGCTACTTCAAGGACCCGGTGGGGTTTTCCGACAGCGGCTCGCCCTACGTGATCGACCTCGGCGGTTCGCCGGAAATGTCCCCGGACCAGACCCTGAACCCCGAGATCAAGTCCACGCCGACCCCGGACAACGTACCTATCGAATCCGACTCGGCAGAAGCCAAGGCCGAAGCGGTCGAGCAGGAACGTCTGGAAATGCTTCTGCAAGAATTGCAGAACAAGGTCAACGAGAACCCGGAACTGCAGAAATTCAAGGATCAGATCCACTTCGAGATTACCCAGGACGGCCTGCGGATTCAGATCACCGATGCTGACAATCGGCCGATGTTCGATCTGGGCAGCGCGCGCCTCAAGCCGTATTTCGAAGACATCCTGCTGGCGATGGCCGACACCATCAAAGCGGTGCCGAACAAGATCAGCATCAGCGGTCACACCGACGCCAAGCCTTTCGTGGGTAACGGCGATTACGGCAACTGGGAGTTGTCGGCCAACCGGGCCAACGCGGCGCGTCGAGCGCTGATCGCGGGCACCTATCCGGAAAGCCAGGTCGCCCGTGTCGTGGGGTATGCATCGTCTGCGCTGTATGACCGCACGCAGCCGTTCAACCCGGTGAACCGCCGGATCGACATCGTGGTGATGACCAAAAAGGCACAGCAACGTATCGAAGGCACTCACGGCGTGGGCGATGGCAATACCCCTCCAAAACCGGCCACGCCCGCAACACCGCCCGGCGCGTCGAATACGAAGCCGCCTGATCCGCAGGCCTACGCCCAGCCTCATGAGCTTCGGCAAAAGCTGAATATCTTCGAGGATGGCACGCTGAAGATGGACGAGACGAAGAACTAGCAAACAAAAAGCCCGGATTCAAACGAATCCGGGCTTTTTTTTCTTCACGCCGTAGGAGGGGAATTGTCCCGAAGACGCTGGTGCAAGCGCTGAGGATATTCCGGCTCAGACCCGACGCCTTCCCGGACAAGTCCGGTCCTACCTGATTTTTTGCACGCCCCGTAGGAGGGGACTTGTCCCCGAATACGCCGGTGCAAGCGCTGAAGATATTCCTTGGCGGTCCCGACGTTTTCCCGAACAAGTCCGGTTCTACCGAGCAACACAGAATCAGGTAGGAGGGAATTTATCCCCGAATAGGCATTATGGTCGCAGGATAATTATCTGCTGCACCGACGCCATCGGGGACAAGTCCCCTCCTACAATGGTCGCGCCTACCCAATCAATAACTGTTTTCCGGCAAGCTGGCGATGATCGAGCGATAGCTGTTCATGCGTTGCTGCTGCACGCGGCCTTCTTCCAGGGCGATGATCAATGCACAGCCCGGCTCGCGGTCGTGTTTGCAATCGCGGAAACGGCAGTGGCCGATCAAATCCTGGAACTCGATAAAGCCTGCTTCGACATCGGCGCGGCTCACGTGGCCGAGGCCAAATTCACGAATCCCCGGGGAGTCGATCAGTTCGCCGCCACCCGGGAAGTGGAACAACCGCGCGGTGGTGGTGGTGTGCGTGCCCTGGCCGGACCACTCGGACAGCGGGCCGACGCGGGTGTCGACCTCCGGCAGCAGGCTGTTGACCAGCGAAGACTTGCCGACACCGGACTGGCCGACAAACACGCTGATGTGCCCATCGAGCTGGGCTTGCAGCTGTTGCATGCCGTCGCCCTGATGCGCTGACACTTCCAGCACCGGATAACCCAGCGTGCGATAAACCGCCAATAACGCATTCAGCGCGGGCGCGTTCTGCTCGTCGATCAGGTCGAATTTGTTCAGCAGCAACAGCGGACGAATCCCGGCGTGCTCGGCGGCGACCAGATAACGGTCGATCAGGTTGGCATGCGGTTCAGGCGCTGGCGCAAACACAATCACGATCAGATCGACGTTGGCGGCAACCGGCTTGAGTTGCCCACGGCTGTCCGGGCGGCACAGCTCGGTGGTGCGCGGCAGCTGGGCGACGATAACGCCGATGCCCTGATTGCCGGCGCGCCATACGACGCGGTCACCGGTTACCAGTGCAGGCAGGTTGGCGCGCAAGTGGCAACGGAACACTTGTCCGCTCAGATCGCCTTCCTGCGCTTCGACCTCGACCTGAATACCAAAGTGCGCGATCACCAGACCGGTCTGCTCGGGGCCAAGATCGCCGCCCTCAAGGGTTTCCAGCGTCAGTGACTCACGTTTGGCGACGCGGGCAGCGCGCTCGCCCTGGATCTTTTCGATGCGCCAGTTCTGACGACGATTGAGTTGGCGTTTGGCCATGGGTGTTCCGAGTAGATAAAGCAGCTGATTAGATAAAACGCGATGGAGTCTAGCATGCCGGGGTGAGCTAAACTGCGCGCCTACGCTGAGGAGCCGACATATGCAAAACAAGCAGAACCTGATCTGGATCGATCTGGAAATGACCGGTCTGGACCCAGACACCGACGTCATCATTGAAATGGCCACCATCATCACCGACAGCCAGCTCAATACCTTGGCTGAGGGCCCGGTGATCGCCATCCATCAGAGCGACGAGACACTGGCCAGAATGGACGAGTGGAACACCCGTCAACACGGCGGCTCGGGCCTGACCCAGCGGGTTCGCGAAAGCACCATCAGCATGGCCGAAGCCGAAGCCGAGACGCTTGAGTTCATCAAGCTATGGGTGCCGGAGCGCAGCTCGCCGATCTGCGGCAACAGTATTTGCCAGGATCGCCGCTTCCTTTATCGCCACATGTCAGCGCTGGAAAACTACTTCCACTACCGCAACCTTGACGTTTCGACCCTCAAGGAGCTGGCGGCGCGCTGGTCGCCTGAGCTGAAATTCAAGAAAGGCAGCACGCATCTGGCCCTGGACGACATTCGCGAATCCATTGCCGAGTTGCGCTTCTATCGCGAGCACTTCATCAAGGCGTAACGTTTCCGCCGCTCTGTGGGACCGGCTTCAGCCGGGAAGAGGGCTTCCAGTCGATGCCTCTTCCTGGCCCATGCTGCTTTGGTACACTGCGCGGCTTCGTCGCAGGGACCGCCGCCATGTTGCTGATGCTCTATTTGATTGCCATTACTGCTGAGGCCATGACCGGTGCTCTTTCGGCGGGTCGACGCGGCATGGACTGGTTCGGTGTGGTGCTGATCGCTTGCGTGACGGCCCTGGGCGGTGGTTCGGTGCGCGACGTGCTGCTCGGGCACTATCCGCTGACCTGGGTGAAAAACCCGGAATACTTGATCCTGACCAGCGTCGCGGCCTTGCTGACGATTTTCATCGCGCCGCTGATGCGTCATTTACGCTCGCTGTTTCTGGTGCTTGATGCGCTGGGCTTGGTGGCCTTCACCCTGATCGGTTGCATGACCGCACTGGAAACCGGCAACGGCATGCTGGTCGCCTCGGTGTGCGGGGTGATTACCGGCGTGTTCGGCGGCATCTTGCGCGACATCTTCTGCAACGACATCCCGCTGGTGTTCCGTCGCGAGCTATACGCCAGCGTGTCTTTCCTGGCCGCGTGGTGCTTCCTGCTGTGCCTGCACTTTCAGTTGCCGTCCGATCAGAGCGTGCTGATTACCCTGTGTTGCGGCTTGCTGCTGCGCCTGCTGGCGATTCGCTTCAACTGGAACATGCCGAAGTTTGTCTACAAGGATGAGCATTAATGAGTGGGACCGGCTTTAGCCGGGATGGGGTCCTTACACTCGCCCCATTTCTATCGCAAGGACCTCCGTCTTCCCGGCTAAAGCCGGTCCCACCAGGTGTGGTGCCTTCTGATCAGCGCTGCTCATGCTGCCTCAACGCCCACTCCACATGCTCGCGCACCAATTCCGACGGATAATCCCGGCGTGCTTCCAGTGCCTGCAACACCGGAATCGTCGACGGCGCGTTGCCCAGCCCGACCGCCAGATTGCGCAGCCAGCGTTCATAACCTGCGCGTCGCAACGGCGAGCCTTCGGTGTTGCTGAGAAATTTCTCTTCATCCCACATGAACAACTCGGCCAGCCCGGCATTATCCAGGTTGTGGCGGGGCTGAAAGTCACTCTGGTCTGTAGGCCGAGCGAAGCGATTCCACGGGCAGACGATCTGGCAGTCATCGCAGCCGAACACCCGATTGCCGATCAGCGGCCGCAGTTCTTCCGGGATCGCCGTCTTCAATTCAATGGTCAGGTAGGAAATGCAGCGTCGGGCGTCCAGCACGTACGGCCCGACGAAAGCCGCAGTGGGGCAAATATCCAGGCACGCCGTGCAGCGCCCGCAATGTTCGCTGGCGTGAGGCGGGTCAACCGGCAGCGGCAGGTCGACGAACAGTTCGCTGAGGAAGAAAAAGCTGCCGGCCTTGCGATTCAGCACCAAAGTATTCTTGCCGATCCAGCCCAGGCCCGCCTGCTCGGCGATGGCTTTCTCCAGGACCGGGGCGCTATCAACGAACGCGCGATAGCCAAACGGACCGATGTCTTTCTGAATGCGCTCGGCCAGTTGTTGCACGCGCTTGCGGATCAGCTTGTGATAATCGCGCCCCAACGCATAGCGCGACACGTAGGCCTTTTCCGGTTCTGCCAGGCGCTGGGTCATCTCGGTATCGCCGGGCAGATAATCCATACGTAGCGAAACCACGCGCAGCGTTCCGGGCACCAACTCGTCCGGGTGCGAACGTTTGCTGCCATGCGCTGCCATATAGTCCATCTCGCCGTGATAACCCTTGTCGAGCCAGCGCTGCAGATGTTGCTCGTGCTCGGCCAGGTCCAGCCCGGCAATGCCGACTTGCTGAAAACCCAGCTCGCGGCCCCACGCCTTGATCGATTGGGCAAGGGTGGTCAGATCGGCAGTATTGAGTGGATCTACAGTAATAGCAGGCATGCGCAGAGAGAAACCGGGCGGAGGTGCGTATAATTCTGCCAGACATCGGAGCCCAGAGACGCATGGTCGACACTAAACCGCAATTACCCGACGCGCTGTATGACGCCGCACAGGTCCGCGACCTCGATGCACGGCTGATTGCCGCCGGTACGCCTGGCATGGAATTGATGCAGCGCGCCGCCCACGCCACCTGGCGCGCGGTGCGTCGGCACTGGCCGGATGCGGGCACATTGACTGTGCTGGCCGGGCGCGGCAACAACGCCGGGGATGGTTATCTGGTTGCGTCATTGGCGCTCAAGGCTGGGTGGCAGGTTCAGGTGTTGGCGGTTGGCGATGCTGATGCGCTGGCTGGCGATGCGGCCGCAGCCCATGCTGAAGCCATTTCGAATGGTGTGAAGGTCGCATCATGGGCCGGGCAGCCGCTGACCGGCATCGTGCTGGATGCGCTGCTCGGCACCGGATTGAGCGGCGATGTGCGTCAGCCGTATCTCGAAGCCATTGAAGCGATCAATGCCTGCAACGCGCCGGTTGCCGCCGTGGACATTCCGTCCGGACTCAGCGCCGATAGCGGACGAATGCTCGGCGTTGCGGTGCGCGCCGACCTGACGGTGACCTTTATTGGCCTGAAACTGGGGCTTTTTACCGGCGATGCGGCGGATCTGGTCGGCGAGCTGGTTTTCGATGACTTGCAGGCTGATCCGGCTATCGTCGCGCAGCAGCCAATCAGCGCGACACGACTCGACAGCTCAAACCTGCCGCATCTCGCGCCACGTCCGCGCACGGCTCATAAAGGCCAATACGGCCGGGTGCTGGTGATCGGTGGCGATCACGGGTTTGGCGGCGCGGCGCTGTTGTCGGCAGAAAGCGCCCTGCGCAGTGGTGCGGGCATGGTCACGCTGGCAACCCGTGCCGAGCATGTTCCCGCTGCCCTGGCGCGGTTCCCCGAGGTCATGAGCGCGGGCATCAGTTCCGCCAATCAATTGCGTGCCTTGATCGAGCCGGCCAGCGTGCTGGTGATCGGTCCTGGCCTGGGCAAGGCCAGTTGGGGGCGCAGTCTGCTGTCGGCGGCGGCCAGCGCGGATCTGCCGCAAATCTGGGATGCCGACGCTCTTAATCAATTGGCCGAAGGTCTGGCGAGCCTGCCCAAAGACAGCGTGATCACCCCGCATCCCGGCGAAGCGGCGCGTTTACTCGGCATCAGCACTCGGGACGTTCAGGCCGATCGCCCGGCGGCAGCCCGGGCCCTGGCGAAAAAATTTGATGCTGTGTGTGTCCTCAAAGGCACCGGCAGCCTGATTGCAGATGTCGATGGCGCTCTGGCTTTGTGTGATCGTGGCCATCCGGCCATGGCCACTGGCGGGCTGGGCGACGTGCTGGCCGGCCTGATCGGCGCGCTGATGGCGCAAAAGATGAAACCGTTCGATGCGGCGTGCCTCGGCGTATGGCTGCACGCCAGTGCTGGCGAACAGGTCGGCAAGATCGGCCGTGGGCTGGCGGCCAGCGATGTCATTCCAGCCATTCGTCTGTTATTGGAGGAGCAACAACCGTGTCTGCACTAACGCTCAATGTCGCCGGCGAAGAGGCCATGACCGATCTCGGAACGCGCATTGCCAAGGTCACGCAAGGCGTCGGCCTGATCTTTCTCGAAGGTGATCTGGGCGCCGGCAAAACCACGCTTTCGCGAGGCATTATCCGGGGTTTGGGCCATGTGGGCGCGGTCAAGAGTCCGACCTTCACCTTGGTTGAACCCTACGAGATCGGCTCGATTCGCGCTTTCCATTTCGACCTCTACCGACTGGTCGATCCAGAGGAACTGGAGTACCTGGGGATCCGCGATTACTTCGAAGATGACGCCCTTTGTCTGATCGAGTGGCCCCAGCGTGGTGCAGGCTTTTTGCCAAAGCCTGACCTGACCATTACCATTGGCTCGCATGCGGAAGGTCGATCCCTGACTTTGAGCCCTGGTGGCTCGCGTGGCGAGACCTGGTGTGCCGCTTTGGCTTTGGAATTCAAATAGATATGGGGTTAGGTATGCGCATGCGCGCGCTGGTTACTGTAGTGGGTCTGCTATTGACGGCCTTGTCTGTCAATGCGCTGGCCGAATCACAAGTACGAAGTGTCCGCTTATGGCGTGCACCGGATAACACGCGACTGGTTTTCGATCTTTCCGGGCCCGTTCAACACAGCGTTTTTACCCTGACTTCCCCTGATCGTCTGGTAATCGACATCAATGGAGCGACCCTCGGTGGCCCGCTCAACGTACCCATGGCCAATACGCCGATCACCAGCATGCGCTCGGCGCAACGCACGCCCACCGATTTGCGGGTGGTCATCGACCTCAAGAAAGCGGTAACCCCGAAAAGCTTCACCCTGGCGCCCAACCAGCAATACGGCAACCGTCTGGTGGTCGACCTGTTTGACGAAGCGTCGGATGCCAACCCGACGCCGATCGTGGCCGAAACAGCCGCCAATACCGCTCCGGCAGTGCCGATCAGCCCGGCAAAACCGGCGATCAAGCTGACGCCGGTGCCGAACGGCAAGCGCGACATTGTCGTGGTGATCGATGCCGGTCACGGTGGCGAAGATCCCGGCGCTTCGGGCGGGGCCGGACAGAAAGAGAAGAACGTGGTGCTGTCCATCGCCAGGGAATTGCAACGCCAGATCAACGCCGAAAAAGGCTATCGAGCTGAGTTGACCCGGACCGGCGACTACTTCATTCCGCTGCGCAAGCGTACCGAGATCGCTCGGGCCAAGGGCGCAGACCTGTTCGTGTCGATTCACGCTGACGCCGCGCCTTCCTCGGCGGCATTCGGCGCGTCGGTGTTTGCCTTGTCCGAACGCGGTGCAACTTCCGAAACCGCGCGCTGGCTGGCCGACAGTGAAAACCGTTCCGACTTGATCGGCGGCGCTGGCGCAGTGAGCCTGGACGACAAGGACCGCATGCTGGCGGGCGTATTGCTCGACCTGTCGATGACCGCTTCGTTGTCATCGAGTCTCAACGTCGGACAGAAAGTGCTGACTAACATTGGCCGCGTTACCTCGCTGCACAAGTCGCGGGTCGAGCAAGCGGGCTTCATGGTGCTCAAGTCGCCGGACATCCCGTCGATTCTGGTGGAAACCGGCTTCATCTCGAACACCGCCGAAGCGGCCAAGCTTTCAGGCTCGCCGCATCAACAGGCGCTGGCGCGGTCGATCAGCTCCGGGGTCCGGCAGTTCTTCCAGCAGAATCCGCCACAAGGCACTTACATTGCCTGGTTGCGCGATAACGGCAAGCTGGCCCAGGGCCCGCGCAATCACGTGGTTCAGGCAGGTGAAACCATGGCCATGCTGGCCGCGCGCTACGACATGAGCACCGGCGTGCTGCGCAATGCCAATGGGTTGAGTTCCGATGAGTTGCGAATCGGCCAGAATCTGAAAATCCCCAACTCAGAGGTCGCCACGCAGCCATGACCGACTTACTCGTCGACAGCATTGAAGCGGACGTCAGCGCCGATACCGCCAGCGTTTCGCTCAGTGCTGCGCGCATCGAACTGCTCAGCCCGCGACTGGCCAACCAGATCGCTGCGGGCGAAGTGGTCGAACGACCGGCCTCAGTCATCAAGGAGTTGCTGGAAAACAGCCTCGACTCTGGCGCCAAACGCATTGATGTCGACGTCGAGCAGGCCGGGATCAAGCTGCTGCGGGTGCGCGACGATGGCAGCGGCATTTCTTCCGACGACTTGCCGTTGGCCCTGGCCCGACACGCGACCAGCAAGATTCGTGATCTGGAGGACCTTGAGCGGGTCATGAGCCTGGGCTTTCGCGGCGAGGCGCTGGCGTCGATCAGCTCGGTAGCCCGCTTGACCCTGACCTCGCGCACCCGCGATGCCGATCAAGCCTGGCAGGTGGAAACCGAAGGCCGTGACATGGCTTCGCGGGTTCAACCGGCGGCGCATCCGGTGGGCACCTCGGTGGAAGTGCGCGATCTGTTTTTCAATACCCCGGCGCGGCGCAAGTTTCTCAAGGCCGAAAAAACCGAATTCGATCACTTGCAGGAAGTCATCAAGCGCATGGCGCTGGCCCGTTTCGACGTGGCTTTCCACCTGCGCCACAATGGCAAGACGATTCTCAGCCTGCACGAAGCCCATGATGAAAACGCCCGGGCCAGACGTGTTGCAGCAATCTGCGGCCCAGGTTTTCTGGAGCAGGCGCTGCCTATCGAGATCGAGCGCAATGGTCTGCATTTGTGGGGTTGGGTCGGTTTGCCGACGTTCTCGCGCAGTCAGGCGGATCTGCAATATTTCTACGTGAATGGCCGTGCGGTGCGCGACAAACTGGTCGCCCACGCGGTGCGTCAGGCCTATCGCGATGTGCTGTTCAATGGCCGTCATCCGACTTTCGTGCTGTTTTTCGAGGTGGACCCGGCGGTCGTCGACGTCAACGTGCACCCGACCAAGCATGAAGTGCGCTTCCGCGACGGGCGCATGGTTCACGATTTCCTGTATGGCACCTTGCATCGCGCCTTGGGTGATGTGCGGCCGGAAGATCAACTGACCGGCTCCGCTCCAGTTACCGCCATCGAGCGGCCAACCGGTCCGGACGCTGGCGAATTCGGGCCGCAGGGCGAAATGCGCCTGGCCAATAACCTGCTGGAGCAGCCCCAAGGAGAGCCGTATGCGCGGCCAGCCGGTTCCGGGGCGGGCGCGGGTTATCAATATCAGTACACGCCACGCCCCGGCGCAACCTTGCCCGCCGCCGAAGCGCAAAGCGCCTACCGCGAGTTTTTCGCGCCGCTGCCGGGCGCTGCATCAGTCTCATTGCCGGAAACCCAAGGCGATATCCCGCCGTTGGGCTACGCGCTGGCGCAGCTCAAGGGCATTTATATCCTTGCCGAGAACGCGCTTGGTCTGGTGCTCGTGGACATGCATGCCGCCCATGAGCGAATCATGTACGAGCGCCTGAAAATCGCCATGGCCAGCGAAGGCTTGAGTGGCCAGCCATTGCTGGTGCCGGAATCCATCGCTGTCAGCCAGCGCGAAGCGGATTGTGCCGAAGAACATATCGAGACTTTCCAGCGCCTGGGCTTTGAATTGCAGCGCCTGGGCCCGGAAACCCTGGCGATCCGGCAAATCCCGGCGTTGCTCAAGCAGGCCGAAGCCAATCGGCTGGTCAGCGACGTGTTGGCGGATTTGATGGAATACGGCACCAGCGATCGGGTTCAGGCGCACATGAACGAGCTGCTGGGCACCATGGCCTGTCATGGCGCGATTCGCGCCAATCGGCGTCTGGCGATCCCGGAAATGAACGGCTTGCTGCGTGATATGGAAAACACCGAGCGCAGCGGTCAATGCAACCACGGTCGGCCGACCTGGACCCAAATGGGTCTGGACGATCTGGACAAACTCTTTTTGCGCGGTCGTTGAATGAGCGCTTTACCTCCCGCCATCTTTCTCATGGGCCCCACCGCCGCGGGCAAGACCGATCTGGCTATCGAACTCAGCAAAGTCTTGCCGTGCGAGCTGATCAGCGTCGATTCGGCGCTGGTCTATCGCGGCATGGACATCGGCACGGCCAAGCCATCAAAAGCACAATTGGCCGAGTTTCCCCATCGTCTGGTCGATATTCTGGACCCGGCGCAAAGCTATTCGGCAGCGGATTTTCGCACCGACGCATTGGCGGCCATGGCGGAAATCACCGCGCGGGGCAATATTCCGCTGCTGGTGGGTGGCACGATGTTGTATTTCAAGGCTCTGATGGACGGGCTGGCGGATATGCCGGCCGCCGATGCCGAAGTCCGTGCGCAACTTGAAGCCCGGGCGGCGGTCCATGGTTGGCAGGCATTGCATGATGATCTGGCGGCCGTAGACCCGGTGTCGGCGGCACGAATTCATCCCAATGATCCGCAGCGCTTGATACGCGCGCTGGAAGTTTATCGGGTCAGCGGTTTGAGCATGACCGCCCACCGCGAGCAACAAACTGCGCAAAGTACCGACGCAGCGGCTTCGGGACGTCGGCAATTGCCCTATACTGTCGCGAACCTGGCTATTGCTCCGGCAGATCGCAAGGTGTTGCATGACCGTATTGCGTTACGTTTTTCACAAATGCTGGACC